>JAABUN010000174.1_pt1 | contig 163137 bp, 157 predicted proteins | sample 5559311 | NCBI WGS metagenome assembly JAABUN01 (sample SAMN10711877, study PRJNA513370) | rock metagenome | isolation source: Antarctica rocks | place: Antarctica: Victoria Land, Siegfried Peak sud
CCCTGGTCGACCCACACGGGATCGGGACCGTGGACGCGTCGCCGGTGTCTCGGTCGGTGACCCGGCGCAGCAGGGGACGGAAGCAGACCCCGGCATGCTCGGCCCAGGTCCGGATCATCCGACCGTCGACCCGCAACGTCGGGTCGTCGACGACGCGCTGCTCCCCGGAGGTCCACACGATGCCTTGCCGGTCGGTCACCGCGACGCCCGTGCGCGTTGCTGTTCCCGTTCCCGTAGCCGTCTCCCGAGCCACGGAGGTCGCCGTGAGGTAGTCATCTGTAGCCGCCCCCGATCCGACGTGGGCCAGCGACCGGGGTGGCTTCGAGCTCCTCGTAGAGACGCTGCTGGGCCTCGCGGCGTGCCTGCCGGCGGTGTTCGGCTGCTTCTCGTCGACGAAGCACCGCAACGTCGCGACGTCGAGCGCGCCGCACCACCTCGAGCGCGTCGGTGTCAGCTGCCTGCGACGCCGAGGCGTCCAGACCCGGCTCCGTGTCCCGCTCGACCACCTGCTCGTCGGCCAGGTGAACCACGTCGGCCAGGTCGGCAATGTCGGTGAAGAACAGGGGCGCGGTGGTGTCCACCTGCCAACGTTCACGGAACGCGCCCGCCCAGAAACCGGCCGTGGGCCCAGCCGCCGCCACGAACTCCCGGCACTGCGCGGCGACGGGGCACGTCTCACACACCGCCGCCATCTCCTCGACATCCCGGCGGGTGACCCGCCACCGCTCCTCCGTCCAGGACAGCCCAGGAGTGCTCGCGCAGCCGGCCCCACGCATCCAGGAACCGACGGCCGACGAGACGACGCTCACGAAGTCACCCCCGTGCAGACCGCTCCCACGCCGTGGGCGGTCGTAGCGTTGCCGTCCGGGTTGAGCGCACGTAGTCGGTCCGGGTGCCCGTCCTCGTCAGCTGAGCTGATCAAGCCAGTGAGGATGGGCAGCGCTGGCCACCGCTCACCCACCGACGTGATCACCTCATCTGGGACGCAGGTGGCACGGGCTCGGAGGGGATCCGGCACCCCGTCGATGCGCACGAAGCACACCCCGGGTGTCGATAGAGGGATGCGGTCGCACCCGGCTCCGCGGTGCAGGGCGCCGTCGCCGAGGACCATGTCAACCTGGATCGGCTCATCGAGACGGAACGCCACCCGGACCGCGTGAGTCCCCGCCACCGGCCGACGTCCTTGCTGGGGTCGACCGTGGTCGTGATGACGGTGAACCCGACCGCCCGGCCACGGGACAGCAGGGCGCCGAGGGCGGCCTCCACCCGACGGACAGTCTTGGAATCCGCCAACGCCGTCAGGGTCGCAAGTTCATCCATGACGACCACCCGGTGCGGGCTGCTCACCGACGGGGTGTGCTGACGGCTGCTGCCGGCCAGTCCCCGTGCCCGTTGGTCGAGCTCGACGACCAGCTGCTCCAACGCCTCCGCCATGTCCTCGACCCGGTCGACGACCTGGGCGAGGGGTCGGGCGGGGGTGGCTTCCATGCCCCCCTTGGGGTCCAGCCACGTCACCCGCACCAACCCGGCATGGATGGCCGTGGAGAGGCCCGCGACGATGGCCCACAGGAGGCTGCTCTCGCCAGAGCCCGTGGTGCCGTCGATCAGAACGTGCGCCCCACGCAGGCGAAGCCGCCAGGAGGAGCCGTCCTCGAGCACCCCGACCGAGAGGCCGGCGAGGCCGTCCAGCAGGCGTTCCGGGTCGGTGAGGTTCGGGACGGAGCCGAGGATGACGGGTTGGCGGAGGGTGTCGGTGCGGGTGATGTCCAGCCACACCCACCCCGGCCCCGCCGTCCGTGCCCGCACGTTCAGGGCCCGCCAGGCATGGGCCAGGGACTCACACGCCGCCGCCACGGTGTCCGGCGTGATCCCCGCCGGCAACGCGATGAGGAGGTGGTCGGTGCCGCCGGTGTACCGGACCCGTGTGAGGCGGGCGACCTCGACCGTCTGCCCCTCCTGCCGCAACGCCCGCGGCGTGTCCGCCCACGCCAGCACCAGCGACCGGGCGAGGCCGGGGTCCTGCCGCCGGTCGGTGACGTACAGGTGGTGTCGGAGGGCGAGGGTCTGCCACGACGGGCCGTAGCGGTAACTACGACGCCACCAGCAGCCCCACCGACGCCCGATCGTCCAGTCGTAGGACCGACGCCCCTTAGCCCGCCACAGCGTCAGCGAGAGGCCCAGCAGCAGGACCGTGACGCCGAACGCGGCCTAGTCCTGCCAGCGCGCGGACGTCCACCACAGCCACCCACCGACACCGAACAGGCCGGCCCCGAGCAGGGTGCGCAACGGGCGACGCAGCGCATCGGCTAGCAGGAGCCGGAACAACCACCAGTAGCACCGCCACACCCGCACCAGCCTTCGCGACCGGACCCCCGCCCGAGCAGCATCCCCACCTGCACGACCAACCGACAGGACGGCAGGACCGACCCCCGAGGTCGTGGCCATCACGGTGGCCATCAGTCGGTCTGGGTGGCTCGTGCGACCCGGAGGAGCTCGTGGCCGGCGTCGGAGATCAGGGTGAACGCCCGGGACAGGTCAGCGGAGACCGCGTCGTCGGGGTAGTCCGCGACCCGCCGCACCAAGTCCCCCAGCGCGTCCAGAACCCGGGCGCCGTCGGAGGAGGACTTGATGACGTGCTCCCACACCTCATCGGCGTTGCCGACCCCCAGAGCACGAGCCCACAGGACGACGTCCACGCGACCCGAGGGCACCACGACGGCAGCCACGCTCACGCCGCCTCAGACGAGCTGCTGCTGCCACCAACAGTTGCGGGCCGACGGGAGCCGGGGACAGGGGCAGCGAGGCTGTCCGCGGTCCAGTTCTCCACCAGCACCCCGCTGGCCTTGATCACCCGCACCTCCACCCGCAGCCCGTCGAACCCGATCGGGCCCAACGCAGTCACGTTCGGCTGTTCCACCGACTGCACCGTCACCGACGCCACCACCGAGCTCACACGCCCGTAGGTGACCTGCTGGTACATCACCTCCACCCCCCACAGGGGCATCCCCGTGTCCTCGTGACGGGCCTGCACATCCTTGGGACGACGACCACCGCCCGGCTTCTCCTGCCACTCCGGCTCCACCGACACCACCCCCGTCGCGACCATCGGCTGCTTGCTGCTGTCCACCACATAACCCGGCATGAGCCATCTCCTCTGTCAGACCCCCAGATAGAGGGGGTTCTAATTAGACACCCATGCCGCAGGTGTGTCAATAGAACCGGCTCTACTGCGCAAGGTCCTGTGGGTGGACCGATACAGGTAGCGTTGATGATCAACACTCTGAAGGAGGTAGGGATGCCGATCGGGTACCGAGAGCTCGCAGCGCGGCTGCGTGCAGCCATCGAGGACGGCACCTACCCGCAGGGCACGACCCTGCCCAAGCAGGTCGACCTGGCCGAGCGGTACGCGGTCAACGTAAAGACCGTCCGACAAGCCGTGTCCGTCCTGTCCGGGGAGGGCCTTGTCACCCCGGTCCGCCGACGAGGGACCGTGGTCCGCGCTCGACCGCCCATGCGTCGCCTCGGTGCGGAGCGCTACGCCAAGAGCAAGTGGAAGTTCGGTGGGCCCGTCGCGTTTGCTGCAGACCGCGAGGCTGTCGGGCGACCCTGGCAGCCTGGTGACCAGACGCAGACCGTGACCCGCACTGTGGCCGACGACGAGACCGCCGCCGCCCTCAGCATCAAACCCGGTGACCCGGTCATCGAACGCGCGCGGTTGGTGAAAGAGGACGGGACACCTACCCACACCCTGACCAGTTACTACCGCGCGGCCGACGTGGAGGGCACGCCCCTTGCCGACCCCACCCCCGGACCGGCCGGTCCCGGCGGCGGCTTCCAGGTCCTCACCCTGGCCGGCCTCGAACCTCACCGCATGAGTGAGACGTTCCACGCACGCATGCCCACACCGACCGAGCTGCTGTCCCTGCCCTTGCCGGCCGGTGAACCAGTCGTCATCCTGCGAAGGACCACCTACACCAGCGACGGACGGCCCGTGGAGTTCGCCCGCGGGACCCACGCCGGAAGCCGCTTCACCTGGACCTACGAGTTCGACTTGCCCGACTAGACGCTGGAGACGAACACGCCATGACGACCACAACCGTTGCCCTCGCCGACAGCCTCCGTCCTGACGTCCAGACCCTGTGGGACTACCACGACATGCACCACGACCTCCGGACGAGCGACGTCGGTATCGGGCTCGGCAGCCACGACCTCGGTGTCGCCACCCACACCGCGGACCTCTATCACCGAGGCCTGTTCCCGCTCATCGTCTTCACGGGAGCCAACGCCCCGACCACCGTCGACCGGTTCCCCCGCGGTGAGGCCGTCCACTACCGGGAGCACGCCCTCACCCTCGGTGTCCCGGACAACGCGATCCTCATCGAGCCGCACGCAACCAACACCGGGGAGAACATCACCAGGACCCGGGCCCTGCTCGCGGACCGCAACCTTGACGTCTCGTCGGTTACGCTCATCTGTCGGCCCTACCAGCAGCGACGCGCCTACGCAACGACCAAGAAACTATGGCCTGGCAACGAGGTCAGCTGTTCCTCGCTGGCCCTGGCCCTGGATGACTACGTGGCCTCCATTGGTGACGCCGACCGAGTTGTCAACATGCTCGTCGGAGACACACAGCGCATCACCGTCTACGCCCAAGCCGGCTTCGCGATCCCACAGCCCGTTCCCACCGCGGTGACCAAGGCCTTCGACCGGCTCGTGGCCGCCGGTTACACGCGCCGGCTTGTGGTCTCGCACGCCTGACCGGACGCTGCTCAAGGGAAGGCGCACCGGCAGGTCAGTTGATCATGGCGAGGGCGTCGCGTAGGTCTGCGAGAAAACCGACGAGAACGACCCATGTGCCCGCTACGCGCCCGCAGCCACCTCTCCCCACTGACCTGGCTCTTCCCAGTTCAGCATGGTGTACGGGTGCTGGAGGAAGAGACGCAGCCGTTCAGGGAGCAGCTGACCCCTTCTCCGGGGCGAGGTAGGTCCGCAGGCGATGGCTAGGCGTTGGCCGGGTGCCGGTGGGCGCGGAGCACGTCGGCCAGTCCGGTGGCGCGAGACCGTCTTCCCGTCAGCAGGACCGCAGACCAGGGGAGGCGTTGATCGCTCCGTACGCCAGCACCGAGGCGACCAGCGCGACCACCACGACAAGGAGGACGGCGGCTAGATCCGGCATCTCGGTCGAGATCAGCCACGCCGCGAGGGCGAGCACGACCACGTGGCGAAGCAAATACACCACCAGCGAGGAGTCCATGACCTAGGTGATGGCGATGCTGTCCCGGTCTCCGTGGCGCAGCGCTAGTCGGATGATGACGAGGGCGCCGGTCATGCCGTCGACCGCCGCGACGGCCTCCTCTGCTGCCTCTACGGCCTGCCCTTCGCCGAGCAGGGCGAGCTCGGCTGGGATGAGGAATCCCAGGCACGCGCCGGCCGCCACGGCGGGCGGGGTGGGGTTGCGCCCTACGATTTGACGCCCTCGCCATGCAGCCCGGCCGGCTGCGCCGAGGACGAAGTAGGGGGTGTTGACGAGTACCTGGTTGGTCAGCAGGACTTCGGTGACACCGCCGACCCCGGACAGCCGTGCCCGACCAGTCGGAGCCCGGTGACGCCACGCCTTCGCCGTTCCTCGGGCATCAGTGGCTGCCGGCCAGCTCGCCGGCGAGGCGGTCGTGGATGTGGGCGCTGGCGGTGTTGAGGCCGGTGATGGTGACGGTCTTGCCTCGGCGGGCGTATTTGGTGCTGACGGCGTCCAGGGCCGCGACGGAGGAGGCGTCCCAGACGTGCGCGTCGCTGAGGTCGATGCAGACGTCGTCCGGGTCGTCGGCGTAGTCGAACTGGTAGATGAGGTCGTTGCTGGAGGCGAAGAAGAGCTCGCCGTGGACGGCGTAGACGACCTGGGTGCCGTCGGGGTCGGTGACGGAGGTGACCTCGACGAGGTGGGCGACGCGGCGGGCGAAGAGCACCATCGCGGTGAGGACGCCGGCGCCGACGCCGTAGGCGAGGTTGTGGCTGAGGACGACGACCGCGACCGTGGTGAGCATCACCGTGGTCTCGCTCTTCGGCATCCGGCGCAGAGTCGCGGGGGCGACGCTGTGCCAGTCGAAGGTGCTGATGCTGACGAGGATCATCACTGCGACCAGCGCGGCCATCGGGATGAGCCCGACCAGGTCGCCGAGGACCACCACCAGGACGAGCAGGAACACCCCGGCGAGGAACGTTGACAGCCGGGTCCGGGCGCCTGACTTCACGTTGATCATGGTCTGGCCGATCATGGCGCAGCCGCCCATGCCGCCGAAGAAGCCGGTGACGATGTTGGCAACGCCCTGGCCCCAGGACTCGCGAGTCTTGTCGGAGTGGGTGTCGGTGATGTCGTCGACGAGCTTGGCGGTCAGCAGGGACTCGATGAGCCCGACCAGCGCCACGCCGAGCGCGTAGGGGGCGATGGTCTGCAGCGTCGCGAACGTGAGCGGCACGACCGGGATCCCGAAGAACGGCAGGCTCGAGGGGAGCTCGCCCATGTCGCCCACGGTCGGGACGCGCACCGCCGCGAAGACGGTCAGCGAGGTGAGCAGGACGATCGCGACGAGTGGGGCGGGGACGGCGGTGGTGATGCGGGGCAGGCCGTAGATAACGAGCAGGCCGGCACCGACCAGCGGGTACACCAGCCACGGCACACCCACCAGGTGGGGGATCTGCGCGAGGAAGATGAGGATGGCGAGGGAGTTGACGAACCCGACCATCACGCTGCGCGGGATGAACCGCATCAGGCGCGCTACGCCGGCGGCGCCCAGCAGCACCTGAATGACGCCGCCGAGGACCACCGCGGCGAGCAGGTACTCCACGCCGTACTCAATCGACAGCGGCGCCAGGACGAGCGCGATCGCGCCTGTTGCCGCGCTGATCATGGCCTTACGGCCGCCGACGATGCTGATCGTCACGGCCATGGTGAACGAGGCGAACAGCCCGACGCGGGGATCGACGCCGGCGATGATTGAGAACGAGATCGCCTCAGGGATCAGGGCGAGGGCAACGACGAGGCCCGCGAGGACCTCGGTACGCAGGACCCGCGGGGACAGCCAGGCGGGGCGCTCGAGGCGCGGGCCGCGCAGTGCGCGGGGGACGACAACGGTGGGCTCAGGAGGAATTGACATGTACCTGGTCTCTGGAAAGGCGCCGGGCCGGCGCACATTGCCGCAGGCGCCCGCACCAGCCGCTAGGCCAGCCGTACGCCAAAGAAGAGTTAAGGGTCGAGCGGTCGAGCGGTTTGCGGGTGCGCCGGACGGACCGGGCGGCCTTGTCAGGTAGGTCAGGGGTGTCTCAAAGCTGGGTTGCAGTGGGCGCGGGACAACGGCGGCACGCACTGGACGAGACCAACTCTACCCTTACGTTAGGGTCGAGTGTCCAGGCGGCGAAGAACTGAGGCAGCGACCGTGACGTTGAGGTGCGACCAAGACGTCCCGCTGTGCCGCAGAGAGGGAGGTAGCGCCGTGAGTGGTGCCGTCATGCAGATCGGTGAGGTGGCTGCCCTCACGCGACTGAGCCTTCGGACCATCCGCCACTACGAGGAGGTCAGGCCGTCAGGCCGTCTGGCCGCTCGCAGGGTGGTTTCCGGCTCTACGCCCAAGCAGATGTCGAGCGGCTGCGCCTGGTCCGCAACATGAAGCACCTGTTCTCCCTGGAGGAGATGCGTGACGTCCTTGAACTCATGATCGCGGCCAGGGAACCGGAATGCGGGACGGCGCAGGAGCGGGGGCGGGTTCTGGACCGGCTGACGATGTACCAGGAAGCCGTCAGCGCTCAGCTGGCCGCCCTGCACGGGCAGGTCCGGCAGGCGGAGGAGTTCGCGGCCGACCTCGGCGACGTCGTCGCGCGAGGCGCCCAGAACCCGAGGCCGGCATGACCGGTCTCGTCAGCCCAATCGCGCGCCGCGCGGGCCCACCCACGACCACGATGGAGACGCACCTTGCGCCCCGACCCGCACGACCCGTCCACGACAGTCGTCCCGACGGTCGATCTGGCGGGGAGCCCGGTGCCGACAACAGACGGCGCCCCATCCGCGCCTGATGCCAGCTCCCGGTCTCGCGCGGTGTGGATGGACGTGGTGCGCGGCGCGGCCGTGCTGCTCATCGTCGTCTTCCACGCCACTGTCTTCGTCGAGCAGTACGGAGGCCTCACCGCCCCCCGCTGGATCGCCGAGGTCAACACCGTCGTCACACCCCTGCGCATTCCGCTGTTGATCCTGCTGTCCGGCGTGCTGCTGGGGCAGTCGATCCGCAAGGGCCGTCACCGGTACTTCTCGGGCAAGCTGCGCAACGTCGCCTGGCCGTACCTGGTGTGGGCGACCGTCTGGGGCGCCCTCTCGTGGCCGGTGTACTCCCTGCTCGGGTACGCCCTGGGTGGCAGCTACCTGTGGTTCCTGCTGTACCTGCTGTCCTTCTACTGCCTGGCGTGGTTCCTACGTGGCGTCCCGGCCGAACTGGTCGGCGTGGTAGCCGTCATTGCGTCCGTCCTGGCCCCGGAGGGGACCCTGAACGCCGAGCGCTGGCCCTACCTGTTCGCCCTGTTCATGCTGGGGCACCTTCTCACCGCCCGGCCCCGGCTGCGGCAATGGCTCTTCGCCTCCCCGTGGGCGCTGCCAGCCGCGGCCGTGCTGCTCACGCTGCACCTGGCCCTCGGGCTGGGCTACGGCTACGGCCTGGAGTCGGCCCTGTTCACCATCGCCGTGGGCACGCTCATCATGAGGGCGGCGCGGGCGTACGGGTCGGCCCGACCGCTGCGCCCCCTCCGCTTCGTTGGCCGCAACTCCCTGGTCTTCTATGCCGCCCACTACCCCCTGATGGCGGGGGCCGCGATCGGCGCCCGGGCGGCGGGCGTCTCGAGCGCCGCCCTGCTCTGGGTCGTCCTCCTGGTCGTCGCCATCGTCGGTTCCGCCGTGCTAGCCCGATGGCGCCAGCACCCACCCATCAGCTGGCTGTTCACGGCACCGCGTCCACACCTCAGTCGCGGGCTGACCACACCGACCCGGCCGTCACGGCAGTAACGTTTGGCCACCGGGGCGGGAGGGTCCAACGAGCATTCGTGCGCGCACGGGGCCCGCCGACCGATCATCACGACCGTGAGCACAGTCAGGGCCCCGCACGCCTGACGATCCACGGGGGACGAAGCACGGCCTTGCACTGCTCCGCTTGGCTCTATGGGATCAAGGGCGGCCGGCTGCGCCGGCCGCGGCCGTCGCGCCGGGCGTGCGGCGCAAGCGCCGTTCCGGGCGCGACCGCCACTACCCAGACTGCGGACGAGTCGAGAACGCCAGGTGCCACTCGGGCTTGCTCTCGTCATCAATGGTGAGTTCCCAAGAGAAGCGCTTTCCAGGAGGCAACTGGAGGGCGGGGATCGAGAAGGCCAGGGGAACGTCGATCGGAGTCCCAGGGGTCATTCCAGGAGGCCGACCAACCTCCAACCCCGCATCGAAGGCAACCGGTCCTTCGCCAGCGGGAGTGGGCTGAGTGACCGCTTGCCCATCCTCGTACAGCAGTCTCATCTTGATGCTGATTAGCTGGTTGGTCATGTGCCAAGGAACGTCAAGTTTCAAGGCGATTGCTGTTGCCGCAGGCCCAGGTCCCGTGACGGACCAGCCACCGCCGGAAATAAACAATTTACCTTCAGAGACAACCGCGTAATCAGCCAGTAGCAGTGTTACAGACACGCCTGGACTGCGGACGAGCGGTTGAGTCATCGGATCGCGAGCGGCCAAGAGCCTGCGTGGACCACTGGCGCCTGAGCCTTGGTCGCCGACGCAGCTTCCCCCTGGGACCGTGCCCCAAGCGGGGCCGTCCAAAGAGACACAGGTGCCGTTCGCACGTCCCAGTCGATCACAGGCGCCCCAGACTCTTGAGCCTCGAGCAACTCATATCCGTCGTCTTCAGTCAGATCAGCCACAGCCGCATGCACGAGTCGTCGAACCTCACGAAGGGAGTCCGCAGCAGCCGAAAACCCAGGCAAGTCCGCCGACTCCGCCCACCACGTCGTGTCCTCAGCGTGGTATCTCACGGTGATCGTTCGAACGGACATTCTGTTCCCTCCTCATCGTGCCTCAGAGCAACCGTACGGCTTCGTCGGCGCTCAGACCCACGTCCTTGACCAAGATCTTCCGGACCAACCCGGGCGCCAGCGTCTGTCCGTCATGGAACGCGAACGTCAGCGAGGGGCGGCCCGAGCTCTCTAGCCTGCGGTGCGAGCCCGTACGACGCACTTCGCGGTAGGCGAGTGGCTCCCGGGCCAGGACAGCCAGCAAGGCGCCGGCCTTCATGGAAGGGAACCGAGGGCTCAACGCCAAGCACCCCCTTGTTACTCCCGACCGACCGACCGCCCAGGCACCGTACCCGTGAGTCCTCGCGTGCAGTAGCGTTCCAACCAAGACGGGGCTTCGCCCCGAACCCCCTGGCCTCGGCTCCGGGATGCACGGAGGGGCACCAGGGCGGCGACCCCATCGCGTCGACCAGCCACAGGTCAGCCACCCCGGCGCCGGGCTGTCCAGGACCTGCGGCCGCTACGCGGTGACCACGTCATCCAGGACAGCCCACCACCGGGCCGGCTCACGACCCAGCTGGCCGACGCGACGGGATCACCACCCACACCACCACAGTCGGAGTCAGACCCCATGCCCCCCAGGTGCCCCGATCAGTCCCGCACCATTCGACAGCACGCGCCCCCCGGCACCGGCAAACTTGCTGGTCAGGCATGGGACTTCACACAGGAGAGGTCGCGGAACCCTCTCGTAATGCGTTGATTGCGGCCGTCAGCCTGGAGCCGAGCGAGGACGCTCGACGAAGACGACCGCGGCGTTCAAGGTCGTGGCACCGACGTGTCCTCGATCCGAGTAGTACAGGGACTCAGATACGACGTCGACGACCTCCCGGCCAGAACTCTCCCGGTACCTCTCGCTGATCGCCCGCATGTCGAACACCCAGGCCGTCGGCTGCAACACCACGACCCGCTCCCCCGCGACAGTCCCGTTGTAGTCCGCAACAGCCACCGCCTCACGAGCCTCCGGTGGGCGCACGGGCACCACGAGGTCGCCGTTGGAGGCCACCTCCGGGTATACGGGCTCCGTCGTCATGACAGGACCCTAGGACGGGCAGCCGACACCCGCCAGGACGACGGGGCGGCGGCTCGTTCCTCAGCGGGTCCCGACGACACGGACGGTCGCGTGATGCTCACGAGCGTGGAGGACCAGTACGAGTCGTTGAGCACGTCGGGCACGTACTCGACGGTCTTGCCGGTGCGAGGAGCGTGGACCATCCCGCCTTTGCCGTCGTACAGGCCGTCGTGGCTGACCCGGGACCCGCCTGCGATGGCGAACGACAGGATGTCGCCGGCACGCGCCTCGGCTGCGGTCACAGGGGTGGACATCGCCTCGATGGCGACGGAGGAGTGCGGCAGCCGGATGCCCGCGGCCTGGTACCAGGCGTGCAGGATCAGCCCCGAGCAGTCGAACCCGACGGTGCCGGCGCCCTGGGCAAAACCCTCGCTGGGGCCACTGACCGCGCCGCCGCCCCAGGAGTACGGGGTCCCGATCCAGGACGCGGCCACGTTGACGGCGATCTCGCCGCTGTCGGCCCCGGGCAGGGCTGCGAAGTCAGCCGGCACCTCACGGTCGTCGCAACCGGCCTGGGCGCCGCGGTAGCTCTGCTCAAGCCCGGTCGTCACGAGGCCGGCGACAGGGGTGACACCGCTCAGGGCTGCGACGAGCTCGTCGGCGAGGGGCTCCCACTTGGAGTAGGCGTTGGGGAACGCGGAACGCTGGACCCGTTGCGCGGCGACAGTCAGGGGCAGCTGCTCCCAGCCGTCGACGGTGACGAGGGTGTCGTAGAACTTTCCCGCGGCGTAGACGGGGTCCATGAGCTCGTCGAGGGTGCCCCACCAGGGGTACTGCTGCTGGAAGACGTTGACAGACCCGTGGTCGCGGCCGACGGCGTCGTGGGGGTAGCGCAGCGACTGGGAGACGTCGCGCTGGTCGGCACGCAGCTGGCCCGACCCGTCGTTGGCGTAGTTGCGGAAGCTCGACTCCTGGGCGGCCACGGCCAGGGCGATACGGACCGCCTGGGTGGTCAGCCCTCGCTCTTGGCCGACCGAGACGATGGTCGCGGCGTGTGCGAGCTGGGAGGCGTCGAGGCCGTCGACGGTGACGCCGGCGGTGTTGACGGTGACAATGCAGTCACCCCGCTGGTCGACCGCTTCCGTCTCGACCGTCGTGCTCATGAGGCCGATTCCCACCACGGCGACAAGCAGTACGGGGACGAGGAGGATGACGGCGAGGATCTTGCCCCAGGGCAGCTGCGCGGCGGCTCGGACGGCCAAGGCCTGCCACATCATGCGCCGCCGGACTCGACAGGGAGGATGTCGGCCACCAGCCACTCCCCCGTCTCGGACATCTGAAGCATGACGCCGAGCTCGGTGTCGTCCTCCAGGGTGACATCGACGAGGGCCTGACCGTCGGCCTCGTTCCGGAGCTGCGCGGCCTCGACCGGAGAGCGGGGGACGCGGGACGGCTCGATCGTGACGGCGAGGGCCGCGTACTCCTCGGTGGCGCGGGCCCGTAGAGCGGTGTCACGGCTGGTCGGGTCCTCGAGCTGCCACGCCTCAACGCCGTCCACCGCGACCTGCTCCTCAAAGGTCAGGACCACGGGGTCGGCCGATGCAGCCGGGGCGGCAGGCGACTGCGGTGCAGCAGGAGAAGGTGACTCCGCCACCTCACCGGGAGCGGCCTGTGCGGTCGTGGCCGTCGGTGCAGCTTGGGTTTCGTCGGCGCCACGGCCCAGCCCCAGCGTGATGCCGACCACCGCGAGCACGGCGATGACACCGACAGCGGCGAGACCGGCGAGGCGGGCGCCGCTCATGCGTCCTGGTCCTGCCGGTTCTGCACCACGGTGCCGGGGACGACCTGGCCGGCCGGGGCGGTGGTGTCGACCATGGGTCCGTCGAGGGTGTGGACGATGGCGACGACCTCGCCGTCGACGACCACCGGGTCGAAGTCCACCAGGGGCGTCATCTCGGGCCGGCGGGGTGAGTCGCTGCTGGGCCCGGTGCCGTCGGGGCCCGCGAAGTCGGGGGTCCATTCCGGTGCAGCCGAGGTTGCCGAACCGGCTGCAAGTGCCAACGGGGGTGTGGACGGTGCCGGGGACTCTTCCGGAGTTCTGGTCGTGGGGAGGGCCGGTGCGCCGATGGCGGCCGGTGAGGTGACCGGCGAGGCGGCAAGCTCCCGTCGGGGGCCGGGGAGAGCCATGCGCTCCTGGGCGACGGCGAAGTGCTCTGGTCGGACATCACCGGGGCCGACCCGGTACCGACCGTCGACCTGCTCTGCGGTGGCCTCGTCCGAGCCGTCCTTGAGCGCCTCGGCGGCCTTGGTGCCGGCAAAGACCCCGAGGGCGACCTTGCCGGCGCCGGCGACGAGGCCCTGGGTGCCCTTCTTGACCCGGGCGTACTCCTGGGCGGACTGCTTGACCGGGTCGGTGCCGCGGACCAGCGAGGTAAGCCGGCGGTAGGGGGTGAGCACGATCCACATGGCGATGCTGAGGATCAGCGCGAGCAGGATGCCGAGCAGGGCGGGGATGCCCGAGTCCGGGGAGAGGAAGACCCCGTAGAGGTAGGCGGTCACGGCGGCACCGACGGCGAAAACGACGCTGTTAATGACCGCAGCCGCGGCGAGGCTCCCCAGGCTGCGCAGGGTGCCGCGCATGAGCAGCGCGATCAGGGCGACCAGCGGCAGAAACATGATGATGAGCCGGATGATCAAGTAACTCATGGCCACCAGAAGCAGGCTGACAGCCAGGAACGGCAAAATCCCGATCAGGAACAGGGCCACGACGGCGTGCCCGACCCGGTCCAGGCTGCGGGCGCCGGTCAGGTACTCGTAGGCGTCGGGGTCCGCTGCTTCGACGGCCTCGGCGGCCTCGGCCCACTGCTCCTGCTTGGCGTCGATGATCGCGGCACCCTCACCGTCCGGGTCCGCGCGCACCACCTGGGTCTCGGCCCAGGTCAAGGTGGAGGCGTCATACAGCACCGGCCCGTACTGCTGAGCGGTCGGCGACGTGGTGTCTCCGAGGGTCCCGGCGACCCAGCGGTCGTAGAGGATCGACTCCACCAGCGGGGACACAGTGGCTACGGACGGGTCGGCGTCGGCGGCGCCCGCGATGGCGCCGTTGACGGAGACGATGGCACTGCTGGTGACGGAGTCGGTCAGGTCGGCCACCCGGGTCGGGTAGTTCACCGCGAACAGGGCCAGCGTGCCGGCGACAAGCACCAGGGCAAGAGTGCCGATAGCCGCGGACAGGCGGGCCCGCCGCAGGCTGATGACCATCACAAGGCCTACGGCGATGACCAGGACGGGGAAGAACGGCTGGGTGAAACCGTCGTAGAGGGCGTTGCTGACGTAGGCGACGGGCTCGTCGAGCACCCTGAGCCAGGTCTGGTTGTAAACGACGTCGGCAAGGGTGGCGACCAGGCCGACGGCCAGGACGGGCAGCGACATCAGCGAGTTGGCGGTCGAGGTGAGCGCCTGGTTGGTCGCTTGCCCCGGTCCGGGGATGCAACTGTCGGAGTACATGTGCCAGCGGTAGCCGGCCAGGCCGGTGGTCTCGTAAAGGCTGACGCCCGACCCGTCGGTGTAGGGGTCGGCCTCGAGCCCGGGCGGGTCGACCGGGGTGGGCGTGACGAAGCCACCGAAGCCACGGTCCGGCGGCTGCGGCGTGGGCGCGGTCTGGCAGTCGGGCAGGCCGGGGATGGGCAGCTGCGGGACGGCTGCCGCGGCGGGACCGACTCCCCCAAGCGTGGCCAGCACCATCGCCAGGGCGGCCAGGACGACGGCGGCTCGACGGCCGGCGTTCATGCGTGGGCCCGGGCGTCTACGTGCTCCAGGTCGCCGAAACTGCCGTCGTCCTCGGCCTCCCCGAGGTCTAGGTCCAAAGCGGCGTCGGTGGGCGGTCCGGGTGGGAGCACGTTGACCAGCTCGTCGACCCCCTCGGCCCCACGAAGCTGAACCTGGATGGGCGGCGGTACGGGGTTGCCGACCGCGGTGGTGTCGAGGGCGGCAATGACGTGCCCGAGGTGGCCAAGATCCCAGCGGATGCGTTCGGTGTACCCGTCGGCGTCGCGGAAGATGAAGTCCCGCGCTCCGGTTCGGCCCTGGCCGACGCTCGGACGGAGACCGCCGAGGGCGAGCGTGGCCACCGCCCGCTCGTAGCCGAGGTTGGTGGGGATTCGCGCCAGCCGGAGTGCGCCCATGGCCTCGGCCGGGTCCTCGATGCCGCCGATGATGCACTCGTCGATGAGGCCGCCCGCCTCCAGGGACACCAGGTCGCTGGGCTTCTGCGACGCCGCCAGGACGCGGGTGTTCCACTTCCTGGAGTCCCGCGCGAAGCGCTCGACCAGAGCACGGCCGGCGGGGGTGCGGCGCAACGCGTGGGCCTCGTCGATCACGACGACCTTGCGTTCGCCCATCCGTCGGCCGTAGACCCGACGGGAGGCGAAGTTCGCCGCGAGGCTGAGCAGGGGGACGCTGATGCGTTCGTCCTCGGTCCAGTTGGTCTCATCAGCATCCGGTTCGGGCAGCGTGAGCCCGCCGAGCGTGAACACCAGCAGCGTCGGCTCCTCGGCGGCACGGGCGACGGCATCGGCACTGCGGGCGGCCATGTAGCCGGAGCCGAAGAACAGCCGGGCGGAGGGGAACTCGCTCATGTCGTGCAGCACGTCGTGGATCTCGTGGTCGGCGTCGCGGGGGTCGTCCCGAATGACGCGCATGATGCTGCCCAGGTCGGCCGTGTGAGCGCCGCCCACCTCACGCACTGCCGAACGGATGATGAGGCCGGCGTCACGGGCCCGTCGGATCTCCGGGGGCAGCAGCAGGCGCAGGGTGTCGGTGGCCAGCTGCATCCGCCGGCGGGCAGCCAGGTGCTTGGCATCGGCGTGGACCTCGTCGAGCTTGGCCTCGTAGTCGGCGCCACTGAGGCCGATAAGACGCTCGTCGTCGACCAGGTGGTCCCGTTCCGGCTCGGGCACGGCCGTGTAGGGCGAGAGCGTCCCAGGCTCGGAGCGCAGCAGGTCGATGTGCCGGGACACGGCGGCGATCTGCGGGATGCGGGTGAGCCGGGCGAGCGGGCCGGACGGGTCGAAGATGGTCGTGCTGATGCCGCGCAGGGTCGCGTCGTAGGCGAGGGAGCCGACCACGACGGACTTGCCGGAGCCGAGCCCACCGATGACGGGCGTGAACCCGGACCGCTCCCGGACCTCCATGGCGTGGTGCAGGTTCCAGGCCACAGCGCGACGCGACGTACCGACGGTGTAGCCGATGTAGGAGCCGTCACGGGTGCCGACGGCGCTGGAGACGTGGGGCATCGCAGCAGCCAGGAACTCGGTCTTGCCGCGGCGGCGGTGAGCGGGCGAGGCAGCGGGCTCACCGGGGATGAACTCGCGGTGCAGGCCGTACTGGTCGGGGTCGCGGTGCAGCTCGATCCGGTAGTCCCGGTAGTGGTTCGTCACGGCGTTGACGCGGTCCTCGAGCTCGCGTTCGGTGGCGGCCACGATGGCCAGGTGCCAGCGGCCGTCGACCCGGGCCACGGCGTGGCTGCCACCGTCGGCGATCTCGTCGGCGGTCGCACGAGCCTTCTCCCCGGTGCGGCGAAGCGCCGGCGGGACCTCGACGGAGGCGCTGGCGCGGTACTGCTGCTCCTGGTCGACGACCTGGTCGATGCGCGACTGCATCGCGGAGGCGGACTGCGCCCCGGAAAGGATCTTGACGTGGGCGGACCACTCAACGGGGAAAGGTAGGGAGTCCGCGTACGCCATCCACGGCAGGTGCGTCTGCGGGATGGTCAGGTCCTCCATACGACCCACGGTCAGAACGGCCAGGTAGCGCTCGACCGGGCGCAGGTCGGTGCGCTGGGCCCGGGCGACGAGGCGGACGTAGGAGCGGCCCGGGCACGGGTCGATGTCCAGGGTCCCCGTGAACAACGGTGCGTCGGACGCCGTGACCGGGGCCGTCATACCGTCCACGACGGTGTGCGGCGCGGGGAGACCGATGCCGATGCTGCGGTGGATCAGCCATTCGACCTCGTGCTGCTCGGCCCGCTGAGCGTCCATGCCCGCAGTGCCCAGGATCGAGTCGAGCCGGGTGAGCTCGGCCTCGACCTTGGCGCGGGTGCGGCGGCGGATGGTGTCGCCGCGGTGGGTGACGGCCAGGCTGATGCCGACGTAGGTCTCAGTGTCGGAGAACGTCGAACCGCGCAGGTGCCGCTGGACGTCGACCAGGTGCTCGCCCCAGGCGGCGCGGTTGGACGGGGTCGGGGTGTCCTCGGCCAGCGCCTTGGCCCACGTGTGGGTCGGGTACGGCCGCTGGACGCTGCGCAGGTGGACCGACCGGCCGGCCAGCGCGGAGTACGTGTCACCGATCTGCCGGATGAGGTTCTCCCGACGTTCGTCGCCCTGCCAGGACCACTGCTGGGGGCCAAGCCGGTACCAGGCGCGCAGACCGGTACGGGTGAGGACGACATTGCCGTCGATACCCCGCAGAGCCAGCGGCAGCGGCGGGTAGTCCCGGGGGATCTGTTCGGTCGGGACACGGGAGCGGCTCCGCGACAACGTCTTCTTGAGCGAGTTGATGAAGCTCATGTGGTCCCCCGGGTGAAGACATGGGTGCGGGTGCGAGCTCGACGGTGCGCAGAACGGCACCGCTGCCAGTGGCGCAGGGCGCGGAACTCACCGCGGGCGTAAGCGGCCCAGGCCAGCAGGGGTCGCTCGGCGGTGAAGTGCGGGGCGATGAGGTAGCCGATGACGAATCCGGCCGCGAGCGTGTAGAGCCCTCCGGGCCAGAGGCCAAAGACCAGCAGTAGCGGTCCTGCGACCAGGGCGGTTGCCGCGGCGCTGATGGCGAGCACGGTGTAACGGGGCTGCCCGACGACGGTCCAGCCTCGGAGGTCGATCAGCCGTGGCTGATACCGCCATATCGCGTCGTCGTTGGTGATGCGCACGTGGGGCTCAGTTGATCAGGAAGTTGAGGATGTCGTCGCTCGTCCCGGTGATCAGCGGGACGCTGATGCCAGCGATGAGCAAGGCGATGATCACAATCGCGAAGGTGCCGAGGGCGTCGCCGATGCTTGAACGCTTCACGCCGAACAGGACGATGATTGCCACCACCACCAGGCCGACGCCCAGCACCTGGAGCAGCAGCGACTGGATCCCGCCGACGTTGACGGGGTTGGAGGCGGCCGGCACGAGGGCCAGGGTCGTCAGGAATGTGTTCATGGCAGGTCTCCTCTAGAGGTAGAGACCGGGGTGCCCGTGCGCCGCTTCGACACTGGGTCCCCCCGGGTGGGCAGGTGGACGTGCAGGACGGGCCGAGCGACGGCACAGGGCCACCATATCGGACGGTACTGGACGAATTGCTGGGTGTAACAGGGGCGCGTGCAGCGCGCAGACGACGAGTCGGTGAACGGTACGTAACTACGCAGGGGCCCGGACAAAACACGAGCTGCTGCTGTAAGAGCACCGTCGCCGCCCCGACGCTCCTGGTCCGAAACCAGTCCGCACGACACCGTCACGCGGACCAGAGGGCCGTAACGGGTAAGCGGTTGGCTTGGCAGGGTTGCTGCCACAGCCGGTAGAGGCTCGCTGGCGTTGGAAGCTCCGGGGTGACGCCCACCCACCGCGTCCTCCCGAGGAGCAGAAGTGACAGCACCAGGTGACAGCAACGCCGTCAATCGAGCCGGGACCGCGCGGGCTCTCGCATGGGCATCGCCGCAGGTCAGAAGCACGGCGGGACGTGGGCGAACGGCGCAGGAGCGGCTGAAAATCGGAAGGTCGGCGGTTCGACCCCGCCTCTGGCCACACCCCTGACCAGGACATGCTCGCCGTCCCTCTTCCGGGAACGTGTGGCACCGGTGGTGCGGACCGCTCGTGCGCAAGCCCGGCCGCTGTCATGGTTGTCCAGTGATCGCCTGGGACCAGAGGTGGCCGCAGCTCCGCATCGGTGAGGTGTTCCCCCTTCCTCTGGCTACCGAGACCAACTGGATGGCGACGTGGGAAGTCAACGTCATCATGCTGACCGACGTCTCGCCCAGCGGGTACAGCCACGTGACCTTGTGGACGTACACCGAGCCCTACGAGGACGACGACGCCTCCCCGGAGGCAGCAGCTGCCGTCACCGACCGCGCCATCACGCAGTTCGCACTCCGGCTCAAGGCGCTTCTCGCGATGCCCGTCGACAGCAGTCCTGACAGCGAACGCGTCGCTAGTGCACCGACGAGGCCCTCATGACGGGATCGAACGGGGCCACGGGCCGTCGCACGCGACCCCCTGACGACCCTGAGCAGACCCCGTTCCACGAGGACCAGTGACGTAGGACGGCTCCGGCCTCGGACGAGCAGCAGGACCAGGGACTCGACCACCCCGGCTCGGACTACGGACACCGTCCTCCGGCACCCCAGCCGGAACTAGGCTCGACCGACATGGTCCACGACCCCCGCCGCTTCCCCCCGACCGCCGACCTCGCGGCCCGTGCCAACGTGACCCCCGAGCTGCTGGCCGGCCTCCCGGACGACCCGGTGGAGTTCTGGGAGCAGCAGGCGCACCGCATCCCCTGGCTCGCCCCCTGGCACCAGGTCCACACCTGGCTGCCGCCCGACGACGCCGACCCCGCCAGCCCGCGGGCTACCTGGTTCGACGGCGGTCGCCTCAACGCCGGCCACGTCTGCGTCGACCAGCACGTGGACGCCGGCCGCGGGGAGCGCACCGCGCTGCTGTTCGAGGGCGAGCGCAGCGACCGCGAGAGCGTCACCTATGCCGACCTGCAGCAGCGCGTCAACCGGGCCGCCAACGCCCTGGAGGCGCTCGGCGTCGGGCCCGGCGACCGCGTGGTCGTGTACCTGCCCGTGATCGTGGAGACGGTGGTCATCGCCCTGGCCTGCGCGCGCATCGGCGCCGTGCACTCGCTGGTGTTCGGCGGCTTCTCTGCCGAGGCGCTCCGGTTCCGGGTCGAGGACACCGGTGCCACCCTCGTGGTGACCACCGACGGCCAGTTCCGTCGCGGCACGGCCGTCCCCGTCAAGCACACGGTCGACGCCGCCGTCGCGGGCCTCGACCACGTTCGCCACGTCCTGGTGGTGCGCCGCACGGGCGAGGAGACCCCGGACCCGCCGTGGGCCGACGGCCGCGACGTGTGGTGGCACGACGTCGTCGACACCGCCTCGACCCAACACCGGGCCCCGGAGCTGCCGGCGGAGCACCCGCTGTTCATCACCTACACCTCCGGCACGACCGGCAGGCCCAAGGGCGTCGTGCACACCACGGGCGGCTACCTGGTGCAGGCGAGCTGGACCCACTGGGCCGTGTTCGACGCCAAGCCCGACGACGTCTACTGGTGCACCGCCGACCTGGCGTGGGTCACCGCCCACACCTACGTCCTGTACGGCCCGCTCAGCAACGGGGCCACCGTGGTGATCGCCGAGGGCTCCCCCGACCACCCCAGCCCCACCCGGCACGCCGAGGCGATCCAGCGCCTCGGGGTCACCGTCTACTACACCGCGCCCACCCTGGTCCGCTCGTTCATGGCCCGGTTCCCGGACGGGTTCCCGCCCGAGCACGACCTGTCGAGCGTCCGCCTGCTCGGCAGCGTCGGCGAGGCCATCAACCCGCAGGCGTGGGTCTGGCTGCACAGTCACGTCGGTGGCGGGCGCGCACCGCTGGTGGACACCTGGTGGCAGTCGGAGTCGGGTGCGGCGATCGTCTCCACCCTGCCCGGGGTCCACAGCGGTGTTCCCGGAGCCGCAGGGGTCGCCCTGCCCGGACAGGTCGTGCGGGTCGTCGACGACGAGGGCCGCGACGTCCCCGCAGGCACCAGCGGCCTGCTCACCGTAGGGGGCCGCTGGCCGGCGATGGCCCGCACCGTGTGGGGCGACCACGACCGCTACCGGGCCGCCTACTGGAGCAGGTTCGCCGAGCAGGGGCTGTTCCTCGCTGGGGACGGGGCCGTCATGGACGTCGACGGCTACGTCCGCATCCAGGGCCGGGTCGACGAGGTCGTCAACGTGTCCGGCCACCGGCTCTCGACCATCGAGATCGAGTCCGCACTCGTCGAGCACCCGCTGGTGGCCGAGGCGGGCGCCGTCGGCATCGACGACCCCATGACCGGGCAGTCGGTGGCGGTGTTCGTGGTGCCGACCACCCGCCCCGCCGACGACACCCCGCAGGCGTGGCGGGCCGCAGCCAAAGCCGTCCGCGCCGAGCTCGTCGCCCACGTCGCCCGGGCGATCGGACCTGTGGCGAAGCCCGCCCACGTCGTGCTGGTGCCGGACCTGCCCAAGACGCGCTCGGGCAAGATCATGCGACGCCTGCTCGGCGACGTCCTCCTGGACCGCCCACTGGGCGACACCACGTCGCTGCAGGACGAGCGGGTGGTGCCGGCGATCGAGGCCGTCGTCCGCGGCTGAGGACGCACGGCTGATGCCGCACGGCTGACGCAGACCGGCGCGAGGCTCAGGCACGCTGGTTCGGCCGGGCCCCGAGCGGGACCGCCAGCAGCACGAGCACCGCGCAGACGCCCAGCGCCGTGGGGACCCCGACCTGCTCCCCGCCCGCACGGGCGCCCCAGGCCGCAAGAACGCCCACCGCGACGGCGCCGATCGCGGTGCCACCGTCGAAGCAGAGGTTCCAGACGGCACTGGCGGTCGGGGTGTCCACGGGGTCGACCCGGGCGAACGCGGCGACCAGGGTGAGGTTCTGCACGGCGCCGTAGCCCGCACCGCACACGGCCGCGGCCAGCAGGACGAGCGGGTCGGCCCGCAGCGCGAGACCGGCCGCGACCCCGGCCAGACCGAGCGCGCCCACCACGGCACCGGCCGGCAGCAGGCGCCGCGTGCCGAAGCGGTCGGCGAGCAGGCCGGCCCGCCAGCGCACCAGCGCGCTCGCGGCCCCGAACAGCAGCAGCGCGGCCGGTGCCAGCAGCCCAGCGGGCCGCTCGATCGGCATGAACGTGACCAGCCCGCTGCCCGCGAGCGTCACCACCAGCAGCACCAGGGACGGCACCAGCACCCGGACGACGGCGCGCCCGTGCCGCGGCACGGCACCGGGCGCGTGGACCTCGGCCCCCTCGGTCTGCCCGAGCCGGACCGCGGCCGGCAGCGCGAGCACCGGCAGGGTCGCCAGCAGCGCAACCGGCCAGAAGCCGACCGCCTGGGCCACGGCCACGGCCCCGGGCACGACCACGACCGAGGTCGAACCGATCGCCAGGCCGTAGATCCCGGCCGCCTCGCCGTGGCGGCCCGGCGGCGACAGGGTCCAGGTCAGGGTGGAGCCGACGACCGTCAGCACCGCGAACCCGGTCCCACGGACGGCGCTGATCGCCAGCAGCGGCACCAGGTCCGCGGTCAGGGCGTAGAGCGGGGACGGCAGACCGAGAGCGAGCAACCCCACCGCCAGGCTCCGACCATTGCCGAAGCGGCGCACGAGGGTGGGTACCGACGCCTGGGTGAGGACCGTCGTGGTGAGCATCGCCGTGGTGACCAGGCCGGCCTGCGACAGGCTCGCCCCACCCCGGACCGCCCACCAGGGCAGCGCGGCGAGCGTGGCGGCGAACCCGACGAACCCGAGCAGGGTGACGGCCACCAGGTGCCGGATCGCCGGCTCGTGCCACAGCGAGCGACGCGGTGCGTCGGTGACCACGAACGCACCCCCCACCGACGACCGACCGGCCCCGTCCGGCGCGGGAGCCGGGCCCGAGGATAGGCGGGCCCGCCCCGACGCGCCGGGGACGATCGCGACCCGCAGACTGGCCGCGTGAGCGAGCCGTGGGACCTGGTCGTCGTCGGCGCCGGCCCGGCAGGGTCCGCGGCCGCGCTGGCCGCGCTGCGCCTGGACCCCGAGGCCCGCGTCCTGCTGCTCGACCGCGCGGACTTCCCGCGGGACAAGGCCTGCGGCGACGGCGTCGCGCCGCACGCGATCGACGTGCTGGACGACCTGGGACTGCCGGGCCTGGTCGACGACCATCGCCCGGTGTCGCGCCTGCACCTGGGCGCGGTGCGCGGGCCCTCCGTCACCGGGGACATGCGCCGCCCCGCCCGCGTCGTGCCTCGCGCCGTGCTGGACGCGCGCATCCGTTCCGGGGCGCTGGCGGCAGGCGCCGTCCCGGACCGTCGTACCGTTCGCGGGCTGCTGGCACCGCAGCGGGATGCCGCGGTCCTCGACCTCGTGGACGTCCCCCGAGGCCGGGCCCTGCCCGGCAGCCCCACCGGCAGCTCCGGCTCGGTCAGGGCGAAGGTGGTGGTGGCCGCCGACGGCGCGCAGTCCGCCGTGCGGCGGTCGCTCGGTCTGCCCCGCAACCGCCCCGGTCACCTGGCTCTCGCCCTGCGCGGCTACGCCCCCGTGCGCGACGACCTGGTCCACCAGCAGCGGATCGTGTTCGCCGACCGGGACTGGCCCGCCTACGCCTGGTCGTTCCCCGTCGGGGACGGTCGCGCCAACGTCGGCTACGGGGAGGTGCTGCGCGAGGGTCGCCCGCTGGACCGGGCGCGGCTGCTGCAGCGGCTGGAGCAGCTGCTGCCCGGCACGACCGACGGCGGGTCGGCGTGGCGCGGGCACCACCTGCCGCTGTCCTCCGACCGGCCCCGCCAGCCCGACGGCCGGGTGCTGCTGGTCGGGGACGCCCTGTCGCTGATCAACCCCATGACAGGCGAGGGGATCTACTACGCCCTCCTGTCGGGCGCGTGCGCCGGCGCGGCCGCGGTCGGGCGCGGCGACCCCGGCCGGACCTACCGGTCCATGCTGCGCCGCCGCCTCGGCACCCACCTCCGTCACACCAGCGCCGTCGCCGCCCTGGCCCGGGTGCCGGCCGTCGTGCCCGCCGGGCTGCGGGCGGCCGGGCGAGACCCCGCCGTGTTCGACGACCTGGTGGAGCTGGGCCTTGGCCGCGGGCTGCTGAGCGGCCGGGCGCTGCGAGGCACGGTCGCGGGACTCGCAGCCCGCCGCTGAGGAGGTCGTACAACCTCAGGAGCCTGCCAGCAGGTCCCCGTCGCGGTCCACCCGCTCGAGCACCTGTGCGGGCGACAGCTGCTGCAGGTCGTCGCCGACCTCGTCCCACGCCCGCGGCGCTGCCACCCGCGGCTGGTCCCGGCCGCGCAGCGAGTACGGCGTGACGGTGGTCTTGGCCAGGTGGTTCTGCGACCAGTCGACCAGCACCTTGCCGCGGCGCAGCACCTTCTTCATGTCCGACACGACGAGCGAGCGGTGGTCGCGGGCCAGGCCCTCCGCCAGCGCCTTCGCGTAGTCGCGGGTGCTGCCCGCCGCCGAGGAGGGCCAGGACGCGTACAGCTGCATGCCCTTGCTTCCCGAGGTCACCGGCACGGCATCCAACCCGCCGTCGCCGAGCCGCTCCGCGACCAGGTGCGCGACGGCGGAGCACTCCGCGAGCCCGGTGCCGTCGCCCGGGTCCAGGTCGACGACGAGCCGGTCGACCCCCCGGAAGCCGCCGCGGGGACCGACCCGGTACTGCGGGGTGTGCAGCTCCAGCGCGGACAGGTTGGCCGACCAGACCAGTCCGGCGACGTCGTCGATGAACGGGAACTCGACCTCGGTCGAGCCGTCGTCCTCCGGCTCGGCGTGCAGCAGCTGGCGGCGCACCCACGAGGGCGCCCCGCCGGGCACGTTCTTCTCCACGAACGACGGTGCCCCCACACCCCGGGGGAACCGGACCCGGCTGACCGGACGGTCGCGCAGCTGGGGCAGCAGGACGTGCGCGATCCGGGCGTAGTAGTCGACGACCTCGGCCTTGGTCGTGCCCGTCGCGGGGTACAGGACCCGGTCGAGGTGGGTGAGCCGCACCGAACAGCCCCCGACGTCCACGGTCTGCTCGCTCCTCATGAGGCCTCCCAGGGGTCGGGGTCGTGGTCCTCGCGGACGCCGAGCACGACGGGGTGGCGCAGCCGGCCGGACCCGGTGCGCTCGCGGTAGGCGATCTCGACGACCACCGAGGGCTCGCACCAGAGCGCCCCGCGACGCTCGAGGGCGGGGACGGCGTCGACGAACGGCGTCGAGGACGCGGCCCGCGCGCCCAGCAGGGCGCCCAGCAGGGACGCCATCGTCGCGCTGATGCCGCTGCCGGCGCGGCCGAGGAAGCGCAGGTCGCCGTCGGCGTCGGGGGCGCCGAGCAGCAGCGACGCCGCCTGGTCGCGACGCCCCTCCGACGGCCGCCAGCCACCCACGACGACCGCGCGGCGACGGCGGTGGGCGTGCTTGCGCCAGTCCGGGGAGCGGACCCCCGCGCGGTAGGGCGAGCCGAGCCGTTTGGCGACGATGCCCTCCATCCCCTGCTCCTGTGTCGCCGCGAGCAGGGCGGCGCCGTCGGCGAACGCCTCGGAGCGGATGGCGCAGCCCGGCAGGTCGAGCTCGCCCAGCATCTGCCGTCTCACCTCGAGCGGCTCCCGGCAGACGTCCTCGCCCGCCAGGACCGGCACGTCGAAGACCACGGCCCGCACCGTGCCCGCGGGGTCACCGCCTGCAAGGGCCGCGAAGTCGGGTCGACCCGCAACCAGGGAGACGACCTCGCCGTCCAGCACGGTGCCGTCGGAGACGACTGCAACGAGCCCGGCGAGCTGCGGGAAGCGGGCCGTCAGGTCCTGCCCGGTCCGCGAGGAGACCCGGAGCCCGCCGTCGCCGCGGCGCGCCACCAGCACGCGGTAGCCGTCCCACTTGACCTCGTGGCTCCAGCCGTCACCGGAGGGCAGCTCCTGCGCCGTGACCGGCACCGGGAGCATGGGTCTCATCCGGACAGCGTGCTGCAGCGCACCACCGCACGCACCCCTCGACGGGCCGTCGCCCTCCGGAGGCTGGCGCCGCGGCTCGACACGCGCCACTCTTGACCATGCGCGCGATGTGGAAAGGTGCCGTCGCCTTCGGCCTGGTCAACGTGCCGGTCAAGCTGTACTCCGCGACCGGCCAGCACGACATCTCCCTCCACCTGGTCCACCGCGAGGACGCGGGCAGGATCCGGTACCGCAAGACGTGCAGCGTCTGCGGCGAGGAGGTGCCGCAGGACGAGATCGCCCGCGCGCACACCACCGACGACGGCGAGCTCGTGATGCTGTCGGACGAGGACCTGGACTCGCTTCCCGTGACGACCGACCGGGAGATCGAGGTCCACGAGTTCGTCCCCGCAGACCAGGTGGATCCGATCATGTTCGACCGGACGTACTACCTGGAGCCCGAGGCCAAGGCGCTCAAGCCGTACGCCCTGCTGCGCGGTGCCCTGGAGCAGACCGACCGGATGGCCGTGGTCATGGTGACGCTGCGCCGACGGGAGACGATGGCCGTCCTGCGTGTGCGCGACGACGTCATCGTCATGCAGACCATGCTGTGGCCCGACGAGGTCCGCGAGGCGGCGTTCGACGTGCTCGAGCGCGACGTCGAGGTCCGCCCGCAGGAGCTCCAGATGGCCGCGTCCCTCGTGGAGTCCATGGCGGCCGACTTCGACCCGTCGCAGTTCGAGGACCGCTGGACCGAGGCGCTCAAGGAGCTCATCGCCGCCAAGACGGAGGACGGGGACGCCAAGCCCGTGCCGCTCGACCGCGCCGACGACGACGGCGACGCTCAGATCGTCGATCTGATGGCAGCGCTGCGGGCCAGCGTCGAGCGGACCGGGACGGCACGCAAGGCCCCGGCCGTGGCGGCCGTGGCCGACGACGCGAGCGGAGACAAGGACGCCCCGACCGGGTCCGCGCCCGCCACGAAGGCGTCGGCGAAGAAGCCGGCAGCCACGAAGGCCGCGGCAGCGAAGACCCCTGCAACGGGGCCGGCGGCGGCGAAGACCTCTGCACGGAGACCGGCAGCAGCGAAGACCGCAGCGGGCAAGCCCGCCGCGGCCAAGAGGACCGTCAAGAAGACGGCCGAGAAGGCCGCACCGGCGAAGAAGGCAGCCACCACCACAACCGCCGCGACGAAGGCGGCGCAGAAGCGGGCGAGCAGCTCGGCGGCGAGCAAGGCCTCCTGAGGTGGTGCGCGACCAGGTACCAGGCCCCCGAGGCCCCCGAGGCCCTGGGTACCGGTCGTCACGTGCCGGCGGCGCCGTGGTGCAGGTGGTGCAGGTGGTGCAGGTGGTGCAGGTGGTGCAGGTGCGGGTGGTGCTGCTGGTTCAGGCGTCCGCGCTGTCGGCGCGCTGACCCGGGATGCCGGCGCGGAGCCGGGCGACCTCGGAGGCGCGGTAGCGGCGGTGGCCGCCCAGCGTCCTGATCGAGGACAGCTTGCCGGCCTTGGCCCAGCGGGTGACCGTCTTGGGGTCGACCCGGAACAGGGCGGCGACCTCGGCGGGTGTCAGCAGCTCCTCGTCCTGGTGCGCGGACGTGCGGGGTGTGGTGGTCATGAGACGTCCTCTCGGGTTCCAACGCGGTCCGGCAAGGGGGAGATGTCGGACACTGCTCTGCCTTCGGACAAAGTGTCGGCCCGCGCAACCTGGCGCGGAACCGTCATTCGGGTTGCAGTCCGACCACAACAGGCCGATGCCTGCACCCTCCGTTCGGAGGATGCCCACCCGCCCGCGGACGCCTTCTCCCACTCCGGTCAGGGTGTGGGAACACCCGGGGAGCAGGTACCGTTGAACCCACGAAGGCCGGACGAGATACTCCGGGGGCCCCGCCTTGCGCGCCAGCCCCCCGGACCGAGGTGAGGGGGTCGACGCCATGGGGCGCGGCCGTCAGAAGGCAAAGCAGACCAAGGTCGCTCGGCAGCTGAAGTACTTCAGCCCCGAGACCGACTACGCGGCTCTTGCCAACGAGCTCCACTCCGAAGGGAAGGAAGGTCCGGCGCGCCCGCCGGTCGCTGCCGTTCCCGAGGAGGAAGCAGAGGACGACGACTACGCGGACTGGGAGAGCTCGTACCGCTGAGCGTCCGAGGGGCCCGAGGTCGACCAGCCAGACCGGTCAGCGATGGGTCCCGACCAACCGGGCAGAACCACCGGACACACCCTTCGTCCCCCGCGACGTCTCGACGTCGACGGGGGCGTGGGGGTCCACCCGGACGACCTCCCCGCAGAGCCAGGCCGTTGTGCCCGAGGCCTGCAGCGAGGCCACCACCGGGCCCGCCCGGTCGGCCGGAACCACGGCGATCATGCCAATGCCCTGGTTCCAGGTCCGCTCCCGGTCCGCCACGGGCACCCCACCCGCGTCGCCGAGGACGTGGGTCACGACAGGCGCCGTCCAGGTCGAGCGGTCCACGTCGGCGTGCGTGCCCACAGGCAGGACCCGCGCCAGGTTCGCGGCGATCCCGCCGCCGGTGACGTGGCTCATGGCGTGCACGACGCCCGGCAGGGAGTCCAGCAGGTCCACGAGCAGACCCGCGTAGACCGCGGTCGGCTCCATCAGCTCCTCGCCGATGGCGCGCCCCAGCTCCGGCACGTGGTGGTCCCAGGCCCAGCCCTGCCGGGCCACGACCGCGCGCGCCAGGCTGTAGCCGTTGGCGTGCAGCCCCGTCGACCCCATGGCCACCAGGACGTCACCGGCACCGACGCGCTCAGGACCGAGCAGCTCGTCGGCCTCGACGACGCCCGTGGCCGCGCCCGCGATGTCGTACTCGTCCGGGCCCAGCAGACCAGGGTGCTCAGCCGTCTCCCCCGCCACCAACGCGCAGCGGGCGATCACGCAACCGGCGGCGATGCCGGCGACCAGGGCCGCCACCCGTTCGGGGACGACCGACCCGCAGGCGACGTAGTCGCTCATGAACAGCGGGCGCGCCCCGCAGGCCACCAGGTCGTCGACGACCATCGCGACCAGGTCGATCCCGACGGTGCCGTGGACGTCCATCGCCTGGGCGACGGCGACCTTGGTGCCCACGCCGTCGGTCGAGGTCGCCAGCAGCGGTCGACGCATCCCCACCAGGGCCGAGGCGTCCACCAGGCCGGCGAAGCCTCCGGCACCGTCGACCACCGGCCAGCGGTCGGCAGTGGTGGCGTGCGTGCCTCGCACGGCGGCCCTCATGAGCTCGACCGCGCGGTCACCCGCGTCGGTGTCCACCCCGGCCCCCGCGTAGGTCATGGTCGCCGGGGCAGGACCCGTGGAGGGGACACCGGCGTCGTCCGGCGAGCCGATCACGGCCGGCTCAGGGCGTCGCGCGCACCGCCGCCCGTACCGCCCGCGACACCGTCGACGTCGAGGGTCAGCTGGCCCTGGGTGAGCGCGTGCCCGGGCGCCTCGCCCAGCGGCAGCGGGATCGGGTACCTGCCGGTGAAGCAGGCGGAGCACAGCTGTGACGGCGGGCGCTCGGTGGCGGCGAGCATCGCGTCGTGGCTCAGGTAGCCGAGGGAGTCCGCACCGACGCTCGAGCGGATCTCCTCCACGGCCAGGCCGGTCGCGATCAGCTCCGCCCGGCTGGCGAAGTCGATGCCGTAGAAGCACGGCCATGTGACGGGCGCCGAGGAGATCCGGACGTGGACCTCGGCGGCGCCGGCCTCGCGGAGCATCCGGACCAGGGCGCGCTGGGTGTTGCCGCGGACGATGGAGTCGTCCACCACCACCAGGCGCTTGCCCTGGATGACCTCGCGCAGCGGGTTGAGCTTGAGCCGGATGCCCAGCTGGCGGAGCGTCTGCGACGGGGAGATGAAGGTGCGTCCGACGTAGGAGTTCTTGACCAGGCCCTGGGCGTAGGGGATCCCCGAGGCGTCTGCGTAGCCGATCGCGGCCGGGGTGCCGGACTCCGGGACGGGGATGACGAGGTCCGCCTCCACCGGGTGCTCCAGGGCCAGGCTGCGACCCATCCGGACCCGCGCGCCGTGCACGACGGTCCCGGCGATCTTGGAGTCCGGCCGGGCGAGGTAGACGTACTCGAACACGCAGCCCTTGGGCTCGGCGGTCGCGAACCGCGAGCTGCGCAGCCCGTCGGCGTCGACGGCGATGAGCTCGCCGGGCTCGACGTCGCGGATGACGCTGGCACCGAGGATGTCCAGCGCCGCGGTCTCGGACGCGACGACCCAGCCCCTGTCGAGGCGGCCGAGCACCAGGGGGCGGACCCCGTGGCGGTCGCGGGCGGCGTAGAGGGTGTGCTCGTCCATGAACACCAGCGAGAACGCGCCCTCGAGCTCGGCGAGCACGGTCCCGGCGGTCTCCTCCAGCCGGTGCTCGGGGTCCCCGCCCAGCAGGGAGGTGATCAGGACGGTGTCGGTGGTGTTGCCGCGCTCGAACTCGCTGTTGCCCAGCCGCGTGCCGTCGGCCCGCGTGGAGGCCTCGTTGGCGATCACGCGCCGGCGTAGCTCGTCGGAGTTGGTGAGGTTGCCGTTGTGCCCCAGGGCGACGGTGCCCCAGGCGGTCGGCCCGAGGGTGGGCTGGGCGTTCTCCCAGGTGCTCTCACCGGTGGTGGAGTAGCGGGAGTGCCCGACGGCGATGTGACCGGTCAGGGTGGCGAGGCTGGACTCGTCGAACACCTGCGAGACCAGGCCCATGTCCTTGTAGACAGTGATCTGGCGGCCGTTGCTGACGGCGATCCCGGCGGCCTCCTGGCCCCGGTGCTGCAACGCGTAGAGCCCGAAGTAGGCGAGCTTGGCGACCTCCTCGCCGGGGGCCCACACCCCGATGACCCCGCAGGCGTCCTGCGGACCCTTCTCCCCTGGGAGCAGGTCATGGCTGAGTCGGCCGTCTCCGCGTGGCACGCCCCAAGTGTCCCACCCGAGACCGCTGGGCGGTGACACCGTCGTACGCTCGCGCCTCATGACCCCTGCGACGTGGTGGCTCGACGCCCTGGGGTGGACGGGGTCGGCCGTGCTCATCCTGTCCCTGGCGCTGTCGAACGTGCTGCGCTTCCGGGCGCTGAACCTGCTGGCGTCGGTGATGCTCGTGGCCTTCAACGCACTGCTCGGGATCTGGCCGATGGTGGCCATGAACGGCGTGATCGCGGCCCTGAACATCGGGTACCTCCTCCGCCTGCTCCGCACCCGCGACGACGAGGGGACCTATGAGGTGGTCGGCGTCGACCCTCGCTCGGAGCACCTGGACCACCTGCTGGGCGTCCACGCCGCGGATGTCGAGCGGCACAACCCGGGCTTCGACCTGCAGCTGCTGCTGCGCCGGGAGGACCCCCCCGGGACGTGCCGGGTCCTGGCTTTCCTCGTCCTGCGCGGCGACGAGGTGGTGGGGGTGGTCGTCCTGTGCGACGGCGGCGACGGGGTCGCCCGGGTGGAGCTGGACTGGGTGAGCCCACGGTTCCGGGACCTGTCGGTGGGCACGTTCGTCTACCGGCACGACGGCCGGCTGGCCGCGCAGGGGCTGCACCGGCTGCTGGCGAACGACCGGATGGCGGACCGGGACGAGTACTTCAGGCGCGTCGGGTTCCACCGCGAGGGCGACGAGCTCGTCCGCGACGTCCACGGTTGAGCACCCACTCGACCACCAGCGCGCCGGTCCCTCCGGCGAGCGCCCCGAGCAGCGTGCCGAACGCGGCGAAGAACCCGAGCACGCCGGCCGGGCCGGTCTCCGACGGCGCCGAGCCGGTGCTGGCCAGCACCAGCCCGCCCAGCAGGCCCAGCAGCGCACCTGTGACGACGAAGACGGGGTAGCGGGGAGCGCGGTACCCGGTGACCTCGCGTCCACCGGGCTGCTGCACGTCGTCGCTGGGCACACCCGCAGGCTAGCCGGGCGGCGTCGCCGGCCCCGCGGCAGGATGGGCCCGTGGCGAGACGGATCGACGACGTGGTGGGACGGCAGGCGTTGCTGGACTGGCGCGGGGGCGACCGGACCCGGACGACGACCGCCACGGCGGTGCGCTGGACCCTGCAGCACATGGCCCTGCGCGCGCCCGGCGGCAGCGTGGAGGTGCGGGTCCCCCCGTTCGGGGTGGCCCAGTGCATCGCCGGGCCGCGGCACACGCGTGGCACCCCTCCCAACGTGGTCGAGACCGACGCGGCGACCTGGCTGGCCCTGGTCGACGGCGACCTGACCTGGGTCGGGGCCACCGGCGACGGCCTGATCCAGGCCTCCGGGGGACGGGCAGACCTGTCGGGTGTGCTGCCGCTGCACAGCCTCTGAGGCGGGCCGCAGGCGGCCGCTGCTCAGCGGCCCAGGCCGGGCAGGCCGGGCCGGCCGCCCGGGTCGTCGAGACCGACCAGCCTGCCCAGCCCGGTCGAGGCCATGCCCGTCGTCTCGGCCACGGCGACCACCAGGACCCCGGCGGCCAGCAGGGTCGCGACCCACAGCAGGACGTTGACGGCCGTGAGCCACGGCCCGGAGTGACCGAGGTGGGTCGCCGCGCGGCCCCGGACGGTCCAGGTGGACCGCAGCTCGCGGTAGGCAGCGGTCATGTACAAGCGGTCGACCCAGCGTCGGACCGGCCCGCGCGCATGGCCGCCGCGGCGGGCCCGGTCCTGGATCACCCACCGGGTGCGGGGGAACGCGACGACGAGAGCGACGAGGTCGACAGCCAGCCGGAACCCGACCGCGACGACGATGCCGGCCAACGGGGTGAACAGGGCACCGACGAACCGGACCGGGTCGTCGAGGCGCACGAGGGCCACCGGGGTCACCTCCCCGGCCAGCCACGCGTAGGCCAGACCCAGAAGCAGCAGGGGCCAGAACACCCGCCGCAGGACCCAGGTCACCAGGACCGCTGCCGCGTCGCGACCGGTCCCGGCCATCACGTCGTCCGGGACCGCCCCACCGTCGACTCCCCCGGCACCGTCGACCCCCCCGGTGCCGTCGTCGGCACCGGGGGCGCGGTCCCGGGGGCCGAGGCCGTGGTCGGCGGCCTGGACCCGGTGCTGGCGTGGCGCCTCCCCCCGGGTCACGGCCGGCTCAGCCGAAGTACGTGGGAAGGGTGCCCTCGTGGGCGGTGCGCAGGTCGGCCAGGTCGAACGTGCCGACCCCGGTGATCTCCAGCTCGGGGCGACCGGTCGGACCACCCGCGTCGTCGGTGACCCCGATCCGAACGTGCGGCAGGCCGCGGGCGGTCGCGACGTCGGTGAAGCGGATCTCCTCGCTGCGGGGCACCGAGACGACCGCACGGGCGACCGACTCCCCGAACAGGGCGGCGGTCAGGTCCACGCCGTCGCGCTCGCACAGCCCGTCCAGCCACACCCGCGCCCCGACGCCGTGGCGCAGACAGCCCTCCACCAGCACCTGCGCGAGACCACCGTCGGACAGGTCGTGGGCGGCGTCGACCAGGCCGTCGCGGCTGGCGGCGAGCATCACCGCCGCCAGCAGCCGCTCCGCGTCCAGGTCCACGACCGGGGGCAGCCCACCCAGGTGGTCGTGGACGACCTCCGCCCACGCGGAGCCGGACAGCTCGTCGCGGGTGACGCCCAGCAGGTACAGCGCCTGGCCGGCGTCGGACCAGCCGGAGGGGATGTGACGGGCCACGTCGTCCAGCACGCCGAGCACACCGACCACGGGCGTCGGGTGGATGGCGGTCTCACCGGTGGAGTTGTAGAAGCTCACGTTGCCGCCGGTGACGGGCGTGCCCAGCTCGACCGTGGCCTCGGCCAGGCCGCGGACGACCTCGGCGAACTGCCACATGGCCCCGGGCTCCTCGGGGGAGCCTGCGTTGAGGCAGTCGGTCACCGCGATCGGCACGGCACCGGTGACGCCGACGTTGCGGTAGGACTCCGACAACGCCAGCTGGGCGCCGGCGAACGGGTCGAGCGCGGCGAAGCGGCTGTTGCCGTCCAACGACACCGCCACGCCGCGCCCGGTGGTCTCGTCGATGCGGACGATGCCGGCGTCGTCGGGGGTGGCCATGGCGGTGTTGCCGAGCACGTAGCGGTCGTACTGGTCGGTGACCCAGGCACGGCTGCACAGGTTGGGCGAGGCGATCATGCGAAGCACCTGCTCGCGCAGCGCCGAGGCGTCATCGGCCCGGGTGAGCACCTCTGCCCGGTCGGCCTGGCGGGCGTCCAGCCACGCCGGGCGGGCGTAGGTGCGCTCGTACACCGGGCCCTCGTGGGCCACGGTGCGCGGCGGCACGTCGACGACGGTCTCGCCGTGCCAGGTGATCTCGAGCCGGCCGGTGTCGGTGACCTCGCCGAGGACGGCGGACTCGACCTCCCACCGCTCGGTGATGGCCAGGAACTCCGCCAGCCGGTCGGGTCGGACGACGGCCATCATCCGCTCCTGCGACTCGCTCATCAGGATCTCCTCCGGGCGCAGGCTCGCATCGCGCAGCGGGACCTTCTCCAGCTGCACGCGCATCCCGCCGTCGCCCGCCGAGGCCAGCTCGCTGGTCGCGCAGGACAGCCCCGCGCCTCCCAGGTCCTGGATCCCCTCGACGACCCCGGCCTGGAACAGGTCCAGGCAGCACTCGATCAGCAGCTTCTCGCGGAACGGGTCGCCGACCTGGACCGCGGGACGCTTGGACGGCCTGGCGCTGCCGTCCCCGGCCACCTCGAAGGTCTCGCTCGCGAGCACGCTGACCCCGCCGATGCCGTCGCCGCCGGTGCGCGCCCCGAACAGCACGATGACGTTGCCCAGGCCGGTCGCGTTGGCCAGGTGCAGGTCCTCGTGGCGCAGTGCTCCCACGCACAGGGCGTTGACCAGCGGGTTGCCCTGGTAACCGGCGTCGAAGTAGACCTCGCCGCCGATGTTGGGCAGGCCGATGCAGTTGCCGTAGCCGCCGACGCCGGCGACGACGCCGTGCACGACGCGGGCGGTGTCGGGGTGGTCGATCTTACCGAAGCGCAGCGAGTCCATGACGGCGACCGGTCGCGCGCCCATCGCGATGATGTCGCGGATGATGCCGCCGACGCCGGTCGCAGCGCCCTGGTGGGGCTCGACGTAGCTGGGGTGGTTGTGCGACTCGGCCTTGAAGGTCACGGCCCAGCCGTCACCGATGTCCACGACGCCGGCGTTCTCGCCGATCCCGGCGAGCATGGTCGTGGTGCCGCGTGCGAGCGCCGCAGGGGTGGCCTCGCCGAAGCGGCTCAGGTGGACCTTGCTCGACTTGTAGGAGCAGTGCTCGGACCACATGACGGAGTACGTGGCCAGCTCGGCGGAGGTGGGCCGTCGCTGCAGGATCTCGCGGATCCGGGCGTACTCGTCCTCGCGCAGGCCCAGCTCGCGCCACGGCTGCTCGACGTCGGGGGTGGCCCCGGCGGTGGTGACGCTGTCGACGTTCACGCCAGCACACCGGCGAGGGCACCGGCGACGACGGAGGTGAAGACGGTGAGCCCGTCGGTCGTGGGCCCGTAGCCGGCCTCGACGGCGTGCTCGGGGTGCGGCATCAACCCGACGACCCGGCCGGTGGGGTCGCTGATCCCGGCGATGCCGTGGCGGGAGCTGTTGGGGTCTGCGCCGAGGTAGCGGAACACCACGCGGCCCTCGTCCTCCAGCCTCCCCAGCGTCTCCTCGTCGGCGACGTAGCCGCCCTCGCCGTTCTTGAGCGGGACGACGATCTCGGCACCGGGCTCGAAGCCCGACGTCCACGCGGTCGAGGTCTGCTCCACGCGCAGCCGCTGGTCGCGGCAGACGAACCGCTGCTCGGCGTTGCGCACCAGGGCGCCGGGGAGCAGGTGCGACTCGCACAGCACCTGGAAGCCGTTGCAGATGCCCAGCACGGGCGTGCCGCGACCGGCCGCGGCCACGACGGACGTCATGACGGGCGCGAACCGGGCGAGAGCGCCGCAGCGAAGGTAGTCCCCGTAGGAGAACCCGCCCGGGAGGACCACCGCGTCCACGCCGTGCAGGTCGGCGTCCGCGTGCCACAGCCGGACGGGCTCCGCCCCGGCCAGCCGGACGGCGCGCGAGGCGTCACCGTCGTCGAGGGATCCGGGAAAGGTGACGACTCCGACTCGCACGCGGCGAGCCTAGTGGCCGTCCTGCCCGGTCGAGGGCGTCGGTCCGTCGCCCTGTCGGGGGGGGCGCTCGGGCCTGGCGGTGCGGGCGGCCAGCGACAGCAGCTGCTCGACCGCCGGCGCCGATGCGCCCGCGGCGCGGCTCGCGTCGGCGTTGGCGGCCTTGACGGCTGCGTACACCTCGGCCCGGTGGACCCGGGTGGAGCGCGGGGCGTCGATGCCGAGGCGGACACCCCCGTCCCCCTTGACCTCCAGGACGGTCACGACCACGTCATCGCCGATGACGACGCTCTCACCGGTGCGGCGGCTCAGGACCAGCATCGGCTCAGACTAGGGGGCGAGCTGACCCTTCGCGCAGGCCCGGTTGCTGCCTGTGGTCCCCGGCTTGGGCTACTGCCGGTCCTGCGGGCGGCGGCGACGCTCCGGCTCCAGCGGGACGACCTCCAGAGGTACCACCGTGGAGGGTCTGGTGGCTGCGGACCAGAGCCAGCAGCCGGCGAGGCCGAGGAGCATCGCGACCAGCCAGGTCGCGAGGGCTTCGTGCACCGGGCGCTGCCCCTGCACGGCCTGGACGATGACGGGGGACGCCAGCAGCACCCCGATGAACGGTACGAACCTCATGACCTGCCCTCCGCGCTCCGGGCCTCGAGCTGGCGCTGCAGCACGGCCCGACGGACCCGTTCGCCGTCACGCTCGTCCAGGTCGAACTGGAGGCGGACCTGCCGCCGACCGGCGCCCAGCAGGTCCAGGCCGAGCAGCGTGCCGACGGTCCGGACGGGGCCCCCGGTGAGGGCGACGTCCACGCAGACGAGGTCACCGGGGCCCGCCTGGACCCCCTCGCCGCCGTCGAGGAGGACGCGTGCACCACCCTCGCTGAGGTCGGTCACCTGACCGGTGAGGACCCAGCCGGGGTCGGCGCCACCTGACACGACGGCCTTCGCGCAGACGTCGGCGCGGGCGTAGCGCCGCCGCTGCAGCCGTGACAGCGGGCCGAACGGGCGCAGCAGCCACACCGGCGGGGTCAGGCCCCGCTGCTGCTCGACGAGGACGCAGGCGACGCTGAGCAGACCGCGGGGCGGGCTCGCCCAGGCGAGGGTGAGCACCTCCCCGTCGGAGCGGCGGCGCGGGGCGCCGGGTACCTCCACCGCGGCCACCACGACCAGGTCGCCGCGCAGGTCCTCGATCCGGCTGGGCAGGTCGTGGTCGACGTCGGGGAACGCGAGCAGCACGGTCGTGTTGACGCGCGGGACGGCGGCGACCACGGGGCGGGCGCTCACGCCGCGTCCAGCCAGCGCAGCGCGTCGAGCAGGACGCCGGACCAGGTGCAGACGGTGGCGGGCCGACCGTCGAGCAGGGCGATCGGCCAGCCGGCGTGCGCCAGGGGGGCCGTGGCCTCGGCACAGCCGTCCAGCGCCAGCACGAACGGGCGGTCGGCACCCGAGCCGGCCGACAGCCTGGCGCTGACCGCGTCCTGCCGTCGGGCAGAGGCGTCCGCGGCGACACCGAGGACGACCAGCTCGGGGTCGAGGTCACGCACGAGCTGCGTCCGTGCGGTGCCGGCGGCGGCGCCGGGGGCGACCGCGGCCAGAGACGGGTCGACGAGCGTGAGGACGAGGGGGGACCCGGCGTCCAGGGCCAGCTCGAGCATGGCGGGCAGGTGACGGACGTCGTGCAGCACGAGCCCGCCGGTGGCCCCCGGGCCGGGGGGGGCCGTCGGACCAGCGGGCGGTCCACGAGGTGGCCAGGTGGGTGGCGACGTCGGCGGCCGTGCGGGCCACCCGGTCGGGCGCATCGACCACCAGCACGAGCTCGCCCGCCCGGGCGGCCAGCAGGTCGCCCTGGGGGTTGAGCAGGTGCGCCCGACGGGGGTCGGTGGCGTCACCGGCGGACACGTCCTCGCCGAGGGCCGAGGCCAGCAGCGCCACGGCATGACGGCGTGACGTCACCCCGGAGCTGACGACGTCGGCGGCCGCGGCGGCCGCGCGAGCGGGGTCCGCCCCGACCAGGCGGGCGAGCTGGACCAGGTCGGACGACAGCGCGACGGCGGGGGTCGGGGTCACCGGAGCTGGCACCCGGGCCGGGGCCGGGGGGGCCGGGGCAGCCGGGACCTCGACGACGGCGGGGAGGGCTGCGTGTCCGGCGGCGGGGTCGGCTGTGCGCAGCGGCGGCGCGAGCACCTGGTGGTCCGCCGACCCCCCGTCCTGCCCGGCGGCCGGCTCGGGGCCGTCGGCGAGGGTCATGGGCTGCCAGGAGGCGGTCGGCGTAGCCGGGGCCTCGTCGGGGGTGGTGCGGTCGACAGCCTCTGTCGTACCGGGTCCCAGCAGGTCGGCGCGCAGGGCGGCGAGGACCTCGTCGAAGCCGCGCGTCTCGGTGGACAGCCTGCGGCCGGGGCGGCGGGGCGCGGGGGCCCCGTGCTCGGCGTCCGGGCCGGGCGGCAGGTCCGTGGCGGGGGTCGGCGGGGTGGCAGGGGCCGGTGGGGTGGCAGGGGTGGTCGGGGTCTCGGGTTGGGTGACGGCGACGTGGTCGGTGGCAGCGACGTGGTCGGTGGCAGCGACGTGGTCGGTGGCAGCGACGTGGTCGATGTCGGAGGAGTCGACCACGGTCGCAGCCGCGACGGTCGGGGTGGTGACGGTCCAGGGGGCGACAGGAGGTCTCGTGCTGACCGCCGTGGTGACCGGAGGTGTCGTACTGACCGGGGCGGTGGTGACGGGGGCGGTCACCACTGCGGCGGTCACGACGGGGGCCGTCACGACGGGGGCGGTGATCGAGCTGGGCGTCCTGGGGTGGGTGGTGGTCCGGCCCCGCGCGCCGCCACCGGACCTGGCCTCGGCCAGGGACCCGGTCAAGGACCACGCTCCCGCAGCGGTGCGGCCCGAGCGCGCCTGCTCCGCGACGGTCAGGTCGGTGACGGCGCGGCTCGCCGCAGGACGCACCGAGGTCGAGCGCGCCGCGGTCGGCACCGCCACCGTCGAGGAGGGCGGGGCGCTGTCGGCGCGGTCCGCAGCCGCCAGCAGGGCCTCGATCGGGCCGACCGGGCTCGCGCGGGGCGCGGCGGGCGGGGCTGGGGCCAGGGCTTGGGCCGGGGCCGGGGCTCCCACCGCGGCCGGGGCTGCGGCCGGGACGAGGGCTCGCACCGGGGCCGGGGCTGCCGGCGGAGCCTGGGTCGGGACGGTGATGGTCACCTCGTACCGCTCACGGGCGAAGAACCCGCCGAGCCCGCCCGTGCGCACGCGCTGCGCCTTGACCACGGTGACGTCGTCCCCGTGGTCGGCCCGGGCCTGCGCCAGCAGGGTTTCGAGCTCCGGTCCCTCAAGATGCAACTGCTGTGGCATGGCTCACCGTCCCTATCGCCTCGACCCGAGGCGCCTGGCCGGCCTCGGTGTAGGAGAGCACCGCGAGGACCGGCGCGGCCGGTCCGACCAGGCGGTGCAGCGCCGAGCGGAGGCCCAGCGCGCAGACGAGCACGTAGTCGACACCCAGGGCGTCGACCCGGTTCGTGCAGGCCGCCAACGCGTCCAGGAAGCCTTCAGTGGCCCCCGGCTCGAGCTGGACGACGGGACCTTCCTCGGCGGCCCTCACGTGCTCGGCGAGCTCGTGCTCCAGCAGCGGGTCGAGGGTGACGACCCGCAGGACGCCGTCGCGGCCGAACGCGTCGGCGACCGCGGGGCCGAGCGCCGCACGGGCGGCCTCGACCAGGCCGTCGACGTCGGTGGACGTGCGGGCCCGCAGGCTGAGCGCCTCGAACACGCGCACCAGGTCCCGGACGGGTATCCGCTCGTCGAGCAGGCCGCGCAGGACGCGCTGCACCTCACCGAGCGACAGCTGCGAGGGCACGAGCTCCTCGACCACGACGGGGTGGGAGCGGCGCACGGACTCCACCAGGGCCTTGACGTCCTCGCGGGACAGCAGCCGGGAGGCGTGCGTGCGGACGACCTCGCCCAGGTGGGTGATCAGCACCGAGCCGCGGTCGACGACGGTGGCGCCGGCCAGCTCGCAGCTGCATCCTCATGATCTCCTGGTATGCCTCGACGCCCTTGTTGCGCAGGGCGACGGTCATCTGGGTCGCGAGGCCCATCTCGCTGGCGGCGATCGTGTACTCGCTCGGGTCGGCGAGCCGGCCGGTGACGGCCTTGACCGCGAGGTCGTCCACGTTCGACTGCATCTGCTGCAGCTCGTCGATCCGACCGACGGCCGCGGTGCCCAGGCCGCCGGCGCCGCTGCTCGCGCCGGTCGCGCCGACCCCGGCCAGGGCGCCGGCGAACTCGGCGCCCGCCGCGGCGGTGGCTGCGGGGTCGGGCGCGGCGGAGGGCAGCGCTGCCGACAGCGGGCTGATCGGGGACACCGCGGCGGTGCCGGCGACGCCGGCGACGGGCTGGATGCTCATGAGTTTCGCCCGACGTTGACCGCGGCGCTGTAGGCGTCACGGGCCCGGTCGACGACCGACAGGTTCGCCTGGTAGCCACGCTGGGCCATGATCAGTTGCGCCATCTGTGACGCCATGTCGATGTCAGGACGCCGGACGTAGCCCTCGGCGTCGGCGTAGGGGTGGTCGGGCTCGTAGACCATGCGGCCGGCCGGGTCACCGCCGAGCTCGATGCCCGCCACCTGCGCCCCGCCGACGCCCTCCTGCAGCTGCACCGAGCGCGCCACCACCATGCGGGCCTGGAACACGGCCTCGCCCTCGGGCCGGACGGTGTTGATGTTGGACAGGTTGTCGCTGATCGCGTCGAGCCACTTGCGGTACACGGTCACGCCGGAGCCGGCGACACCGAACACGGGGAAGGTCGTCATCGCTCAGCCCTGCGTCCGCAGCGCGGCGCGCAAGACGCCGAACCTGTCGTCCACGGCCCGCAGCGCCAGCTGGTAGCGCAGACCGGTGTCGATGGACTGCAGCGTCTCGGTGTCGAGGTTGACGTTGTTGCCGTCCATCCGGGTGGGCTCCAGCGACAGCTCCTGGCTGTGCGCGGTCATGCCCCGCTCGCCCGAGCGTGCGGCGTCTGCCACGGCGTCCTCGAAGGCGACGCGGCGCGACTGGAAGCCGGGCGTCTGGATGTTGGCGATGTTGTCGGCGATGGCGCGGTTGCGCGCGCTCAGGCCGGACACGGCGCTGAGCAGGGCAGCACCCGTCACGGACGCGATCTCGGTCACTGGAGCTCCGTTCGCAGGCCCCTGGGTGCGGGGCGGTGCGGGGGCGGCCGATCCGTGGCCTGAGGAGTGAGCAGTCCGTGCTCAGAGAAGGTGTCGTCCCCGGGGCGCCCGGGGTTGAGCGGCCGATCGGGTGACCTGGGCCGCACCGTCCGCGTGTCGCGACAGGGTCTAGAGGGCCTGGTCGACGTACATCGGCCGGGCGTCGGAGGGCACGAGCCGCTCGACGACGTCCAGGTGCTTTCGAGAGCTGGTCATGGCCGTGGACAGCCGGCCGACGACGGTGAGCTGCCGCTCGAGGATGCGCTCGGCGCGCTCGCGCACGCTGTCGGGCAGGGGGCTGCGGATGACGGGCGGCACCCATCTGGTCGTGGCTCCGAGCCCCGCGACCAGGTCGGCGCGACTGGGGTCGGTCCGGGTGTGCTCCGCTCGCAGCAGGTCCTCGGCGCGGTCGACCTCTAGCTCGAGCTCGTCCAGGGCGTGGTGCCATGCCTCGGAGAAGTCCTCGGGGCTGTGGCGGGGCTCGATCATGGTCGGTCCCGGTCAGCCGACGAACGACGTGCGCACGGCGGGGACGGCTGCGGTCGCGCCCTGGGCGGCGGCCGAGGTCACGGCGGCCGACCTCGCGGCGGGGACGGGGGCGGTGCCGCCGGACGCAGCCTGGCGCCAGGCGTCGGCCAAGGGCTCGACGAGTACGCCGCACGCAGCGGTGCGCTCGGGGTCGCGGGTGAGGTTGGCCTCGACCAGCTCACTGCCCAGGAACAGGTACAGCGACATGAGGCCAGGCCCGCCGGACCAGGCATCGACGTCGAGGCTGCCAGACAGCTCGGCGACGATGGCCTGGGCGTGCACCAGCTGCCCGGAGGCGGCCGTGTGGTCGCCGGTGCGCTGGTGGGTCTCGGCGCGGGCGATGTCCAGCAGCAGCCGGTCGTACAGCTTGACCAGCAGCTGCGACGGGGACGCGGTGCTCAGGGAGTCGTCGGTGAAGCGGCCTATCCGTGCGCTGGTGGTCCGGGCGGTGGCGAAGCCGAAGGCGGCGGCGCTCATGAGCTGCTCGAGCTCAGGCTGCCCAGCTGGCCGGCCAGGTACTGCGACTGCGACTGCAGCCGCTGCAGGGCGACCTCCAAGCCCGAGAACTGCTTCTGCAGGGTGGCCTGGCGACTCTCGAGCCGCCGGTCCCAGGACAGGATCTGGGTCTCGATGTCCTTCTTGCTGCGCTCGCGGCCCTGGATGGACGAGGTGAGGAAGCCCTCGACCGGGTCGGTGGAGGACTTCACCACGTCCTTGAGCCGGGCGACGATGCCGGTGCCATCGGCGGCGCCGAACGATGCCCGGACGGCGCTGGTGTCCGCGGTCAACGCGGCGGTGAGCTTGGCCTTGTCCAGGACCAGGGAGCCGTCTTTGGTGGACTGGATGCCGAGACCGGCCGTGCCGCCGGCGACCGCGGTGACGGCCTGCAGGAGGCGGCCCGACAAGGCGCGGACCATGCCGTCGGAAGCCAGGGGGCCACGACTGTCGGTGGTGACGGCGGTGTGCTTCTTGACCTCGGCCAGGGCCTCGTTGGCCGCGGTGACCAGCCTCTCGACCGCGGTGGTGGTGCCGGTCCGGTCGGTGGTGACCGACAACGTGGCCGTGCCCACCTTGGCGAGCGAGACGTCGACCCCGGTGACGAGGTCGGTGAGGGTGTTGGACGACGAGGAGCCCTCGAGCCCGTTCACGCTGTAGAGGGCGTTCGCACCGGCAGCGGCGACGGGGGACCGTGAAGCCGGTCACGGCGAGGGCGCCCTGGTCGGCACCGGTGGCGGAGGACACCAGCTGCAGTCGGTAGCCCGCGTCGCCGGTGCGGACGGCGACGGCGCTCATGCCGAGGTTCTCGGCGCCGTTGATGGCGGCGACCACGTCGGCCAGGCTGCCGCTCTTGGTGTCCAGCTGGACGGTGGTGCCGTCGGCCTTGGTGATGCTCAGCGGGCCGGTGGCGACGGGGTCGGTCAAGGCGTAGGAAGCGGCGCTGGTCCACGTCGCCGGCTTCGCGAGCTGGGTGACCTGCAGCGCGTAGCTGCCCGGGGTGGCAGAGCCGCGGGTGCTCGCGGTCGCCGCGTCACCGATGACGGCGGCGGCGGCACCGGTCCAGGTCTCGGCCTTGGTGAGCGCGGTGGCGGCCTCGTCGAGCTTCTTCAACGCCGTGGCCAGGCTCTGCAAGGACTTGATCTCGGTGGTCTTGTCCATCGCGGTGGCCTGGAGCCGCTGCCGCGGGATGGCCTCCAGCTGCATGAGCTGCTTGACGAGCGAGGTGGTGTCGAGACCGCTGACGAGGCCGTCGATCGCGAATCCGCTCACGTCGGCTCCCTTCCGTACGTCGCCGTGCAGGGTGGGGCGGTGGCTGGGTCGGGTGGCTGGGGGCGCCACGCCGACCGCCGAGGACCGTTGTCTCGGTCCCCGGCGGTCGATCAGGTGGGCCTTGCTGCTACCGGTGGGCTACCGGGGTCAGCGGAGGAGCTGCAGGACGCCCTGGGGCGCCTGGTTGGCCTGCGCGAGCATGGCGGTGCCGGCCTGCGACAGGATCTGGTTCTTGGTGAACTGCACCATCTCCGACGCCATGTCGGTGTCGCGGATGCGGCTCTCGGACGCGGTCAGGTTCTCGACCGCGACGTTGAGGGACTTGATGGTGGACTCGAACCGGTTCTGGGTGGCACCCAGCTCGGAACGAGAGGCCGACACGGCGGTGATCGCCGTCTGCACCGTGTCGGAACCACCGGGGCCACCCGAGGGGGGAGGGCCCGCTACGACCGGGGTCGTCGTGATGTTGGCGGCGCTGACGTCGACGGCGGCGAGCTTGACCGTCAGGGTCTCGGCGTTCTTGGAACCGACCTGGAACACGGCCTCGTCGATGTTCTTCGGCGTGGCCAGTGCGGCGTCGGCGGTGACCTCGGCCGCGGTCGGGAACAGGGCGGCGCCGTTGAAGTTGGCGGTCGACTGGATGCGACCGATCTCCTGCTTCAGCTGCGTGAACTCCTTGTCCAGGGCGGCCTTGGACTCGGTGCTCTGGATGCCGCTGTTGTACTGCACGGCGAGCTCGTTCATGCGCTGCAGGCTGTTGTGGACCTCGTTGAGCGTGCCCTCAGCGGTCTGGACGAGCGAGACGCCGTCCTGGGCGTTGCGGGTGGCCTGCTTGAGGCCACCGATCTGGGAGCGGAGGCCCTCGGAGATGGCCAGGCCGGAGGCGTCGTCCGCGGCGCGGTTGATGCGAAGGCCGCTGGACAGCTTCTCCAGCGACTTCTCCATGCCACCGGAGGTGATGCTCAGGTTCCGGTAGGCGTTGAAGGCGGCGACGTTGTTGTTGATCTGAAGACCCATGATCTGTGTTCCTCCGTGATGTGGGTGGTGTGGCCTTCCGTGGCCAAGGGGTAGATCGGCGGTGCGGTGGTGGACCTGAGCGCCGGCGGGAGCCCGGCGCCGACGTCACCCGGTTGCAGCAGCCCGGGCGTGCGCCCAGGGGGCAAGGGCGCCGGACAGGACGGCGCCACCCATGCGCAGGCTGGCGCGGGTGTCGGCGGCGGCGGCCACCGAGGCGGCGTAGGCGGCCCCGCGGGCCGGCCGGGCGGTCGCGTGGTCGCTGTCGTCGGTGCTGTCGGTCTCCTCGGCGGCGAGCACCTGCCGAAGCATGGCGACGCCCTCGGAGCGCAGCTGCGACACTCGCGACTCGGTGACCCCGAGCCGGACAGCGATCGTGGCCATCGGCTCCTCGTCCAGGTAGTGCCCACGCACCGCCTCGTGCAGCCGGGCCGGCAGCAGGTCGACGGCCTGGCGCAGCCGGCCCAGGTGCTCGGCGAGCAGGACGTGGTCCTCGGGCGACAGGCCCGGGTCGCGGACGGAGTCGTGGACGTCCCGGTCGCCGGTCTCGGAGGTGACGGATTCCTCCAGGCTGGTCAGGTACGAGCGGTGGGTCTCGGCCCGGACCTTGTGCACGTGCGAAGGGGCCACACCCAGGGCGTCGGCCAGCTCACTCTCGGTGGGGACACGACCCAGGGCACCCGTCAGGTGCTCGGTGGTCTCCGCCGCCTGCCGCGCGCGCGACCGCGCGCCGCGGGAGGCCCAGTCGCTGCCGCGCAGCTCGTCGATGACGGCCCCGCGGATGCGGGTGCGGGCGTGGGCGGAGAACGGCACCCCGGTCTCCGGCCGCCACGACCGTGCGGCCTGCAGCAGGCCCTCCACGCCGGCTCCGGCCAGGTCGTCGCGGTCGACGTGGCTCGGCACGCGCGACATCACCTCTGCGACGCAGTGGCCCACGAGCGGCAGGTGCTGCAGGACCAGGGCGTCGACGTCGACGGCGGCCGCGACCAGGGTCGGCGGGGTCGGGTCGGTGATGAGGAGTCTCGGCACCCCCACCGTCTCGTCCTGCCCGCGGACCGCTTGAGGGGCCGAACGGGGGGACATGCTGGGCCGGACGGGTGAGCCCTTGGTGGGCCGCGGCCCCGCGGCCCCGTCGGCCTCAGGTGCACCGGGCCTCGGCCGATCGGGACGGGGAACGTCGACGAGGGTCGTCGTCGTGCTGGACGCCCGACCCACGGGGCGGCGTCGGAGGAGGTGTGACCGTGGCACTGGCCGACTTCTGCCGCATCCTGTGGCGCGAACGTGAGCTGCTGGAGCTCCTGCTGTTCAAGCTGGAGGAGGAGCAGCTGGTCCTCGCGTCGGGGCGGGCCCGCTGGCTGGCCCACGCCACCCGCGAGGTGGAGGCCGTGCTGGACCAGATCCGGGAGTCCGAGCGGGTGCGCACCCTGCAGACCGACGTGGTGGCCCTGGAGCTGGACCTCGGTCCCGGCCCGTCGCTGGTGAGCATCGCCCGCACCGCCCCCGAGCCCTACGACGCGATGCTGCTGGCCCACCGCGAGGCGTTCCTGGCCCTCACCGCCGAGATCACCGAACTCGCCCAAGCCAACCGGCGCCTCCTCCACCAGGGCATGGTGAGCCTGAGCGAGGCCCTGGCCTCGGTCGAGGAGCCCGTCACGACCTACGGCCCGGCCGCCACCCGCAGCCTGCCCCGCCAGGGCGCCGGCCGGTTCGTGGACGAGGCGCTCTGATGTCGAGCTTCGCGGGCCTGCACACCGCCCTGTCCGGACTGGTCGCCCAGCGCTACGGCCTGGACGCCACCGGCGCCAACGTGGCCAACGCCAACACCCCCGGCTACTCCCGGCAGCGGGTCGTCATGGACCCGACCAGCCCGGTGTCCTCCGGCTCGTCCCTGTTCTCCCGCTGGGACGGGCCGGGCACGGGCGTACGGGTCTCCGACCTGCAGCGCGTCAGCGACGAGCTGGTCGCCACCCGGGTGCGGCAGGAGCGGTCGACCTCGGAGTTCATGGCCGTGGACAGGGCGGCCTGGAACCGCATCGAGGTCGCCCTCGGCGAGCCCGGTGACACGGGTCTCACCAAACGCATGTCAGAGTTCTGGGCGTCGTGGTCGGACCTGTCCAACAGCCCGGAGTCCGGTGCCGCCCGGGCTCAGGTCCTGCAGACCGGCGCCGGGGTCACCGACACCCTCGGCGCGCTCGCGACCGGTGTGCAGCAGGCCTGGACCGACCAGAGGGGCACCGTGCAGCTGCTCGTCGACGAGGTCAACACCACCGCGAGCTCGGTGGCCGAGCTCAACCGGGTCATCCGTGACGCCAGCGCGTCCGGGTCGACGCCCAACGAGCTGCTCGACCAGCGCGACGCTCTCGTCGTGCGCCTCAGCGAGCTGCCGGCGGGACCGTACGAACCGGGGACCTGAACCAGGTCGACGTGTTCGTCGGCGGCATCGCAGTCGTGCGCGGCGACCGGGCCACGGTCCTGACCGTCGACCCGGCCTCGGCCGGCTCGCTCGGCGACGCGCAGGCCGGTATCCCGGTCCGCCTCGCCGGCCCCGGCGGCGCGGTGTTCGACGTGCCCGGTGGCAAGCTGGGCGCCACGATCGTCGCGCTCCAGTCGACCTGGCCGGGCGTCATGTCCCGCCTGGACGCGGTCGCCGTCAACGTCGCCACCAAGGTCAACGCGGTTCACACCACCGGCAAGGGTCTGGACGGTGACGCCGGTCGGCCCTTCTTCACCGGCACGACCGCCGCCACGCTCTCGGTCGCCCTCACCAGCACCGACCAGGTCGCCGCCGCGGCCGGCACCGGGGGCGCCCTCGACGGCAGCCTCGCCGACGCGCTCGCCTCCGTCGGGCAGGGCACGAGCTCACCCGACGCCGGCTGGCGGACGTTCGTCTCCGACGTCGGCTCGCAGTCGCAGGCGGCGCAGCGCCGCTCGCAGGCCCAGGCCGTCGTCGTCGGCGACGTCATGGCGGCCCGCGAGTCCGTCTCCGGCGTCGACATCGACGAGGAGCTCACCAACATGGTGATGTTCCAGCGCGCCTACGAGGGGGCGGCCCGCATGCTGACCGCCGTCGACGAGGCGCTCGACACGCTGATCAACCGCACAGGAGTGGTGGGCCGCTGATGTTCAGGATCACCCAACGATCGATGGCGGACGCGACGTACGCCAACCTCCAGTCCTCCCTCAGCCGCTCGTCCACGCTGCAGGAGCAGCTGTCCAGCGGCAAGCAGGTGGGCAGGCCCTCGGACAACCCGATGGCCGCGGGCGACGTCATGCAGCTGCGCACCGAGCGCGCCGCCAACGCCCAGTACGCCCGCAACGCCGACAACGGCCTCGCGTGGCTGGCGACTGCCGACGGCGCGCTGCAGCAGTCCTCGGAGCGGCTCCGGAAGGCGCAGGAGCTGACGGTCTCGGCCGGTAGCGGCGCCCTGTCGCAGGGCAACCGCGACGCCATCGCCGACGAGCTGCGCGGTGTCCGGGCCGAGCTGCTCGAGCTGGCCAACACCCAGTACCTCGGCCGGCCGGTCTTCGGCGGCACGACCGACGGGCCCGCGGCGTTCGACGCCACCGGCGCCTACGTGGGTGACGCCGGGACCGTGGACCGCAGGATCGGGTCGGAGTCGACCGTGCCGGTCAACGTCTCCGGCGCCGTAGCCTTCGGGACCGGAGCCACCTCGGTGTTCGCCCGCCTCGACGCCGTCATCGCCGACCTCGAGGCGGGCGCCCCCACCGGTGGCCACCTGGCGGGCCTGGGCGACTCCCTCGACCGGGCGCTCGGCGCGCTGGCCGACGTCGGCGCCAGGACCAACCGGGTCGACAACCTCAAGGCCAAGGCCGAGGACGCAGGCATCACGCTCCGCTCGGCGCAGTCGCAGATCGAGGACGTGGACCTGCCCAAGACGATCCTCGAGCTGCAGCTGCAGTCGACGGCCTACCAGGCCGCGCTCGGCGCCACGGCCCGGGTGCTCCAGCCCACGCTGCTGGACTTCCTGCGATGACATGCTTCGCTGTGAGGACGGCTGGGAAACCGACCCGGCACGTCTCGATGACCCCGCACGATCCGATGACCCAGGACGTGTCGACGAGCCCGGAGGCCCCGATGAACGCCGAGCCCACCGCCGACGGCCGTGAGGTCCGGCTCGTCCACCCCCTGCCGGGTCTGCCGGGCCTGACCAGCTTCCGGCTGCGTGGCCTGGAGGACTCCGGGGTGCTGTTCTCGCTGGAGTCCGCGGACTCCGACGTCACCCTGCTGCTCGCCGCGCCGTGGGCGTTCTTCCCCGACTACGCCCCCGTGCTGTCGGACGAGGACGTCGACCTGCTGGGCCTCGCCGGTGCCGACGACGCGATGCTCTTCGTCGTGCTCACCCCCGGTGAGACCGCGTCGGGTTCCACCGCCAACCTGCTGGCCCCGATCGTCGTCAACCGCGTCGACGACCGTGCCGTCCAGGTCCTGCTCAGCGGCACCGACCACCCCGTCCGCGCCCCCCTCGCCGCCTGAGCCACCCTCGCACCCCCGCGCTGAGCACCCACGGCTGCCGCGGACGTGCCGACCAGCGATACGCGGGCGGGGCTCAGCCTGCGGCGGGGGCGTTGTCGTCCAGGACCCGGACCGCCACGACGTCCTCGATCACGGGGTTGCTCAGCATGGTCTCGGCGGCCTCGCGCACCTGCGCGACGGTGGCCTCGTCAGCGACGTCGACCGTGACCTCGAAGCGCTTGCCCTGACGGACCTCGATGAGGCCCGGGAAGCCGAGCCGGCCCAGCGCGTGGGTGATGGCGGTGCCCTGCGGGTCGAGGATCTCGGGCTTGGGCATGACGTCGACGACGAGGCGCGGCATGGTCGCGACCCTATCGGTGGGCGGGGCGGGTCACGCCCCGTCGAGGACCTCGCGGAGCCGGGCGGCGAAGGGCCCGGGCCGGCCCTGCTGGCCTGACCCGCCCCCGAGGAAACCCCCGTGATGGCTGGGGAACACCGCCACGTCCGTGCCGAGCGCCTCGGCGAGGCCGGCGGCGGCACGGCCCGTCATCTCCCGCGCGGACTCGACCCCGGCGGCGACCACGACCCGGGTGGAGGCCCTGCCCAGCGCGCCCAGGTCCGGGACGAACGGCACGCAGGTCCGGATGTTCTGGCCGAGCAGGGGGTCGTCGCGCGAGCCGTCGTCCTGCGCCGACATCCCGAACGCCGCCGGGTCCGGCGCCGGCCGGTCCAGGTAGTCCGCCGGGATCGGGCCCTGGACCGTGACGAACGCGATGAACTTCGCCATCGCCGGGCCGGTCCCCGAGCGACGGTAGGTGGCGCCGATGTCGGCGTTGACGGCCAGCACCTGCTCGCGGTCGGGGAGGTACTCCGCCAGCGGCGGCTCGTGCGCCACCAGGGTCCGCACCAGGTCGGGGCGGGTCGCCACCAGGGCGAGGCCGTTGACGGCGCCGCCGCTGCTCGCGAACAGCTCAACCGGCCCCGCACCCAGGGCCTCGACCACGCGGGCGACGTCGTCGGCGTGCTGGGCGGGCGTGGACTCCGTCGCGTCGTCGGTGCGCACGCTGCGGCCGACGCCCCGCGGGTCGTAGGTCACGACCGGACCGTCATGGACGTACGAGGCCAGGGTCGTGAAGCCTTCGGCCGCCATGGGCGAGCCGACCAGGAGCAGCACCGGATGACCGCTGGTCGCCGCGGCGAGGTCGCCGTGCAGGTCGTAGGTGATCCGCGCGCCGGGGGCGTCGACGGTGAGGGTCTGGACGGGACGGGCTGTGCGGGTCTCGGTCATGGCATGTCCTTCGTCGCGGCTGCGGGTCGTGTCAGCGTCGACTGCTGTGGGCCTCGGAACTCATCTGCTCCCAGGTGCGGACCAGGCCGCTCGTGCCCTTCTGCAGCGGGCGGCCGTGCGGTAGGACGGTCCGATGGACATCGAGCACCTGGGTCACGCGTGCCTGCGGCTGACCCACGACGGCGGGTCGTTGCTGCTGGACCCGGGCACGTTCTCACCGGGCCTGGACACCCGGCTCGGCGAGACCGACCGGCTGCTGGCCGTGCTGGTCACCCACGCCCACCCCGACCACCTGGACCCGGAGCTGGTGCCGCTGCTGGAGCACCACGCGGAGGTGGGCGCCGTCCACGCGGAGGCCGGCGCCGCCGACGTGGTGGAGCGGGCGGGCGGCACGCCGGCGGTGCTGCAGGTCGGGGACCGGCGCCAGTGGGGCGGGTTCCACCTCGACGTCGTGGGCGGTCGGCACGCGGTCATCCATCCCGAGGTGCCTCGGATCGGCAACGTCGGCCTGCTGCTGCGGGCGGGCGGGGTGACGCTGTTCCACCCCGGCGACGCCTACGACACCGTGCCGGAGGGGGTCGACGTGCTCGCGCTGCCGCTGAACGCCCCGTGGACCGCGGTCGCGGGCACCGTCGAGTTCGTCCGCGCGGTCGCCCCCCGGGTGGTCCTGCCGATCCACGACGGCCTGCTGGCACCGGCGCGGCGCGAGGTGTACCTCGGCCACGTCCGACGCCTGGGCGGGGCGAGCGTGCACGACCCCGCCACCGACGGCGTGCTCAGGACCTAGGCCACTCGTGGCAGTGGTCGAACCGTCACGACCCGCCGGTGTCCTCCCAGCTTCGGCCCTCTCACCACCCGGCTAGAGGTCGGCTCCGGTGAGACGGCGGTAGACCTCGCGGTAACCGGCCGCGGTCCGTTCGACGACCTCCTGCGGCAGCGCGGGTGGCGGGGTGTCGCCGGCACGGTCCCAGCCCGAGGCGGGCGAGGTGAGCCAGTCCCGCACGACCTGCTTGTCCAGGCTGGGCTGCGGGCCTCCCGGCCGCCAGGCGTCGGCGGGCCAGTAGCGCGAGGAGTCGGGGGTGAGGACCTCGTCGCCCAGCACGAGCGAGCCGTCGCCATCGGGGAGGCGGCCGAGCTCGAGCTTGGTGTCCGCCAGCAGGATCCCGGCGCGCTCGACGACCACCGCGGCGCGGACGTAGACGGCGAGCGTGATCCGGCGCAGCTCCTCGGCGGTCTCCGAGCCGACGTCGGCGGCGACCCGCTCGAAGCTGACGTTCTCGTCGTGCTCGCCGGCGACGGCCTTGGTCGCCGGGGTGAATACCGGCTCCGGCAGCCGCGAGCCCTCCAGCAGGCCGGTCGGCAGGGCGACCCCGCAGACGGCGCCGGTCGCCCGGTACTCCTGCGTGCCGGACCCCGACAGGTACCCGCGGGCCACGCACTCCACCGGGACCATGTCCAGCGCGCGGACCACGACGGCACGGTCGGCGACCTCTGCCGGGACGGGCGCGTCGAGCAGGTGGTTGGCCACGACATTGGCGAGCTGGTCGAACCACCAGCGGCTGAGCGCCGTCAGCACCGCACCCTTGCCCGGGACCGGCGACGGCAGCACATGGTCGTAGGCGCTGACCCGGTCGCTGGCCACCAGCAGCAGCACGTCACCGGCAGGGTGGTCGCCGACGGGGGCGTAGACGTCGCGGACCTTGCCGGAGAAGCGGTGGACCCAGCCGGCCAGGACCGGCGGCGTCGGCTGAGGCGCGGTCGGGGGGGGCACCCGCGCGATCGTAGGGGCCCGCCGCTCGTAGGGTGGCGCCGTGAGCGACGACCAGGCGACGACGACCGGCACCGACACCTCCACCACGGCCGACGCCGAGAAGAAGGCCACCCCCGAGGAGCCGACCGACGACCTGGTGACCACGGAGCACACCCTGTCGGTCGTGGACGCCGCGGACCCCTCGGCCGCCCCGCGGGACCTGCACTACCGGGCGCGTTCCGGCCGGCTGGTGGTGCGCCGTGAGGTGACGGGCAAGGACGGCTTCGAGGGCCACACCGCCGTCGCAGAGATGGCCGTGACCAGCTACGAGGTGCTCGGCGCCGACGGCGAGCCCGACACCACGCGACCGGTGACGTTCGTGTTCAACGGCGGCCCCGGCGCCTCCAGCGTCTGGCTGCACCTGGGGGTGCTCGGCCCCCGCCGGGTCGTCATGGGCGACGCGGGCGCGCTTCTGCCGCCGCCCGGCTCCTTGGCGGACAACTCCCAGACCCTGCTCGCCGACACCGACCTGGTCTTCGTCGACCCGGTGTCGACCGGCTGGTCCCGGGTGCGCTCGGGCCGCAAGGCGGAGGAGTTCCACGGCTTCACCGGCGACGTGGAGTCCGTGGCGGAGCTGATCCGGCTGTGGACCACCCGCAACGACCGCTGGTTATCACCCAAGCTGCTGGCCGGGGAGTCCTACGGCACCCTGCGCGCGGTCGCGGTGGCCAGCCACCTGCAGGAGCGCCACCACATGCCCGTCAACGGGATCGCGCTGATCTCGATGGTGCTCGACATGGGGACGATCCGGTTCCACCCCGGCAACGACCGGCCCTACGTCGCGTTCCTGCCGACCTACGCCGCGCTCGCGCACTTCCACGGCGTGGCCGGCCAGGACGTCACGGTGACCGAGCACGTCGCCGCCGCGCAGGAGCTCGCCCGCGGCGACTACGCGGCCGCCCTGGCCGCGGGGTCCCGGCTGGACCCCGGGCAGCGAGCGAGCGTCGTCGCGCGCACCGCCGCCCTGACCGGGCTCAGCGAGGACTTCCTCGACAGGGTCGACCTGCGCGTGGAGCACCTGCGGTTCTACGCCGAGCTGCTGCGGCACCGCCGTCAGGTGATCGGCCGGCTCGACGGCCGGTTCGTCGGCCAGGAGGACGACCACGCCCACGAGCAGATCAGCGCAGACCCGTTCATCGCCGCGACCGGTGGGCCGTACACGGCGGCGTTCCTGCACTACGTGAGCACCGAGCTCGGCTACCGCAACGACCTGCCCTACAAGGTGCTCAGCGAGCTGGTGCACCCGTGGAGCTACAAGGAGTTCGAGGGCCGCTCGGTGAGCGTCACCCAGGACATGGGCACGCTGCTGCGCCGCAACCCCCACCTGCGGGTCCATGTGGCGTGCGGTCTCTACGACGGGGCCACCCCGTTCGCGGCGGCCGAGGACACGGTCGCGGCGCTCAAGGTCCCCGCGGCCGCGCTGGAGCGGGTGGAGACGGCGTACTACGAGAGCGGGCACATGATGTACCTGCACGAGCCGTCGCGGCTGAAGCAGAGCGCCGACCTGGCGAGGTTCGTCCGCTCCTGCCTGCCGGGCTGACGGCTGGCCGGGTTCAGCCGTCCGCGGCGATGTCCCCGCGCACCTGGGCACCGTCGAGCCGGACCCGGGCGAGGGCGTCGTATGCCACCGTGCGGGCGGTCGCGACGTCGTCACCGGTACCCACCACGGTGAGCACCCGACCGCCCGCGCTGAGCAGGCGGCCGTCGGTCTCGGCGGTGCCCGCGTGCAGCACGTGGGCGCCCTCGGTCTGCTCGGCCTCGGCCAGGCCCAGGACCTCCCGACCGGTGACGGGGTCGTCGGGGTAGCCCTGCGAGGCCACGACCAGGGCCACCGCCGCGCGGGTCTCGTGCATCCCACCGGCGGCCTGGACGTGGGCGGCGAGCCGCCCCTCGGCGGCGGCCAGCAGCAGCTGCCCCAGGGGCACGCCGAGGCGGGCGAGGACGACCTGTGCCTCCGGGTCGCCCAGACGGACGTTGAACTCGACGACCTTCAGGCCGGCCGAGGTCAGCGCGAGCCCGACGTACAGCACACCGGTGAACGGCGTGCTGCGCTCGACCATCTCCGCCAGGACCGGACGGGCCACGGTGTCCAGGACCTCCTCCACGAAGCCGTCCGGCAGCCAGGTGAGCGGGGAGTAGGCACCCATGCCGCCGGTGTTGGGTCCCTCGCCGCCGTCACGCAGCCGCTTGAAGTCCTGCGCGGGGGCCAGGGCGACCACGTCGGTGCCGTCGCACAGGCAGAACACCGACACCTCGGGCCCGTCGAGGTACTCCTCCACCACCACGCGCCCGCCGCCGAGCACGTCCAGGCAGGCGTCGGCGTGGGCGAGGGCGGCCTCACGGTCGTCGGTGACCACCACGCCCTTGCCGGCGGCCAGGCCGTCGTCCTTGACGACGTAGGGGGCACCGAGCTCGTCCAGGGCCGCGGCGACGGCGGCGACGTCGTCGCAGACGAACGGGCGCGCGGTCGGCACCCCGGCCGCCGCCATGACCTCCTTGGCGAAGGCCTTGCTGCCCTCCAGCCGGGACGCGGCCGCGGACGGCCCGAAGCAGGTGATCCCGGCGGCGCGGACCGCGTCGGCGGCACCGGCAGCGAGGGGGACCTCGGGGCCGAACACGACGAGGTCGGCGAGAGCTCCCGTGGCGAGCTCGGCGATGCCCGCGGGGTCCTGCATGCCCACGTAGCGGCAGTCGGCGCCCGCGGCGGCCATGCCGGGGTTGCCCGGTGCGGCCACGACCGCGTCCACCCCGTCCTCGGCCAGCAGCGACCGGACGATCGCGTGCTCCCTGGCACCTGAGCCCACGACGAGTACCCGCACGGACCGGAGGCTAGCGGTCCTGCCCGGCGGGGTGCCGAGATCGGCCTCCGGTCGGTGCGGTGATCCGCGGGCGGCTGGAAAATACGCGTGTCATCCTTTGCAAGCCGCTCCGACGACGGGGCGCCAGCAACCCAGGGATGGCCAGCCATGCTCGACGTCCGCACGATCCTCTCTGCCGCCGCCGCCGCACTCGTCGCGGTCTCCGTGACCGCACTGCCGGCCCAGGCCGACGCCGGCAGCTATGTCGCCCTCGGCGACTCGTACTCCTCGGGGACGGGGACCGGCACGTACCTCGCCGACGGCACCTCCTGTCAACGCTCGGCGCTCGCCTACCCGTCGCTGGTCGCCAGCAGCACGGGCTACGCCCTCAACTTCCGAGCGTGCTCGGGGGCCACGACCGCCGACGTCACCGCGCTGCAGCTGGGTGCGCTGAACGCGACCACCGCCTACGTGTCGATCTCTGTCGGGGGGAACGACGCCGGGTTCGCCGACGTGCTGACCGAGTGTGCCAAGCCTGCCTGGGTGAGCGACTGCAACCGGGCCGTCGACCGTGCCCAGAGCGTCGTCACCACGCAGATGCCCACCCGGCTCGCCTCCCTGTACGCGGCGATCCGTGCCCGGGCTCCCCGGGCCGAGGTCGTGGTGGCCGGCTACCCGCGGATCTTCAACGGTGAGGACTGCAACGCCTTCACCTGGTTCTCCGCCGCCGAGCAGGCACGTCTCAATCAGACCGCCGACCTGCTCAACGCCAGGACCGCGACCGCAGCGACCGCTGCGGGGTTCCGGTTCAGCAACCCGACGTCGGCGTTCGTGGGCCACGCGGTCTGCGCCGACGAGGAGTGGTTGAACGGGCTGTCGAGGCCGATCGTCGAGTCCTACCACCCGAACCGTCGAGGACAGTCGGCCGGTTACACCCCGCTGGTCGGCGCGGCACTCAGCGGGTCCCCGGTCACCGTGACGTCGGCGACCACCCAGCAGGCGCTCGCGTCCTCACCGCGGCAGAGCGCCAGGCAGCGCACCTACGCCACCCGGGACCGTGCGATCCGCCCCGAGCGGTTCGAGGCGCCGGACCTGGGCAGCCCCGAGGTCCGGCGAGCCGCTGCTCGCGCAGGCGTCGACCTGAGCAGCCGCGCGAGCATCGATGCCGTCGACGCCCGCTACGCCGCCGCCCAGGCTCGAGAGGCGCGGCGTTCCTGACCCTCTCGCCCAGGCCGGCTACGGGGCGGCGGGCGGGGGCAGCGCATCGGGGTCGCCGGAACAGGTCGACGACCCCGGCGCGAACGCCCCTGCGCCCGCCTCGGCACGCGACTGCCCCGTGGGGCACCCGTCCGGACCTAGGTCCAGCAGCACCATCGCCAGCACAGCGCCCCCGACGAAGGCGGCCGGTCCGCCGACCAGCCGCCAGAGACGCCGCACCGACAGGCACACCAGCGCCAGGGGGACCAGGCTCAGGCCGGCTGCGACGAGCCCCACCTGGGCCTGGGCGGGCGCGAACGACGGGCCGAAGCCGCCGCCGCTGCAGCCGGACACCCCGCACGCCAGAAGGCCCGTGATGAGTACGACGACGCCGAACACGACTGCGGTCAGGACGGCGGTCACCAGGACGGACAGGCGGGACGCGCGGCGGTGTGCCATCCCGGATATCATGGTGTGGTGCGCGTGCAGGCTGCGTGCGTCTGCCGCTCGGACCTGTGGCCCTACCGCAGCGAGAACGAGGTCGACGGGCCCCACGGCATCGGCCACGAGCAGGTCGGCGTGGTCGAGGCCTTCGGCACCGACGTGGGGACGGTGCGTGTGGGCGACGTGGTCGTCAGCCCGTTCACCTTCTCCCGCAGGACGCGCGCGTCCCGCCTGGCCGGGGTGGACAACTGCCGCAGGCGGACGGCACGCTGGTCACCGTCGACGGTTTCTCCGGTGACGACCCGCCCGATGGCGCGCCGCTGCGCGACCTGATCGCCTGCAGCGACGTGGTGGTCATGGGCCGGCACGCCGACCGGCAGGCCATCGCACGCGGCTTCGGCGCCACCGACGTCGGGGACACCCGTGGCGAGGAGGGCGAGCAGGCGGTGCTCGAGCCGACCGACGGGGTGGGCGCGGACGCCGTGCTGGAGTGCGTGGGCACCGAGCAGTCCATGGCCACCGCCTTCGCCGACGCCCGGCCGGGCGTCACGGTCGGCTTCGTCGGCGTGCCACACGGCGCCGCGGCGCCGGTCAGCCGAATGTTCCGCCGCAACATCGGTATGAGCGGCGGCATCGCCCCCGTGCGCGCCTACCTGGACACCCGGAGGGCGACGACGGTGATGCTCCTGCCGTGAACAAGTGAGCGGTCGCCCCTCAACCCCACCCCCGTACGTGCCGATGTCCCGTAGATGGCGATCGACGGCGACAGGCGCGGACGGTGGTGGCGGATGGCGAGGGCCGCCACCCCCACGGCACCACCGGTCCCCCCGCCGACGCCTCCCGCGCCCCCGACCCCGCCGGCAGGCCCCACGACCCCCTGGGCACCCCGCTCCAGCGCGGTCGAGATCCGTGACGGGATCGACGTCGACCTCCTGGTCCGGCGTACCACCTACGGCGCCACCGACGCCCTGCTCGCCGAGGTGCGGGCCGTGGGCCCGCGCGCGTGGCTGGAGTCGCAGCTGCGCCCGGCGGGCATCCCCGACCCGGTCTCCGACGCCTTCCTGACCCGGTTGCCCCCGCAGGACGAGACCCCGGAGCAGGTGCGCCGTCGCAACGCCACCCGCATGTTCAGCTACGACTCGATGTACACCCTCACGACCGCCACCATCGGCCGGGCGCTGTGGTCGCGTCGGCAGCTGCTGGAGGTGATGGTCGACTTCTGGTCCAACCACCTGAACGTCACCTGCCCCTCCGACGACGTCTGGGACAGCCGCGTGCACTACGACCATGTCGTCCGTACTCACGCCCTGGGCAGGTTCGTCGACCTGCTCCCCGCCGCCGTGCTGCACCCGTCGATGCTGCGATACCTGACCAACGACACCTCGACCAAGCAGCACCCGAACGAGAACCTCGGCCGGGAGCTGCTCGAGCTGCACACCGTCGGCCTGGGCGCCGGGTTCACCGAGGACGACGTCATCGACTCCAGTCGCATCCTCACCGGGATGAGCGTGGAGCCCACGACCGGGATGTTCCGCTACCGGCCCACCTGGCACCACGTCGGCCCTGTGCGGGTGCTCGGGTTCAGCCACGCGAATGCGAGCGCGGACGGAGGGGTCGACGTCGCTCGCGCCTACCTGGCCTACCTGGCCCGCCACCCCGCGACGGCCAAGGCCCTGGCGACGAAGCTCGTCCTGCGGTTCGTGTCCGACACCCCCGACCCGGCCCTGGTCGACACCCTCGCCGGCATCTACCTGGCCAACGACACCGACGTCGTCCCCGTGCTCCGCGCCCTGCTCCGTTCCCCCCAGCTCGCGGCCTCTGCCGGGCTCAAGCTGCGCCGCCCCGCCGAGGACCTGTTCGCGGCCGCCCGCGCCGTCAACATCCTGCCTGCGACGACCGGCACCGCAGCGGTCGTCAGCATGATCTGGCAGCTGGACTCGCTCGGTCACGCCCCCTTCGCGTGGGCCCCGCCCAACGGCTACCCCGACGTGGCAGCCGTCTGGCTGTCGCCGGGCCTGTCGTTCCAGCGCTGGAACGTGAAGATCAACGTCGTCGCAGGCTGGTGGCCCAACACGTTCACCGGGCGGGACCTGCTCGCGCTGGTGCCGAGCCCGCTGCCTGCCACCCACGGGGCACTGGTGGACGCCCTTGCCCGACGGGTGCTCTTCCGGCCGCCGCCACCGGGTCTTCGCGCCGCCGCGCTGGAGTTCCTGGGCGTCGAGGCGTCCCGCCCCCTGCTGCCGGGCTCGGCCGCGATCGGGTGGCGCCTGTCGTCGCTGGTGACGCTGCTCCTGGACAGCCCCACGCACCTGAGCCGTTGAGGAGACCGACGTGACAGCTGAGAACCCCACGACGCGGACCACCGGGCCTGCTGCCCGAGGTCTGAGCCGGACCCTCGGACAGGTGCCGCAGTCGCGGTGCTCCCTGGACGACGCACCCGGGTGCCACTCGCCGGCGTCGCACGCACCGGGATCGAACGGCCCCGGTGATGCCGACGGGCATGGCCCCTCCCGGCGCAACGTGCTCGCCGGCGGCGCAGCCGCGCTGGCCCTCGGCGCGGCCCACGTCCTGGGTGACCCCACCAGCGACGACTCCGCGGTCACCCGGTACGCCTTCGCGCCCACCGCCTCCGCCACCGCGGTGAGGCGGGACACCCTGGTGGTGCTGTCGTTCCGGGGCGGGTTCGACGGGCTGTCCGCGGTCGTCCCCGCCGCCGAGCAGCGGCTCGCGACCCTGCGCCCCACGGTCGCCGCACCCACCTCGAAGCTGCTGCAACTCGACGCCTCGTTCGGGCTGCACCCCGCCCTGGCACCGTTGCTGCCGCTGTACGAGGCCGGCACGCTCGGCTTCGTCCACGACGTCGGGCAGGCCTCCGCGACCCGGTCGCACTTCGCGGCGATGGCCGAGATGGAGCGGGCCGCCCCGACCACGTCGCTGCGGACCGGGTGGCTGGACCGGGCTGTCGGCATCCGCCCCGGCGGCACCGCCCTGCAGGCCACCCAGGTCGGCAGCCTCACCGCCTCGCAGGGCCTTGCCGGGCCCCACCCGGAGTACAGCCTGGGCTCGGTCGAAGGCTTCCGGCTGTCAGGGACGGCGAACGCGAACGACCGCGCCCCGTGGGCCGGTGCCCTGCGCACCATGCACACCGAGGCGCACCCGTCGCTACGGGCCTCGGTGGGCAACGCCCTGTCCGCCATGGAGACCGTGTTCGGCCTCGCGGCACGGCCCGGTGGCGACCCCACCGTCTCGCCCTACCCGCGCCTGCCCAACGGCACGCTCACCCCCCTGGCGGAGGCGTTGCGCGACACCGCGCGCCTCATCAAGGCCGACGTCGGCCTCGAGGTCGCCTGCGTGGACCACGGCGACTGGGACATGCACGTCGCCATGGGGACCAGCGACCGCGGCTGGATGACCGACAAGCTCGGCGAGGTCGCACGCGCCCTCGCCGCCTTCGCCGAGGACCTCGGCCCCCGCCTGCAGGACACCGCCCTGGTCACCATGTCGGAGTTCGGCCGCCGGGTGAAGCAGAACGGGAGCGGCGGCACGGACCACGGCCACGGCAACCTCGTCATGATGCTCGGCGGCGGCACCGTCGGCGGCAAGGTCCACGGCCACTGGCCCGGCCTGGCCGACTCAGCCCTGGCCGACGGCGACCTCCCGGGCAGCACCGACTACCGCACCATCCTCGCCGAGGTCCTCGAGAAGCGCTGCGCCACCACCTCGGTCGCCCGCGACGTGTTCCCCGGCCTGCCCAGCACCCGCCTGGGCCTGGTACGCCAGAAGGTCTGACGGGCCCCGGGAGGCTCGGGCACCGGGTGCGCCTGCTCCGTCAGGCGCTGAGCACGTCGGCGGGGTCGTGCTCCTGCGACCGAATGGTGAACGCCACCACGGCGGAGGCGGTGAACGCCATCGCCATCAGCGCGGTCATGCTCGTCGCGCTGGTGCTGCCGAAGACGCTCGCCAGCGGGCTGACCGTGCCGCCGACAGCGAACTGGAGCACCCCGACCAGGCCGGACGCGAGCCCCGCGCGCGCTGCCGGCTGGCTGTTCAGGACGTGGGCGGACGCAGCGGGCATCGCCATCCCCACGACACCCATCGCGACCACGAGACCGCCGATGAGGACCGCCAGCGGCAGGTCACCCAGCAGCGACAGCGCGAACACGACACCGATCGCGACGGCACCGATGATCGGCGCGGCGCGCAGCACGGTCAGCAGGCCGAAGCGGCCCACCAGACGGCTGGACAGCTGGCTGCCGGTGATCAGCGAGATCGTCACCGCGGCGAAGACGACGCCGTAGCCCAGCTGGGACAGGCCGTACTGCTCCTGCAGCACGAACGAGCTGCCGTTGATGTAGACGAACAACCCGGCGAAGGCGAGGCTCGCGACCATCGCGGGGGCGATGAACGACCGGTCCACCAGCAGCCGGCCGTACGACCCTGCCAGCTTGCTCACCGGGATCGGGCGGCGCTGCTCCTTGGGCAGGGTCTCCGGCAGCAGCAGCGCGGTCACGACCGCCAGCAGCACGCCGATGCCGGCGAGGATCACGAACACCCCGCGCCAGCTGGTGACCTCGAGGACGAGCGAGCCCAGGAACGGCGCCACCATCGGCACCGCACCGACCACGAGGAACAGCTTGGCGAACGCGCGTGCCAGGTCCTGGCCATCGGACAGGTCGCGCAGGATCGCGCGGGCGGTGACCATGCCCGCCGCGACCACGAACCCCTGCAGGAACCGGCCGGCGGTCAGCAGCCCCAGCGTCGGTGCGGACGCGACGAGCAGCGAGGCGCCGGCCCAGGCGGCCAGACCGACGATGACCGGCAACCGGCGACCGACCCGGTCGGCGATCGGTCCGATGAACAGCTGGCCCAGCGCGAGGCCGAACACGCACGCAGTCAGGGTGAGCTGGATCTGCGTCTCCGCGACACCGAACTCCGCCGCCAGCGTGGGGTACGCGGGCAGGTAGAGGTCGATCGTCAGCGGCCCGGCGGCCGTGATCATCGCCAGCAGGAACAGCTCGCGCCTGCCCAGGCGCGAGAAGAACCCGGCCCGGGGGCCGGGACCGGCGGGCGCCGGGGAGGACGGACGGGCGGTCTGGGAGGGCGTCACAACAGTCATTAGTTAGCAACGGTAACAGTTGCCCCGGCCAACCAACAGCCGGTGAACCCGTCCGCGTCGGACCGGGACACGATCTGCGACCGCCCCGGTCGGCATGGTGGTCGTAGCCTGCGGGTCCTGGCGACGACGCCGGACCGCGCTGAGGAGGACCCGTGCAGCAGCAGCCCCCGACCACGCACCGCGTAGCCGTCATCCCCGGTGACGGGATCGGGACCGAGGTGATGCCGGCGGCCCAGCGCGTGCTGGAGCGCGCCGGCGAGCTGTACGGCTTCTCGTGGCAGTGGACCGAGCTGGACTGGAGCTGCGAGCGCTACACCCGCACCGGCGCGATGATGCCGCCGGAAGGGCTGGCCCAGCTGGCCGAGCACGACCAGATCTTCCTGGGGGCCGTCGGTCACCCCGGCGTGCCGGACCCGGTGTCGCTGTGGGGCCTGCTGATCCCGATCAGGCGAGCGTTCGAGCAGTACGTCAACCTGCGACCAGTCCGCCTGCTGCGCGGCATCGACAGCCCGCTGCGCACGCTGCCGCCCGAGGGCCTGGACTTCGTCGTGGTCCGAGAGAACAGCGAGGGCGAGTACTCCGAGATCGGGGGCCGCATGAACTCCGGCACCCCGCGCGAGGCGGCCGTGCAGCAGACGGTCTTCACCCGCGTCGGGGTCGAGCGGGTCGCGCGCTACGCCACGGACCTCGCCGTGGCACGCCAGGGCCGGCTGACGTCGGCGACCAAGTCCAACGGCATCATCCACACGATGCCCTTCTGGGACGAGGTCGTGGCCGAGGTCTCCGCCGCGGCGGGGGTGCAGCTGACGTCGGTGCACATCGACGCCCTCGCGGCCCAGTTCGTGCTCGACCCCGGCCGGTTCGACGTCGTCGTCGCGTCCAACCTGTTCGGCGACATCCTCACCGACCTCGGCGCCGCCATCATCGGCAGCATCGGCATCGCACCGTCGGCCAACCTCAACCCCGAGCGGGAGCACCCGTCGATGTTCGAGCCCGTCCACGGCTCGGCCCCGGACATCGCCGGCCGTGGCGTGGCGAACCCGGTCGGCCAGATCTGGTCCGGCGCCATGATGCTGACCCACCTCGGCCACGACGACGCGGCCGCCGCCGTGATGGCGGCGGTGGAGGACGCGCTGGAGGACGGCGCCGGCCGGACGCCGGACCTCGGCGGCAGGGCGAGCACCACCTCCGCGGCCGACGCCGTGACCCAGGGGCTGCGCGCCCCGGCGGTCTGAGGGAGTCGCTCAGCCCAGCAGGTCGTGCAGGACCACGGTCTCCTCGCGGCCCGGACCGACCCCGACGGCACTGATCCGGGAGCCGCTCATCTGCTCCAGCGCCCGCACGTAGCGCTGGGCGTTCACGGGTAGGTCGTCGAGCTGCCGGGCCTTCGTGATGTCCTCGGTCCAGCCGTCGAAGTACTCGAAGACCGGCGTCGCGTGGTGGACGTCCGTCTGGCTGACCGGCATGTCGTCGAACCGCCTGCCGTCCACGTCGTAGGCCACGCACACCGGGATCCGCTCGAAACCGGTCAGGGTGTCCAGCTTGGTGACGACGAAGTCGGTGACGCCGTTGACACGCTGGGCGTAGCGGGTGATCACGGCGTCGTACCAGCCGCAGCGGCGGGGCCGCCCGGTCGTGGTGCCGTACTCGTGACCGACCTCGCGCAGCCGTTCGCCGTCGGCGTCGAACAGCTCCGTCGGGAACGGGCCCTCGCCGACACGGGTGGTGTAGGCCTTGACGACCGCGATGACGCGGTCGACCCGGTTCGGTGCCACCCCGCTCCCGGTGCAGGCCCCGCCGGAGGTGGCGTTGGAGCTGGTGACGAACGGGTAGGTGCCGTGGTCGACGTCCAGCAGGGTCGCCTGACCGCCCTCGAACAGGACTGTCTCGCCCCGGTCCAGCGCCTGGTTGAGCACCAGGGCGGTGTCGGCGACGTAGGGGTACAGCCGTTCGGCGAGGGCGAGCAGCGAGTCCGCGACCTCGTCGACGGTGATGGCGCGGCGGTTGTAGACCTTGACCAGCAGGTGGTTCTTCTGGTCGAGGGCGCCCTCGATCTTCTGACGCAGGATCTTCTCGTCGAACAGGTCCTGGACCCGGATGCCGACCCGGTTGATCTTGTCGGCGTAGGCGGGGCCGATGCCGCGACCGGTCGTTCCGATGCGCTGATGGCCCAGGAACCGCTCGGTCACCTTGTCCAGGGTGCGGTGGTAGCCGGCGATCACGTGAGCGTTGGCCGAGACGAGCAGCCGGGAGCAGTCGACACCGCGGGCGGTCAAGCCGTCGATCTCGGTGAACAGCACCTCGGGGTCGATGACGACGCCGTTGGCGATCACCGGGACCACACCGGGGCTGAGGATCCCTGACGGGAGCAGGTGCAGGGCGTACTTCTCGTCCCCGATGACGACGGTGTGCCCGGCGTTGTTGCCGCCGTTGAACTTGACGACGAAGTCCACGCGGGACCCGAGCGCGTCGGTCGCCTTGCCCTTGCCCTCGTCACCCCACTGGGCACCGATCAGCACGACTCCGGGCATCCGGCGACTCCTCAAACAGCTCGCGTCCCGGTCCCTGCGGGCCGGTTGTCCAGCGGTCCCCGGGCCGGATCCGGCCTGGTCCCGCTCCTGATCAGGTTAGTGCAGCGGGCTCACGACGCCGTGCCCCCGAGCCGCGACGCGACCTCCAGGCCCAGCCGGGTCCCCGACAGCCAGGCGGCCTCGATCCGCGACCGGTCGCCCCACGCGTCCCCGCAGACACCGATCGTGCCGTCCTCGGTCAGCGCGTACGCCGGGGCCGGCCGCGCCCGGGTCGGACTCGCCAGCGACCAGCGGTGGGCCCGCGCCCACTCCGGGGGACCCAGGTCCGCACCGAGCACGCGCGAGAGCTCCGCCAGCACGTGGGGCACCGCCGACGCCGGGTCGTCGAGCCGGCTCGCGGCGAACACCGCCGAGGTGTGCGCCACCAGGACGGGAGCCTCGTCACCACGCCGGCGGCCGTCGTCGGCCACCCAGTCCACCACCTGCGAGCCGTCGACGAACACACCGTCCAGCGCCGGCCAGGTGCGGCTGGTCCAGGCCGCGTAGACCGCGATCACGGGGCGCCAGTCCCACGGCGGCCCGTCCATCAGCGCGCGCGCCGCTCCTTCCGGCAGCAGGTCCAGGGCCTGCGGGTCCGGCATGGCGAGCACGACGCTGTCGTACCGCTCGCCGTCGACCAGGACCCCCCGACCGTCGGGCAGCTGGTCGATCTCGGTCACCTCGCACGGGTTGTCGACCGTGAGCCCGTCGGCCAGGTCCTCGACCAGACCACGCAGGCCCTGCGCACCCGCGTAGCGCATGGGCCCGACCTTCGTGCCGATCAGGCCCTCGCCGTCGGACAGGTGGAACGTGTCGGTCCACTCCCGGGCCAGCCCCCGTTCGCACCAGCGGTCGACCACGGCGGCGAACCCCTCGTCCTTGACCGTGAAGTACGAGGCGCCGGTGTCCACGACGTGCCGACCGACGACGGTGTCCACCGTCCGGGCCGCCATCCGGCCACCGAGACGCCGGCCCCGGTCCACCAGGCGGACATCGATGCCCGAGTCGTGGATCTGTCGGGCGCAGGCGGTGCCGGCGATGCCCCCGCCGACGACGAGGACCCGCGCACGGGTGCTGTCAGCTGTCACGGACCCCAGTGTGCTGGGCACCAGCGACAGCCGCACGGCCGGGCCGGTGGACGTCGTCGGCCCCACGGTCGGACGTCAGGCCAGCGTCGGGTCGCTGTCGCGCAGCAGGTCACGCAGCCGCAGCACCTCGTCCTGCTCGCCGACGTGGGCCGCCGCGCCGCCGAGGGCGCGGATCGCCCGCAGGACCCCCCGGTTGGGCTCGTGGGACCACGGCACGGGGCCGCGACCCTTCCAGCCCGCACGGCGCAGTGCGTCCAGACCGCGGTGGTACCCGGTGCGGGCGTAGGCGTAGGCCGCGATCGCGTGGGCCAGCCGCTGCTCCTGCTCGCCTGCGTCGCGGGCGGCGTCGGCGCGGGCCAGCGCCTCCTCTGCCAGGACGGCCCAGGCCAGGCTGGCAGCGGGCGCGGCGGCGGCGACCGTCGCGGCAGGGGTGCCCGCCGCGAGCTCGCGCTCGGCGGGCTCGTGCAGCGAGGCGGGCAGCAGGGTCGGGGCGGGGCCGGCCAGCAGGTCGGCGCCGGGACGGGTCTCGGGGGTGCTCACGTGTGCTCCTCGGGCTGAGTGGTTGCCGCGCCCGGGTTCCCGGTGCGCGTGGTCAGGTCGTGACCCGGTCGCAGCTGCGCCCAGACGAGCTTCCCCGCCCGCGTCGGCGACCACCCCCACCGTGCCACCTCCCCGACCACGTGCAGACCGTGGCCGCCCTCACCGAGCGGACGGTGGGGCACCAGGCGGGGTGGCGACGGGTTGGCGTCCTCCACCTCGATGCGCAGCCCCGAGGACGTGTCGAGCAGTCGCAGCTGCACCGCTCCCCAGCCGTGTGTGACGGCGTTGGAGACCAGCTCCGAGACCACCACCTCGGCGAGGTCAGCCTGCAGCACGCCCCACACGGCGCAGGCGCGCAGCGTCGAGTGCCTGGCGCGGCCCACGCTGGAGGGGTCCGGGGCCAGCTGCCAGCGGCGCTGCCGGGTGGCGGTGGCGACGGGCTCCGGCACCTCCTCGGGGCCGGCCGGGACACGGATCACCACGACCGCCGTGTCGTCCTCGGGGGACTCCCCCAGCTCGGCCAGCAGCATCGCGCCGACGGTGTCCGCGCGGACCTCCTCGGTGCCCTGCAGCAGCTCGGTCAACCGGCCCAGGCCGGCGGACATGGGGCGCTCGCGCCGCTCGATCAGCCCGTCGGTGTAGGCGACCACGACGTCCCCGGGGCGCAGCCGCACGGTGTCGGAGAAGCGGGGGCCGTCCTCGAGCCCGACCAGCGTGCCCTGCGCGGAGTCCAGCGACCGCACCGCGTAGCCCCTCGTGCGGACCTCACCGTCGTCACCGGCATCGGTGCGGGGGGAGCACACCAGCACCGGGAGGTGGCCGGCGGAGGACCAGTCGAGGTCCCAGCTGCCCTCGTCACGACGGCGCATGATCATCAGCACCATGCTCGCCAGCCGCGGCATCCCCATCCCCGTGGCCAGGTGGTCGACCCGCATCAGTGCGCTGCCCGGGTCCTCCAGCTCGTAGGCGTAGGCCCGGACCACCGAGCGGAGCTGGCCCATCGTCGCCGCGGCCTCGACGTCGTGGCCGACGACGTCCCCGACCACCACCCCGGCGACGTCGTCGTTGATCGGCATGACGTCGTACCAGTCGCCGCCGACCTGGGCGTGGTCGACGTTGGGCAGGTAGTGGGCCCACACGTCGAGCCCGCTGATGGCGGCCTGCTGGGGCAGCATGGAGCGCTGCAGGGTCTCGGCGAGGGCGTGCTCGCGGGCATACAGCCGGGCGTTCTCCAGCGACAGGCCGGTGCGTCGGGCGACCAGCCTGACCAGCCTCCGCAGGTCGTCGCCGACCGGGGCCGGCAGGTCCCGACGCCGGTGCCCGCCCCCGCCCGACCCCTCGCCGGAGGGGTCCACCAGGCCGACCAGCAGCACGGCCAGGACCGCGTCGCGGCCAGGCAGCGGGAGCGCCACATAGCTGCCCGACACCCGCCCACCGATGGTCTGCGCCAGCCAGCCGGTCAGCGAAGCCGTCCGGTAGGGCAGTCCCAGGTCGACGACCAGCTCCTCGGGCGCGCCCTGGCAGACACCGCGCAGCGGGTCGTCGGTCGCCATGTCCTGCGGCGTGGGGCCGACGCGGCGCACCGCACCCACCAGGTCCTCCAGGCCCATCCCCGCCGCCGCCGTGACCTCGACGCCACGGTCCAGCTGCAGCACGGCGGCCCAGGGCACGACCGAGTCGCTGAGCAGCCTCGTGAGCCGCCTCAAGGACGTGGCCGGGTCCAACCCGATGAGCGCCTCGCTCACCCGGTCCAGCAGGCCCAGGCCGGCGCGGGCACGCTGCTCGGCCAGCAGGGCGCGCTCCCGCTCCTCCTGCACCAGGACCCGCTCGGTCACGTCGGCCTGCACGCCCACGAAGTTGACGAGCTCGCCGTCGAGGCCGAGCACGGGGCTCAGGGAGACCTGGTTCCAGAAGGCGGTGCCGTCCTTGCGGTAGTTCAGGACCGTCTCCACGACGGCACGGCGGTCCCGGATGCCCGCGGCGAGGCGGGCGACGCCCGCGGGGTCGGTCCCGGGCCCCTGCAGGAACCGGCAGTTGGTCCCTAGCACCTCCTCGGCGGTGTAGCCCGTGTACCGCGTGAAGGCGGGGTTCACGAAGACCAGCGGGTTGTCGGGCTGGTGGGGGTCGGAGATGGTGAAAGACAGGTCGGTGGCGATGACGGCGCGGTCCCGCACCGCTGCGGCCTGGACGGCGGCGACGCCTGCCGCGGTCCGGGCCGCCTCCGCCGCGCTCTCGGCGGCTGCCGACTCGGCGACCTCGGCCATGGCCTGGCCCGTGGAGCTGCCGGTCAGCCGCATGAACACGACCAGGCCGCGGCCGTCCATCCCGCTGCCCAGCGGGAACCCGGTCACCCACAGCGGACCCACGACGTCCGGGGCGGCGTCCCCCGTGCCGCCCTGGCGGTCCCGCTCGTCCTCCGCCAGGGCCGAGGCCCGGTCGCTCTCGCGGCGGATCAGCTCACCGGCCACCGGCTCGCCGCGCGCCACCCGGGACAGCGGGCTCGCGGTGTCGGCCAGGTCGGCACCGGAGGGGTCGACCAGCCCGGCAAGACGGCCCCACTCGTCGACCGCGACGGGGAGCACCTGCTCACCGGCCATCGCGAGCGCCTTAAGGTTTGCGTGCTCCACCCGGCTGGTGGCCAGGTCGACCACCAGCACCGCGGCGCCGGCCTCGTGCATCACACGGGGGAGGTGGCTCAACGACACGGGCGACCCTCCTCGAAGCAGCGGACACCAGACGCTTCCCACCACCAGGGATGACAAAACCTGTCACCAGCGAGGCGGGGCGACCGCTTCGGGTACCGTTCCGAGCAGGCGTGGGAGCCGACGGGCGCCCGGTAGGAGAGCACAGGCGGATGACGACGACAGACCAGACCGAGCCGGCGCAGCAGCCGGACGAACCCTCGGCGCCGTCACCCGGTCAAGCCGTCCGCCTCCCCGAACCCGGGTCGGTCATCGTGACGTTCGAGGGGGCCACGACCAGGATCGTGCTGAGTGGCGAGATCGACGCGGAGCTGGGTCCCGAGCTGCTCGAGGCCGCGGACGACGCGCTGTCCGGCGAGCTGCCCGTCGAGGTCGACAGCCGCCTGGTGACGTTCATGGACTCCACCGGCGTGGCGTTCCTCGCCCGCCTGGCCTCTCGTGCACCACGGCGCGTGGTGCTGCTGGACCCGCCGGAGCTGGTCAGGTTCCTCATCGACACGACCCGCGTCTCGACCCTGCTGGACGTGGTCCACCGGGACGCCCCCCCGACCTGACCCCGGGTGCGCCGACCCCCGGGGGCCGGCGCACCGCAGGCGTCGCTCAGCGCAGCCGGTGACCGGCGCTGCGCAGGTTCTGGCAGGCCTCGACGACGCGGGCGGCGAGCCCCGCCTCGGCCGACTTGCCCCAGGCGCGGGGGTCGTAAGCCTTCTTGTTGCCGACCTCCCCGTCGATCTTGAGGACGCCGTCGTAGTTGCTGAACATGTGGCTGACTACCGGACGCGTGAACGCGTACTGCGTGTCGGTGTCGATGTTCATCTTGACCGCGCCGTAGTCGACCGCGTCGCTGATCTCCTGCGGCAGCGAGCCGGAGCCGCCGTGGAAGACGAGCAGCGCAGGCTTGCTGCCCTCGGGCTGGCCGAGCTTCTTCGCGATGGCGTCCTGGCACTCGCGCAGGATCTCCGGGCGGAGCTTGACGTTGCCCGGCTTGTAGACGCCGTGCACGTTGCCGAAGGTCAGGGCCGCCATGTAGACGCCCTTCTCGCCGGTACCGAGGGCGTCGACCATCGCGATGGCGTCCTCGGTGGTGGTGTAGAGCTTGTCGTTGATCTCGTTGTCGACGCCGTCCTCCTCGCCACCGACCACACCGACCTCGATCTCCAGGACCACCTTGGCCTCGGCGCACAGGCCGAGCAGCTCCTCGGCGATCTGCAGGTTCTCCCCCAGCGGCACCGCGGAGCCGTCCCACATGTGGGACTGGAACAGCGGGTTGCCGCCGGCTTTGACCCGCTCGGCGCTGGCTGCCAGCAGGGGCCGCACGAAACCGTCGAGCCTGTCCTTGGGGCAGTGGTCGGTGTGCAGGGCGATCTGCACGGCGTAGCTGTCGGCGATCTCGTGGGCGTAGGCGGCCAGCGCCTTGGCACCGGTCACCATGTCCTTCACGGTCGAGCCGGACAGGTACTCCGCGCCGCCGGTGGAGACCTGGACGATGCCGTCGCTCTCCGCCTCGGCGAAGCCACGGATGGCACCGATCAGGGTCTGGGACGAGGTGACGTTGATGGCCGGGAAGGCGTAGGAGCCGTCCTTGGCCTTGGTCAGCATCTCGGCGTAGCTCTCGGGCGTTGCGATGGGCATCGCGGGCTCCTCGGTGTGTGGCAGGTCACGTTGCGGGGTCGATCCTTCCATGCCGCTGCGCCGTGGTGCGGGCAGCGTCCGCGCGCACCTCAGGTGGTTGGATGCTCGGATGCGACTGGCGGAACACCTCGACGGCAAGCGCATCCTGCTGACCGGCGTCACGGGGTTCGTCGGGGAGGCGCTGCTGCACCGGCTGCTACGCGACGTCCCCGGCTGCACGGTGGTCGCGATGGTGCGCCCCAAGTCCGGTCAGCTCGCAGCCGACCGGGTCACCAAGCTGCTCGCCAAGCCGATCTTCGCCGACCTGCCCGCCGGCAGCGCCGCCCGGGTAGAGACCCTGTCCGGCGACCTGGGCGACGTCCCGGTGCTGCCGCGTGACCTGGACGTGGTCGTGCACTGCGCCGGCGACGTGTCCTTCGACCCGCCGATCCAGTCCGCGTTCGACACCAACGTGGTCGGGGTGAAGGCGCTGGCGGAACGCGTCGTGGAGGCCGCGGCCCGCGAGGACAGCGGCGTCGACGGTCCGGGGTACCGCCCCCTGCACTACGTCCACGTGTCCACCGCCTACGTCGGCGGCCGTCGTCGCGGTCCCGTGCTGGAGGCGTCGGTCGAGCACACCGTCGACTGGCAGGTGGAGCACGCCGCCGCGCAGCGCGTCGCCGCCCGTATCGAGGACACCTCGCGCACCCCCGCCGTGCTGGCCCGGCTGATGGCCAAGGCCGAGAAGCACCACGACCGGGCCGGACCGCTGGCGGTCGCGGCCGACGCCGAGGAGCGCCGCGTCGCCTGGGTGGCCGAGCAGCAGAAGACGGCGGGCGGCGAGCGCGCCCGAAGCCTCGGCTGGACCGACGTCTACACCTTCACCAAGGCCCTCGGCGAGCGGGTCGTCGAGCAGGTGGTCGCCCCGGTCCTGCCGACCACCGTGTACCGGCCCAGCATCATCGAGTCCGCCCTGACCACGCCCTACCCGGGCTGGATCGAGGGCTTCAAGATGGCCGACCCGATCATCCTCTCCTACGGCCGTGGCGAGCTGCCCGAGCTGCCGGCGGCACCGGACTCGGTGATCGACATCGTGCCGATCGACCTCGTCGTCAACTCGATCATCGCCGTCGCGGCGAACCCGCCGCCGCTCGGGCAGCCGAGGTACGTCCACCTGTCGTCGGGGGCCCGCAACCCGCTGACCTTCCGCCGTCTCTACGACCTGGTGCGGGAGTACTTCGCGCTCCACCCGTTCGACATGGACTCCCGCGGCGCGGTCCGCCTGGCGACGTGGCGCTTCCCGGGCGCACGGATCGTTGAGCGCGCGCTCACCACGGGCGAGCGGGCCTACGACGTCGCCGAAAGCGCCCTGTCCCTGGCACCGCGCAGCGACCAGGTGCGCACCTGGGCCCGTCACCTCGACACCCAGAAGCGGCGGCTGGACTTCCTGCGCCGCTACATGGACCTGTACCGCGCCTACACGCAGGTCGAGCTGTACTTCGTCGACGACCGCATGCTCGCCATGCACGAGGCCATGGACGACGCCGACAAGCAGATGTTCGGCTTCGACACCGCGGTCATCGACTGGGCGCACTACATGATCGAGGTGCACTGCCCCGCGGTGACCAGGTCCGTGCGCGAGTACGACGTCATCCGGCGCAGGCGCAGCCGCGCGGGCGGGCCGACGCCGCGCGTCATCGCCCCGCGCGACCCCGCAGAGCCGGTGGACCCCCAAGCCGCGCCGGTGCTCGCGGTGTTCGACATGGACGGCACCCTGCTGAGCAGCAACATCATCGAGACCTATCTGTGGGTGCGCCTGCCCGAGCTGTCGACCGCCGGCAAGGTGCGCGAGCTCGCGTCCACCGCGGCCCGGCTGCCGTTGTACCTGCGTGCGGAGCGACGGGACCGGGGCGCACTGATCCGCAGCGCCTACCGCCGCTACGCCGGGGCGGACCTGCGCGCACTGGAGGAGATGGTCGATGAGACCCTCACCCCGCACGTGCTGGCACGGGTGAGCGGGGCCGCGATCCGCCGGGTCCGCGAGCACCGCGCCGCCGGGCACCGCACCGTGCTGATCACCGGCGCCGTCACGCCCATCACCCGCCCGCTGGCTCCGCTGTTCGACGAGATCGTCGCGGCGGAGCTGGACGTCGACGCCAGGGGTCGGTGCACGGGGTTCCTCACCCGACCGCCACTTGTGGGCGAGGCCCGCGCAGCCTGGCTGCGCAGGTACGCCGGTCTGGTCGGTGCGGACCTCACGAAGGCCTACGGCTACGCCGACTCCCACTCCGACCTACCGATGCTGCAGGCCGTCGGACGCCCCACGGCGGTCACCCCAGACGTCACGCTGTACCGCGAGGCCCGCAAGCTGCGCTGGCCGGTCGAGGACTGGCGCACCGCTGGTCGGGTGGCACGGCTGCAGCTGCCCGGCATCGACACCTCTCAGGCGCACCTGCCGGGCTGAGGCCGGGCCGCCACCACCGCCGCCGCGTCGCCCGGCCCTGCCGTGGTGCGGTTGGATGACGCCCGTGATGCTGGCTCTGGAGCTGTTCCGCTCGGTCCCCCGGTACGCGGCCGCCCGTGCCGTCACGGTGGCCGGCCCGCTGCCGAGCCTGCTGGTCGGCCCGCTGGCGCCCGTCCGGCTGCTCACCCGTCCCGAGCCCGCCGTCCGTCACGACGGCTGGGCCGAGGTCAGGGTCCACCTCGGCGGCATCTGCGGCTCCGACCTCGGCGCCGTCACCGGCTCGACGTCGTTGTACTTCGCCGGGGTGGCCTCAATGCCGTGCGTGCCCGGCCACGAGGTCGTCGGGACCCTCACCCGCGACTGCGAGGACCTGCCGGCCGGTACCCGGGTCGTCATCGACCCCGTCCTGGCCTGCGCCGCCCGGGGCCTGGAGCCGTGCGGGCAGTGCGCGGTCGGCCTGACGAACCGTTGCGACCGCGTCACGGTCGGCCACCTCCGTCCCGGGCTGCAGACCGGCTACTGCTCCTCCACCGGCGGTGGCTGGGGCGAGCGCCTGGTGGCCCACCGCTCCCAGCTCCACGTGGTCCCCGAGGGCATGTCCGACGAGCGGGCGGTCCTGGTGGAGCCGCTGGCCTGCGCGGTCCGCCTCGCCGAGCGCGCCGCCGTCCGCGAGGGCCAGACCGTGCTGGTGTCCGGGGCCGGTGCGGTGGGGCTGTTCGCCACGCTCGCCATCAGGCGCCTGACCCCCGCAGGGCGGATCGTCGTGGTCGCCAAGCACGGCGCGCAGGCCTCGCTGGCGCGGGCGTTCGGTGCCACCGACGTGGTGCAGCCGGGCGAGGCGCTTCGCGGGGTGCGCCGCAGCACTCAGGCGCTGACGGTGTCCACCCGGCTGCCCGGTCCGGCCAAGCGCTACGACCAGGAGTTCTTGCTCGGCGGGGTCGACGTCGCAGTCGACGCGGTGGGCTCGTCGTCCTCGTTGGACCTGGCGCTGCGGGCCACCCGCGCGGGTGGGCGCGTGGTGCTGTCGGGCATGCCGTCGCGCGGGGCGGACCTGAGCCCGGCGTGGTTCCGCGAGCTCGACGTCGTCGGCACCTACGCCAGCAGCGGCGACGCGTTCCCGACGGCCCTGCGTCTGGCGGGGACCGCACCTCTGGGCGACGGCGTCGGCGGCGAGGGGGACGTGCTCAGCGCGGTGTACCCGCTGCACCGCTGGCGCGAGGCGCTGGACCACGCCAGCCACGCCGGCCGCCTCGGCGCCGTCAAGATCGCCTTCGACCCGCGCCAGCGCTGAGGCGCCCGACCGACGGGCTACCGGGCCGGCGGGGCGGCTGGGTCGGCGGGGCGGCCGGGCGGGGCGGCCGTGCCGGGCGGGCCGGGCGGGGCGGCTGGGCCGGGCGGGGCGGCCGGGCCGGCGGGCGGCCGGTTCGGCCGGACGCCGGACGGACGGTCCGGACCTAGGGGGTGGGGGCGGCGTCCGGGTCGGAGGCGGCGTCGCGCGAGGGGGCCTCACCCTCGTCGTATGCCTGGATCATGACGTCGATGCGCGCCCGCAACGCCACCAGGTCGACCGGCTGACCCGGGGTGCGCGCGGCCTCGAGGCCCGCGGCCAGGCCCAGGGCGAACGTCGTCACCGGCGCGGCGGGCCGGGCCACGGTGTGCGCGGCGTCCTTGGCCAGGTCCAGGACCAGCTCCACGAGCGAGGGAGCAGGCAGGTCTCCCAGCGGGCCGGACAGGTCGAGCTCGTCGAGCAGCGCCACCGCCCAGTCGTCGAGGCGGGCGCGGGTCAGGTCCTGAGGGGTGTCCACATCGACCAGCCTGCCCCACGACGGCGCCGCAGGCAGCCCCGTCCACTGCAGCCGTCCCACGACGGTCTTGAGCGAGGGGCCCCTGCCGTCCGTCCGGGCCCCGCCGTCCAGCACCGACCGGACCGCCTCCCGCAGCGCGTCCGAACGGTAGGCCCCGCTCAGCCACTGGGCCCTGCCGTCGGTGTCCACGGCCACCACCGCGTCCGGGACCATCGTGGTCCCGTGCAGGCCCGCACCGTCACGGCCGGCACCGTCACGGCCGGCACCGTCACGGCCGGCACCGTCACGGCCGGCACCGTCACGGCCGGCACCGTCACGGCCGGCACCGTCACGGCCGGCACCGTCACGGCCGGCAGCGTCACGGCCGGCAGCGGCGAGGAGGGCGGCGTGCAGGTCGGACACGACCCCGCCGTGGACGCCGGGCAGGTCCGCGGCGAGCACCACCACCTCGTCGGCAGCCACGTGCGCGAGCCCGGCCTGCAGGCCCGCGACCGGCCCGGCACCCGGCGGGTCCTCCCGCGTCAGCACCAGCCGGCAGGTGATTGCCACGTCCGCGGGCAGGCGGGGGCCCACCACCACGACCGTGCCCGCCCCGCCGTCGGCGAGCGCCTGCACGGCACGCCCCAGCAGGGTCCGCCCGGCCACGCGCTGGGCAGTCTTGTCCTGCCCGCCGAACCGGGACGACGCGCCGCCTGCCAGGACCAGGCCGTCCACCCTCAGGAGTCCCTGGACAGCAGCGTCACATCATCATCGGCGCCGCCCACCGACGACCCGGCCCGTACCTCGACGTCGCTGGCCACCACGGCCCGCTCCACCTCGCCGGCGACCACGCAGCCCGGTGCGAGCAGGCTGTCGGCGACCGACACCCCCGCCGGCACCCGGGCCGGGGCCTGGTGGGACAGCCGGGTGAGCACCGGCCAGCCGTCGGCGTCCAGGCCACAGGGCCGACCGTCGGCCAGGTGGGCCCATGACGACGCCGGGTTGTTCTGCTGCACGACCCACGCGCCGGAGACCCCGCTGTGCCTGCAGCTGCTCGGCACGACGTCGATCAGGCGGTACGAGCCGGCGAACGGCAGGGCAGGCTTGGCCCGCTCGGCGGTGAGGGGGGCCAGCCGGCCGCCCGCCCCCCCGGCGGGCACGAGGATGAGCACTCGGGGGACGGCCATCCCCCAAGTCTGCCCCGGGTCTGCCCTGAGTGGCCTGCCCCGGACGCCGTCACGACCGTCGGCGCACGGACCAGGGCACCCCCGGCGGGAGCGGCACCCCCCTCGTGCACCGCGTCATGCAGCATCCCCGTGCCGCCCCAGGTCGTGACCGGACCGGCCCCGTGCCTACCGTGGTCCGGTACGTCGACGCGTGGCGGCCAGGAGGGTGCTCAGGCATGACGACCGACAAGGGGTTCCACCCGGGGTCCACCGCGGCACCGGCGCAGGACCACGAGGACGACCCGGCCACGACCCGGACCACCGCCCCGGACCGCTGGTCGACCGGCATCCCGGCCATCCTCTACGCGGCCGCGCAGGCGGTGCTGCAGGACGGGGCGGACGTCACCGCCCGGACCTGGGCGCGACTCAACCAGACCTCGGGCTTCGACTGCCCCAGCTGCGCGTGGCCCGACCCGGCCCCGGGCAACCGCAGCCCGTTCGAGTTCTGCGAGTCCGGCGCCAAGGCCGTCGCGCACGAGGCGACCGTCCGCACGGTCTCCCCCGGGTTCCTGGCCCGGCACCCGCTGCGACTGCTGGCCACCCGCTCCGACTGGTGGCTGGAGAAGCAGGGCCGGCTGAGGGAGCCGCTCGTCCGCAGGCCGGGCTCGGACCACTACGAGCCCATCGGCTGGGACGAGGCGCTGCAGCTGGTCGCGGACGCCCTGCGCGCGGCGGACCCGGCCGAGGCGGTGTTCTACACCTCCGGGCGGGCGAGCAACGAGGCGGCCTTCGTCTACCAGCTGCTGGCTCGCGGGCTGGGCAGCAACAACCTGCCCGACTGCTCCAACATGTGCCACGAGGCCTCGGGCGTCGCCCTCAGCGAGGTGCTGGGCAGCGGCAAGGGCATGGTGACCCTGGACGGGCTGGAGCACGCCGACCTGGTGCTGGTCGCGGGTCACAACGTGGCCACCAACGCCCCGCGCATGCTGAGCGCTCTCGAGCTGGCCAAGGAGCGCGGCGCCAGAGTGGTGGCGATCAACCCGCTGCGTGAGGCCGGGCTGCTGCGCTTCAAGAACCCGCAGCGCCCGCTCAAGGCTCTCGGCCACGGCACTGACATCGCCGACGAGTACCTGCAGCTGCGCCTCGGCGGTGACCTGGCCCTGTTCCAGCTGCTGGGCAAGCGGATGCTGCAGCGCGAGGCCGCGGCCCCCGGCACTGTCCTGGACGCGGAGTTCGTCGCCCGGTTCACCAGCGGCTTCGAGGCTCACCGCGAGCACCTCCTCGGACTCGACGACGCGGAGCTGGCCCGGGCGACCGGGCTGGCCGACGACGAGGTCGAGCGGGTCGTGGACCTGCTGTGCGCGTCGCAGCGCACGGTCGTGCTGTGGGCGATGGGGATCACGCAGCACGTCCACGCCGTCGACACCATCCAGGAGTTCGCCAACCTGCTGATGCTGCGCGGGATGCTCGGACGCCACGGAGCGGGCGTGCTGCCGGTGCGCGGGCACAGCAACGTGCAGGGCAACCGGACCGTCGGCATCTGGGAGAAGATGCCGGAGGAGTTCCTGGAGTCCCTGGGCGAGGAGTTCGCCTTCGACCCGCCCCGCGAGCACGGCGTCGACGTCGCGGGCGCCCTGGAGGCGCTGCAGGCCGGCCAGGTGCGGGTGTTCGTCGGCCTCGGCGGCAACTTCGTGCGCGCCGTCCCCGACTCCGCCGCGGTCGAGCGGGCCTTGAAGGAGGTGGACCTGACCGTCCAGCTCTCGACCACGCTGAACCGCACGCACGCCCACGCCGGCCGGACGGCGCTCATCCTGCCCGTGGTCGGCCGAACCGAACGGGACACCCAGGCGGGCCCCGACGGCCGCGGCGCCGACCAGCTCGTCACGGTCGAGGACTCCGAGGGCCGGGTGCACGCCAGCCGCGGCCGGCTCGACCCGCCGTCGTCGCAGGTCCGAAGCGAGACCGCCGTCCTGGCCGGCCTGGCCCGTCGGCTGTTCGTCGGACCGGACGGCCGGACGCTGCCCGGTCGGCCGCACGCGGACTGGGACGGCCTGGTCGCGGACTACTCCCGCGTCCGCGCCCACGTCGCACGCGTGCTGCCGTCGCTGTTCCACGACTACGAGGAGCGGGTCGCCGAGCCGGGCGGCTTCCTGCTGCCCCACGCAGTGCGCGACGAGCGTCGGTTCGAGACCTCCGACGGCCGGGCGCAGTTCAGCGTGCACGAGCTGCAGTACCCGCGGGTGCCGCAGGGCCGCCTGCTGTTGCAGACCCTGCGCAGCCACGACCAGTTCAACACCACCGTCTACGGCTACAACGACCGCTACCGGGGCGTCATCGGTGGGCGCAAGGTCGTGCTGGTGCACGCCGACGACCTGGCCGCCCGGGGCCTGGCCGACGGGGACCTCGTCGACCTCGTCAGCGAGTTCCACGACGGCGAGCGCCGCCTGGACGGCCTCCGCGCGGTCGCCTACCCGACCGCACGAGGCTGCGTGGCGGCCTACTTCCCGGAGGCGAACGTCCTCGTCCCGGCCGGCCACCTCGGGCACCGGTCCCGCACCCCGGCCAGCAAGTCCGTCGTCGTGCGTCTCGACCCCGCCCCGCCGGGTCTCTGAACCGGTGAGCGGGTCATGGTGACGTTGCCACACGGCGTGTCGTCGTCACTAGCACCCGCTCACCTGCTCAGGGGGCTCAGGGGGCTCAGGGGGCTCAGGGGGCTCAGGGGGCTCAGGGGGCTCGGGGGGGCTCGGGGGGCTCAGGGGGTTCGGCTGGCCAGGGCTCGGTGGACGCGGGCGACGACGTCCTCGGGCTGCCGCAGCAGGTCGTGGGCCGTCACGACCACGACCCGCCAGCCCAGGCCCTCCATCCGTTCGCGCCGCCGCAGGTCACGTCGCCACTGCCCCTGGTCCCGGTGGTGGTCACCGTCGTACTCCACCGCCACCCGCGCCCGCGGGTAGGCCAGGTCGACGCGGGCGACGAAACCGCCCCGGGCGTCGCGCACCTCGTGCTGGACGGCGGGCGCCGGCAGCCCACCGTCGCGCAGCACCCACCGCAGCCTCGACTCCATCGCCGACTCCGCCCTCGGGTCCAGCTCGGCCAGCAGGTCTCGGGCCAGGGCGACGCCCCGCCCACCAGTCCTGGCGCCGAGCAGGAACGCGATCTCTCGGACGACACCAGGGCGCCGAGCGAGGAGCGCGTCGCCGACCGCGAGGAGGTCAGCGGGGTCCTGGGCCGTGCTCCACCCGGATGCCAGGGCCGCCGAGTCGCACCAGGCCCGGTCGACGCCGGCGACGCGCAGGCCGCGCGCGCTGGTGAAGACACGCACGGATGACGTCCGGTGGACCACCACGCCGGACCACCGCGGTGTCCACTCCCCGTCGACCACCGTCAGGTGCAGCAGGTCCGGCCGTCGCAAGGGCCCCGGCAGACCCTGTACCTGCAAGGCCGTCCAATGGCTCAGCACGGCGTGCGGCGCGCTGGTCAGCGCCGCCGCGCAGCGCGTCGGCAGGTCCCTGGCCCAGCAGGTCTCGACGTAGGCACCCGGGACGACCCGGGTGAACTCCTCGCCGCCGGTCAGCCGCGCCACCGAGATGCCCTCCCGGCGCGCCCGTTCCCGGGTCCACACCCGCGCCGCCAGCTCCTCGCCCGGCGTCCCCGGTCCCACTCCCCGACCCTGCCCCACCGCCGCCGCCCCCCGCTCCGCCCCTGTGGACGACGAACGGGTCGTGGTGAGAGGGCGGCCCGGCGTGTCGGCGCCATCAGGACCCGGTCACAGTCGCTGCCCGCGAGTGGGTCCGGGTGGGCCGGCGGCGGCGCGGTTCCGGACCCCGGGGCCGTCGGTGGTTGGATACCTCGCATGACCCGTCCCGGTTTCGTGCTCGAGGTGGACGACCGGACCCCGCCGCTGGTGGTCCACGAGGGAGAGGGTTTCCGGCTCGAGTCGTTCCCGCGAGGCACCCGGGTGATCTACCCGCCGGAGAGCCTGCCGGCGGTCCCCGACGTCGACGCCGCCATCGATGAGGCGCTGCGCAACCCGGTCGGCTCCGAGCCGCTGCCGGAACTGCTGCGCGCCGGCATGCGGCTGACGGTCGCCTTCGACGACATCTCGATCCCGCTGCCGCCGATGAAGAGCCCGGACATCCGCCAGCGCGTCATCGAGGCCGTCCTCGAGATGGCGGCCGCCGCCGGCGTGGACGACGTGGAGCTGGTCAGCGCCAACGCCCTGCACCGGCGTCTGACCCCCGACGAGCTCAAGCACATCGTCGGCGAGCGGGTCTTCCGGAGCTTCTTCCCCCAGGGCGCGCTGTACAACTTCGACGCCGAGGACACCGACAACATCTCCCACCTCGGGAGGACGGCGCTCGAGGAGGACGTCGACCTGCACACACGCTCCGCGACCTCCGACCTGCTCGTCTACGTCAACGTGAACCTGGTTGCGATGGACGGCGGCCACAAGTCGGTCGCGATCGGCCTGGCGCCGTACTCGAGCATCCGCCACCACCACAACAGCCACACCATGGTCAACAGCCGCTCGTTCATGGACCACAAGGCGTCCGCCCTGCACTCCAGCGCCTGGCGGATGGGCGCCGTCGTGGCCGAGCACGTCAAGGTGTTCCAGATCGAGACCACGCTGAACAACACGATCTTCCCCGACTCGTACTCGTTCCTGCAGAAGCGCGAGTGGGAGTGGAACATCGCCGACCAGGCCCGTTTCGTCGGCGTCCGGCGCGGCCTGGCGCTCGCCCCCAAGCGGCTGCGCCACAGTGCGTTCCACTCGATGCGCTCCGCGTACGGCTTGACCGGCATCGTCGCCGGCGAGGTGGAGGCCGTGCACGAGAAGACCATCGCCGCGGTCCACCGTCAGCAGCTCGTGCCGGTGCAGGGCCAGAGCGACGTCATGGTGCTCGGCGTGCCGTTCGTCGGCCCCTACAACGTCAACTCGGTGATGAACCCGGTCCTCGCGGCCTGCATGGGCCTGGGGTACTACTTCAACTCCTACCGGGGCCAGCCCGTCGTCCGCAAGAACGGCGCGGTGATCCTCTACCACCCCGTCCAGCAGGAGTTCCACCAGCTGCACCACCCCAGCTACGTCGACTTCTTCGAGGAGGTGCTGTCGACCTCCACCGAGCCGGCGGTCATCGAGAAGCAGTTCGAGGAGCGGTACGCGACCGACCCCTGGTACGTGCACCTGTACCGCACCAGCCACGCCTACCACGGCGTCCACCCGTTCTACATGTGGTACTGGATCGCGCACGCCCTGGACCACCTGGGCGGCGGGCGCAACGTGGTCTGGGTCGGCGGCAACCGCAAGGCCTGCGCCCGGATGGGCTTCCGGGCCGCGTCCAGCCTTGCCGACGCGCTGGAGATGGTGTCCGACAGCGTCGGCACCGACCCGTCGATCACGTACCTGCACAACCCGCCGCACCTGGTGGCGGACGTCACGTGAGCCGGACCACGCCGGTGTCCTGGGTGCGGGACGGGGTCCAGGACGTGCGCACGGTCGCCCGCGGCTGGCGCTGGGGCGTCGGTCGCAAGGCGCTCGTGCCGCGCTCGGCGGAGCCGTTCGTCCCCGCTCGCTCCACCCGTGTCTTCCCCACCCGCTGGGCACGGACGCCGGCGGCGCGGGCGGTGCGCGAGGTGGTGCTGGGCGTGGGCATGAACGCGGTGCTGCGCTCCCAGGTGTCGGTGCACGCCCACGGCCTGGACGTGCTGGACCGGATGCAGGGACCGGTCATCTTCGTGGCCAACCACACCTCGCACCTGGACACGCCTCTGATCATGAACACGCTGCCCGCGCGCTGGCGTCGCCGGACCGCCGTCGCGGCCGCTGCGGACTACTTCTTCGACACCTGGTGGCGCGCGGCCGGTTCCGCGCTGCTGTTCAACACCTTCCCGATCGAGCGTCGCGGTGGGTCGATGTCGAGCACGCCCGGCTACCTGCTCAAGGACGGCTGGTCGATCGTCGTCTACCCCGAGGGCACGCGCTCCCGCGACGGCTGGACCGGTCAGCTCAAGCTCGGCGCCGCGTTCATGGCCGCGTCGTCGGGCGTGCCGGTCGTGCCCATCGCGATCCGCGGCTCGTTCAACGCCATGCCCCACGAACAGGGCTGGCCGAGCCCCGGTCGACGGGGGGTCAGCATCCGCTACGGCGACCCGGTCAGGCCGCGTGAGGGTGAGGGTCCGCGGGAGCTGGGCCGCCGGGTCGAGAGCGCGATGGCGGGGCTGCTGGACGAGGACACGAGCGACTGGTACGCCGCGCGGCTGCGGGCCTCAGACGGCGGCAGCGCACCGACCTCGGGACCCGACGTGGCCCGCTGGCGCCGGGTCTGGCAGACCAGCCACGCCCCGCTGCAGCGCGGCCGCCGCACCGTCTGGCACTGAGACCGACGCACCGCCCGGCCGCGGGGGCGAGGCGACCGCCCGGGGCCGGCACCGAGGCCCCACCCTGCACGAGGGCCCGGTTCGCACCGGGCGGCGCCGGCCACGACGATGGCCCGATGGACGACACCCTCGACCACCCGGTCGCCCGCCGCATGCTCGCCGCCCTCCCCGCGGGCGCGTTCGAGGACTTCGACATCACGGCGCTGGACCGGGTCGGGCTGCCGGTGCGCGCCGCGTCGTTCTACCCGGCACCGGACGGCGCCCCGGACGGGGTGCACGACGCACCCGCCGGGGGGATCGGGTACGGCGCCGACCCGCTCGCCGCCCGGTTGTCCGCGCTGGGGGAGATGACGGAGTCCTCGCAGCTGTCGGCCACGGTGCGCCGGTCGGTGCCGGTGACCGCGAGCCAGACCCAGATGCGTCGCAGCCACGGCGAGGAGTCCGTCGTCGACCCGCGCACCCTGCCGGTCGACGCCGGCGCCGACGTCGACCCCGACCGAGCGCTGCGCTGGCTGCCGGCACGACGCTGGCGCGACGGGGCGCTCGCGGAGACCGTGTGGCTGCCCGCGGAGACGCTCGCGGTCAGCGGCGACGACGTCCCGGGCGGGCCGCCGCCCGGCGGCTGGCTGCTGACCCCGATCAGCAACGGCCTCGGCGCCGGCGAGAGCCTGGAGCGTGCCGTGGGCCACGGCGTCCTGGAGCTGCTGCAGCGCGACGGCAACGGGCTGCGCTTCCGGGCCCTGGACGCGGGTGACGTGCTCGACCTCGGACCGGGTCGTGAGCAGCTTCACGACCCCGTGGCGCTGCGCGCGCTGGAGGCCTTCGACGCCGCAGGGGTGCACGTCATGCTCAAGCTCGCCTCGGTCGACCTGGGCGTCGTCAACGTCTACGCCGTCGGCGCCGAGGCCCCTGACGGGCCCACGCCGCCGCACCCGCTGCTGGTGACCGCGGCCGGCGAGGGCACCCACCCCGACCGCGAGGTCGCCGTCCGCAAGGCGCTGCTGGAGCTCGCCTGCTCACGCGTACGCAAGGCGTTCACCCACGGCCCGCTCGCCGCGGTCGACGCGGTGGCCCCGCGCGGCTACCGGCGTCGGTGGGAGGCCCACCACACCAGCACGGGGGAGGCGCGCACGCTGGCGGCCATGCATGCCTGGCTGGGGCTCGGCACCGAGCAGCTGCGCAGCCTCGTCGCACCGACCTCGTTCCTGCAGCGGACGCTGACCCCGCTGACGTCATTGCCGGAGCACCCCGACCTTCGCGAGGGCCGATGGCCGCAGCTGACGGCCCTGGTCACCGACCGGCTGCACGGCCAGGGCATGGACGTGCTGGTCCTGAACGCCGGACCCGAGCCGCGCGCGGGGCAGGACGGTGGGCTGGCCGCCTGCAAGGTCGTCGTCCCCGGCCTGGAGGTCGAGACCCTGTCCTACGGTCGCCTCGGCGAGCGCAACGCCGCCCGGCTGCTGGAGCGCACGGACGCCGGGGACGACGCCGTTGCCGGGCTCGTCGGCCGCGGGCGCCCGGACGGGCCGGGCGCCCCGGTGGACGCGGTCGCGGTCCGGCTGGACGACGCGGCGCTCCAGCGGCTCGGCGGCCCGGTCTGGTTCTCCCGCGCCCGGGCGGCGGAGCTGGTCGGACCACTGTTCCCGCTTTACCGCGAACCGGGTCGTCACCTGGCAGCCCGCTGAGGCGACGGAGCCACCGGTCTCGGGAGTGGTCTTCCTGCGGCTGTTCGACCCGATCCGGGGCATCCTCGACCAGGTCGCCGTCAGCCTGGGCCTGCTGCAGGTCGACTGGCGATCCGACGGGACGGCAGCCCTGGCCTCGATGAGCCGCGGCGCCGAGCCGCTGGCCGCGGCGCCCGCGGGCGACGTCACCGCCGCGCGCGAGCTGTGCCTGCGCAAGATCCTGGAGCGGGAGGGCATCACGATGCTGCTCGCGCTGCACGACACCCGCACCGGGCAGGCGCCCACCGTCACCGACGGGCCGGCCCGCCGCGAGGGCGCCCGGCTCGCGGAGCTGTTCGACCACTACCGGGACGGCCTCGCCCCGCTGCCGCGCGCCCCCGGGGCAGCTGGTTCGGAGGAGCCCGACCCCACCGGTGCCGGGGCGCTCATCGACGTCCTGGTGGTCTTGGCCGACCAGCGAAGGCACGCCGGTGCCAGGCCAGTTCGGTGACGTCTGCGGCCTCGGAGGTCGGGGCGCCGTGGGCGGTCGCGGCACCGGTGCAGCGCCGAGCTCGGCCTGACGGCGTGGTTCTTCCGACCGACAGGCTTCCTGGACGTGCCGCCCGAGGACCAGCACGCCTACGCCGACGCCCACGACATGACGCTGGTGCCCGAGGAGCGAGCCCAGGAACAGGTCGCGATGACGTGGGACGAGCTCGTGGACATCTCGCAGCGGCACGTGATCGCCGCCCACACCGCGAGCCACGCGACCCTCCCCTCGGTCGTCACGGCCGAGGACGTCGAGCGTGAGGTCACCGGACCGGTACGACGGATCCGTGAGCTGACCGGTCGCACCCCGCCCGCTCTGGCGTTCCTGTACGGCCGCCCCCACGACCCGACCACCCCCGGCTGGCGCGGCGCCGTCGACGCCGGGGTGCGCTACGCCATGAGCAACACCACCCTGCAGCGCCTCGCCTGAGCACGCCCCACCGCTGGCATCCTGGCCCGGTGACCCTCGGCCCCCTCGTCCTGACCCCCCGGCTCGTCGAGAAGCCGTGGGGTGGGCGCCGGCTGGCGGACCTCGGCCGTGACCTGCCCGACGGGGTGCTGGTCGGCGAGTCCTGGGACGTCGCCGACCTCGACGCCTCGGTCACCGACGTCCCCGAGCCCGTCACCCGCATCGCCTACGGGCCGCACACGGGACGGACCCTCGCCGAGCTCGTCGCCAGCCATGGCCAGGAGCTGCTGGGCAGCACCTCCGCGACCGCGGGCGGCCGCTTCCCGCTGCTGGTCAAGCACCTGGACGCCGGGCAGAACCTGTCGGTGCAGGTCCACCCCTCCGAGGCCGTGCTGGACCGGCTGCCCGGCGCCCACCTCAAGACCGAGTCCTGGGTGGTGGTGGCGGCCGAGCCCGGCTCCGAGCTCATGCTCGGTGTCGTCACCGGCATCACGCCCGAGGACCTCCAGGCGGCGGTGGGCACCGCCGCCGTCGTGCCCATGGTCCGCCGGGTGGCCGCCCATGTCGGCGACGTGCACCACGTCCCCGCCGGCATGGTGCACGCCGTGGGCGAGGGGGTCGTGGTGGCCGAGCCGCAGACCCCGTCGGACACCACCTACCGGCTCTACGACTGGACGACGGAGTACGGCCGCGCGCCCCGGGAGCTGCACCAGGAGCAGGCGATGCTGTGCCTACGCGCGGAGTGGGACTGCAACGTCGACCCGCCGCAGACCCCCGAGGGTGACGGTCTCCTGGTGCGGACCCCGCACTACCTGATCCGCCGCACGACGGCCCCGCACGCCCGGACCGAGCGCGTGCCGGTTCGGCGGTCCCCGCGCGTGGTCGTGGTGGTGACCGGCGAGCTGCACCAGACGGACCTGCCCACCTCGCTGGTGAAGGGGTCGGTCGTGGTGCTGCCCGCAGCCTGGGAGGGGACGCTGGACGTCGCCGCCGGGTCGACCTGGCTGGACCTCGACCTGGTCTGACCAGCAGCCGCCCGCCACGCCCGCCCGGCGGCTGCAGGGAACCGAGGCCCACGTGGGGGCGTCAAAGCAGCATGCGACGACACCTCACCTCGGCCCTGCTGCCGGCCGCGCTGCTGCTCACCCTGACGGCCTGCTCCTCGGGGGCGACCGACGACACCGGTTCCGGCGGGGCGGCCGGCGCCTGCCTCGAGGGGTCGGTCGGCTGCGACGACACGCCGCTGGCGACCGGTACCGGTGGTGCGGAGTCGGGAGCCGACGGGTCCGTCCCGGTCGTCCAGGTGGCTACGACACCCATCGACGGGTTCTTCCTCGTCAGCGGCTACTACGTCGCCGCGGGCGACGGGGCGAGGCTGTGCGAGTCCTTGGCGGAGTCCTCACCCCCGCAGTGCGGTGGGGCCTCGCTGCCGCTGGAGCTGGGCGGCGTCGACCTCGCCGCGGAGACCACGACCGAGGAGGACGTCAGCTGGTCGGTCGCACCCGTCTCGCTCGAGGGGCAGGTCGTGGACGGCGTCTTCGTGGCGGGGTCCCCCTGACGCCAGCCGTGCCTGGTCACCGGGGAGGGGGCGGGCCGGGTTGTGGGAACGAGGCGCCGGCCGCAGGCTGGGCGCATGCCGTTGGTGGCCCACGACCGGATCGCCCGTGCAGGCTTCGTCGCCGTCCTGGCAGGCATCACGCTGTCGGTGCTGCTGGCCCCGTTCGGCGAGCCGTGGCGGACCGGTGTCGCCGGAGCCGTCGCCGTCCTGCTGGTGGCGCTCGGCAGCCCCCACGGCGCGCTGGACCACCTGGTGCTGGTCGCGAGCCGAACCGGGACGGACGGAGCCAGGGACAGCTCGGTGCTCGCCGCGTTCCGTGGCCTGAGCCTGCGCTTCGTCACCGGCTACGTGGCGCTGGCCCTGCTCAGCCTGGGTGCCTACCTGCTCGCGCCGCGCACCGGTTTCGCGCTGTTCCTCGTGCTGAGCGTCGCGCACTTCGCGGCCGGTGAGGCCGGGGTCGCCGTGGAGCGGGGCCTGGCCCGGGGCTGGCGCGACCCGCTGGCGTGGGTGGCGTCGCTCGGTGGGGCGGTGGTGGTGGTGCTGCCGCTCGCCTCGCGCGAGGCCGGTGCGGCACTGGCCGCCGTCGACCCGAGGCTCGCCCCGGTCCTGGGCCCGCTGCCGCTGCTGGCCGACCTGCTGACGGTCGTCGGGGTGCTGGCCGTGATCGCCTGCGTCGCAGCGGCGGTGCGCGGCGACGACCGGGCGGCCACGGTCGCCACCGAGCTGGCTGCGCTCACCGCCCTGGCCGCGCTGGCTCACCCGCTCATCGCGTTCGCGGTGTTCTTCACCTTCTGGCACGCGCTGCGCCATCAGGCCCGCCTCGCCGACGTGCTGCGGGGCCCCGGTGGCCGGCCGCTGCCGCAGCACGTCGGCCGTCCGCTGCGCGAGGTGGTGTCCAGCGCTCGTGCGGGGGTGCCGGCGACCGTCGGCGTCCTGGTGATGGCGGTCGCGCTCGGGCTGACGGGGGCGACCGTGCTGGGTGGGCTGCTGGCCGTGATCTGGGCCCTCACCGTGCCGCACAGCGTCGCCGTGGCCGTCCTGGAGGTCCGCTCGGCGCGTTCACGGGTCCCGGCGGGAAATCGCCCGGGCGACCCGCGGGGTACGCGGGTCGACGGTGACGTGCTCGTGGTCGGCCGCGCCTCCGCGGTCACCTGAGCGGCTGATCGAACACCCAGCGACGCACCCACGCGTGCATGACGACCGCTGCCGCCGCACCGACGTTGATCGACCTCGTCGACCCGAACTGGCCGATGCCCACCAGCTGCGTGCAGCCGGCGGCCGCCGCGGGCGACAGGCCCGGCCCCTCGGCCCCGAACAGCAGCACGCACCGGGGCGGCAGCTCGGTCGTCTCGACCGGCATGGCTCCCGAGATGTTGTCCACACCGACGACGGGCAGCCCCTCAGCGGTTGCCCAGGCGTGCAGGGCGGCCGCGTCGGGCTGGTGCCGGACGTCCAGGTACCGGTCGGTGACCATGGCACCGCGACGGTTCCAGCGGCGGTTCCCCACGACGTGCACCGACCGGGCACCGAACGCGTTCGCCGTCCGCACGATGGAGCCGATGTTGAAGTCGTGCACCAGGTTCTCGATCGCGACGTGGAACGGGTGGGACCGCAGGGCGACGTCGGCACGGATCGCCGCCACGCTCCAGCCCCGGTACCGGTCCTCGACGTTGCGCCGGTCCAGCCCCGGGTCCACAGGCTCGTCGTCGGGGCCGGAGGTCACGCCAGACCGAGGTCGGCCAGGCCCAGCGCGTACCGGTACTCCAGGCCGGCGTCGGCCACCATGGCGGCCGCGACGGTGCCGCGGTCGACGATGACGGCGACGGCGACGACCTCGGCGCCCGCCTCGCGCAACGCCTCGACGGCGGTCAGGACGGAGCCACCCGTCGTGGAGGTGTCCTCGACGGCCAGGACCCGGCGGCCCGCGACGTCCGGGCCCTCGACCCGTCGCTGCAGGCCGTGCGCCTTGCCGTGCTTGCGCACCACGAAGGCGTCCAGGTGCCGGCCGCGGGAGGCGGCCGTGTGCAGCATCGCGGTGGCGACCGGGTCCGCCCCGAGCGTGAGCCCGCCGACCGCATCGAAGTCGAGGTCGCCGACCAGGTCGAGCATGACCTCGCCGATCAAGGGGGCGACCTCGCCGTCGAGGGTGACCCGGCGAAGGTCGACGTAGTAGTCCGCGGTCGCGCCCGAGGAGAGGGTCACCTCGCCGTGGACGACTGCGCGCTGGGCGACCAGCTCCGCGAGGGCGGCACGGCGGACCTCGTCGTCGCGGGTCGACGGGCTGGTGGGGGGCTGGGACACGGGTCAGTCCTCTCGATGGGTCCCGGTGCGTCGGCGCCCGGCGCCGAGCAGCCGGGCACGGTAGGTGCCTACGGGCAGCAGGCCCAGCAGGACGACGAGGGCGCGGTAGCGACGGCTCGGTACGCTGACCGCACGGCCGCGGCGCACGTCGGCCAGGCAGTCCTCGACCAGGTCGTCGGGGTCCAGCCACCAGCCGGACGAGCGCGTGCCGACGTCCATCCCGGCTCGGGAGTGGAACTCCGTCCGCACGAAGCCCGGGCACAGCGCGGTCGCCGTCACCCCGGTCCCCCGCAGGGTCGCGGCCAGGTGCTCGGTGAACGACGTGCACCACGCCTTGGCGGCGGAGTAGGAGCCCATCGGACCGAACCCGGCGACCGAGCTGACGTTGACGACCGCGCCATGGCCGCGCTCCACCATCCCGGGCACAGCGGCATGGCTGAGCACGAGCACCGCACCGGTGAGCACGTCGAGCTGGCGCAGCTCCGCGTCCAGGTCACCGCCGACGAAGCCGCCCTTGACGCCGAAGCCCGCATTGTTGACGAGCAGGTCGACTGGCCGGCCCTGCTCCCGCAGCCGGTCTGCCACCAGCCGCACCTGGGCCCGGTCGGACAGGTCGGCCGGCAGCACCTCGACGGCCACGGCGTAGCGGTCGCGCAGCTCCGCGGCCGTCGTCCCCAGCCTCGCCCGGTCGCGGGAGACGAGCACCAGGTCGTGCCCCGACGCCGCCAGCGCACGGGCGAAGGAGTACCCGATCCCGGAGGTCGGTCCGGTCACCAGGGCTGTCGGTCTCGCGCGCACGTCCACGGGTGGCCACGCTATCGCCGTCCTGCGGCGTCGCACCCCGCAGCACCACGACCGGCCCGTGCCGTGGCTTACGGTGACGGGGTGCGCCTGGCCACCTGGAACGTCAACTCCCTCCGATCCCGGCTCGAGCGGGTGGTCGAGTGGCTCGGCACCGCCGACGTCGACGTCGTCGCCCTGCAGGAGACCAAGGTCGCCGACGACAAGTTCCCCGTCATGGCATTCGAGGCCGCGGGGTACGAGATCGCCTACCACGGGCTCAACCAGTGGAACGGCGTCGCGGTCGCGTCACGCGTCGGCCTGCGCGACGTCGAGGTCGGCTTCCCCGGCGTGCCCGTCTTCGGCGACCCGGCCGTGGCCGAGGCACGCGCCATGGGCGCCACCTGCGCCGGGGTGCGGCTGTGGAGCCTGTACGTGCCCAACGGTCGCACGGTCGCCGACCCGCACTACGCCTACAAGCTCGAGTGGCTCAAGGCGCTGCGCGAGGCGGCCGCGGGCTGGACCGCCGCGGCACCGGACCAGCCGCTGGCCCTGGTCGGGGACTGGAACATCGCCCCCAGCGACGACGACGTCTGGGACCCGTCGGTGTTCACCGACACCCACGTCACCCCTGCCGAGCGCGAGGCGCTGCAGGCGTTCCTCGACGGCGGGTTCCGCGACGTCGTCCTGCCCGTCACCGGCCCGGGGGTGTTCAGCTACTGGGACTACCAACAGCTGGCGTTCCCCAAGAAGCGCGGCATGCGGATCGACCTGGTGCTCGGCAACCAGGCCTTCGCCAGCCGGGTCAGCCACGCGTTCGTCGACCGCGACCAGCGCAAGCCGAAGGGCTCGACCACGGGGCAGGGCCCCAGCGACCACGCCCCCGTCGTCGTCGAGCTGGACGGCTGAACCGGTGAGCGCACCCGGCACGAGCCCCAGGACCCCCGGCGACCGGGGCGGTCGCACCACCCTGTCCTACCCGGCCCGGCTGCCCGGCTACCTCCTCAGCGGGGCCCTGGTCGGCACCGCCGAGGTGGTGCCAGGCGTCTCAGGCGGCACGCTGGCGCTGGTGCTGGGCCTGTACGACCGGATCATCACCGGTGCCGACCACTTCGTCCGTGGCGCCCTGGCCCTGGTCCGACCGGGCAAGGGCTGGGCCGTCACGGTGACCGAGATGCGCCGGGTGCACTGGTCGGTGCTGCTCCCGGTCCTCGTCGGCATGGTCACCGCGGTGGTGCTCGGCGCGGCGGCCATCGAGCCGCTGCTGGAGGACTACCCGGTCGGCATGCGCGGCCTCTTCTTCGGCTTCATCGCGGCCTCGGTCGCCGTGCCGCTGCGGATGGCGGACCGGATGTCGGGGCTGCGCGACTGGGCGGTGTTCCTCGGCGCGGCGGTGTTCGCGTTCGTCCTCACCGGCCTGCCGCCGTCGCAGCAGGCCGAGCCGAACCTGCTGCTGGTCGGGGCGGCCGCCGCGGTCGCCGTCTGCGCGCTGGTCCTGCCCGGGGTCAGCGGGTCGTTCTTCCTGCTGAGCATCGGGCTGTACGACACGACGATCGGCGCTGTGAACGACCGCGACCTGGGCTACCTGGGCATCTTCGCGCTGGGTGCCGTGATCGGCCTGGGCAGCTTCGTGCGGGTCGTCCGTTGGCTCCTGCACCACCACCGCCACGTCACGCTGCTCGCGATGGCCGGGCTGATGGTCGGTTCGCTGCGCGCGCTCTGGCCGTGGCAGACCGAGGACCGCGGCCTGCTCGCACCGAGCGGCGGGCTGGAGGGCATCGGCGGGGTCGTCGTCATCGCCCTGCTGGGCGCCATCGCCGTCGGCACCCTCAGCGCGCTGGACGCCCGGCTGGGCCGCAAGGCCGAGCTCGTGGACCCGACGCCCTGAGGCTCACCCTGCCGCGGCGTTCTCCTTGCGTGGTGTGCGCCCGGTCGCGCCGGTCATGTCCTCGAGCTCCTGACCCTTGGTCTCGCGGACCTGGGTGGCGACGAAGACCCCGGACAGGATCGCGAACAACGCGTAGCCGCCGTAGGTGAACGAGAGCCCGGCGTTCTGCGACAGCCACGGGAAGGACGTGCTCACGGCGAAGTTGGCCAGCCACTGCGCCGCGGCGGCCACCGCCAGCGCCGGTGCGCGAAGCCGGTTCGGGAAGATCTCGCCCAGCAGGACCCACACCACGGGGCCCCAGGAGACTCCGAAGCCGACCACGAACACGTTGGCGGCGACGAGCGCGATGTTGGAGTAGGGGTCGGGCAGCGAGACGTCCTCACCGCTGCCGGTGGCCTGGCTGAAGCAGACGGCCATCGTGGCCAGCGCCAGCGCCATCGCCGTGGACCCGACCAGCAGCAGCGGCCGGCGCCCCACCTTGTCGACGAGCATGATCGCGACGACGGTGACGACCACGTTGGTGACCGAGGTGATCACGGTGATGGTCAGGGCGTCGGACTCCTCGAAGCCCACCGAGCGCCACAGCGTCGTGGAGTAGTAGAAGATCACGTTGATGCCCACGAGCTGCTGGAACAGGGACAGGAAGATGCCGACCCAGACGATGGGCCTCAGGCCGAGCCGGTCGCCCTTCAGGTTCTGCAGACCCACGAGCTTCTCACCCTTGAGCGAGTTCGTGATGGCGGTGATCCGCTCGCGCGCGTTCTCCCGGCTCATCAGCCGCAGCAGCACGTCCCGTGCGGTCTTCTCGTCACCTCGAGCGACCAGGAAGCGTGGCGACTCCGGGATGGTCAGGGCGAGCACGCCGTAGGCGACGGCCGGGACGATCTCGGCCAGGAACATCCATCGCCAGGCGGACAGACCCAGCCAGAGCTCCTCCGCCGCGCCGCCGGCGGCCCCGGCCAGGAAGGCGTCCGACAGCAGGGCGACGAAGATGCCGGAGACGATGGCCAGCTGCTGCAGCGAGCCCAACCGGCCACGGATGTGGGCGGGCGCGATCTCGGCGATGTAGGCCGGCGCGATGACCGACGCCACCCCGACGCCCAGGCCGCCGACGACCCGCCAGAGGATCAGGTCCCACACCCCGAAGGCCAGGCCCGAGCCGATGGCGCTCGCCAGGAAGAGAACTGCAGCCGCGATCATGATGGGCTGCCGGCCGAAACGGTCGGCGGCGCTGCCCGCGAACCAGGCGCCGACAGCGCAGCCGAGCAGCGCGACCGACACGGAGAAGCCGGTCAGGGCCGCGCTCAGCTCGAAGTCTGCGCTCAGCGCGTCGACGGCGCCGTTGATCACGGCGGTGTCGAAGCCGAACAGGAACCCGCCGATGGCCGCGACCGCGGAGATGAGGATCGCGTTCGCGGTGTGGTTCCCACCCGTGGACCGGTCGTCCTTGCTCGTCCGTGCTGGTCCGGCCATGGCCGCCACCCCTTCGTCTCCCGCGACGCGCCGTTGCGTCGTCCCTCCGGTGGGGGTGGAGCCTGTCACTCGTGACGCGACGCGTCCACCGGTCGCATCCGCGCGGCACGGCGTGCCGGGTATCCGGCTCATCGCAGATGAGGCGGGTTTCCACCGCCGAGAGCGTCAAGACGGCTTGCCGCCGCGAGGCGGCGGAAGCCTCGGCCGCGGCTCAGACCCGCACGGTCGGCTGGACGCTCAGACCGTCCCGGCTGCCGTCCGCGCCGGTGGTGACGTCGACGACGACGGTGTCGCCGTCCACCACCTCCCCCGCCAGCAGCTCCCGGGCCAGCCGGTCGCCGATCTCGCGCTGCACCAGCCGCCGCAGCGGCCGGGCGCCGTAGGCGGGGTCGTAGCCGGTCAGCGCCAGCCACTCCCGCGCCGCGTCACTGACCTGGAGCCTCAGCCGCCGCTCCGCCAGGCGGCGGGCGAGCGCGTCCACGTGCAGGTCGACGACGCCACCGAGCTGGTCGAGGCTCAGCGGGGAGAAGACGACGATCTCGTCGAGCCGGTTGACGAACTCCGGCTTGAAGGCACGCCTGACCGCGTCCATGACCACCGAGCGCCGGTCGTCCGGGGACGCGGTCGTGTCCATCAGGGCGACCGAGCCCAGGTTGGACGTCAGCACCAGGATCACGTTGCGGAAGTCGACGGTGCGACCCTGACCGTCGGTGAGCCGACCGTCGTCGAGCACCTGCAGCAGGACGTCGAACACCTCGGGGTGGGCCTTCTCGACCTCGTCGAGCAGGATCACCGAGTAGGGGCGACGACGGACCGCCTCGGTCAGCTGGCCCCCAGACTCGTACCCGACGTATCCGGGGGGCGCGCCGACCAACCGCGACACCGAGTGCCGCTCGCCGTACTCGCTCATGTCGATGCGGACCATGGCGCGCTCGTCGTCGAACAGGAAGTCCGCCAGCGACTTGGCCAGCTCGGTCTTGCCGACACCCGTCGGGCCCAGGAACAGGAACGACCCGGTGGGCCGGTCGGGGTCTGAGATGCCGGCCCGGGCGCGGCGGACCGCGTCCGACACCGCTCGCACGGCCTCGTCCTGACCGACCAGGCGGCGACCGAGCGCCTGCTCCATGTGGAGCAGCTTCTCGGTCTCGCCCTCCAGCAGGCGTCCGGTGGGGATGCCGGTCCAGGCCGCGACGACCTCGGCGATGTCGTCGGCACCGACCTGCTCGTTGACCATGCGGTCGCTGGAGTCGTCGGCGGCGTGGGCCTGCAGCTCGGCCTTCTGCTTCTCCGCGGCGGGGATGTCGCCGTACTTCAGCCGCGAGGCCGTCGCAAGGTCGCCCTCGCGCTCGGCGCGCTCCTGCTGGGCGCGCATCTCCTCGATGCGGACCGTCAGGTCGCCGACGGCGTTGAGCGAGCCTTTCTCGACGTCCCAGCGGGCCTGCAGCGCGGCGAGCCGCTCCCCCGCACCGTCGAGCTCGGTCCGCAGCCGGGCGAGCCGCTCGATCGACGCGGGGTCGGTCTCGCGCTCCAGCGCCAGCTCCTCCATGCGCATCCGGTCGACCGTGCGGCGCAGCTCGTCGATCTCGACCGGGGAGGAGTCGATCTCCATGCGCAACCGCGACGCGGCCTCGTCGATCAGGTCGATCGCCTTGTCGGGCAGCTGCCGGGCGGGGATGTAGCGGTCGGACAGCGTGGCCGCGGCGACGAGAGCGGCATCGGAGAACGTCACCTTGTGGTGGGCCTCGTAGCGCTCCTTCAACCCCCGCAGGATCGCGATGGTGTCTGTCGGGGACGGCTCACCCACCAGCACCTGCTGGAAGCGCCGCTCCAGGGCGGCGTCCTTCTCGATGTGCTGGCGGTACTCGTCCAGGGTGGTGGCGCCGACCAGGCGCAGCGCCCCGCGGGCCAGCAGCGGCTTGAGCATGTTGGAGGCGTCCATGGACCCCTCGGCCGCTCCGGCGCCGACGACGGTGTGCAGCTCGTCGATGAACGTGACCACCTGGCCGTCGGAGGCCTGGATGTCGGCCAGGACGGCCTTGAGCCGCTCCTCGAACTCACCGCGGTACTTGGCCCCGGCGACCATGGCGGCCAGGTCGAGGGCGACCAGGCGCTTGTCGCGCAACGACTCGGGCACGTCTCCGGAGACCATCCGCTGCGCCAGGCCCTCCACCACGGCGGTCTTGCCGACACCGGGCTCGCCGATCAGGACGGGGTTGTTCTTGGTGCGCCGGCTGAGCACCTGGACCAGGCGACGGATCTCGGCGTCCCGGCCGATGACGGGGTCGAGGCGGCCCTCGCGGGCGTCGGCGGTCAGGTCGCGGCCGTAGGTGTCCAGCGCCTCGGTGCCGCGGACACCCTCCAGCACGCCGTGGACGGCGTCGCGGGTGGCCCCGACCTCCCGCAGGAGCTGCCCGGTCGGGCCTGCGTCCGCGGCGAGGGCCAGCAGCAGGTGCTCGGTGGACACCTTGTCCTCACCGAGGCCCCGGGCCTCCTCGGCGGCGCCCTGCAGCACGGTGTGGGTGCCCCGCGCGACCCGTGGCTCGCTGACGGAGTCACCGCTCGCGCTGGGCAGCGCGGCCACCAGCGCTTCGGCACGGACCCGGACCGCGCCGGCCCCGGCGCCGACGGCGTCCAGCAGGCGGACCGGCAGCCCGGCCGGGACGGCCAGCAGCGCCTGCAGCAGGTGGGCGGGCTCGACGAAGGGGTTGCCGGCCGAGGTGGCGCGATGGACGGCGCCCGCCAGGGCCTCCTGGCCGCGCGTGGTGTGTGACAGGTCCACGGGTGCCTCCTCGGCAGTTGAGTCGTGAAGGCTCAAATATGAGAGTTGAGCCGATCAGAGTCAATTCCGCTCCGACGCCGCCCGTCCTACGCTGACGACCATGGACACGACGACCCCTGAGGCCGGCAGCGAGAACGACGTCATCGCGGACGACACGCACGTGCAGGGGGCGGAGGAGGACGAGGAGTTCAGCTCGAGGGCGTGGCTCACGGACATGGACGGCGTTCTGGTCAGTGAGGGCCGCGCCATACCCGGCGCTGCGGAGTTTGTCGCGGCCCTGCGCTCCGCGGACCGGCCTTTCCTGGTGCTGACCAACAACTCGATCTGGACCGCACGGGACCTGTCGGCCCGGCTGCAGAACATGGGTCTGCAGGTCCTGGAGGAAGAGATCTGGACGTCGGCGCTGGCGACGGCGACGTTCCTGTCCGACCAGCGCCCCGGCGGCTCGGCGTACGTCGTCGGCGAGGCGGGGCTCACCTCGGCCCTGCACGACGCAGGCTTCGTGCTCACCGACACCGACCCGGACTACGTCGTGCTCGGGGAGACCCGGACGTACTCCTTCGAGGCGATCACCAAGGCGATCCGGTTCATCACGGGCGGCTCGCGCTTCATCGCGACCAACCCCGACACCACCGGCCCCTCACCAGAGGGGCCCCTGCCGGCCTGCGGCGCCGTGGCCGAGCTCATCGCCGCCGCTACCGGCCACCGGCCCTACGTCGTGGGCAAGCCCAACCCGATGATGTTCCGCTACGCCATGAACATGATCGGCGCGCACTCGGAGACCACGACCATGGTCGGGGACCGGATGGACACCGACGTCATCTCCGGCATGGAGGCCGGGCTGCGCACCGTCCTGGTGCTCAGCGGGGTCACCCAGCCGAACGAGATCGACCGCTTCCCCTACCGGCCGAGCCTGGTCCGCGCCTCAGTGGCGGATCTCGTCGACCTGGTCTGAGCGCCCGGACGGGCCGCACGAGACCAACGCCGCAGCCCTCGTGCTCACGACGCGCCCCTGAGGGTGTGGCGTACGACACACGATCGACACTACGGTTCCCGAAAACCTGTTGTCAGCGTTGACCGAGGAGCCCGTATGAGCACCGTCGTCCCCACCGGGATCATCGTCGACGTCGAGGAGGCGATCGACGGCGCGTTCACGCCGCTCTCGAACGCCGTCGGTGGCGTGATCTTCTACCCCGTCAACATCGGGGGCGCCTCGTTCCCGTGGATCGTGGCCTGGCTCATCATCGGCGGGATCGTCTTCACCATCGCCTACCGGTTCATCCAGCTCCGGGGCTTCGGGCACGCCATCGCACTTGCCCGGGGCGGCTACGACGACCCCGAGGACCCGGGCGAGGTCACCCACTTCCAGGCGCTGACAGCCGCCGTGTCCGGCACGGTCGGCCTCGGCAATATCGCCGGCGTCGCGGTCGCGGTCTCGATCGGCGGCCCCGGGGCGACGTTCTGGATGATCGTCGCCGGCCTGCTCGGCATGGCGACCAAGTTCGTCGAGTGCACCCTCGGCGTCGCGTTCCGAGAGGAGCACGAGGACGGCACCGTCAGCGGCGGTCCGTTCCGCTACCTCAAGGTGGCCTTCGCCAAGCTCAGGATCCCCGTGCTGCCGTCCATCCTTGTCGGCGTCTACTCGGTCGCGATCATCGCCTTCGGCCTGGCCGGCGGCAACATGTTCCAGGCCAACCAGATGTTCGCGCAGGTGCAGAACGTGACCGGTGGCGACGACGGCGTCCTGGGCGGCCCCGGCGCCTCGCTCATCTTCGGCATCGTCTTGGCGGTGATCGTCGGCCTGGTCATCCTCGGCGGGATCCAGTCCATCGCCAAGGTGACCAGCCGGCTCGTGCCTGCCATGGCCATCCTCTACGTCCTGGCCTGCCTCACGGTTATCGGCTTCAACGCCGATGCGGTCCCGGGCGCCATCGGCGAGATCATCACCGGCGCGTTCAACCCCGAGGGCGTCGCCGGCGGCGTCCTCGGCGTGATGATCGTCGGCTTCCAGCGAGCGGCGTTCTCGAACGAGGCGGGTATCGGTTCCGCGGCTATCGCCCACAGCGCCGTCAAGACCAAGCGACCGGTCACCGAGGGCTTCGTCGCCCTCCTCGAGCCCTTCATCGACACCGTCATCATCTGCACCATGACGGCCCTGGCCATCGTCATCGCCCAGCCCGAGTCCTGGCTGGCCGCCCGGGAGGCCTACGCCGCCGGCGAGAGCCCCAGCCCTGACGGCGTGGTCCTGACCAGCGACGCCTTCGCCACGGTGATCCCATGGTTCCCGATAGTGCTGGCCGTGGCCGTCGTTCTGTTCGCGTTCTCGACGCTGATCACGTGGTCCTACTACACCCTCAAGGCCTGGAACACGCTGTTCGGCCGCAGCAAGGTCGGTGAACTGACGTTCAAGTTCATCTACTGCGTGTTCGTCGTCATCGGCACGGTGCTCACGTTCTCGGCGGTGCTCAACTTCGCCGACGCGATGCTGTTCGTCTGCGCACTGGTGAACATCTTCGGGCTGTACCTGCTCATGCCCGAGGTGTCCCGGATGCTGCGGGAGTACCAGGCCGACCGCAGGAGCGGCGTGGTCCGTCCGATCAAGGACCGCGACCCCGTCGGCTGAGGAGAGCCGGCACGCTGCGGTTCGAGGGGTCAGTCCCGCTGGCCGGGGCGCCACACCACCAGCGCCGTGGACAGCGTCCGGCGCCGGGGCCGGCGGCCGGGGGCGAGCGCGACGATGTCGCCCGCGGCGCCGGCGGCGAAGACCCGGTCGGCGGCCTCGCGGGTGCGGCGCAGCTCCTCGCGGGTGTCGGCGAGCGCACCACGCAGCTGGCGGGTCTCCGCCTCCAGCTCCAGGATGCGCCTGATGCCGGCGAGGTTGACCCCCTCCTCCTGCGAGAGGCGCTGGACCTCCCGCAGCCGGGCGATGTCGCCGTCGGTGTAGCGGCGCCCGCCGCCCGGGGTGCGGGTGGGGATGACGAGGCCCTCGCGGTCATACTGCCGCAGCGTCTGGGGGTGCATGCCGGCCAGCTCGGCGGCGACCGAGATGACGTAGGCGCGACGCACCACCCGCTCGCTCACGTGGGGGCACCCACCTGGGCGCGGCTGGCCTCGGCCGCCGCGAGCAGGCCGACCCGCGGGTCGGCGTCGCCCTCGCTGTCCCGCAGCGCCTCCACGGCCTCCCGCGCCCGGGACGACAGCTTCTGGGGGACGACGACGGTGACCGTGGCCAGCACGTCGGTCCCTGCACCCCGGACCTCGGGCCCGCGGCCCTTCAGCCGGAACGTGCGCCCCGACGGGGTCCCCGCGGGCACCTTGAGGCGGGCGACACCCTCCAGGGTCGGCACGGCGACCGTGGCGCCCAGGGCCGCCTCGGCGAAGGTCACGGGAACCGTCACCCGTAGCGCCGTGCCGTCCCAGGCGAACACGTCGTCGGCGGCCACCCGGACTGTGACCAGCAGGTCGCCGGGACCGGCGGAGCCACGACCCCCCTTGCCGCGGACCCGGACCTTCTGACCGTCACGCACCCCTGCCGGCAGCCGGGCATGGACCGAGCGCGTCCCGCCGGACGGGTCGAGCACCTGCACGCTCACCTCGGTGCCGCGCAGCGCCTGGGCGAGGCTGACCCGGGCAGTGGCGGCCAGCTCTCGGCCGCGTTCGGGACCACGCGTGGCGCCGCCGGAGAAGCCGCCGCCCTGCTGGCCGAGCAGGTCGGACAGCAGGTCGTCGAACTCCTGCGAGCCCTGGCTGCTGCGGCGTCCCCCGGTGGTGCGGCGACCCCCCGGGGAGGGCGCCCCGGCACCGAACATGCCGCCGAACAGGTCCTCGAAGGCCGCGCCGCCAGCACCCGGGCCGCCGGGGCCGGAGCTGAACCGGGCGCCGCCCCGCATCGCCCGCACGGCGTCGTACTGCTGCCGCTTCTCGGTGTCGGACAGGACGGAGTGGGCCTCGCCGATCTCCTTGAACCGGCGCTCGGCCGACGCCTCGCCGTTGTTGGCATCGGGGTGGTGCGTGCGCGCGAGCGAGCGGTAGGCCTTCTTGATCGCGGCAGCATCAGCGGTCTTGGGCACGCCGAGGACGGCGTAGAAGTCCTTCTCGAGCCAGTCCTGTCCAGTCATGATGGTCCCCAGGGTGCAAGGTTGCGTCGAGTCGTGTCAAGTTTGCCGGACGGTCAGGACGAGAGCAAGGCCGCCGTGTGCAGCGACTCCCGCAGCGCGTCCAGGTACGTCCGGGACACCGTGAAGGGGTCGAACCCGTTGGCCATCACCACGGCAGGGTTGGCACGTTCGTAGCCGACCACCGCGCGCAGCGCCGTCCCGACGTCGCCCGTGCCGTGCAGCACCGCGTCGGCGATGGACTCCTCCACGCCGCTGGCGCGGACGGTGGCTGCCAGGTCGGCGCCCACCACCTCCGCCACCGCCGAGAGCAGGCCCGCGGTGTAGGCGACGTCACGACGCCCGGGCACCAGACGCGCGCAGGCCCCGGCCCGGGTGAGCATGGTTATCACGTGCTGGTGCGGCACCCGGGTCGACCCGCCGAGCACCATGAGCACCACCCAGGCGCTCAGCTTGCGCGGCCCCAGCAGCACGACCGCCTGCTGGATCGACCGCACCGGCCGACCGACGCCCGCAGGGCTGCCGGCCGTGCGCAGCACGCGCAGCGCCAGCCCTGGGTCCGATGCGACGAGCGCGTCGAGCTCGGACACCTCCGCCTCGCTGGCCAGCGCGCCCAGCAGGCGCAGGCAGACCACGTCGGAGGGGGTCATGGCGGCCTTGGCGATGGTCTGCGGCCGGTCCAGGTGATAGCCCTGCAGCAGGTCCGCCCCGACCTCCCGCGCCAACCGGGCGTCGGCAGCGGTCTCGACCCGCTCGACGACGATCTGGACACCCGGGTGCAGCTCGCGGGCCCTGGCGACGAGCAGGGGGAGGCGCTCCTGGCCGACGGCGAGGAGGTCGACCTTGACGATGTCGCAGAGTCGGACCAGCGGGTCGCGCTCGGCGCTGCCGTCCCAGTCATCGGCAGCGACCCGGTAGCCGCCCGCCTGCAGGGACGCGACGCCGGCAAGGACGGTCTCGTGGAGGGCGACGTGCTCGAGCACCTCGACGACCACCCGGTCGGGCAGGCCCGGCAGGACGATGTCGCCGACCAGGTAGGCGCGCGTGACGTTGAGGAACAACGGCAGCTCACCGGCGATGTCGGCCACGCCGAAGTCCCCGAACACGGCGCTCATCACCTGGGCGGTGGCGGCCTCGTGGTCCGCCTCTGACAGGAGGACGTCGATGGGGAGCTGACGGAACAACAGCTCGTAGGCCACGAGCCCCCCGGCTGCGGCATGGATGCCCTGACGCCCGACCAGGACCGTGCTCAGGCTGCTCCCGCTGGTGGTCACCGTCACACGGTCCTCGTCGACACGGACCCCAGGGTCCTTTACGTCATTGCGGGCTGGCCACCGCGACGCGCGCCGGTCGGAGCACGCGTTCACCCGTTCGATAGCCGCGCTGGAGCACCTGGGTGCAGGTCGGCACGTCCACCTCGGTGGAGCCGTCCTGCAGCAGGGCCTCGTGCAGGGCGGGGTCGAACGCCTCGCCGACCTCGCCGAACGGCTCCAGGCCCAGCCGGCGCAGGACGGCGTCGAGCTTGTCAGCCACCGCCGCGAACGGCCCCGTGAGGTCCCCGTGCGTGCGGGCCCCGTCGATGTCGTCCAGCACGGGCAGCAACGTCGTGAGGACACTGGTGCGCGCGTCGGTGCCGGCGACCTCGCGGTCGCGCTCCACCCGGCGGCGGTAGTTGACGAACTCCGCGCGCTCGCGGAGCAGGTCGCCGAGGCGCTGCTCCGCGAGCCCGAGGGCCTCGCCCAGCGGGTCGGGGCTCACCGCGTCGGTCGTCAGCGGTGCGTCGCCGGTCGCCTCCTCCTGGGCCTGCGCCCGGGCCGAGCCGACCTCCTCGGCAACCTGCTGGAGGTCCTCGGCCGCCGCGCCGGGCAGGTCGCTGCCCGGCTCGGTGAGAGGTGCCGACGCGTCAGGCGCGCCTGCGTGGTGCCCGCCGGCGCGGCCGTCGGTCTGGTCCGTCACCTGCGCTCGTCCTCGTCCACGACCTCGGCGTCCACCACGTCGTCGTCACCAGCGCCTGCCGCGCCGGTGTCGTCGTCGGTGGCACCGGCGGCGTCGCTCTCGGCGGCCGTGGCCGCGTACATCGCCGCGCCGAGGGCCTGGCTGCTGGTGGAGACGGCCTCGACCTTCGTCCTGAGGTCGGCGACCGGGGTGGCCGGGTCATCGAGGGCCTTCTTGAGGTCCACCAGGGCCGTGTCGACGTCGCCGCGGGTGTCCGCGGGGATCTTGTCGGTGTTGTCGGCAAGGAACTTCTCGGTCTGGAAGACGAGGGCCTCGGCCTGGTTGCGGGTCTCGGCCTCCTCGCGGCGGGTGCGGTCCTCCTCCGCGTGCTCCTCGGCCTCGCGCACCATGCGGTCGATCTCGTCTTTGGGCAGCGCCGAGCCGCCCGAGATCGTCATCGACTGCTCCTTGCCGGTGCCGCGGTCCTTGGCGTTGACGTGCACGATCCCGTTGGCGTCGATGTCGAAGGTGACCTCGACCTGCGGCACACCACGGGGGGCGGGCGCGATGCCGGTCAGCTCGAAGGTGCCGAGCGGCTTGTTGTGCTGCGCCAGCTCACGCTCGCCCTGGAAGACCTGGATGAGCACGGACGGCTGGTTGTCGTCGGCGGTGGTGAAGACCTCGCTGCGCTTGGTCGGGATGGCCGTGTTGCGCTCGATCAGCTTGGTCATCAGCCCGCCCTTGGTCTCGATGCCGAGGCTCAGGGGCGTGACGTCGATGAGCAGGACGTCCTTGCGGTCGCCCTTGAGGACGCCGGCCTGCAGGGCTGCACCGAGGGCGACGACCTCGTCCGGGTTCACGCCCTTGTTGGGCTCCCGGCCGCCCGTGAGCTCCTTGACGAGCGCGGTCACGGCGGGCATGCGGGTCGAACCGCCGACCAGGACGACGTGTGCGATGTCGGACAGCGGCACCCCGGCGTCCTTGATGACCTGGTTGAAGGGGGCCTTGGTGCGCTCCAGCAGCTTGGCGGTCATCTGCTCGAACTGCGCCCGGGTGAGCTGCTCGTCCAGGTGGACGGGGCCGTTCTCCGTCATCGACAGGTACTGCAGGGAGATGCTGGTGCTGGTGGAGCTGGAGAGCTCCTTCTTGGCCTGCTCGGCGGCCTCGTTGAGACGCTGCATGGCGATCTTGTCCTTGGACAGGTCGACACCCGTCGACATCTTGACCTTGGACAGGAGGTGGTCCACGACGGCGGAGTCCCAGTCGTCGCCACCGAGGCGGTTGTCGCCGGAGGTGGAACGCACCTGGATGGTCGAGAAGCCGTCCTCGTCCTTGCCGACCTCGAGCAGGGAGACGTCGAAGGTGCCGCCGCCGAGGTCGAAGACGAGGATATTCTCGTCCTCCTTGCCCTTTTCCAGGCCGTAGGCGAGCGCGGCCGCGGTGGGCTCGTTGATGATGCGCAGGACCGTGAGGCCCGCGACCTCACCGGCCTCCTTGGTGGCCTGGCGCTCGGCGTCGTTGAAGTACGCCGGCACCGTGATGACGGCGTCGGTGACAGGCTCGCCCAGGTAGGACTCCGCGTCGCGCTTCAGCTTCTGCAGCACGCGGGCGCTGATCTCCTGCGGGGTGTACTTCTTGTCGTCGATCGAGGTCGACCAGTCGGTGCCCATGTGGCGCTTGACGGAGCGGATGGTGCGCTCGACGTTGGTCACGGCCTGGCGCTTGGCGATCTCGCCGACCAGCACATCGCCGTTCTTGGCGAACGCGACGACGGACGGCGTGGTGCGCCCGCCCTCGGCGTTTGCGATGACGCTCGGCTCGCCGCCATCGAGGACTGCGACGACCGAGTTGGTGGTTCCGAGGTCGATTCCGACTGCACGGCCCATGGGGGTGTCTCCTTCGTGTAGGGATCTCGCGGGGTGTTGCCTGGGGTCGAGGATCCGCCTTGAGCCCCGGGGTGTCAAGTTGGGGGACCCTGTTCTTGAGCCCGCTCGGCTCAAGTCAGTGCGTGGTTGCCCGCGCCAGCCGCAGCGGGCAGGGTCGACCCCATGTCGGCAGTGATGTGGCGAGGCCTGTCCGTGGTGTTCACCGTCCTGGCGGCTGCGCTCGCCCAGCGGGTCATCTCGACGGGGTGGAAGGCCGTGACCGGGCGCACCCCGCCCACCAAGCCCGAGAGCCCCGAGGTCGGCGCGACCGAGGCGGTGCTGTTCGCCGGTCTGGCAGGGGCGCTGCTCAACATCGCCCGCGTGGTCGCCACCCGCCGGGCCGCCGGCCTCTGGTCCAAGCGCCACGGCGGGGTGCTCCCCGAGGCCCTGCGCAACGCGTTCTGAACCATCCGCCGCGGACCCGGCGACCCGCCGAGCACCGCGCCCGAGCGACCTGCCCCCCGAGAGGACCGACGTGCTGAGGTTCCTGCGCGGCCGCACCGCAGACGGCGAGGTCTCCCCCGGCGCCAAGCTGGTGGCGCTGCTGATCATCCTGGGCATGCTGGCCGTGGCGGCCCCCGCGCTCTTCATGGCGCTCGGCTGGGTCGTGAGCGTCCTCTAACAACCCGTCGCACCCGCTGCACGCAGCCCGGGGCTTCCACCACCCGCAGGACACCGTCGGTTACCGGCGGGTAACATAGCTCGTCGGTCAGCAGAGGGAGCTCGTCGTGGAGTCGTTCCAGGTGGTGCAGACGGTGGCACTCGTCGTCGCCGTCACCGTCAGCGTCACCGGGGTCGCCCTGTTCGTGGCGACCGTCGCGCGCATGGTCGCCGTGCTGGGGACCGGGCAGCCCGACCGCAGCCGCACCGGCTCGCCCGGCACCCGGCTCGCGACGACGGTCCGTGAGGTCGTCGGCCACACCCGGATGCTGCGCCGCCCGGTCGTCGGCGCCGCCCACCTGTTCGTCATGGTCGGCTTCGTCGCCCTGTTCGGAACGCTGGTCACCGCCTACGGCCAGATCGGCGACCCCGGCTTCGTGCTGCCGGTCATCGGGCACTTCCCGCCGTACGAGTGGCTGGTCGAGGTGATCGCCTGGCTCACCGGGCTCGGCATCCTGGCCTTGGTCGTCGTCCGCCAGGTCCAGGGTCCCCGTCGGTCGGGGCGCTGGAGCCGGTTCTACCGCTCGACGACCTGGCAGGCCTACTACGTCGAGGCCACCATCGTCGGGATCGTGGTGTGCGTGCTGACGCTGCGGGCGCTGGAGTACGCCTACGAGTCCGGCACCGGGGCCGCCACGGCGACGCTGCTGCACTACCCGTTGACGGCCTGGCTCGGTGGTGCGCTGACCGGGCTGTCCCAGGACAGCCTGGCCACGGCCGTCGTCGTGGTGGCGACGCTCAAGATCGTCGTGTCGATGGCCTGGTTCGTCGTGATCGGCCTGACCCCCACGATGGGGGTCGCGTGGCACCGGTTCACGGCGCCGTTCAACATCTACCTCAAGCGCCACGCCGACGGCCGCACCAGCCTCGGGGCGCTGCAGCCGATCATGGTCGGCGGGTCGCCGGTGGACCTGGAGAACGCCGAGGACCTGCCCGAGGACGCGGCACTGGGCGTGGGCAAGGCCCAGGACCTGACCTGGAAGAACCTGCTCGACCTCACCACCTGCACCGAGTGCGGCCGCTGCCAGGACCAGTGCCCCGCCTGGCAGACCGAGAAGCCGCTGAGCCCCAAGCTGCTCATCACCGCCCTCCGCGCCCGCGCCTACGACGACGCCCCCTACGTGCTGGCGGGCGAGCCCGTCCCCGAACGCCCCCTGGTGGGTGAGGTGCCCGGCGAGGGCAAGCACTACGCGGCCCACCCCGTGGTCGACGAGGCCGCGGCAGCCATGCACGCCGACGTGCTCGCCACCCTCGACAGCGCCGCCCTGACCGACGACGTCCTGTGGTCGTGCACCACCTGCGGCGCGTGCGTGGAGCAGTGCCCGGTGGACATCGAGCACGTCGACACCATCGTCGACATGCGCCGGCACCAGGTGCTGCTGGAGTCGGCGTTCCCGTCGGAGCTCAACGGCCTGTTCGGCAACCTCGAGAAGCGGCAGAACCCGTGGGGCGTCGCGGCCAAGGCCCGTCTCGACTGGGCCAGGGACCTGCCGTTCCCCGTGCCGGTGGTCGGGGGCGGCGGGGCGGACGACCCCGAGGACTTGTCGGGGGTCGACTACCTGTTCTGGGTGGGCTGCGCGGGTGCGTTCGAGGACCGGGCCAAGAAGACGACCCGCGCCGTAGCGGAGCTGCTGCACACCGCAGGTGTCACCTTCGCCGTGCTCGGCCCGGCCGAGGCGTGCACGGGCGACCCCGCCCGCCGCGCCGGCAACGAGTTCCTCTACCAGATGCTCGCTGCCCAGAACGTGGAGACGCTGAGCGAGATCGGTACGACGCGGGGGGCCGCCGGGGCCAGCGGTCGCACGAAGGTCGTCGTCACCTGCCCCCACTGCTTCAACACGCTGTCCAACGAGTATCCCCAGCTCGGCACGACGCTGGACGTCGTGCACCACACCCAGCTGCTCAACCGGCTGGTGAGGGAGAAGCGGCTCACCCCGGTGTCCGCGCCCGCGGCCGAGCGCCGCGACGTGACCTACCACGACCCCTGCTACCTGGGCCGGCACAACGGCGTCTACGCGCCGCCGCGCGAGCTCATCGAGGCCAGCGGGACCACGCTGACGGAGATGCCGCGCAGCTCCGAGACGTCGTTCTGCTGCGGGGCCGGCGGTGCGCGGATGTGGATGGAGGAGAAGCTGGGCACGCGGATCAACGTCAACCGCACCGAGGAGGCCGTCGCCACCGGCGCCGGGGCGATCGCTGTGGGGTGCCCGTTCTGCCGTGTGATGCTGTCCGACGGGCTCAGCAGCCTGCAGGACGCACAGAAGGCGCCGGAGACCACGGAGGTGCTCGACGTGGCCCAGCTGCTGCTGGAGGCGGTCCGACGCGGCCCCGCACCCACGGCAGCGCGCGAGGCGGCCGGTCAGGCCTGAGCCGGCCCTCAGACCAGGTCGGGGGTGGCGAGCAGGAACCCCTGGAACAGGTCCGCGCCGGCCTCGACGGCGGCCTGCAGATCGTCGGCCGTCTCGATCCGCTCCACCACGACGGTGACGCCGGGCCGCAGCTCGCGGGCCTGCGCCACGATCCCGGGCAGGCGTGCCGCGGTCACGGCCTCGAGGTCGACCTTGACGAAGTCGGCGTGGGCGACCAGGGCCTCGCGGTCCTCGCCGCCCTCCCAGTCGTCCACGGCGATCTGGTAGCCGCGTGACAGCAGCTCCCGGACCCCGGCAACCACCTGCGGGTCGGCTGCCACACCTTCAAGCACCTCCACCACGATGCGCCCGCGGGCCTCGGGCAGAGGCTGCTGGCCGACCAGGAACGCGCGGGGGGCGTTGACGAACAGGAGCCCGGTGCTGTCGTCGTCCATGTGCTGCAGCAGCAGGTCGACCACGGTGCTCGTGGCGAACTCGTGGTCGGCCTCGGAGGTCAGCTCCGGTGCGCTGGAGGCGGGCGGCAGCCGGAACAGCAGCTCGACGCCCACCTCGTGCCCGGTCGCGTCGACGATCGCCTGCAGCGCCATGGTCGGCGGTAGCAGGGGGTCCGTCAGCATGCAGCCAGTATGGGGTGCTCCTGGCGGGCTCGGCAGGTGAGCGGGGACCGCCTCACCCGCCCGCCGAGCACCGTCGGCGCGGCATGACCAGAGGTCCGGGTGCTGTCACCCGCCGTATCCGGTCAGACCTGCGAACGGTCGACCAGGAACCCGTCCGCGTCGACCACGGCACCGCCGCCGAGCTCCGCGAGCGTGCGCGTGACGGACGCGATCGGCCCCCGCACCCGCTCCCGGCACGCCAACGCCGTCCCCTCCAGGTGCTCGGCCAGCTGCCACTGCGGGTCGGGCGCCTGCCAGCGGACGTCGTAGACCGCCATCGGGCCCGCACCGAAGGCCTCGCCCGCCACCGCGGGCTCGGGCCCGACCGCGACCGCCGCCACGACCACGACGTCCCCGGCCGGACCCACCGGGAGGCGCACGGTGAACGGTGTGCCGTCGGGCAGCTCCTGCGCCTGCGGCGAGGTGTCCCCCTGCACCGCTACCTCGATGCCGTCCCCCTCGTCGGCGCAGACGGCGGCGACGTCGGCCACCCGGATCCAGGTCGGTGAGAGGACCCTGGTCTCCAGCGCGGTCGACGGGTCCGCGACGATCGCCTCGTGGGCTCCCGCGGTCCGCAAGGCTCCGCCGAGACGACGCGCCAGGGCGAGCAGCAGCTCCAGGCCGGCCAGCTCCGCCCCGGTCGGCAGCCCGTCGGGGAAGCTGCGGTGCAACCCGTCAGGACGGCGCGGCGGTGCGTCCGGCTCGCGCGGGCTGCGCTCGACCTCCAGGTCGTAGACCATCGACCACGGCGACGGCACGTCGGCGGTGACGGCGGCCTCCATGCTCAGCTCGTGCGGCCCGTTCACGCACGCACGCCCGGCCAGGTCGGCGGCCCCGGTGCCCAGCAGGTCGCTGCCCGGGTACCAGCAGCGCACCAGCGCGTCGACCTGCTCCGGGGTGGCCACCGTGGGCACCAGCAGCAGGTGGCGCTGCTGCAGCGCGGCGTAGGGGTCGACGACGGCGCGTCGGCGGAGGCCCGGCACGGGTGTCAGACCTCGGTCCGGTGGAAGCCCTGCCAGGAGCGGCTGGCGGTGGGCCCTCGCTGGCCCTGGTAGCGGTTGGCGCGCCCGTCGCCGGAGCCGTAGGGGTGCTCCGCGGGGCTGGACAGCCGGAAGAAGCAGAGCTGCCCGATCTTCATGCCCGGCCAGAGCGCGATCGGCAGGGTGGCCATGTTGGACAGCTCGAGCGTCACGTGGCCCGAGAAGCCGGGGTCGATGAACCCGGCGGTGGAGTGGGTGAGCAGGCCCAGCCTCCCCAGGCTCGACTTGCCCTCCAGCCGCGCCGCCATGCCCGCACCGAGGGTGACCTGCTCATAGGTGCTGCTGAGCACGAACTCCCCGGGGTGCAGCACGAACGACTCCCCGTCGGGCACCTCCACCAGACGGGTGAGGTCGGGCTGCTCGACCGAGGGGTCGATGAGGCCGTAGCGGTGGTTGTCGAACAACCGGAACCAGCGGTCGATCCGGACGTCGACGCTGCTCGGCTGGATCATCTCCGGCTCGAACGGGTCGAGGGTGATCTCACCGGCGTCGACGGCGGCGGACACGTCGTGGTCGGACAGCAGCACGAGGCGACCGTATCGCTGCCGCTAGGGATGTGGGGACGTGCCCGCCCGGCTGGGCGCTCAGCCGACCTCGGCCGCGGGGACGAGCTCCTCGTCCCGGGCCGGCTCGCGCCGCCTGCTCAGCCGACCCGTGGTCCAGGCACCGAGCCACACCGCCGCCGCACCGAGCACCATGCCCGCGACCACGTCGATGACGTAGTGCCAGCCGAAGTAGACCGTGGCCAGGCCGGTGAGGACGAAGAAGACCCACAACGCCTGCCGGAGCAGCTTGGGCATGCCCGTCAGCTGGGCCACGAGCGCGGCGGTGAAGACGATCGAGGTGTGCAGCGAGGCGAACGCTGCGATGCCGTGGACGGCCTGGGTGGCGTGCGGGTCTGCGAGCACGTCGAACCGGTTGCTGAGCAACCCCGTCTGCAGCGCGGCGACCGCGGTGTCGGGCAGGTCACGGAAGCGGAACGCCTCGACGTAGATCGGCCCGAGCGAGGGCAGCGCGTAGTAGCTCGCCGTGCCCAAGATCCAGTTGAACGAAAGCGCGTTGACGTACCAGGCCCCGCGCGAGAGGTCGTCGGACCACACCAGAGCCGCGGCGAGGGAGAACGGCACGAAGAACAGGAAGAACATGTAGACCGACGACAGCACGTCCGCGCTGATGCCGGTGCCCAGCAGGTCGTGCAGCAGGTCACCGGGGTGGCTGCCCGCGGTGAACCAGCGGTCGGAGGCCACGAGCGCCCGGTCGTGCAGGTCGTCGCGCAGGAACGGCAGGAAGCTCTTGAGGTTCCGGTAGGCGACGTAGGACAGGTAGAACGTCATGAGCCCGGCCGCGATCACCGTCAACCGGCGCAGCGGCCAGCGTTCCTGGACCACCTCGACGAACGCAGCCACCGGCCCCGCCCCCCGGCGGGAGCGCAGCAGCACCCGAGGCACGACGTCGACGCCGACCATCGCCAGGGCGATCAGTGGCAGCCGGACGTAGCTCGGCCCGAACAGCCCGTCGGGGTCGCGCAGCGGGAGGTCGTAGGCATAGGCGAGCAGCAGCGTCAGCCCGCCGAATGCGAGGGACACGGCCAGCGCCACCCCGAAGAGCCGGTGCCAGGTGACATCGCCGGCGTGTTGGTCATGTTCCATTGGCCACGAGGTTACGCGATGTTCGTGTTGTCCCGCCCGCGCACTCAGGCGGGACTACTTCTGGGCGAGCAGCTCCAGGGCTCGGTTGTTCGCCGCGGGCACCGCCTCCGCGACCGCCACCGGGCCGGGCGGGGTGCCGTCGCCGAACGGGCTCCCGCCCAGCTGCTCGCGGTGGTGAGACGTGGCCCAGACGATCTCGTCGGGTCCCTGGGGGACGACGCCGGTCGGGTTGATGTCCAGGTGGGTCGCGTAGTAATGCTGTTTGATTTGGACGAAGTCCTGGGTGTCACCGAACCCCGGGGTCTGGAACAGGTCGCGGGCATACGCCCACAGCACGGGCATCTCCGTCAGCTTGGACCGGTTGGTCTTGAAGTGCCCGTGGTAGACGGCGTCGAAGCGCGCCAGTGTGGTGAACAGCCGGACGTCCGCCTCGGTGATGGTGTCGCCGACCAGGTAGCGCCGGCTCTCCAGCCGGTCTGACAGCTGGTCGAGCCGCGCGAACAGACGGGCGTACGCGCGGTCGTACGACCGCTGGGACCCGGCGAACCCGCACTTGTAGACACCGTTGTTGACGTCCTCGTAGAAGGAGTCGGCGACCTCCAGTATCTCCTCGCGGTGGGCCTCCGGGAACAGGTCCGGGGCACCGTCCCGGTGATGGGCGGTCCACTCCGTCGCCAGGTCGAGCGTCATCTGCGGGAAGTCGTTGGTCACCACGCCACCGCTGGGCACGTCGACGATCGCGGGGACCGTGATGCCCTTGGGGTAGCCGGGGAACCGCTTCTCGAACGCGTCCTTCAGGCGTGGGACACCCAGGACCGGGTCGACCTCTCCCGGGTCCAGGTCGAAGGTCCAGGAACCCGCGTCGTGCACCGGGCCGGCGAGCCCGAGCGAGATCGCGTCCTCCAGCCCCAGCAGGCGGCGGACGACGAGCGCACGGTTGGCCCACGGGCAGGCCCGCGCCACGACCAGGTGGTAGCGGCCCGCCTCGACCGGCCACTGCAGGTCACCGCTGGGCTGAGCGACGATGCGGTCCTCGATGTACGTGGTGTCGCGGACGAAGCTGTCCTCGACGTAGCTCGTGTGCTGGGTCGCCATGGGTCGACGGTACGACCCCACCCCCCACCTGACAATTTTCAACTACCGTTCGGGCCTGCCCCACGGGCGGGCGGGTAGACCATGGGTCGTCGGGCCTGCCCGATCAGGCAGGTGAGGGCACGACCGTGACCCCGTCACCCACGTGGACCGTGCCGGCCCGCAGGGCCCGGGAGTAGACCGCGAGGCACATGTCGCGGTGGGCGGCCAGCGGCTTCAGCAGCCGACCCTCCGCGGAGGCGCCGTCCTGCGCGACGTCGACGGTGCGGCACCGCTCGATACGGCTTTCGACGGCGAGGATCGCGGAACCCACCGCCAGCCTGGCGCCCAGCCACGACTCCTCGACGAACGGCTCGTCGGTCGCGACGACCAGGTTGACCCGGAGCCGTCTCGGGTCTGCGTCGACCCCCCACTGCTCGGCGCACCAGCGCAGCGTCGCGGTGCCCACCAGGGAGACGGGGCCGTCGTCGTGGTGGGATGCGTCCGCCTCGGCGAGCACCCGCACGGGCGCGCCCAGCCGCTGCGACAGGTGGGTCGCCAGCGCGGGGTCGTCGACCGGCCAGGTGCGACCGTCGTCGTCGCGGACCAGCACCCCGTCGCCGACCGTCGCGGCGGCGTGGTCGAACACCGCGTCACGACGCCGGAACCGGCCGGAGTCCTTGCCCGAGGCGAGCCGGCCGTCGGCCTCGACCACGGCGAACTCGCGGTCGCCGACCAGACCCCGCGCGTCGACGTCAACCGCGGTCAGACCCTCCCCTCCCATCGCCTTGACGGGATACCTGCGGATCGACGACACGACGGTCACGGGCTGCCCTCCCCGGCCACCCCGTCCGGAGAGCCGCTGCCCTCCCAGGCTAGGCGGGACCGTCGCACGACGCGCCCGGGACAAGCGCTTTCTTGACTGATTCCAGAACAGATGAGCACACTCGACGCGTGATCTCCCCTGCCTTCGACGCCGAGCCGCTGCTGCGGGGTGCGTCGCTGCGGGTGACGCGCCCCCGGGTCGCGGTGATGACCGCCGTGCATGACAACCCGCACGCCGACACCGACTCCCTCATCCGCATCGTGCGGGCGGGGCTGGGTGAGGTGTCCCACCAGGCCGTCTACGACGTGCTGCGGGTGCTGACCGCGGCCCGGCTGGTGCGCCGCATCGAGCCGGCCGGCTCCGTGGCGCGCTACGAGTCGCGCATCGGTGACAACCACCACCACGTGGTGTGCCGCGGCTGCGGCGCCATCGCCGACGTCGACTGCGCCGTCGGTCACGCCCCCTGCCTCACCGCCTCGCACGACCAAGGCTTCCGGATCGACGAGGCCGAGATCACCTACTGGGGCACCTGCCCCGCCTGCACCGTCGCACCCGACCCCGCACGCACCTGACCCTGCACGCCCCGTCCACCCCAGGAGGAACCTCTCGTGACCCAGACCCACGATGCCGTCGTCGGTGACATGAACTCGGAGGAGAGCGAGGCCCGCTGCCCGGTGGTCCACGTCGGACCTCGCAACCACCCGACCGAGGGCGGCGGCAACCGTGACTGGTGGCCCAACCAGCTGAACCTGAAGGTCCTGCGCAAGCACCCGGTCGTCGCCAACCCGATGGGCGAGGGGTTCGACTACTCCGAGGCGTTTGCGACCCTGGACCTCGAGGCGCTGACGCGTGACGTGGACGCACTCATCACCACCTCGCAGGACTGGTGGCCCGCCGACAGCGGCCACTACGGCGGGCTCTTCATCCGGATGGCCTGGCACAGCGCGGGCACCTACCGGGTCAGCGACGGCCGCGGCGGCGCCGGAGCCGGGATGCAGCGCTTCGCCCCCCTCAACAGCTGGCCGGACAACGCCAACCTCGACAAGGCCCGTCGTCTGATGTGGCCGATCAAGAGGAAGTACGGCGCGGCCATCAGCTGGGCCGACCTGATGATCTTCGTGGGCAACCGGTCGCTGGAGACCTCCGGCCTGACGACGTTCGGCTTCGCCGGCGGCCGGGCCGACGTGTGGGAGCCCGACGAGGACGTCTACTGGGGCCCCGAGGACACCTGGCTCGGCGACGAGGGCCGGTACAGCGGCGACCGCGAGCTGACCGACCCGCTGGCAGCGGTCCAGATGGGCCTGATCTACGTCAACCCCGAAGGTCCCAACGGCAACCCGGACCCGCTGGCGTCGGCCCACGACATCCGGGCCACGTTCGCCCGCATGGCCATGAACGACGAGGAGACGGTTGCGCTCATCGCCGGCGGTCACACCCTCGGCAAGACCCACGGCGCCGCGGACCCCAACGACCACATCGGCCCCGAGCCCGAGGGTGCGCCGCTGGAGGAGCAGGGCCTCGGCTGGACGAACAGCCACGGCACCGGCACCGGTCGCGACACCATCACCTCCGGCCTCGAGGTCACCTGGACCTCGACCCCCGACCGGTGGAGCAACGGCTACTTCGAGAACCTGTTCAGTTACGAGTGGGAGCTGACGAAGAGCCCGGCGGGCGCGTGGCAGTACGTGGCCAAGGACGACGCCGGCGCCGACACCATCCCTGACCCCGAGGACGGCTCCCTCTCACGTCCGCCGACCATGCTGGTGACGGACATCGCGCTCCGCGTGGACCCGGCCTACGAGAAGATCTCGCGCCGGTTCTTCGAGAACCCGCGGGAGTTCAACGATGCCTTCGCCCGCGCCTGGTTCAAGCTCACCCACCGCGACATGGGCCCGGTGCAGCGCTACCTCGGTCCGCTCGTACCGGTGGAGTCGCTGCTCTGGCAGGACCCGGTGCCGGCGGTCGACCACGAGCTGGTGTCCGACGCGGACGTCGCGGCGCTCAAGCAGCAGATCCTCGGCTCCGGTCTGAGCGTGGCGCAGCTGGTGTCCACCGCCTGGGCGTCGGCGGCGACCTTCCGCGGCAGCGACAAGCGCGGCGGCGCCAACGGGTCGCGGCTCCGGCTCGAGCCGCAGCGCGGCTGGGCCGTCAACTCCCCCGACGAGCTGGCCACGGTGCTGCAGACGCTGGAGGAGATCAAGCAGTCCTTCGACGCCGCCCAGACCGGTGGCACACGCGTCTCGCTGGCCGACGTCGTCGTGCTGGGTGGGGTCGCGGCGGTGGAGAAGGCCGCCCGCGACGCCGGCTCCGACGTGCGGGTGCCGTTCACCCCGGGACGTACCGACGCCACGCAGGAGCAGACCGACGTGGAGTCCTTCGCGCCTTTGGAGCCCACGGCCGACGGGTTCCGCAACTACCTGTACGGCCAGCACCGCCTCCCGGCGGAGTTCCTGCTGGTGGACCGGGCGAACCTGCTCAACCTCAGCGCACCCGAGATGACGGTCCTGGTGGGCGGTATGCGCGCCCTGGACGCCAACCACGGTGGCTCCTGCACCGGAGTGCTGACCGACCGGCCCGGCGTCCTGACCAACGACTTCTTCGCGAACCTCCTCGACATGGAGACCACGTGGACGTCGTCGGACGACCAGGAGACCTTCGAGGCGCGCGACCGCGTCAGCGGTGAGGTCCGCTGGACGGGCAGCCGCGTCGACCTCGTGTTCGGCTCGAACTCCGAGCTGCGCGCGGTGGCCGAGGTCTACGCCAGCGACGACGCGCAGGACAAGTTCGTCCACGACTTCGTTGCCGCGTGGGCCAAGGTCATGGACCTCGACCGGTTCGACGTCGCCTGAGCCCAGGCGCACCAGGAGGCCCGGGTCGGCCCCGGGCCTGCGCCGTCCCGGGCAGACCTACGCTGCGCCTGGACGCACGCCCCGGGTGATAACGCGCCCACCCAGAGGAGCAGCCGTGACCCTGTCGCCCGAGCTGATCGCCCTGCTCCAGAACGGGGCCACCTGCCACCTCGCGACCACGATGCCCGACGGCTCGCCGCAGCTCACCCAGACCTGGGTCGACTCCGAGGACGGGGACGTCGTGATCGACACCGTGGAGGGCCACCAGAAGGTGCGCAACGTCGAGCGGGACCCACGGGTCGCGCTCGCGGTGTCGGACCCTGCGAACCCGTCTCGCTACCACGAGGTCCGCGGCCGGGGCGTGGCGCAGACCACGGACGGCGGCGCCGAGCACATCGAGCTGCTGTCCCGGCGGTACACGGGCGCGCCGTACCCGTGGTGGGGCGGGCGCGCTCCTCGTCGTCGGGTCACGGGCTGCGCAGACGCACGGGCACCGGTCCGCTCTGCTGGCTAGTGTCGGCCCGGTGCAGCGACAGCCCCCGGTCGTCCGCGTCAGCCAGGACCCGACGTGGCCGCTGACCGCTGGCACCTGGCCCATGACGGTGCCGGCGGTCGCCCAGCTGGTGGCCGACGGCCTTGACCTGGAGCCCGGGGTGACGTTCCTGGTCGGTGAGAACGGTTCGGGCAAGTCCACCCTCGTCGAGGCCGTCGCCATGGCCTACGGCATGTCACCCGAGGGCGGGTCGACGCAGGCGGTGCACTCGACGCGGCCCAGCGAGTCGCCGCTGGCCGGTGCGCTGCTCGTGCAGCGGGGCATCGGGTCCGCACCCTGGGGGTTCTTCCTGCGGGCGGAGACCATGCACGGCTGGTTCACCTTCCTGGAACGGCATCCCATCGGTGGCCGGCGTACCGAACCGGTCTTCCACGAGATGAGCCACGGCGAGTCGTTCCTGGGGGTGCTGGGCAGCCGCTTCGACGGTCCTGGCTTCTACTGCCTGGACGAGCCCGAGGCGGCGCTGTCGTTCACGTCGACGCTGACCTTGATGGGTGTGCTCGCCGACGTCGTGCAGCAGGGAGCCCAGGTGCTCTGCGCCACCCACTCCCCCGTGCTGGCCTCGCTGCCCGGGGCGACGCTGCTGGAGGTCAGTGAGTGGGGCCTGCGGCCGACTGCGTGGGAGGACCTCCAGCTGGTCGGGCACTGGCGCAGCTTCTTGGCCGGGCCCGGCCGCTACCTGCGTCATCTGCTCGATGACGACACCGACGACAGCACGCCTTCGCGCGCCACCTAGGCGCGCAGGACTCTTGCTGCTGCGCTCGACGATCCTGTCGAGGGCCCGTGGAGACTTCGGCCGGGGCAGGCAACGGGCACGTGGGGCGGTGCCGGCGACGTGCGGCAGTGCAAAAACCGCTCCGACCTGGGAGCGGATGACGGGAATCGAACCCGCACTATCAGCTTGGGAAGCTGAAGTTCTACCATTGAACTACATCCGCGTACGCCCACCCAGGTGGGCGCGAGACGGCAGCATACCCGCCCTCGGGGGGGCGGGCAGCCGCGCCTCAGGTGCTCGGGCCGATCAGGCGGCGGGCTTGAGGAGGACCTTGGTCCAGCCGTCGACCCGCTTGTCGAACTGGTCGTAGCCCGTGGCGGCCTCCTCCAGCGACAGCTCGTGCGACACGATCGCGCCCGGGGTGGCGCGGCCGGCGACGATCAGGTCACGCAGCTCACGGTTGTAGGCCTTGACGTTGGCCTGGCCGGTGCCCATGGTCTGGCCCTTGGAGAAGAACGTGCCGTAGTCCAGCGTGATCCGACCCTGCTTGAGGTCCTCGGTCGGAGCGCCGGGGTCCTCGGGCAGGAACACCCCGACGACGCCGATCCCGCCGGTCGCCTTGACCGAGGCGAACAGCGCGTTGAGCGTCATCGCCGCGTCCTCGTCACCGGAGGAGTCGTGGGCCTGGTAGCCGACGGCCTCGACACCTCGGTCGACCCCGTCGCCGTCGGTCGCATCCAGCAGCTGCTGCACGACGTCGCCGCCGGAGTAGTCGATCGGGGTGCAGCCGTACTGCTCGGCAAGCTTCAGCCGGTCGGCCTGCTTGTCGACGACGAACACCTGCGACGCGCCTCGGATCATGGCGCTGTGGGCAGCCATCAGCCCCACCGGACCGGCACCGAAGACGACCACGGACTCACCGGGACGCTGCCCGGACAGCTCCACGCCGTGCCAGCCGGTCGGGAAGACGTCGGACAGCATCGTGAAGTCGTTCTCCTGCTCGGTGCCCTGCGGCAGCACGAGCGCGTTGAAGTCCGCGAACGGCACCCGCAGCAGCTCCGCCTGGCCACCACGGTAGGGACCCATCGACGCATAGCCGTAGGCCCCGCCGGCCATGCCGGGGTTGATCGTCAGGCAGAACGCGGTCAGGCCCTTGTTGCAGTTGTTGCAGTGGCCGCAGGCGATGTTGAAGGGCAGCGACACGCGGTCGCCCACCTTGAGGTCCGCGACGCCCGGACCCACCTCCTCGACGACGCCCATGTTCTCGTGACCGAACACGGTGCCGGTCTCCACGCCCGTGCGTCCTTCGTACATGTGCAGGTCCGAGCCGCAGATGTTGGTCGTGGTGATGCGGACGACCGCGTCTGTCGGGGCCTCGATCGTGGCGTCCGGGACGTCGTCGACCGTGACGTCGAACGGGCCGTTGTAGACAAGCGCGCGCATGGTGTCTCCTCAGGTCGAATGCGTTCTGATGCACACCTCCCCTACCCGGGCACGACGGCTCGTACACAGGTCGACCACATCGGTGCGCGCTCGGACGGTCAGGGGGCGCTGGAGTGACCGGGGAAGACGTGGGCGGTCGGGTCCAGGTCCACGGCGAGGTTGTTGACCGCCGTCGCCGCCTCGCCGAAGCCCGTCGCGATGAGCTTCACCTTGCCGGGATAGGTGCAGACGTCCCCCGCGGCGTAGATCCGCGGCCGCGACGTCGCCATCCGCGAGTCCACCACGACCGCCCGGTGGTCCAGGTCCAGACCCCACGTCGTCAGCGGGCCCAGGTTTGCGTTGAACCCCAGCGCCGCCACCACCGTGGTCGCCGGCAGCTCGTGCTCCTGACCCGCCGTGGCCGGCATCCGACCCGCGACCACGACGCTGGCCAGCACGCCCTCGACGTCCGGACGCAGCTCGGCCACCTCGTAGCCACCGAGCACGGGCACGCCGAGCGCACGGACGGCATCGACGGTGCCCGGGTGGGCGCGGAACGCGTCACGGCGGTGCACCAGCGTCACGCTCGCCGCGATCGGGGCGAGCATGAGCGCCCAGTCGAACGCCGAGTCGCCACCGCCCACCACGACGACGTGCTGCCCGGCCAGCTCCGTCGGTCGCGGCACGAAGTGCACCAGCCCCCGGCCCAGCCAGCCGTCGCCCGCAGGCAGCGGCTTGGGCGTGAACTCGCCCATCCCCGCCGTCACCAGCAGCGCCCGGGCGCCCACGCTGCGACCGTCGGCGAGCGACACCAGGAGCCCGTCGCCGTCAGGCTCGTCGACCAGCTCGCGGGCCTGCGAGCCGAGCAGGTACGACGGCGCGTAGCGGGACGCCTGGGCCACCAGACCGGAGACCAGGTCACGGCCCTTGACCGCGGGGAACCCTGCCACGTCGAAGATCATCTTCTCGGGGTACATCGCGGTGACCTGCCCGCCCGGCTCGGGCAGGGAGTCCACCAGGGCCACGCTCAGACCGCGGAAGCCCGCGTAGTAGGCCGCGTACAGCCCGACCGGCCCGGCCCCCACGACCAGCAGGTCCACCGCCGCGGGCTCGGTGCCCGCGCGCACGGGCTGCAGTCCGGTCAGCGGGTCGAGTCCGGCCTCCAGCAGCACCAGCTCCTCGGCAGCGCCGACCACCGTCTCCTCGGGGTGCCCCGGCGGCAGGGGGTGGGTGGTCGCAGGTGCAAGGGGCTCGCCGACGCCGCTGCCGTCCGTCGCCTCCACCTGCACAGGGTGCCTTCCCGGTACGGCCCCTGGGAAGGGCGAGCCGGCCCGGCGAGCCCCCGCGGGTTGGGGACAGCCCGGATCCGTGGGATCGTCGCAGCTGCGCCCTCCGGCCGCCCGGGTTCCCGTTCCGGCCGATGACGCCTCGAGCGCGAGGAGTTCCTGATGGCAGGCAAGAACAAGGGCGGTCGCGAGACCAAGAAGCCCAAGGCGGACAAGAACACCAAGAGCAAGGGCCAGACACCCGCCGCCTCGGACCCAGCCCTGTCTGCGATCCGTGCGGGCGGCTCGGGGCGCAAGTGACCGCCGACGGGACGACCGTCGGCCTGCTCAGCACCTACCCGCCCACCCAGTGCGGACTGGCCACCTTCACGGCGGCGCTGGCACGGCACCTGGGCGGCGACCCCGGTGCCGTCGGTGTGGTGCGCGTCGTCGACGAGCCAGACAGCCACCCGGACAGCGAGGTCGTGGCCCACCTGGTGAACGGCTCGCCCACCAGCGCACGGGACGCCGTGCGCGTCCTCGACGGCTACGACGTCGCCGTCGTACAGCACGAGTACGGCATCTTCGGCGGGGCCGACGGTCGCGAGGTCCTCGCCCTGGTCGATGCCCTCACCGTGCCGCTCGTCGTGGTCACCCACACCGTCCTGCTCGAGCCGACCCCGGAGCAGCGCCGCATCCTGCTGCACCTGCTCGACGTGGCCGCCCACGTGGTGACCATGACCGACACGGCCCGGGCCAGGCTCCTCAACCACTACGGCGCGGACCCAGCCCGCGTGTCGGTCGTACCGCACGGCGCGGAGGACCACCGCGCGCTCGGCCCCGACGTGCGGGCCGCCCGCCCCGCCGACCGGCGCCCCACCGTGCTCACCTGGGGCCTGCTCGGTCCGGGCAAGGGCATCGAGTGGGCGATCGACGCCATGGCCGAGCTGCGCGACCTGGACCTGCGCTACCTGGTCCTCGGGCGCACCCACCCCAAGGTGCACGAGCAGCACGGCGAGGCCTACCGCGAGGGCCTGGTGGACCGGGCGAGCGCGCTCGGCGTGAGCGACGTCGTCGAGTTCGACGCCAGCTACCTCGACGTGCCGGACCTGGCGCGCCAGGTCGCCGCCGCCGACGTGGTCCTGCTGCCCTACGACTCCGAGGAGCAGGTCACCTCGGGCGTGCTCATCGAGGCCGTCGCCGCCGGGCGCCCCGTCGTGTCGACCGGCTTCCCCCACGCCGTGGAGCTGCTGGGCGACGGCACCGGGCTGCTGGTGCCGCGGGGGGACCCGGCCGCCATCGCGCGCGCACTGCGACGGGCGCTCACCGAGCCGGGCCTTGCCGCCCGCCTGCAGGAGCGGGCCGAGGCCAAGGCCCCCGACCTGGTGTGGCCGGCCGTCGCGGACCGCTACCGGCGCCTGGCGCACGAGCTGGCGACCGCGCCGCCCCCGGAGCCGGACCCGGCGCAGCCTCGACGACGCCGTGACGGGTCGGCGGGCACGGACGGCACCGACGGACCGCGGCCGGCAGGAGGCCCCGTGCCCCCTGGCGGCGTCGAGCGGCGGGGTGCCGCTCACACGCGGAACGGCCGCCGGACGGTGACGCTGCCGGGTGACGCCACGCCGTCGCTCGTGGCCACCACGTGAGCGCCACCGCGGCAGCGACCCCCGCCCCCCGCTTCGACCACCTGCTCCGCCTGACGGACCCCGGCGGGCTGTTCGAGCACGCCCGCGGCACGCAGCCCCGCCGCGAGCACGGCTACTGCGTCGACGACGTCGCCCGGGGCCTGGTGGTCACCGCGCGCCAGCCCGACCCCGACCTGGCCGTCCTCGCCCTGCGCGCGCAGTACCTCGACTTCGTGCTCGCCGCCCAGGCGCCGGACGGGCGCCTGCACAACCGGCGCGGCACCGACGGCCCCTGGCGGGACGAGCCGTCCACGGCCGACTGCTGGGGCCGTGCCGTCTGGGGCCTGGGTGCCGTGGCCGGGGCCGCCCCCGCCGCCCGGGTCGAGGCCGCCGCCGCGCGCCGCGCCCTGGCCGGCTTCGAGCGCAGCGCCGTGCTCCGCTCCCACGACCCCCGAGCGCAGGCGTTCGCTGCGCTGGGAGCCGCGGACGTCCTGGCCGCCCACCCCGACCACGACGTCGCCCGGGCGCTGCTCGCTGACGTCGCGGACGCCGTCGCAGCCGGCTCCTGCGAGGAGTCGACGACCCGCAACGGCTGGGCCTGGACGGAGCCCCGGTTGCGCTACGCCAACGCCGCCCTGCCCGAGGTCCTGCTCGCGGCCGGTGACCTGCTGGGTCGTCCGGAGCTGCTCGAGCGCGGCCTGGTCATGCTCGACTGGCTCCTGGCGGTGCAGACCAACGACGGCCACCTGTCGGTCGTCCCGGTCCGTGGCCTGGGTCCCGGCGAGGTCGGTCCCGGATTCGACCAGCAGCCGATCGAGGTCGCCGCCCTGGCCGACGCCTGCGCCCGCGCGCTGGCGGTGACCGGCGAGCGCCGTTGGGCACGGGCCGTCCGGCTGGCTGTCGCCTGGTTCACCGGTGACAACGACGCCCGCACCCCGATGCTCGACCGCCGCACCGGCGGCGGCTACGACGGGCTCGAGCCGTCCGGGCGCAACGCCAACCAGGGGGCGGAGTCCACGCTGGCGCTGCTGTCCACGCTGCAGGTCGGCCTGCGGTGCGCTGCGCGGCAGCCGGTCGGCAGCGCATGACCCGCGACGACCTGATCACGCGAACCGGCACCGTCCTGCTTGCCGACCCCTCCCGGGTGGTCGCCCGGTTGTTCGTCCCCGGCGACGAGCTCCTCGCCTCCGGCCGCTCCAGAGCCGGCGCGGTCGTCGACAGGGTCCTGGCGCTACCGGACGAGCGAGCCGAGGCCCTGGTGGCCGACGTCCGTGCCCGCTGGGGGGCGCGCCACCGCGATCTCGACGGCGTGCTCGACACGACGTTCAGCCAGATCGCCCACCGGGTGCCGGACCCCGACGCGCTCGACCCGGTCCGCCGCCGGTTGGTCGCCTCGTACTTCACCCAGGAGCAGTCGATCGAGGCTGCCGCCCTGTTCAACCCGTCGCTGGCGCCGCACCCGGACCAGACCGGGCTACGACCCGGGCACCTGCGTGTGGTCATGACGCTGCGGGCGGTCGGCGAGGGCCACGTGTCGTGCATCGAGTGGCGCACCGGCTCGGTGGCGCCCGACGGGGCGGTGCGCATCGACGCCCCCGGCGCGCACGCCGAGGTCGGCACCCCCGGGCACGCCGTGCACCTCCGCAACCGCTTCGCCGCCGGGCTCCGCGCGGCGGGCGCCGACTCCGAGGCCGTCGCGTTCCTGGCCGCCCAGCTGCCCGAGGAGTTCCACCACGACGCGCTGGACCGCGCGCTGGTCGCCCTGGAGTACTCCGGCCTCGACCGGCCCGACACCCCCGCCACCGACGAGCTCGCCCGGCACCTGGCACGGCGCGACTATGAGGTGGAGTTCCCCGCCGCGACGGCCCTGGCGGAGCGGGTGCTGCGTCCCCACGGGCCGACCGAGTCCCAGGGCATGGAGGACGCCCGGCTGGTCCGCTTCGTCGCCGACGACGGCCAGGTGACATACAAGGCGACCTACACCGCGTTCGACGGCCGGCAGATCTCGCCACAGCTGGTCGAGACCACCGACCTGCGCCGGTTCCGGGTGTCCTCGCTGGCCGGTCCGGCGGCAGTCGACAAGGGGATGGCGCTGTTCCCGCGCACCGTGGGCGGGAACCACCTCGCCCTGAGCCGCTCCGACCGCGAGACGACGGGCGTGACGACCTCGACCGACGGCTGGTGGTGGGAACCGGCGACGCCCCTGCTGCGGCCGTCGCGGTCCTGGGACCTGGTGCAGACCGGCAACTGCGGCTCGCCCGTGGAGACCGAGGCGGGCTGGCTCGTGCTCACCCACGGCGTCGGCCCGATGCGGGAGTACGCGATCGGCGCGGTGCTGCTCGACCTGGAGGACCCGACCCGCGTGCTCGGTGCCCTGGACGAGCCGCTGCTGCGACCGCGGGAGGACGAGCGCGAGGGCTACGTGCCCAACGTCGTCTACTCCTGCGGCCCGGTCCGCCACGGGGACGTGCTCGTGCTGCCCTACGGCTGCAGCGACGCGGCGGTCCGGTTCGCCACCGTCGACCTGCCCGCCCTGCTGGAGCGCCTCAGCCCCGGCTGACCTCAGCCGACGACCCGGGCGAACAGGGCCTCGTAGTCGGCCACCATGCGCTGAGCCGTGAACCGCTGCTCGACCTCCGCCCGGCAGGCGCCCCGGTCCAGGTCGGCCACCGCGGCCACGGCGGCCACGGCCGCCTCGACCGGGTCCGTCGGATCGACGAGGAAGCCGGTCGCACCCTCGCGCAGCAGCTCGGGCATGGAGCCTCGGTCGCAGGCGACGACCGGTGTGCCGGTGGCAAGCGACTCCACGACCGACAGCCCGAACGGCTCGTCGAAGCCGATCAGGTGCAGCAGCGCCAGCGCTCCGCCGAGCAACCCGTCCCGTTCGCGCGGGCCGACCGCTCCGACGTAGCGCACCCGCTCGCCGTTTAGGTGGGGTGCCACCCACTCGTCGAAGTACTCGTGGTCCTGCACGATGCCCGCGATGGTCAGTGGCAGGCCCGACCGCCGGGCGACCTCGATCGCGGTGTGCGTGCCCTTGTCCGGGTGGATCCGCCCCAGGAACAGCAGGTAGGTCCCCGGCGTCGTGACCGGGGTGAACTGCTCCACGTCGATGCCGTGGTGGATCGTCGCGGCGTAGCTGAGGTCCGGGTGGCGGTCGGAGTCGCTGATCGACACGTAGGTCGCCACGTCGTCATAGGCCCGGTACACCGGCACCACCGCCTCGGAGCCGAACCCGTGGACGGTGGTCACGACCGGCGTGGCGACCAGGCGGCTGTAGGTCAGCGGCAGGAAGTCGAACTGGTTGCTGATGACGTCGAAGGACCCCGCCCGCTCGAAGACCGCCGCGTCGTGCAGCCCCTCGAGCACCTTGACGTCCAAACCGGCGGTCTCCTCGTAGCCGTACGGCGCGACAGCGTGCAGCCGGGCCGCCGTCCTCGAGTCGGCCGTCGCGAACAGGGTGACGTCGTGACCGCGGGCGTGCAGGCCCTCGGCGATCGTGGACGCCACCTGCTCCCATGGGCCGTAGCCGATGGGCGGGGTCCGGTGTGCGATCGACGACAGGACGGCGACCCTCATGCGCGGGCGGCCGAGCGGGAGGGCCTCATGCCGCGCAGTGGACCAGCCGGGTGGTGGCCGTGGCCAGTCGGAGAGGGTCCGCGCCTCGCCCTTGCCAAAGTTACCGACCAGTAGCATCCTTGAGGTTACTGGCGGGTAACCCCCGCTGGCCTGGTGCGGGACGAGGCGGTTCCGCGAGTACGGAGGACGGGGCACGACCATGGGGCACTACAAGGCGAACCTCCGGGACATCGAGTTCAACCTGTTCGAGGTGTTCGGCCGCGACGCCGTCCTCGGCTCCGTGCCGTACGAGGACGTCGACCGCGACGTCGCCCACGAGATCCTCGTCGAGGTCGGTCGACTCGCCGAGAACGAGCTCGCCGCGTCGCTGCAGGACTCCGACGCGAACCCGCCCGTCTTCGACCCGTCCAGCCACACGGTCGCCCTGCCGGAGACGTTCAAGCGCTCCTACCAGGCCTACCTGGACGCCGAGTGGTGGCGGATGGACGTGCCCGCCGAGCTGGGCGGCACCGTCGTCCCGCCGTCACTGCGCTGGGCCGTCGCCGAGCTCGTGCTGGGCTCCAACCCGGCCGTGCACATGTACTCCTCCGGCTTCGCGTTCGCCAACACCATGTACCGCCTCGGCACCCCCGAGCAGAAGACCCTGGCCCGCCACATGGTCGAGCAGCAGTGGGGCTCCACCATGGTGCTCACCGAGCCCGACGCAGGCTCCGACGTCGGCGCCGGCCGTGCCCGCGCCGTGCAGCAGCCCGACGGCAGCTGGCACGTCGCGGGCGTCAAGCGGTTCATCACCTCAGCCGAGCACGACATGACCGACAACGTCGTCCACCTGGTGCTGGCCCGTCCCGAGGGCGCCGGTCCGGGCACCAAGGGCCTGTCGCTGTTCGTGGTCCCCAAGCTGCACGTCGACCTGGAGACCGGGGCGACGGGCGAGCGCAACGGTGCGTTCGTGACCAACGTCGAGCACAAGATGGGCCTGAAGGTGTCGACCACCTGCGAGGTCCGCTTCGGAGAGGTCGCCGGGATCCCCGCCGTCGGCAGCCTGCTCGGTGACGTGCACGACGGCATCGCCCAGATGTTCAAGATCATCGAGTACGCCCGGATGATGGTCGGGACGAAGGCCATCGCGACGTTGTCGACCGGCTACCTGAACGCGCTGGAGTACGCGAAGACCCGTGTCCAGGGCGCCGACCTGGTCCAGATGAGCGACAAGACCGCCCCCCGCGTCACCATCACCCATCACCCGGACGTGCGCCGGTCGTTGATGACCCAGAAGGCCTACGCCGAGGGCATGCGTGCGCTCATCACCTACACCTCGACGTTCCAGGACGCCGTGGACGTCGCCGAGCGCGCGGGCGGGCGGGACGAGCACGCCGAGCGCGTCAACGACCTGCTGCTGCCGCTGGTCAAGGGCTGCGGCTCGGAGCGGTCGTGGGTGCTGCTGGGCACCGAGAGCCTGCAGACCTACGGCGGGTCCGGGTTCCTGTCGGACTACCCGGTGGAGCAGTACGTCCGCGACGCCAAGATCGACACCCTGTACGAGGGGACCACCGCGATCCAGGGCCTCGACTTCTTCTTCCGCAAGATCGTGCGGGACAAGGGCCAGGCGCTCGGCTACCTGTCGACGCAGGTCCTGGAGTTCGTGAAGGCCGACGACGGCTCCGGCGAGCTCGCCACCGAGCGTGACCTGCTCGCGCAGGCGGTCGACGACGTCCAGGGCATCGTGGGCACGATGGTCGCGGCGGTCGGGTCGGCCGATCCGCGCCACCCCCAGGGCGACCCCCGCAACGTGTACCTGGTGGGTCAGAACTCCTCGCGGCTGCTGCTGGCCGCCGGCGACCTGGTGGTCGGCTGGTTGCTGCTGCGCCAGGCCGACGTCGCGCTCGCCGCGCTGGCACGCGACGGCGTCAGCACCAAGGACCGTGACTTCTACACCGGCAAGGTCGCCGCGGCCAGGTTCTTCGCCCGCACGGTGCTCCCCCGCCTCACGGCGGAGCGCCGCATCGCCGAGACCGTCGACAACGGCCTGATGGACCTGTCCGAGTCCGCCTTCTGACCTACTCCCCCGTCTCCCGCGGGCGGTCCGGCTGGGGCACCACGAGGGCCAACGCGTCGATCATGCGGTGGAACACGTCGGTGTTGTCGAGCACGCCGTTGAACCGGTCGGAGCCGGCCCCGGAGGCCATCACGTAGACGTCCTGCACGGTGTGGACGCAGTTGGTCTGGTCGTAGGGCAGGTTGCCGGTCTGCACCAGCGCCCCGGGGTCGCGGTCCGGGTTGTCCACCGCCACCCCGTCGGGGTCCAGCAGCGCGGGCTGCGCGAAGCGGTCGTTGTGCTCGAAGTCGTCGGAGTGGTCCGGGTGGCTGGCCCAGCCGAAGAACAGCTGGATGTCCGGGTCGGGGTCGTCGGGGAAACCGTCCCCGGTGGTGTCGACGTACGTCGGCCAACCGGCGTCGCCGTACACCCGGTTGGCCTGCCGGTCCGGGGAGGCCTCGTCGCGGGCGTCGTGGGTGCCGATGATGCTCATCGAGTGGTTGTGGTCGGCGGTGACCACCACGAGCGTGTCACCGTCCTCCTGCGCCCAGCGCTTTGCGACACCGATGGCCTGGTCGAACTCGATGGTGTCGTAGACCGCCCGAGGGCCGTCCATCGGGTGCTGCATCTTGTCGATGCTGGCGCCCTCGACGAGCAGGAAGAAGCCTTCCTCCCGCCGGGAGAGCACGTCCAGCGCGGCGCGGGTCATCTCCATCAGCGTCGGCTGGTCCGTGAACTCCCCGAGGACTTCCGGGTCCGGGGTGACCTCGCGGTCGATGTAGACGTTCATGTTTCCCAGGGTGAAGCTGCCGAGCAGCTTGTCCGGCTCGGTGGCGACCGCCTGCGCCAGCTGGGCTCGCGTCGCCGCGTAGGTGAAGCCCTCGTCCTCGAACTCCTCGATCAGGTTCCGATCGTCCTGCCGGCGGGAACCGGGCTCGGACTGCGGCAGCAGGGTCGCCCGCCCGCCGCCCAGGATGACGTCCGGCATCTGCCCGGGGTTCAGGGCCTGGTCCATGATCTCGACGTACTGGGAGCGCAGCCGGACGTGCGACCAGACGCCCGCGGGGGTGGCGTCCTGCACCTCGGCCGTGGTCACGACGCCGACGCCCATGCCACGGCTGCGCTTGAGGATCTCGGCCATGGTCTCCACCCGGGGCTGGGCATTCGGGTCGGGGTCGTTGCCGGCGTAGACACCCAGCGCGTTCACCGACGACTTGTGACCCGTCATGTAGGCCGACATCGAGTTGGCGGAGTCGGTGGCGATGGAGTCGTCCCCGGACGTCGTGACGATGCCTCGGAAGTCCATCTGGTCCATCTCGAGCAGGCCGTCGTACTTGCCCTCGGTGATGCCCTTCGACAGGATCCGCGCGGCGGTGACCGCGGGTGCCCCCATCCCGTCGCCGAGGCAGAAGATGACGTTCTTCACCGGGCGCGGCGGGGCGACGGTCTGCAGCACCTCGTGGACGACGACGGCCTCACCCCGACCGGTGCGTGAGGACACGATGACTCGGACCCGGTGGCTGCCCGCCTCATGGTAGGCCAGGCCCCGGTAGGTGACCTCGATGCTGCCCGGTTCGGAGCTGGTGCGCTCGGGCGTGCCCACCAGCAGCGGCACCGGTCCGTCAGGGCCTGCGACAGCGATGCGGATCCGGGTGCTCTCGGTGTCCACGCCGCTGGCCTCGACCCGGAGGTCGAAGCGGGCACCCGGGCGGAACGTGGCGCGGTCGATCGGGAGGATGCGTACCTGGAGGCCGCCGCGCGGACGCCTGGCGTGCCCGGCGGTCGCCCGGAGCGTGCTGGGCGCGTGCGGGTCGCCGGCGACGAGGCCCTGGGCGCTTCGGGCGACGGTGGTCCGGCCGGCGGCGGGTTGCACCCCCGCACCGAGGACGACGGCACCGGCCAGACCACCGGCCCCTGCCCCGAAAAACCCCCGCCGCGACAACCCGGCGAGGGTGCCGCCGTCACCGTCCGCAGGCTCGTTGCTGGTGTCGTGCCGGTTCTGGGGTGCCATGGTCGTCGTCCTCGCTCCCTCGGGGGAGCGCCGTTGCTCCCCGGGCGACCGTATGGCCGAAGACGCAAGTCCGACAAGGTCCTGTCGTCCGGTATGTCCCCCGACTGCGGTCGTCGCGAGCAACGCCAGACGGCTGCGGGGCCGAGGAGTTCTCGGCCCCGCAGCCGACCCAGGACGTGGCTCGGTCCGTAGAGAACGCGGACCCAGGTCTCAGCTGGCGCGCTGCAGGGCCTTGATCTCGTCACGGGCCGCGGCGACCTCGGCGTGCTGACGCTGCACCACCGTGCGGAAGCCCGCGCTCAGGTCCTGCTTGAGCGCGTCCTCGTACGCCTTCACGCTGTGGTCCTCGCCCTGCACCGCGGCGTCCAGGACCCCCGACGGGTCGTCACCGGTCACGGCGTCCTTGAGGCCGAGCCACCCGCGGTGCGCCGCCGCGGCGACCGAACCGCTCTTGTCGACGTCGTCACCGTAGGCGTGGCCCAGGTCGACGATCTCCTGGGCGAACATCCCGCGCTGCTGCGCGAACCGGGTCATGGTCTGCGCCCACTCGGGGCGGTTGCTCTCGGTCAGCTTGTCGCCGGCCTCGGCGTACCCCTTCTGGCCGTCCTTTAGGGTCGTGACGAGATCCTTCGCGGCTTTCTTGTCATCAGACATGGCTGGGATGTACCCACCCCGGCAGCGACGTACACCTGGCCCGCCGTCCTAGGAACACGCCGGTCGGCCGACCTCGACCAGCCGGTCGAGCACCTCGACCGCGGCAGCGGTCATCGGGGCACCGCCGTGCCCCGTGCCCTCCAGGACGACGAGCTCGCTGCCGGGCCAGGCCTGGTGCAGGGCCCAGGCGGTGCTGAGCGGGCTGGAGACGTCCGACCGGCCGTGGATCAGCACACCGGGGATGCCCGCCAGGCGATCCATGCCGCGCAGCACCTGGTGCGGGGCGAGGAAGCAGCCGTTGCCCCAGTAGTGCGTGACCAACCGGACGAACCGAAGCCGGAAGTCGGCCGGGGCTGCCTGCAGGTCCGGCTGCGACCGGGGAGCCAGTGACATGTGGGTGTCCTCCCACGTGCACCAGGCCAGGGCGGCACGCTCGCGCACGACGGGGTCCGGGTCGGCGAGCAGGCGGGCGTAGGCAGCGGGGACGCCGCACGGGTCACCCAGGTCGGCATCCGGCACAAGAGCGGCGAACGCCTGCCACTCCCGCGGCCAGACCCGGCCGACGTCACGCGTGAGCCAGGCGATCTCGTCCGCGTCGCCCGAGGTGACCGCGGACAGCACCAGGGCCCGCACCCGCTCGGGATGGCGCTGTGCGTAGACGAGCGCGAGCGTCACCCCCCAGGAACCGCCCGCGACGACCCACCTGTCGATCCCCAGGTGCCGGCGCAGCCGCTCGACGTCGGCGACGAGGTGGTCGGTGGTGTTGCTCGACAGGTCCGTGAGGGCAGGGTCGTCAGGGTGCGCCGGGTCCCGGGGGGCGACACTGCGGCCGCTGCCGCGCTGATCCATCAGGACCGCACGGTAGGTGGAGCCGAACAACCCGCGGCTGTCGGGGGCCGACCCTCTACCGGGGCCGCCGTGCAGCCACAGCGCGGGCGTGCCGTCCGGGTCGCCGACGGTCTCCCAGTGGACCCGGTGGCCGTCACCGACGTCGAGCAGACCGGAGTCGTACGGCTCCAGCACCGGGTGGAGACGCCCCTCAGCCATCCGGGCCCCCGGGGTCGACGCCGTCGAGGCGGTCGGTGCCGAACGGCACCCCGAACCACCCCTCGTGGGCTGTCTCCGCGAGCGGGCGGCGGCCACGGCGCAGGCTGGGCGAGCGGCGGTCCGGCGCCGTGTGGCCCAGGCTGACCACACCGACGAGACGTCGGTCGCCCGGTACGCCGAACGCGTCCCGGACCGCGTCGTGACGGTGGTCGGGGACGCCGAAGAAGCAGGCCCCGAGCCCGGCGTCGACCGCCCCGAGCAGCAGCAGCAGCGCGGCCATCCCGGTGTCGACGTCCCAGTACGGCACGGGCCAGGTGTGCTGACCGCTGCCTCGTCCGGCCGCACCCGGGGCGGCCCGGCGGGCTGACTTGTCCGCCTCGGCGTACCGGGCGACGTACCGGTCGGGGTCCGACAGGCACAGCACCAGGACCGGCGCCGTCCGCATGCCGGTCTGCCAGGCGTCACGTGATGTCGAGGCGGGAGGGCCGACGGGGGGCGTGTCGCCGACCTCACCTGTGGTCACGTCCCAGAAGCGCTCCCGGGCAGCGCCGCGCAGCAGCAGCAAGTCCCGTCCCTGGCTGTGCCCGGCCGAGGGGGCCCGGCTCGCCTGGTCGAGCAGGGCGGCCAGAACCGCGTCGTCGACGGCCCGCGCCGGGTCGTAGCTGCGCACCATGCGACGGGACCGGACGACATCACGGTGCTCCACCCCGCCACCCTGCCCGCACGACGCGATGAAGGCACGCCGACCGATGGGGCGGTCCTGCGTGCCCTCGTGCGGCGCTCGACCGTCGCAGCGGGTCAGTCGACGACGTTGTCGCTGCGTCGCACGGTCTCGGTGCCGTTGGGCGTCTGGTTCTGCTCGACGACCTCGGTGCGGCTGGTCCGGCGGGGGCCGGTGCGTCGCGACATAAGGGCGATGCCGAGGACGAGGCCGATAGCGCCGCCCGCCATCAGGATGTAGCCGATGAACTGGAGGTTGACGCCCGAGATGGCGTCGGCCTCGATGCCGAAAGCGAGGATGGCGCCCAAGATGATGAGCCCGATACCGCTGCCGATAGTCATGGCGCTCGGGTACCCCCCCGGCGGCGGCACCAAACGTCGAAGGCTGCTCAGACGCCCCTGAGGTCCAGGTCGCACCTGTTCGGCCCAGCGGTGTCGAGCACGACCGGGATCCCCCAGTCCTGCTGGAACAGGTGGCAGGCGGCGTGCTCGGGGACCTCCCCGGTGACGGGGTCGCCGTCGCAGGAGGCCGCCTGGACGCTGACGTGCAGCACACCCGCGCCACCGGGCTCACCCGCCAGCCGCAACGTCCGGTGCAGCCCGGGTGCGCTGCCGCCGCCCACGAGCAGCAGCCCCGGCGGCGTCGATGACACGGTCAGGCGGGTCGGGTCCCCCCAGCGGTCGTCGAGCTTCTGCCCCGTCGGCGGGGTGAAGGCGACCTCGAGCTCGACGTCGCCGGGTGCCAGCGGGGTCGGGGGCCGGTGGCTGCGCTGCTCCCCGGTGTCGACGCGGGAGGCGTGCTGCGGCAGCCGGACCCGCACCAGCTCGTGCGCCGCGGACGCGACGACCAGCAGCAGGGCGGGGTCGTCCGGGTCCAGCACGACGTCGGACGGCTCGGCCAGGTCACGGGCCAGGGTCGTGACCTCACCGCTGCCGGGGTCGTAGCGGCGGATGGCACCGTTGTAGGTGTCCGCGACGGCGACGGACCCGTCGGCCAGGACCCCTACACCGAGCGGGTGCTGCAGCCGCGCGCCCGCGGCGGGCCCGTCGACGTGACCGAAGTCGAACAGGCCCGTCCCGACCACGGTGGTCACCGTGTAGCCCGGCAGCGCCGCGGTGGCGGCGTTGGCCAGGCGGGTGTCGGTGACCAGGGGGGTGCCCCGGTCGGGGGCCGGCCCGCCGCCGGGCACGTCCAGCCCGTCCGCGCTGCCGTCGACCCGCTCGAGCAGCCGCAGGGCGCTGGTCTCGGAGTCCGCGAGCCACAGCCGCCGGCCGTCCGCCGAGGCCGCCAGGCCCGACGTCTGGGCGAACCAGGCCTGCTCGGCGGCGCCGTCGCGGATCCCCTCCGCCGACGTGCCCGCCAGCAGCCGGACCACCCCCCGGACCGGGTCGGACGCAGGGTCGAACGCCCACAGCTGATGCAGACCGGCCATCGCGACGACGACCTGCCCGTCGAACCACGCGACGTCCCAGGGCGTGCTGAGCCGCTGCCCCAGGGCAGGGCCGCCGCCGGCACGCTCGCGCAGCTGCTCCCCCGTGCCGGCGACCGTGACCAGGTCACCCTCGACCAGCCGCAGCCCGCGCAGCACGTGGTTGGCGGTGTCGGCCACCACGACGTCGTAGCCGACCCGGGCCGCGACGTCGGCCGGCAGCAGGGCGAGGCCCTGGGGTTCGGCGAGCTGCGCCTGCCCGGGCCCGCCGTCGCTCAGGCCGCGCTCGCCGGATCCGATCGTGCGCAGGACCGTGGTGCCGTCGGCGTCGAGCTCGACCAGGCGGTGCCGCGAGGAGTCGGTGACCAGCAGGGTCGTCCGGCCGTCCCGCTGCAGCGGGAGGACCTTGCCGGGGAAGCGGAGCGTGGTGGCCGACGGCACGGGCGGGGCATACGGCGCGTCGCCACGTCGCAGGGTGCCCTTGGCCTCGTGCTCGGCCACAAGCTCGGTGATCAGGGTCCGCAGCCCCGGCCCGTGCCCCTCGCCCGACAGCTGCGCGACGACGTAGCCCTCGGGGTCCACGACAGCCAGGGTCGGCCAGGCACGGGCGGCGTAGGCCTGCCAGGTCAGCAGCTCAGGATCGTCCAGGACGGGGTGGCGGACGCCGTAGCGCTCGACCGCGGCGGCGAGCGCGTCCGGTTCGGCCTCGTGCTCGAACTTGGGCGAGTGGACGCCCATCACGACGACGGTGTCGTCGAACTCCTCCTCCAAGGGACGCAGCTCGTCGATCACGTGCAGGCAGTTCACGCAGCAGAAGGTCCAGAAGTCCAGGACCACGACGCGGCCACGCAGCCCGGCGAGGCTCAGGGGCTCGCCCCCGGTGTTCAGCCAGCCGCGACCGGCCGGCTCGGGGGCGCGGACGCGGGCACGGCGGGGGGTGCCGACGGTTGTGGAGGAGCTCACGGATGGAGACAACCCGACGCGGGTGCTGCCGCTTCCCGCGGCCTCGTGCCAGGGTGGCCGGATGGCACAGCTGCTGCACCTGGCCGACCCCGCCGACTGGGCCGAGGCCCAGCAGGTCGGCTCCTACGACCGCTCCACCCGCGGGGCGTCACTGGCGGAGGTGGGGTACGTGCACTGTTCGTACGCCCACCAGGTCGAGGCGGTCGCGGCCCGCGTCTACGGCGACTGGGACGGCGAGCTGCTGCTGCTGCGCATCGACCCTGAGCAGGTGGGCGTCGAGGTGGTGGAGGAGGACCTCGAGGGCGTCGGGGACCTGTTCCCGCACGTCTACGGCCCGATCGAGACGGCCGCGGTGACGTCTGCGGAGCAGATGGTGCGCCGCGAGGGGGTGTGGCGGCTGCCCTGAGGGGCGACCGCCCTCGTGGCGGCGGTGCCGACGTCCGCACCGCCGCCACGCGGCCTGCCCCCCCCCGCACCCCGACGGTGCCGGGGCTCAGGGCTGGTCGATCGTCTGACGCAACCACTCGTGGAACGCGCCGATGTGGTGCTCCGACGGCACCAGGACGCCGCCGTCGCGGTAGGCGCGCGACGACATCGCCGGCTGGGTGCGTTCGCATGCCTCGAAGTCCTGCCGGTTCACGCGGTCGAACAGCTCGACGGACCGTGACACGTCCGCCCCGGACGTCACGACGTCGGGCGCGTAGAGCCAGTCGCACTCCACGACGGTGCGGTCAGCGGCCAGCGGGAACATCCGGTGGACGATGACGTGGTCGGGCACCAGGTTGACGAACACCGTGGGCCGGATCGTGATGGCGTAGTAGCGCCGGTCCTGCTCGGCACCCACCCCGGGCAGCCGGTCGAAGCCCTCCGTGCCGTCGACGGTGAAGCCCAGCGCGTCGGGCGAGAACTCCGCCCCGTGCCCGACGAAGTACTGCGCGGCGTACCCGCCGGCGAACTCGGGCAGCACCTCGGTCAGCTCCGGGTGGATGGTCGCGCAGTGGTAGCACTCCATGAAGTTCTCGATGATGAGCTTCCAGTTCGCCTTGACGTCGTAACGGACCCTGCGGCCCACCTGCAGGTGCTCCGTGCCGTAGCCCTCGACGATCGCCAGGTCGCCGAGCCGCTCCACCGCGGCCCCCAGCACGTCGTCCTCGAACGACGGCGGCACCTCGGCCAGGCTGACCCAGGCGTAGCCGAGCCACTCGCGCAGGTGCACCCGGTGCAGGCCGTAGGCGACGCGGTCTACATCGGGCATCCTCGTCAGGTTCGGGGCGGCGACCAGACGTCCGTCCAGCCCGTAGGTCCACGCGTGGTACGGGCACTGCAGGTCACGACGGACCTGGCCGCTGGGCTCAGTGCACAGCTTCGCGCCCCGGTGACGGCAGACGTTGAGGAACGCCCGTAACCCACCGTCCCGACCACGGACGACCAGGACACTCTCCCGCCCGACCTGCACCTGCTGGAACGCACCCGGGGTGGCGAGGTCGGCGGAGCGGACGGCGCAGATCCACATCCGCTCCAGGATGAGCCGCTGCTCCCGCTCGAACACGTCTGGGTCGGTGTAGTACGGGCCGGCCAGCGTGGGGATGAGGCTGCCGACGTCGTCGGGGCTCTCTGGTGCGCTGTGACCCTGGGAGGCCTGGCTCGGGATGGCCTGGCCGGGCACGGCCGGCCCCGGTGCGGTCGTGGTCATGCGGGCACCTCGAGGCTGTGGCCGGCGAGCGCCGGGCGGCGGGGGTCGAACAGGGCGATCGGGTGCGCGGTGGAACCGGTGGTCACCAGGTCGGCGAGGATCTCGCCGACGACGGGCACGAACTTGAACCCGTGCCCGGAGAAACCGCACGCGACGGTGACGGCCGGGTGCTCCGGGTGCGTGGCGATCACGAAGTTGTGGTCCGGCGTGGTCGAGTACATGCAGGTCTGGGCGTCGAGCAGCGGCCCTGGCAGGTCCGGCAGCACCTGGGCGGCGCGTTCCTGCATCGCGGCCACCTCGTCCTGGTGGACCTTGCGGTCGATGGTGTCCGGGGTGCAGTCCTTCCCGCGACGGAAGAACGCGATCTTGGCGCCGCCGTCCGGGCCGTCGATGGCGGGGAAGCCATACACCTGCTCACCGTCGCGGTCCTCGTGGATGTAGATCGGGTGCCGGTCGGCGGTGAAGGGCCCGGTACCACCGCGGGGGTCGAACCAGTACATGACCTGGCGCTCCACCTGGATCGGGACGCCGAGGTCAGCCAGCAGCACCGGCGCCCATGCCCCGGGAGCCACGACCAGCCTGTCGGCCTCGTAGCTGCCGTGCGCCGTGGCCACCCGCACCCCCGCGGCGGTCGAGGTCCACGACTGCACCGGCTCGTGGAAGCGGAGCTCCGCCCCGGCCCCGGCAGCCAGGCGCAGGTGCGCGGTGACCGTGGCCTCGGGGCGCACGAACCCCGCCTTGGCCTCGTAGACACCTACCTCGTCCGCGGCCGGGGAGAACGTCGGGAAGCGGGCGGCGACCTCAGAGGCGTCGAGGAGCTCGTGCGGCAGGTCCCACTCCCGGGCGGCGAGCAGGCTGCCGGCGACGGCCTGGCTGTCCGGCCGCCCCAGGAACAGCCCGCCGGTCAAGGACAGCACGTCCACTCCGGAGTCGCGCTGCAGCTGCTCCCACAGCTCGTAGGAGCGCAGCAGCAGTGGGACGTAGGCCGGGTCCTCGAAGTAGGACTGCCGGGTGATGCGCGAGCCGCCGTGGCTGGAGCCCTGGTCGTGCGCGGGCCCGTGACGCTCCAGGCCGAGGACCCGCCGGCCCCGGGCGGCCAGGTGCGCCGCAGCCGCGCTGCCCATGCCGCCCAACCCGATGACGATGACCTCATAGGACATGTGTGTCTCCTCGGCCTAGCTGCGGACGCGGGACATGTCGGGGTCGACGAGCGGCTCGGCGACGGCGTGCGCGGCGAGCCGTCGTCCGAAGTACTCCACCTCGACCGCCACGCCAGGGGTCGATGCGGCGGTCGGCAGCCAGGCATAGGCAACCGTCCGGCCGACGGTGCACCCGTAGGCGGCGCTGGTGACATAGCCGACCGCAACGCCGCACACGAAAACCGGCTCCTTGCCGAGGACGACCGCCTCCGGGTCGTCCAGGACAAGGCAGGTCAGGCGCCGCTGGACGTTCTCCGCCGACCGGCCCTGCAGCGCGGTGCGGCCGACGAAGTCACCCTTGGCCGGCTTGACCGCGAAGCCCAGCCCGGCCTCGTAGGGGTCGTGCTCGCTGGTCATGTCGGTCCCCCAGCGCCGGTAGCCCTTCTCCAGCCGCAAGCTGTCGAACGCGCTGCGGCCGCCGGCGACGACGCCATGGGGCCGGCCCGCGTGCCACAGCACGTCCCACAGCCGCAGCCCCAGGTCGGCGGTGGTGTACAGCTCCCAGCCCAGCTCACCCACGTACGACAGCCGCAGCGCGGTGACGGGCACCCCGGCGACGGCCAGCCGGCGGGCGCGGAAGTAGCGCAGGGCCGCGTTCGAGACGTCGGTGCGGGTCAGCGGCTGAAGCACGTCACGCGCGCGCGGACCCCACAGCCCGATACAGCACCAGCCGCCGGTGACGTCGCGGACACTGACCCCGGCAGGAGCGGCACGCAGCAGTCGGTCGGTGTCAAGCGGGCCGTTGGCCATGACCTGGAACTGCTCGTCCCCCAGCCGGGTGACCGTCAGGTCGGACAGCACGCCGCCGGCCTCGTCCAGCATGAGGGTGTAGGTCACCGCGCCCACCGGCCGGGCCAGGTCGTTGCTCGTCAGCCGCTGCAGCAGCTCCAGGGAGCCGTCGCCGGCGACCTCCAGGTGGGTGAGCGGGGTCATGTCGTACATCGCCACACCCGCCCTGGTGGCGCGGGCCTCGACCGCGGCCGCCGGGGACCAGTACCGGGCTGACCACGGGTCCCGGGTGGGCAGATCGGGGACCGGCTCGGACGGCAGGTTGCTGTCGTACCAGAGGGGTCGTTCCCAGCCGCCGGCCTCGCCGAAGAACGCTCCGAGCTCCTGCTGCCGGGCGTAAAAGGGCGAGGTACGCAGCGGTCGCTGCGTCTTGCTGGGCTGGAGCGGGTGCACGACGTCGTAGACCTCGACGAAGCTCTGCACGCTGCCCGCCTCGACGGCCTCGGACGTCAGGGCGGCGTCCTCGAAGCGGTACAGGTGGCACTCAGCCAGGTCGGTGCGGGGGCGGCCCTCGACCAGCCACTCCGCCATGGCCCGGGCCACACCGGCGCTGTGGGTGACCCAGACCGCCTCGGCTACCCAGAACCCGGCCAGGCCGCGGTGCTCGCCGAGCAGCGGCGCACCGTCGGGGGTGAAGGAGAACACCCCGTTGAAGCCCTGCTCGACCTTGGTCTCCGCGAGGGCGGGCAGCAGCTTAAGGCTGTCCTGCCACGCGGGCGCGAAGTCGTCCTCGGTGAACGGCAGGGCGGACGGCATCTGCTCCGCCGTGACCGTCCCGTCGTCAGCGAGGCCCGCGACGTCCACCGGCATCGGTCGGTGGCCGTAGTAGCCGATCCCGACCCTGTCGCCGTGCTCGCGGTAGTACAGGTCGGCGGCCTGGTGGCGGAGGATGGGCAGTCGCGCCTCCACGACCCCGTCGTCCCGCAGGCCGGGGACCTGCCCGGTGGTGGCGTACTGGTGCGCCATCGGCAGCAACGGGACGGTCAGGCCCACCATCGCGCCGACCTCTGCGCCCCAGAAACCGGCGCAGGACACCACCACGTCGGCCGGCAGCAGGCCCTGGTCGGTGAGCACACCGGTGACGCGGCCGCCGCTGCTCCTGACCTCCAGAACCGCGTGGTGGCCGAGGAATCGGGCGCCTCGAGCGGTGGCCCGGCGAGCCTGCGCCTCGCCGGCGCGCAGCGCCTTGGCCAGGCCGTCGGAGGCCACGTGCAACCCGCCGAGGACCCGGTCGGCATCCAGGAGCGGGTGCAGCCGCACGCACTCCTGCGCGTCGACCAGCCGGGCGTCGGTGACCCCCCACGAGGTGGCCCAGCCGTGCCGGCGGTGCAGGTCGGCCCAGCGGTCGGCCGTGGTGGCGACCTCCAGGCCGCCGACCGGCAGGAAGCAGTCCTGCCCGTCCAAGGACAGCCCGGAGAACTTGTCCACCGTGTAGGCCGCCAGCCGTGCCATGGTCCGGGAGGTGCTGGTCTGGAACACCAGACCGGGGGCGTGCGAGCTGGACCCACCGGTGGCGAACAGGGGGCCCTTGTCCAGGACCGTCACGTCGGTCCAGCCCCGCTCCGTCAGCTCGTCGGCGAGCGAGCAGCCGACGATGCCGGCTCCGACGATGACGACGCGGGGCTGAGCCATGGGGCCTCCTGACGGGCGCCGGACGGTGCCCTGTTGGGCAGCGCGCAACACGTAGTGCGTGATGCAACGGCGTCGCCAGCAGAAGGCTCGGCCCGTCGGGCCCTGGTGTCAAGGGGCGGGTGCGTGCCCCGCTCAGGCGAGGTGACCGAGGCGGCGGCTGATCTCCGCCGTGGCCTCGAGCAGCCGCGGTGCGACCCGGTCGAACGACGCCTCGGTCAACCGGTAGGACGGCCCGGAGACGCTGACTGCGGCCACCACCCGTCCGCGGTGGTCGCGCACCGGAGCGGCAAGGGCGTTGAGACCGAGCTCGTACTCCTCGACCGTCGTGGCCCAGCCCCGCGCCCGCACCTGCGACAGCTGACGCCCGAGCTCGGCATAGGAGGTGATCGTGCGCTCTGTGAACCGGGGCAGCGCCTCCCCGAGAAGTGCACGCAGGTCGGGCTCCAAGGTCCAGGCGAGCATCACCTTGCCGCTCGAGGTGGCGTGAGGGTGGGTGCTCTGCCCGACCCAGTTGTGAGAGGAGATCGAGGCCGGCCCGCGCACCTCGCTGAGGTTGACGTCACGCCCGGTGTCGCCCAGGACGGCCAGGTTGACCGTCTCCCGGACGTCCTGCGCCAGCGCCTCGCAGGCGGAGCGGCTCTCCGTGGCCAGGTCCTGCTGCACGGTGAGCGCGCCTGCCAGGCGGGCGACCCCGAAGCCGAGCCGGTACTTGCCCCGGTCGGCCAGCTGCTCCACGAAGCCCCGGCTCTCCAACACCGCCAGCAGGCGGGACACCGTGGACTTGTGCACGCCCAGCTCGGTGGCCACCTCGGTGACGCCGGTCGGGCCCCTGGTGGCCAGGATCTCCAGGACGGTCAGCGCGCGGTCCACGGACTGCACGGGGACCGTCGGCTCGGGTCCTGGCTCGGTGGTCGCGCGCTCGGTCGCCGTCCGCTCTGCCGCCACCCGGTCGAGGCTAGGCGACTCCCCACCCTTGACGGGGCGCAACCACGAGGTCACGCTGTTGCAAACTACCCATCAGTTGTGCAATACGCAACGGAGTTGCGAGTGATCCTGGTCTGCTCTGTCGATGACCTGCCGCCCGGGACCGCGGTGCGGGTGGCAGCCGAGGTACCGCTCGCCGTCTTCAACGTCGACGGGACGCTGTACTGCATCGACGACACCTGCACCCACCAGGACGCCTCGCTGGCCGACGGCTACCTGGAGGGCTGCTGGGTGGAGTGCCCGCTGCACGCCTCCATGTTCGACCTGCGCACCGGGCACCCCCACGGCCCGCCGGCGCGGGCGCCGGTCCGCACGCACGGGGTCGTGGTCCAGGACGGTGTGGTGCACGTCGCCGCGGACAGCACGGTGGCCGCGTCGTGATCCGCAGCGTCACGGTGGTCGGCGCGTCGCTGGCCGGGCTGTCCACCGTCCGGGCGCTCCGGGCGGGCGGGTACCAGGGCCGCATCAGGGTCGTCGGCGACGAGCCGCACGCGCCCTACGACCGGCCGCCGCTGTCCAAGGGCGTGCTGACCGGCCTCGTGCCGGCCGCGGACCTCGCCCTGCTGGGCGCCGAGGACGAGGTCCTGGGGGTGGACTGGCTGCTCGGTGTCCGTGCGGTCTCGCTGGAGCCCACCGGGCACCGCGTGGGCCTTGCCAACGGCTCGACCCTGGCCGCGGACGCGGTCGTGCTGGCGACCGGCGCCCGTGCCCGCCGACTCCCCGGGACCGACGGGTTGGCCGGGGTGCACGTGCTGCGCACGTTGGAGGACGCCGTGGCCCTGCGCGAGCAGCTCCGGACGGCCCGCGCGCTCGTCGTCGTCGGGGCGGGCTTTATCGGTGCGGAGGTCGCGAGCAGCGCCCGCAGCCTCGGCCTGGACGTGACGGTCGTGGAGACCGCGACCACCCCGCTCGCCGGCCCGCTGGGCGAGCAGATGGGTGCCGCCTGCGCCCTGCTGCACGGCGACCACGGCGTCCGGCTGCGGACGGGTACCGCCGTGGCGGAGCTGGTCGGCAGCAGCAGGGTCGAGGCGGTCGACCTCGTCGACGGGACCCGGCTGCCGGCGGACCTGGTCGTGGTCGGGATCGGTGCGGTGCCCGCCGTGGAGTGGCTCGCGGGCAGCGGGCTGGACGTGACCGGCGGGGTGCGGACCGACGCCGCCTGCGCGACCGCGGCCCCCCGGGTCCTCGCCGTTGGCGACTGCGCGCTGTCCTTCGACGTGCACGCCGGCCGCCCGGTGCGGGCCGAGCACTGGACCCACGCGCTGCAGCAGCCGGCAGCGGCAGCGGCCACCCTGCTCGGCGCCCCAGCGGCGCACACCGCGCTGCCTACTTCTGGTCGGAGCAGTACGGCCTGCAACTGCAGCTCGCCGGGAGGGTCGAGCAGGGGGACGCGGTCGCCGTGGTCGAGGGGTCCGTGGCCGAGCGCTCGTTCGTCGCGACGTACACCCGGGCCGGGCGCCTCGTGGCCGTCCTGGGCCTCGGCGCCACAGGCGAGTTCACACGCTGGCGCCGTCGGCTGCGCACCGAGACTGCGGGGCGGCTCGTCGCACGGACGTGACGGGGCGTCGCTTGTGACGGTGAGCTGTCTCGCACTGTTGGGGTGATGTCAACCGTGAGGCCGTCCTCCGGGTGCACGGGTATCGACGTGCGCATGCTGGGTGGCCTCGTCCCACCCGGCGCACCGACCGAAGGTCCGACTGAGCCACGACCACAGCCACACCCACGAGCCCACCCAGTGCCGCACCGTCGTCGGGGTCGACCAGCCGTGCTAGGTCCGCGCCCGCGGCACCGACGGCAACTACCCCCAGCCCGGGGACCTCGGTGCCGGTGTCGCCCCGGAGGGGCCGAAGCTGGACGTGGTCGGGGCCGCGGGCCCGTGGGTCGACCTGTGGTTCTACACGAACCCGATCTTCGTCGTAGGACGGGTCGGCGACGACGATAACGTCTGCGTCGGCCGGCAGGCCGACCTTCTCCTCGCTGATGTCGGCGACCATCCCTCACGAAGGCGACAGTCCGGTCGTCGACCTCATCGGGCAGACCTGCCACCAGCTGGTCGAGGTCCCCGCTGAGCACCTGCGCCTGCTCCTGCCGACGAAGGCCTCTGCGACGGTGAGGAACCGGTCGCGCCACTCCCCGTTGGTCGGCTGCGCCACGCCGGTCCGACTGCCGGTAGGCCGACCACTGGGAAAGGACCGGGCGGGAGCGGCCGGGCGACGTCGCAGGCACGCGAGAAAAATCGGGTCGGAGGTCGAGATCAGCCGCAACATGCAGGTGGCTGACCACACTCCATCGGGGACGAGACGCCTACCCGTGACGGACACAGCCCATCGGCGGGCGGCCGGCGCGCAGGTCCGGCACAACGGCACCCTGCGTCGAACCCCGTCGCTGCAACGGCACGTCGCGTCGCGTAGACCGCCACAACGTGCCGTTGCGTCGAACCGCGCCCCGTCACCAGGTGACGGTGGCCGCCCCCGACTCGTCCACGCCGACGCCAACGGCGCGGCCGCCGGCCCGGAGACCGCTGACCGTCGTGGCGCCGAACGACCAGGGCTGCACCGGGGACGCCGTGACCGACCCCGCCGGTACGTCGGCGCGCACCCCGCTCACCGATGTCAGCAGCGACACCGCGGCTGCGGTTGACCAGGCCTGCGGCCGGCACGCGGCCGGGTAGGGCACCGGGGTGGGGTGGGCGCTGCGCGCGTCACCGGCGAACAGCTCCGGCGGCCGTCCGTCGAAGGCGTGCAGCGCCGCGAGCAGGGCCTCGGCGACCGGGGCCACCTCGGCCCGGCCCTCGGCCGCGAGACCGGCCAGGCAGATCGCGGTGTCGTGGGGCCACACCGACCCCACGTGGTAGCCGGTCGATGAGTACCCGGCGGCGTCGCGGGACATCGTCCGGACGCCGAACCCCGACAGTGTCCGGGGCGGCGATCCGGCGGGCGACGTGGTCGACCTCGTCGGGCTCGAGCAGGCCGGTGCCGAGCAGGTGCCCGACGTTGCTGGTGAGCGACACGACCGGACGCTTGTCGCCGTCGAGGGCGATCGCGGGGAAGGGCCCCTCGGCGTCCTCGACCCAGAACCTGCGCCGGAACTCCGTCCGCAGCTGCTGCGACCAGTCGCGCCAGCGGTCGGTGCCGCCCCGGCCGAACGCCTCCAGCAGGTCCGCCCCTGCCCGGGCGGCGGCGTAGGCGTAGCCCTGCACCTCGCACAGCGCGACCGGCGCATGGGCGAGCGAGCCGTCGATGCGCCGCACCGCGTCGCCGGAGTCCTTCCACCCCTGGTTGGACAACCCGTGACCGGAGCTGTCGACGTACTCCAGCAGGTGGTCGCCGTCGGCGTCGCCGTGCTCCACGAGCCAGGTCAACGCGCCCTCCAACGCCGGCAGGAGCGGCTCCACCTGCTCGGCGGGCAGGCCCCAGCGCCAGGCGTCGGACAGGGTCAGCACCCACAGCGGGGTGGCGTCGATGGTGCCGTAGTAGACCGGGGGCAGGGCCCGCTGGACGCCGTCGTCGGCGTGGGCCTCCGCCAGCGAGAAGGACGACCCACGAACCTCGTGCAAGATCTTGCCCGGCTCCTGGGCGGTGCCGGGATCCACGTGGGTGCCCTGCCGCGACGCCAGCACCCGCAGGGTCGAGCCCGCGAGGTCGGTGGTGACGGGCAGCATCATCCGCGCCGCCCAGAGGCTGTCCCGGCCGAACAGGGTCAGGAACCACGGCGCGCCCGCGCCCAGGAACTCCTCGTCCGGGGCGTCGGTCGTGGTCAGCCGCAGCAGGCGCAGGTCGTCCAGCGCCCGCTCCACCACCGGCGCCAGCCGCCTGTCGGCGCTGTTGACGTCGATCGAGCGCCAGGAGGCCGGCCGGCTCGGGCTGGTGACGACGGCGCCGGTGTCGTGCAGGCCGAACAGCAGCTCGCGCGTGACGGTCTGCCCGGGGTCGACGTCGACCCGCCAGGACACGACGACCGCGGCGCCGTCGACGGCCCAGTCCGCACCGTGGGCGCGCAGCGTGCCGCGGAAGCCGTCGACCCCCCAGACCGCCTCCGGCCCGCCGACGTCGCTCGGCGCGACCAGCGGGTGCCGGTCGCCCCCCCTGACGGAGTCCAGCGGGGCCAGGTCGACCGTCACACGCACCTGCACGAGACAGCTGAACCCGGTGGCGGCCGTCGACACCACGGCGACCTGCTCACGGACCAGTCCGGGCTCCACCTCGCGGCAACGCTCGACCCGGACGGTCGGATCCGCGCCCGTGTCACCGAGGGACCGGGCGACCCCGAGGAACACGTGAGCGTCCCCGCCGTCGTCGTGGTGGGTGAGCGGCGACGGCTGCTCACCGTCCACGGTGACGACGCACTCGCGGACGAACCGGCGGTCGGCGTGCAGGAACCCCTGGACGCCGTCGGCGCGCACCTGACCGTCCTGCGCGGACCACGCCTGGGTGGGGGCGGACAGCACGAGGGCCAGGTCGTGCACCCATGGCTGACGGCCCGGGGACATGTCTGCATTCACGTGCGCCACCTTCTCCCACCCACCGCCCCGTGACATCCGAGCATCGGCCGGTGATGGTTCGACTGCTCTTCCCGAAGTCGCTCGCCACCCGGCGATCTCACGCCGTGGTCGCCCCTGGGGCACTGACGTCTCACCGCACGACTGGGTCGACGTCGACGTCGACGGCGCGCGCGAGCCCGAGCTCGACGGGCTGGTCTGCGCCAACGAATCCCTGGCGCTGCGCGCCCACGTAGCCGCGACCGCGGCCGGACGGGCCCTTCACGTGGTCGGCTTCGACGCCACGCCGGTCGCCTCGGCGCTCGGGCTGGCCAGCGTCGCCCCGCCTGTCCGCGAGGCCGCCCGCACCTGCCTGGACCTGCTGCTTCCCCGCCTGGGCAGCGGGTCCCCCGTGGCTCGCGGCGTCCTGCTCGAGGCCACCCTCGCGCGTCCCGACCGCTCGGTGACCACCTTCCAGGGGAGTCCCTGACCGCCCGGTGCACCTGACGCCCGAGGCACCAAGACCACCCTTGTCACGCACCAGCACCACCACGAAGGAGTGACACCACCATGACGAACCCCCTCACCCGCGCGGCCGGCGGCGGCGACGCCAGCGCACCGCCCGCCTCGGCCGACGGCCCCGCCGACCTCCAGCTGCTGATCGGCTCCAGCGGCGGCGCCGAGACCACCCCCGCCACCGCGGCGGCCGACGCCTGGGCGGAGGAGACCGGCAACACCGTCCAGCCCGCGAGGACCTGACCCAGGAACTGACCCAGGTCCTCGCGGGCGGGAACCCGGCGGATCTGTTCTACATCGACGCCTCGGTCGTCGTCGACTACACCGTCAACGGCACCAGCAGGTTCGCTGCCCTCAGCGCCAGGACCGCCACCACCAACCAGATCAAGGCGACGCTGATCTCGGGACCCGACCACGTCGCGACCGCTACCAGGGCCTGTCGAACATCATGGTCATCGCCGCCCCTGACTGCCTCGCGCCGGAGGCGGCGCGCATCGTCGGCGCTGGGGCGTTCCGCATCTTCGGGTCCGTGGTGCTGCCGTTGGCCCACCCGGCGCTCATCACCCTGACGATCCTGTCCTTCCAGGGCTCGTGGAACGAGCAGCCGCAGTTCATCGTGGCCAGTCAGGACCCCGAGCTGGCCACCCTCACCAAGGGCGCGGCCTCCATGAACAGCGGACAGCTGGGCTCGGGCAACCAGTACCCGCTCACCATGGCCGCGGCCGTCCCGGCGCGCGGATCCGGCTCCACCTGCCTACCGTGCTGGCATGACGATGAGCAAGGGTGACCGGGTGTCGTGGAACACCCCGCAGGGCGAGACGACCGGTACGACGGTCGAGAAGAAGACCGCTGAGTTCGAGCACGACGGCCAGACGTTCAAGGCGAGCGACGACGTGCCGTTCTGGATCGTGGAGTCGGAGAAGAGTGGCGCCCGCGCCGCCCACAAGGAGTCCACGCTCAACAAGGAGTGAGCCGGGTCGACCCGCCGTCCGCCCTCAGCCACCGGTGAGGGCGGACAGGAGCAGACCCGTGCCGGCCGCGCCGGACAGCACCAGCACCGCCCGGCGCAACGCCTCCGTCGAGACACGTCGCCGCAGCGGGCCCGACAGCAGGTACCCGAGCACCACCGCGGGCACCAGCAGCAGACCGACCGCCAGCTGGTCGAGGGTCACCTCGCCAACCAGGGCGAGCGAGCCGATGCTCAGCACCGAGCCCAGCAGGAAGAACGACGCCAGCGTCGACCGGATCGCCGGCCCGCCGCTGTTCCGGAAGGCGATCGCCATCGGCGGCCCGCCGATGCCCGAGGTGGTGCCGCCGACGCCGCTCAGTGCCCCTGCCAGCGCGAGCACCACCCGACGCGGCCCCCGGCTCGGGATGAGCTGGTCCGTGCCGTCGTCCCCGGTCCCGGCTGCATCCGCGGGCTCCCTGCCCGCCTCGGCGCGACGGGCGGCGGTGCCGCGGATGTCGGTGACCACGGCGGCCACCACTGCCAGGCAGACCGTCGCCGCGATCAGCAGCTGCAGCCCGCGCACGGGCAGCCAGGCGACCGCGAGGGCACCGACGGCACCCCCGGGCAGGCGCCCGACCAGGGCCCAGCCGATCCCTCGCAGGTCGACGTGCGAGCGCTCCCGCAGCGCGGTCACCAGGACCAGCGGCACCACCGCGACCAGGACACCGACCGGGACGAACTCGGGTGCGATCCATGCCAGCACGGGTACCGAGAGCAGGGCGAGCCCGAACCCGAGCACCCCCTGGACGACGGCGCCGAGGGTCACGACCAGCAGGCACAGCAGCAGGACGAGAGGGTTGCCCAGCAGGCTCCCCCAGATGTCCACGGGGCGAGACCCTACGGGGACGAGCACCGGGCGAGCTCGCTCGGGCGTCCCGCCTGACGGGGACCGGGTGGGACAGGGCGGCGTGGGGCTCGGCGGCCGCCGAGGAACATGTCACTCTGCTTGAGGAGCGACACCGACTTCGACAAGGCCCCGTCCGAGGCCATCTCCGACCTGTCCGGCTCCTACGCCGTCGACGCGACCCACAGCCGGCTCGGCTTCACCGCCCGGCACGCGATGGTCACCAACGTCAAGGGCAGCTTCGGCGAGTTCGACGGCACCGTCGTCGTCGACGCCGAGAACCCCGAGCGGTCCCGCGCCGACCTCACCATCCAGGTCGCCTCCGTCACCACGGGCTCGGCCGACCGCGACGGCCACCTCCGCTCCGGCGACTTCTTCGACGTCGAGAACTTCCCCACCTCGACCGCGGTCGAGGAGATCGACCACGCGGGCGGCACGTTCGTGCTGGTGGGGGACCTCACCATCCGCACGATCACGAGGCCCGTCCGCATCGACGTGACCTTCGAGGGCTCTGCCAAGGACCCGTTCGGCAACCTCCGCGCCGGGTTCGAGGGCAAGGCCGTCGTCAACCGCAAGGACTGGGACCTCACCTGGAACGCCGCCCTGGAGACAGGTGGTGTCCTGGTGAGCGAGAAGATCAGGCTCGACTTCGACGTCTCGCTCGTCAAGAGCTGACCCACCCTCCCGCTCCGGCAGCACGGACCGGGACGGGGCCGCCGCCCGACCGGACGGTGGCCCCGTCTTCGTGCATCGAGCGCCGGTTGGTGCGGCTGGGCCCCATCGGCTGACACGCTGCCGGAACGAACCCTTCAGGCCCTCCGAGCCAGCAGAGAGAACCCATGTCGTTCACCGAGTCAGTCGCCTCCGTCCTGCGCCAGTACGTCGGCTTCCGCGGTCGTGCCCGGCGGTCGGAGTACTGGTGGTTCGTCCTGTTCACCCTCCTGGTCAGCCTGGCCACCTCCGGGATCGACACCATGCTCGGGACCGCCGACGAGCTCGGGAACGGGACCGTCGGCACCGTCGTGGGGCTCGCGCTGCTGCTGCCGTCGCTGGCCGTCGGCGCCCGTCGTCTGCACGACACCGGCCGCAGCGGCTGGTGGCAGCTGATCGGGCTCATCCCGATCGTGGGCCAGATCGTCCTGCTCGTGTTCCTCGTCCAGGACTCCGACCCCGGCACCAACCAGCACGGGCTCGGCCCGAAGTACCCGGCCTCGGCCGAGGGGTACGGGCCCGGGTACCGGCAACCCGGCGAACCCGGGCAGGACCCGGGCCACCGCACCCCGCCGGGCTGAGCGGCCTGCCGGCTTCAGAGGGCGGCGGCGTCCTCGTCGTGGTGCACGCCGAGGCTGTGGAGGGCCCGCTCGAGCACCGACATCACCGCCAGCGTGTCGTCCAGGGGCATGGTCCGGCTCTCGGTCAGCCCCGCCGCGAGGCAGCGGTGCACCTCGTCGAGCTCGTGGGCGTACCCGGTGCCGGTGGCAGGCAGGACGACCTCCTCGCTGCTGTCGACGGAACGGCCGCCGCCGGCGTGGTGCACGACCACCCGGTCGGGGTGGTGGAACCGCGGTGGCACTTCGATCCACCCCTCCGTGCCGAAGACCGCCGCCTGACCGGGCAGCGGGGACAGCAACGAGCACGTGGCCACGCCGTGCCTGCCGTCCTCGGTGCGCCACAGCAGCGACGACTCCGCGTCGACCCCGTTCCGACCGAGGGCACCCGCCACCTCCAGCGATGCCGGCACCCCGCCCAGGACCAGCTGCAGCCACGACACCGGGTAGACGCCGAGGTCCAGCAGCGCGCCTCCGCCCTGCGCCGGGTCCCACAGCCGGTCGGTGGGGTCGAAGGGCACCCGCAGACCCAGGTCGGCGCGGACGGAACGGACCTCGCCGATCGCACCCTCGGCGAGCAGCTCACGCAGCCGGACCACCGCGGGCTGGAAACGCGTCCACATCGCCTCCATCACGAACACGCCCCTGTCCCGGGCCGCGTCGACCACCTCCTGCGCGCCGGCGAGGGTGACGGTGAACGCCTTCTCGACGAGCAGGTGCTTGCCCGCGTCGACCGCGGCGAGGGCAACGGCGTGGTGCTGACGGTGGGGCGTGGCGACGTAGACGACGTCCACGTCGTCGTCGGCGAGCAGCTCGGCGTAGGAGCCGTAGGACACGGCCGCGCCGAGCTGCTCGGCGAAGGCACGGGCCCGCTCCGGAGACCGGGAGGCCACGGCGTGCAGCACGCCGCCGGGTGAGTCCCCGCCTAGGGCGCCCATGACGCCCTGGGCGATGCGGCCGGGCCCCACCACCCCCCAGCGGACCGGGCGGTCGATGACGGGCTCGAAGGTGTTCTCGCTCATGCGGTGCTCCTGGTCGGCTCGGACGGGGGTCTTGGGCCTGGGCTCGTCAGGCCGTCGGCTCGTCATGGCCTCATCGCAGCAGCTCCGGGGTGCGCCAGGGCTCGTCGAGGACGTGGTGGGCGAGGAACGCGAACACCGTCTCGTACCAGACCTTCGCGTGGTTGGGCGTGAGGACCCAGTGGTTCTCGTCGGGGTAGTACAGGAACTTGTGCGGCAGGTTCCCGTCGGCGTCGGTGTCCTTGCTGCTCAGGTCCCACCACAACCGCAGCGCCTCGCCGATCGGCACCCGGTAGTCCTTGTCGCCGTGGATGACCAGGGTCGGGGTCACCCACCGCTGGACCGAGCGGTGCGGGGAGTGCTCCTGCGTCATCTCGGGGCTCATCTCGCGCGACCAGTAGTGCGCGGCGTCCGTGGTGGCCGCGAACTGGTCGAGCGCGTACAGCGAGGCGTGGGTGACGATCGCCCGGAACCGGTCGGTGTGCCCGCCGACCCAGTTGGCCATGTACCCGCCGAAGGACCCGCCGAGCACAGCCGTGCGACGGGCGTCGACGTCGTCACGGGCGACCGCGGTGTCGGTGACGGCCAGCAGGTCGGTGTAGGGCGCGTCGCCCCAACGACCCCAGCCGCGGGTGATGAAGTCCTTGCCGTACCCGGTCGACAGGGCGGGGTCCGGCAGCAGCACCGCGTACCCGCGCGAAACGGCCAGCCACGGGCACCAGCGCCAGCTCCAGGCGTTCCACGACGCGAGGGGGCCGCCATGGATCCACAGCAGCAGCGGGGCGGGGCACTCGGCGGAGGCGTCGTCGGGCAGGCACAGCCAGGCCCGGACCGGGGTGCCGTCCTCAGCGGTCGTGGTGACCTCCTCGACCCGGCCGGGCACGACGGGCTCGGGGACGGGACCGCGCAGCATCGTCGGGTGCTGGTGGGGGGTCCGGGGGTCCAGGCGGACCGGGGCGGGCGCTGCGGACACCGACGAGCGGAGCGCGTACACGTGCTCGCCGTCGGGGCTCACGCACACGTCGGAGTAGGCGGCGTCGTCCCCGGTCAGCTGGGTGGCCTCGCCCGTCGCGACCTCGACCCGGAACACGGGGGCGCGACCGTCGGAGTCCGCGGTGACCAGCAACGCCGTCCCGTCGGGGGTCCAGGTCGGGCGACCGGACCAGCGGTCCCAGCCCGGCGCCACCGCGACGGCCTCCACCTCGCCGACCCCGTCGCCCGGACGGGCGAGCGGGGCCACCGCGAGCCGGTAGGCACCGGAATCCTGCGGGGTGGAGCGGTCGTAGACCTGCAGCGCCACGGTGAGGCCGTCGGGCGACAGGCGCGGGGCCTCGTACTCGTGGTCGGCGTCGGACAGCAGCGTACGTCGGGCACCCGTAGCGAGGTCGATCGACACCAACGTCAGCCGCGCGCTGGCGCGGCCCTCGACGACCCCCCAGGTGGCGACGGCGGTGCTGCCGTCGGCGGTGACGTCCAGGGTGGTCTGGTGCAGCGCGGCTCCGGTCCAGCCGGTGACCTGGCGAAGCTCGAGGTCCGCCTCGGCGACGGCGTCCCCGTCCGCGTCCAGGTGCCCAGTGAGCAACCGCGGCCCGCCGGGGCCCAGGTCGTGGTCCCAGTACCGGACCGGGTACGCCTCGTGCAGGATCGCGCTGACCTTGGCGTCCGCGCGGGCCTTGCGGCGCTCGGCGTCGGACTCCGGGTCCTCGCCCGAGCCCGGCAGCGCCTGCGTCAGCAGCAGCACGTCTCCGGAGACGCCCGCGACGACCAGGTCCTGCAGGCCGCCGGGGCGGCTGGCCACGACCCTGGCCTCGCCACCGCCGGGAGGTAGCGCCCACAGCGCCCCGCGGGACGCGTCGTCCTCCGGCGGGACGTCGGGGTCGGGGCGCGTGGAGGTGAACAGGAGGGTGCCGTCGGGGGTGAAGGCGCCCAGCTGCTCGCCCGTGGCGGAGCGGGTCAGCCGGCGGGCCGGGCGGGCACCGGTGGGGTCGACCTCCCACAGCGCCGTCACGAACCGGTTGGCCTCGGGGTTGAGGGTCTGCAGGCTGGTCACCAGCCGGGTGCCGTCCGGCGACAACCGCAGCCCGCCCGTGCGGGGCAGCGCCTGGAACGCGTCGAGGTCGGCGAACGGGCCGGTGGGTTCCTCTGCAGGGTCGGTGGCCGGGCCGCTGCGTCGGGGAGTGCCGGTCGAGGTGTCGGTGACGTCGTCGCTCACGCGGCGATCCTGGCACGGCACCCGGACACGGCCGAGGCCCCGCCGCGGACGTGGCCGATCACCCGGGCGTCGGGGTCAGGGTGCAGCGGTGTCGTCGTCGGGAGCGGCGGTGTCGTCGTCGGGAGCGACGGAGGTCTCCTCGGGGGCGACGGGGTCCTCGTCGCGGGCGATGGAGGCCGCGCTGCGGCGCTGGAACGTCACCTGCTGCTCACCGAGGCCGGCGACGGTGATCTCGTCCAGGGCCACCAGGGACCCGTCCTCGGGGTCGAAGTGCAGGATCGTCATCTCCAGCGGCAGCGCGCCGCCGTCGCCGTCGAACGTCCGCAGACCCGCCCCGCCGGAGGACCCCTGGGTGAGCTCGAGCGTCCCGTCGACCCGCTGCTCCCCCCGCCTGTGGAGGTGCCCGTCGAGCACCAGCGGTACCACGCCGTGCAGGGGCCCGGCCATGGGCGGCTCGTGCACGAGGGCGACATGGGCGGGCTGGTCCAGGTCCTGCAACGCGTCGGCGAGCCCCTGCCCGGCGGCCACCAGGTCCTCCCGCTGGGCCGCCGACGCCGACGCCACCTGACGGACGGGCGTGAACCGTGGGTCGCCGACACCTGCCAGGCGCAGCCCGGCGACCTCCACCACGTCCGGGCCGTCGAGCACGACCACGCCCGGCAAGGCCTCCATCCACAGCTGGGTCTGGGCGGAGTCGTGGTTGCCGCGGACCCAGACGTAGGGGACCCCCAGCGAGCCTGCAGGGGTCGTCAAGGCGTTCTCGACCGGTGTGCCGAGGTCCGTGGAGTCACCGGTGTCCAGGACGGCCTCGACCCCGAACTGCTCCACCAGGGCGGCCATCACGCGGTAGGCGCCAGGGTTGTTATGGACGTCAGAGACCCACAGGACCGTGGTCGTGTCGGGCCCCGGCACCGCCGGCAGATTCCCGAGGGCCCCGTAGAGCTGGGCGACGTTGCCCGTGAGCTCCGTCAGCCGCGTGCCGTAGGTGTCCACGGCGGTGCGGGCCTGCGAGATGCCGCTCACCATGGCGGGGGCCTGCGCGAGCAGCCCGTCGAACTGCGGCTCGTCCAGCGCTGCGGAGGAGAACGTCGCCGCGGCCACGCCGCCGCTGGCCAGCAGCGCCGCGGCCGCACCGGTGGTGCCGACCACGACCGCCCGTACCTCACGGAACACCAGGGCGGTGGCCAGGCCCGAGCCCAGCAGCGCGACCAGGACGGCACGCACGCCCAGACGCAGGACGCCGTCACGGATGTCGGAGGCGAACACGTCCGAGGTGGGCATGGTCCCGCCGCGGACGACGGCTCCGACCGCGTCGACGTCGACGTTGCGGACGTCCGCCCGCAGCCTGAGGGGCCCGACGTGGGTGGCCATCAACAGCCTGCCGACGGGCGGGACGGCCACCTCGGTCCCACCCGCGGGCCGCAGCACCACCGACAGCTCGGCCTCGACCGGTCCCACGTCTGCGCGCACGTCCGCGAGGGTGACCAGCGCGGCGGCGGCCCCGCTCACACCGACCAGCAGCATCGCGGCGGTCCGCCAGGCGCGACGGCCACGTCCGGGCCGGACGGCGGTCCCTGGGCCGCTCATCGTGAACGCTCCCCGAGGCTGCCCAGCATCGCGTTGTACGCCGCCAGGTCCGCCTCGCCGTCCCGGTCGGCCTTGCGGTCGCGTCGTCTGGCCTCGCGCGTGTCGTCTCCCACCCAGCGCAGCGCGACCATGATGGCGAGCGCGATGGTGGGTACCTCGCCGATCCCCCACGCCAGCGCGGCGCCGTACTGCTGGTCGGCGAGCGGGTCGGCACCCCAGCCCCGGTCGGCGAACACCGTCTCGAACCAGCCCGGCTGCAGGACGGTCGTCGCACCCATCAGCCCGACGCCGAAGAACGCGTGGAAGGCCATCGTCGCGAACAGGATCAGCAGCCGCAGTGGGTACGGCGTGGGACGGACGCCGGGGTCGGTGCCCACCAGCGACCACACGAACAGGTAGCCGGCGAGGAGGAAGTGCACGTACATGGCCTCGTGGCCGTAGTGCGTCCGCAGGGCCACCCCGAACATCGGCGAGTAGTAGAAGAGCAGGAGGCTGCCCGAGAAGATCCCCGCAGCAGTCACCGGGTGGGTGAGGAACCGCGACACCGGCGTGTGCAGGCCCCACAGCAGCCACTCCCGCGGTCCGCGCGAGCCGTCCCTGCGCGGGCGGAGCGCCCGCAGCGCCAGGGTGACCGGCGACGCCGGGACCAGCAGCAGCGGCGCCACCATGCTCATGCTCATGTGCTGGACCATGTGGGTGCTGAACAGCACCCGGCCGTAGGCAGCCAGCCCGGAGCTGGTCACGAACAGGACGACGGCGAGCCCGCTCAGCCACAACAGCGTGCGCCACAGCGGCCAGGAGTCGCCGCGGGCGTGCAGGCGCCGCACCCCCAGCAGGTAGGCCGCCGCGAGCCCGGCGACCACCACGACCCAGAACAGGTCGGGGCGCCAGTCGGTGAGGACGCGGCCCAGCGTCTGCTCCGCCGGCATGGTGGAGCCGATCAGCACCTCACCCTTCGACCAGCCCGACGGGGAGTCGGTGTCCGACACGGGGGGCGAGGTGCTGCCCAGCGCGACCGCGACACCGACGGTCGACGCCATCACGGCCAGCTCGACCGCCACCAGCCGCCAGAAGGGCGCAGCGTGGCCGTCGCCCAGGCCGGGCACGGTGCGCCGGCGGTGCCACCAGCCGAGCGCGACCAGCACCGCCACCAGGGCGGACTTGGCCAGCAGGAGCAGCCCGTAGCGAGAGGCCAGGTCTGCGAACGAGGACAGCCGGGTGCTCGCGTTCAGCACGCCCGACACCGACACCACGACCACCGCTACCAGGGCCAGGCCCGAGAAGCGGCGCGCGACCGCGACCAGCGCAGGGCCGTGCAGGACCGGGCGCAGCAGGACCAGCGTCACCAGACCGCCGACCCAGACCGCGAGCCCCAGCAGGTGCAGGCCGAGGGCGGTGACGGCGGTCTCGTGCCCCTCGGCGCCGCCGGAGTGCCCGGTGAGGGCGATCGGCAGCAGGCCCGCCAACGCCAGCGCCGTGGCCGCCGCCGCCCCGCGGGGACCGGTGACCGCCGCGGCAACCGTCGTCGTCAGGCCGGCGAGCACCACGGTCGCGAGCAGCGACTGCCCCAGCTCGAAGGACGTCACGAAGATGCCGAGCTCACCGCCGAACTCGGAGTCGGTGGGCGCCGTGCCGGACAGGGTGGCGTAGCTGAGCACCAGGACCGCGAGCGCCGACACGGTCCAGGTCGCGGCCGCGACGGTCGCCACCCGCAACCCTCGCGCAGAGGCGGGCGTACCGAACGGGACGGCGACCACCGTCAGGACGAGGGCGCCGACCGCGACGACCAGGGCCAGGTCGTGGACGGCCTCGGCCGCGGGCAGGCCCCAGCGCACGGCGACGCCGGGGTCGGCGAGGAGCGTGCTGGTCCGGGGGGCCAGCAGCACCGCCAGCCCGACGGCGAGAAGGGCGGCCAGGGTCATCAGCAGCAGCGAGGACCGGCGGACCTCGGGTACCGGGGTGGCGACCGGTGGCCGGGCGGCGGTGGCGGACCTGCTCACGGGCCTCAGGCCTCCGGCGGTCGCCGGCGCAGCTGCACGACGAGGGCGGCGCCGGCTGCGAGCGCCAGCAGGACCGCGCCGGCACCCAGCGCCCACGACGGCAGGCCGTCGGTCACCAACGCCACCGGATCACCGGTCACAGCCGTGGGCTCCTCGGCGGGTGCGTCCGAGGCGGGTGCGGTGGTGCTCGGGACGGGGGGCGCCGCTCCGTTCGCGCCGGCGGCGGGCCGTGCGGCCGCGACCTCCGCCGGGTCCAGCTCGAAGCTGACCGTGTGCTCGACCGGGTGCCCGTCGGTGCTGACCACGCGGGCGACGACCTGCCAGGCGCCCACGACCTCGCCGGCGTCGGCAAGACCCGTCGAACCGGCAAGGTCGAGGGTGACGTCGAGACCGTCCGCGGTGGACTCGGTGATGACGGGGTCCCCACCAGGCGGCACGACCGCGGTGTCGACGAACTGCGGGGCGATCTCCTCGGAGTAGCTCATCACGACGGCCGCGGGGAGCTGGGTGAGCAGGGCCCCCTCGGCCGGGTCGGACCGCTCGAAACGGGCGTGCGCGGACGCCGGGACGGCCAGGACTGCGGAGCCCCCGCTCAGCACGACCAGGGCGGACAGCAGGACGGTGACTCGTCGCAGCCGGCTGGTCATGTGGTCAACGGTACGTCGTCTCACCTGCCCACCCCTCACCCGCGGGTGGCCCACCCGTGCTGCAAGGAAGTTGCATGGTGCATACAGTTGTCCTGTGCAGCACGAGAGCAACGACCCCAACGCGGTGGGCACGGAGCTCGTCCGGCTCAAGCGGTCCATGGACGCGGTCCGCAGCCGTGTGCTGGAGGCGGGCGGCCACGGTCTGGAGGGCTCGGGCATGGACGTGCTGTTCCACCTGGCCACGCCGGGCGGGATGCGCGCCTCCGCCCTCGCCGACCGGCTCGGCCTCGACCCGTCGACCACCTCCCGCCACGTGGCGACCCTGGAGCGGAGCGGCCACGTCGAGCGGCTCGCGGACCCCGCCGACGGCCGCGCCTGGCTCGTGAAGGCCACAGTCGCGGGCGTCCGCGCCTTCGAGGAGACCCGGGCCCTGCGCAACGCACTCGTCGCGCACGCCCTGGCCGGCTGGACCCCTGCGGAGATGGAGGCGTTCGCAGCCTCGCTCGCGCGGTTCAACGACTCCGTCGCCGCGCTGGACGTGGCAGCACTGACCCCCCTCGCCCCCACCCGGAAGGACCATCGGTGAGCATCGAGCCGCCGTCCCGCACCACCTCCGACACCCCCTCGGACACCCGCGCCGGCAGCGCTGGTGAGCCCCCCGCTGCCGGGCAGGAGCCGACGGTCCCCCGGCTGAGCCAGAGGCAGATCTACGCGATCTTCGGCGGCCTGATCACCGGCATGTTCCTGGCGGCGCTCGACCAGACCATCGTCGCCACGTCGATCCGCACCATCGCCGACGACCTGCAGGGTCTGTCGCTGCAGGCGTGGGCCACCACGGCCTACCTGATCACCGCGACGATCACGACCCCGCTGTACGGCAAGCTGAGCGACATCTACGGTCGAAAGCCGCTGTTCTCCACCGCGATCACGGTGTTCGTCGTCGGCTCGGTGCTGTGCTCGTTCGCCACGTCGATGGTCGAGCTGGCGGCGTTCCGCGCCGTCCAGGGACTCGGCGCCGGTGGGTTGTTCTCACTCGCCCTGGCAATCGTCGGTGACATCGTGCCGCCGCGCGAACGCGCCCGCTACCAGGGGTTCTTCCTCGCGGTCTTCGGTACTGCGAGCGTGCTGGGCCCGGTCGTCGGCGGCTTCTTCGCCGGCGCGGACACCCTGCTCGGCCTGACCGGGTGGCGCTGGGTGTTCCTCGTCAACGTGCCGATCGGCCTGGTCGCCTTCATCGTCGTGCAGCGCGTGCTCAACATCCCCCACACCCGTCGCCCCCACCGGATCGACTGGCCCGGCGCTCTGCTGCTCAGCGCCGGCCTGGTCCCGTTGCTGGTGCTCGCCGAGCAGGGCCGGGAGTGGGGCTGGACGTCGACGCCCGCGCTGCTCACCGGGATCGGTGGCGTGGTGGGGCTCGTGGTTTTCGTGTGGGCCGAGCACCGCTTCGGTGACGACGCCCTGCTGCCGCTGCGGCTGTTCCACGTTCCCACCTTCGCCATCGGGTCGCTGACCGCGCTGGTCGTGGGCATCGCGATGTTCGGCGGCCTTGCGTCCCTGCCGCTGTACCTGCAGATCGTCAAGGGGCAGACCCCCACCGCCGCCGGACTGAGCCTGCTGCCACTGACCCTCGGCATCATGATCGGCTCGATCGCCTCCGGTCAGCTCATCTCCCGCACCGGCCGGTACAAGGTGTTCCCCGTCATCGGGACGGCCCTGCTCGTGCTGTCGCTGACGCTGCTGGCGCAGGTCACGGCCACGACCCCGCTGTGGCTCACGTCCGTCGTCATGGTCCTGTTCGGCCTGGGCCTCGGCGGCAACCTGCAGCCGCTGACCCTGGCGGTGCAGAACGCGGTGCCGGCCACCGACATCGGCGTGGCCACGAGCTCGGCGACGTTCTTCCGGCAGATGGGCGGCACGCTGGGCACCGCGGTGTTCCTGTCGATCCTGTTCGGCAACGTCGGCTCGCGGATCTCTCAGGAGTTCACGACCGCGTTCTCCTCCCCGCAGTTCCAGGCGGCGATCGCGGACCGCGACGTCCTCGCCGACCCCGCCAACGCCGTCGTGGTAGACCAGCTCGCGCAGGCGCAGGCCACGCTCGCCGCGGGCGGCACCCCTGTCATCGACGGCTCGGGCGTGCTGGAGGACTCCTCGTTCCTGTCGGCGCTGGACCCGGTCCTGGCGGCGCCCTTCCGCTCCGGCTTCGCCGACGCCATGCAGCTGGTCTTCTGGATCGCCGCGGGCATCACGGTGCTCGGTCTGCTCGTGGTCAGCCGGCTGCCCGAGGTGCCGCTGCGGCAGAAGTCGGCCATGGAGGAACGTGAGGACGCCGCCGCCCTGGAGGCCGCCGACACCCGTGAGCGAGCCCGGTCGCAGGACCCCCTGGACGGCCGGGCCGCCGACCCCGTCTGACCCGCCAGGACCGCGCAGGTCGGCTGAGTCCACTCTTCTCATCCGCCACCCCTTCCCGAACGGTTGGTCCGTACCTAAGGTCAGGCACATCGCACGGGGCGTCAACGCGCGGAGCCGTCAGGGCGACACGGACCCACGCCACGAGCAGTCGTCGCAGGGCGCGGTCGCGTCCTCCTCACGAGGGGTCCTGAATGCACCGATCTGCTCCCACCCCCCGCCGACGGGCGGGTTCCCGGGCCGTCGGCCTGCTGGCAGCCACCGCGCTGCTGGCCTCCGTCAGCCCCGTCCTGGCCGCCAGCGCCACGACCGAGGACGACCCCCGCGCCGGCCTCGCGCCGGGCCTGTTCGACGCGGGCACCGCGTCCGACAGCCTCGAGCTGCTGTCCACCCAGCCCAAGCCCGCCAGTGTCGACAACACCAACAGCGACCTCGCCTTCTCCGGCGACTACGCCTACAGCGGCAACTACAACGGCGTGAACATCTACGACGTGTCCGACCCCGAGGCGCCGGTCCTGGACACCTCGGTGCTGTGCCCGGGCAACCAGAACGACATCTCCGTCTACGGCGACCTGCTGATCCTGTCGGTCGAGGCCACCTCCGGGCGGATCGACTGCAAGACCAGCACCGAGCTGCCCGGTGGCGCGGCGAACCCGCAGAACGTCTTCCGCGGCATCCGCATCTTCGACATCTCCGACCCGACCAGCCCGGTCAACATCGCCGAGGTGCAGACCTGCAAGGGCTCGCACACCCACACGATCGTCGGCGAGAAGGACGGGGACCTCTTCATCTACGGCTCCGGCACCGCCGGTGTGCGCAGCGCCACCGAGCTCGCACGCTGCTCGGCCGCCAGCTCGCTCACGGACCCGAACACGGCCAACTTCGCCATCGACATCATCAAGGTGCCGCTGGACGACCCGGCGTCGGCCGAGTGGGTCGACAACGCCCGCATCTTCTCCGCCTGCGGCTCCAGCGCCTGCGAGGGCGACTACGCCTCGGGTGCGCTCAACAGCTTCCCGGTGCGCAACCCGCAGCCGCGGGTCGAGGAGGGCCTGCAGGCCCCCGGTGGCCAGAGCGCGGCGCAGGTCGTCACCTGCCACGACCTGACCTCCTACCCGGCCAAGGGCGTCACCGCCGGCGCCTGCCAGGGTGCGGGCCTGCTGCTGGACACGAGCGACCCGGCCGACCCGGTCCGCCTGGACGCGGTCAACGACCCGAACTTCGCCTACTGGCACTCGGCCACGTTCAACAACGAGGGCACCAAAGTCATCTTCACCGACGAGTGGGGCGGCGGCGGGGCCGCTCGCTGCACCCCGACCTCGAACATCCTCGGTGGGGTCCGCGACACCCCTGAGAACTGGGGCGCCAACGCCCTGTTCGACATCGAGGGGACCGACGAGGCCCCCACGATGGAGCTCGCCAGCTACTACAAGATCCCGAACGTCCAGAGCAGCACGGAGAACTGCGTCGCCCACAACGGCTCGCTGGTCCCCGTCCCGGGCCGCGACATCATGGTCCAGGCCTGGTACCAGGGCGGCACCTCGGTGTTCGACTTCACCGACACCGCCAACCCGGTCGAGATCGCCTACTTCGACCGCGGCCCCATCGACAGCACCCGACTGGTCTCCGGCGGGTACTGGTCGTCCTACTGGTACAACGGCACGATCTTCGGCAACGAGATCGCCCGTGGCTTCGACTCCCTCGACGTCACCGCCAGCGACCACCTGAACGACATCGAGATTGCCGCCGCCAAGCAGGTCGTCGTCGAGCAGTCCAACGTCCAGAACCAGCAGGAGATCGTGTGGCCTGCCACGTTCACGACGGTGCGCGCGTGGCAGTCCGCCGCGAACCGTCAGGACGAGCTGCCCGCGAAGGTGGACGCCAACCTGACGAAGTTCATCGACCGGGCGGAGCGCTTCAGCACGGGGCCGCAGTCCAGTGCCGCGGCCGCGAACCTGCGCGCCGTCGAGCGTCAGCTCGGTGACTCCGACGTCGAGGCCGGCCTCGGCGCGGCCCTGCTCGAGCTGGCCGACGAGATCGGCTGACCCACCCGCACGAACGCAGGGCCCCCACCAGCCGCGAGCGTGGTGGGGGCCCTGCCCGTCGTCACCCCTCTCGGCGCGCCCGTTTCGACGCGCACCCGTTTCGACGCGCACCCGTTTCGACGCGCGCCCGTTTGCACGCGGGCCCGTTTCGACGCAACGGCACGTCCTGCCGACTAGACCGGCGCAACGTGCCGTCGTGACACTCCGGTTTCCCCGCAAGGTGCCGTTGTGGCAAGGGCGGGCAGGCGGCGCGGGCGGACAGGGCGGGTCAGGACCAGGCGAGACCGTAACCCGGGTCGTGGAGCAACCGGGCGACGCCGGCGAGGAAGCGGCTGCCGAGCTCGCCGTCGATCATGCGGTGGTCGAAGGACACCGACAGGGTCATGACGTCGCGGGGAACCACCTGCTCGTCCTCACCGGTCCCGACGACCCACGGCATCCGCCGGACCTGGCCGCAGGCCAGGATCAGCCCGGTGCCGGGCGGCAGGATCGGGGTACCGCCGTCGACGCCGAACACGCCGACGTTGGTGACCGTCAGGGTCACCCCGCTCTGCTGGGCAGGCTGCAGCCGTCCGGCCCGAGCGGTGTCGACGAGCTCGGCGATCGCGCCGGCGAGGTTCGCGAGGTCGCGGGAGTCCGCGTGGTCCACGACAGGCACGACCAGGCCCCGCTCGGTCGCGGTCGCGAAGCCGAGGTTCACGTCGCCGTGGACGACGATCTCCTGTGCGGCCTCGTCCCACGACACATTGACCAGCCGATGCCGCCGGGCCACCAGGCACATGGCGCGGGCAACCAGTGTGAACGGGCTCAACCGCAGGTCGCGCAGCGCCCGGTCGTCCTTGAGCCGCTCCAGCAGCCGAATCGACTCGGTGACGTCGACCTGGACCCACTCGGTGACGTGAGGGGCGGTGAACGCGGAGGCGACCATGGCTTCCGCGGTGTGCTTGCGGACACCCTTGACCGGGATCCGGGTGGTGCCGTCCTCGGCCCAGGTCATGGACCGGTCCGGGCTGCCGTCGCGACTCACCGACGACGAGGTGGCGGACGGTCCGGCCGCCGCGGCCTCGACGTCGCGCCGCGTCACGACCCCACCGGGGCCTGTGGGGCTGACGCCCGCGAGGTCGACCCCGAGGTCCTTGGCGAGCTTGCGGACCGGAGGCTTCGCCAGCACCTTGACGATTGTGCCGTCGGGAGCACTCACCTGCACCGGTTCCACGACCTCGGCCGCGGGATCGGCCCGGCGGGCGGTCGGCGCTGGGGGTGCTGACCCGCCGACGGGCCGGCGGGCCCGTCGCCGGGTCGCCCCCGCGGCGGGGCCGTAACCGACCAGCACCGCCGTCCGACCGGCCCCGGCCGCGGCCTGTGTGCTCGGGTGCGCGGCGGTGACGGCGCTCGGACCGACCGGTGCCCCGGTGTCGTCGGAGGGGGCTGCGTCGCCCACGGCGGGCTGCCCCTCGCCCTCGTCGGCCCCGGCACGGGGGTGCGCGTCCGCGGCGGGACCCGTCTCCTCAGCTGCGCCGCCGGGACCGGAGCCCTGGGAGCCGTCACCGTCGTCGGTGCGCACCGCCAGGATCGGTGTGCCCACCGCGACGGTCTCGCCCTCCTGCGCCAGCAGCTCGACGACCGTCCCGGCGAACGGGCACGGCAGCTCGACGAGGGACTTGGCCGTCTCGACCTCGACCACGACGTCGTTGACGTCGACGACGTCGCCCACGGCGACCCGCCAGGTGACGACCTCGGCCTCGGTCAGGCCCTCGCCCGCGTCGGGCATGCGGTAGTGCTGGACGGTGCCCGACGCACGGGCGCCGGTGGTCTGGACGCTCATGGCGCCACTCCTCTCATCGGCCCGCGCGTCAGTGCGCGAGCACCCGGTCGACGGCGTCGAGGACGCGGTCGAGGTCGGGCAGGTACTCGTCCTCGACCTTGGAGGCCGGGTAGGGGGCGGAGAACCCGCCGACCCTGAGCACCGGCGCCTCGAGGTGGTAGAAGCAGCCCTCCTGGATCCGGGCGGCGAGCTCGGCGCCGAGGCCGAGGGTCAGGGGTGCCTCGTGGACCACCACGGCACGCCCGGTTCGGCGCACCGAGTCGGTGACGGTGGCCAGGTCCAGCGGGGACAGGCTCCGCAGGTCCACGACCTCGATGTCCGCGCTCCCGTCGCTCGCCGCGGCGTCCGCCGCCGCGAGGCAGGTCCGCACCATGGGGCCGTAGCAGAGCATCGTGACGTCGGCACCGGGGCGGGCGACGCGGGCGGCGTCCAGGCGCAGGGGCGCGTCGCTGTCGGAACGCAGCACGTCGCCGTCCGGCACCTCGCCCTTGTCCCAGTAGCGACGCTTCGGCTCGAGGAACACCACCGGGTCCTGGCACGCGACCGCCTGCTGGATCATCCAGTAGGCGTCCTCGGGCGTCGACGGGCTGACCACGCGGAGCCCGCCGGTGTGCACGAAGTACGTCTCCGGTGACTCGGAGTGGTGCTCGACCGCCCCGATGCCGCCACCGAACGGGATCCGGATGACGACGGGCAGCCGGACGCGGCCGGCGGAGCGGTTCCCCATCTTGGCGAGCTGGGTGACGATCTGGTCGAACGCCGGGAACACGAACCCGTCGAACTGGATCTCGACGACCGGGCGGTAGCCGCGCATCGCCAGGCCGACCGCGGTGCCGACGATGCCGGACTCCGCGAGCGGGGTGTCGATGACCCGGTCCTCGCCGAAGTCCTTCTGCAGCCCGTCGGTCACCCGGAACACCCCGCCCAGCGCGCCGATGTCCTCGCCCATCAGGACGACCTTGGCGTCGTGGTCCATCGCGGCCCGCAGGCCGGTGTTGATGGCCTTGCCGAGGCTCATCGAGCTCATGCGGGGGCCCCCTCGGTGTCGTCGGCGAAGCCGGAGCGGTAGGTCAGGTACTCCTCGCGCTCGGCGTCCAGGACGGCGTGCGGACCGTCGTAGACGTGGTCGAACATGGACTCCGGGGGCGGGTCCTGCAGCGCCCGGCAGGCCGTCCGCAGCTCTACGCCGATCTCGGCGGCCTCCGCGTCGACCTGGGCGAACCACGGCTCGTCCGCAGCGCCGCTACGGGCCAGGTACGCCTTGACGCGCGCGATCGGGTCCTTGAGCTTCCACTCCTCGACCTCGGCCGCGATCCGGTAACGGCTCGGGTCGTCCGACGTCGTGTGCGCACCCATCCGGTAGGTGTAGGCCTCCACGAACGTCGGTCCGCCGCCGGAGCGGGCACGCTCCAGCGCGGCGCGGGTGACCGCGAGCGTGGCCAGGACGTCGTTGCCGTCCACCCGCACCCCCGGGATGCCGAAGCCCGACGAGCGTCGATACAGGGGGACACGGGTCTGCCGCGTGTTGGGCTCGGAGATGGCCCACTGGTTGTTCTGGCAGAAGAAGACGACCGGCGCGTTGTAGACCGCCGAGAACACCAGCGCTTCGCTGACGTCGCCCTGGCTGGTCGCGCCGTCACCGAGGTAGGCGATGACCGCGGCGTCGCGGTCGGGCTCCCCCGTGCCGACGGCGTGGTCGCGCTGGATGCCCATCGCGTAGCCGGTGGCATGCAACGTCTGTGAGCCGATGACGATCGTGTAGAGCGCGAAGTTGTGCTCCGCCGGGTCCCAGCCGCCGAGGCTCGCACCGCGGTACAGGCCGAGCAACGCCTTGGGCGGGACGCCCCGGCACCAGGCGACGCCGTGCTCTCGGTAGGTCGGGTACGCGAAGTCCTGGGTGCGCAGCGCGCGCCCGCTGCCGACCTGGGCGGCCTCCTGGCCGAGCAGGCTGGCCCACAGGCCGAGCTCGCCCTGCCGTTGCAGGGCGGTGGCCTCGGCGTCGAAGCGCCGCACCACCACCATGTCGCGGTACATGCCGCGGAGCTCGTCGTCCGTGACGTCCTCGACGTAGGCCGCGTACTCGGCGGTGGCTCCGTGCGGATCCAGGCGTTCCCCCTCCGGGGTCAGCATCTGGATCATCGTGTCTGCTGGGTGGTCTTTCCGGTCGACCTGGGTGACCCGATCGGGGCCCCCTGCCGGTCCGACGACGGTGTCGGGCACGTGCTCCTCCTCGCCTCGGCGGGGGATCACCCCGCCTCGCCGACCCGGTCCGCCACATGCCGTGACGTCGCCGGAGCCCGGGGGATCGGCCCCGGGCACGACAGACCTTACCCATGGCCCGCCTCGGGACTGGACCGGCGCGGGGGCTCATCGGCGGCTGCCGTGCGATCAGGGCGGGGCTGCCGTGCAGTCGGGGCGGAGCCGCTGGTCGGTGCAGACGCGCGTCCGCCCGGCCGGGCGACGCCGCGGGGCGGTCGGGGTTGCTAGGGCTGCGACGTGGGGCGGGGGGGCGGAGCGGCCTGCGCGGGCGCGGGTACCGGCTCGACCGGCTCGACCGGCTCGGCGGTCGGCTCCGTCGTCGGCTCGGCGGTCGTGGGCTCAGCGGTCGGCTCGATTGTCGGCTCGGCGGTCGGCTCGGTCGTGGGCTCGGCGGTCGGCTCGGTCGTCGGCTCGGACGTCGGCTCGGCGGTCGT
>JAABUN010000176.1_pt1 | contig 162531 bp, 119 predicted proteins | sample 5559311 | NCBI WGS metagenome assembly JAABUN01 (sample SAMN10711877, study PRJNA513370) | rock metagenome | isolation source: Antarctica rocks | place: Antarctica: Victoria Land, Siegfried Peak sud
AAGTTCTAAGTCTTAGCTTATTTGAAAAATGCAGCTTAAAAGAGCTGTTTCAAAAGCAAGAAGCTAAAGAAGTTAGCAATCAGCAGTCGTTATTCTAAAAGTTAACGGGACAGTAGTGATTTAACATTGTTGTGTCACACACTTGTACAGCAAACCATTATTCAGTAAAATAAAAAAATCCTTCGCGGAAGGCGAAGTGGGCGAAATGAAAATATTAGTTTTTGATAATTACGACAGCTTTACCTACAACCTTGTTCATTTGGTTGAGAAGATAACGCATGAAAAAGTAGACGTTTACCGTAACGACCAGATTCCACTGGAAAAGATAAAAGAATATGATAAAATAATTCTTTCTCCCGGCCCCGGTATACCATCAGAAGCAGGATTACTACTTGAGGTAATAAGAGAATATGCACCTACAAAATCAATATTAGGTGTTTGCCTTGGTCACCAGGCGATTGGTGAAGTTTTTGGCGGAGAACTTGAAAACCTTTCGAGTGTTTTTCATGGTGTAGCCACCCCCTGTCATCTGTCAACTGTCAACTGTCAACTCTTTCAAGGTTTACCAGAACAAATCGAAGTTGGTCGTTACCACAGTTGGGTAGTTAAAGAAGAAGGCTTCCCCGAAGAGCTTGAAATAACAGCAAAGGATGACAATAATTATATTATGGCTTTGCAGCATAAAAAATATGATGTAAAAGGTGTACAGTTTCATCCCGAGAGCGTGTTGACACTGGATGGAGAAGTGATAATGAGAAATTGGTTGGCTGTCTGAACCTGGATTTTGTAGGATTTATTGGATAGTGAGGAAAATAGTCTGAACCTGGATTTTGTAGGATTAATTGGATAGTGAGGGAATAAGAATAATAATATGTTTATTTGATATATTCATAAAACGTATGGCAGAATTAAGATATAAAGAGACGACAGAAAAAGTTATCGGGGCAGCAATGAGAGTTCATGTAGCTTTAGGAAATGGATTTCAGGAAGTAATTTATCAAAGGTCATTGGCAATTGAATTTACAGATATTAAACTCCCATTTGAAAGAGAATTTAATATGAAAGTATATTATAAAAATATTGAAGTAGGAGAGAGACGAGTTGATTTTTTAGTAGACGGAAAAATAATGGTTGAATTAAAAGCCATTGTCAATCTTGAGAGTGTTCATCTTGCTCAGGCTAAAAATTATTTAGAAGCTTATAATGTTGAAGTTGGACTTCTTATAAATTTTGGAGCTCAAAGTTTACAATTTAAAAGGTTAGAAAATCAAAAGTTTCAATCAAGCGAAATTTCCTCATAATCCCTAAAATCCTTCTAAATCCAGGTTCAGACAAAAAGAATAAAATGAAGAAAATACTGCAATATCTGTTCGAGCATAAGACTTTAAGCCGCCAGCAAGCCAAAGAAGTTCTCACCAACATCTCAAAAGCCGTATACAACGAGTATGAAATTACGGCTTTCGTAACCGTTTACTTAATGCGCAGCATTACTATTGATGAATTGCAAGGTTTCAGAGATGCCTTACTGGAACTTTGTACAAAAGTTGACCTTAACGGGTACAAAACAATGGACATTGTAGGTACAGGTGGTGATGGAAAAAATACATTTAATATTTCTACCCTTTCATGCTTTATAGTAGCAGGCACAGGTCAAAAAGTGGCAAAGCATGGAAATTACGGAATGACTTCTACAAGCGGTGCATCTAATGTAATGGAGCAATTGGGTTACAAGCTAAAGAATGATATTCCGGCTTTACAAAAGGAAGTAGAAACAGCTAACATTTGTTTTCTTCATGCTCCTTTATTTCATCCGGCAATGAAGACTGTTGCACCTATGCGTAAAAGCCTTGGTATCCGGACTTTCTTCAATATGCTTGGACCAATGATTAATCCGGCTGATCCTGATTACCAGTTAGTGGGTGTCTATAATCTTGAAATGGCAAGAATCTATAACTATCTGTTGCAGCAGACAGGAAAGCCGTTTACCATTATTCACAGTCTCGATGGCTATGACGAAATATCACTTACTGATGATACAAAAGTGATAACCAATGCAGGCGAAAAGGTTTTAACACCAGAGCAGGTCGGAAAGCGTATGGTACAGCCACAGGATATTTTTGGGGGGAATACTGTGGAAGAGGCTGCAAAGATTTTTTTAAAAATTATAAAAGGAGATGGAACATGGGCACAAAATGCTGTAGTTTTTGCCAATGCAGCAATGGCCTTACAATGTTGCGGCAACTACATATCTTACGATAATGCTTATGATGCAGCAGTCGAAAGCCTGGAAAGTGGAAAAGCAAATGAATGTTTACAAAAACTCATTAGTTTACAATGAAAAAGTAAAAAGTAAAAAAATTAGAAATACTATTTCAACTTTTGCCTTTTAACTTTTGCCTTTTCCTAACAATTCGTTTTATTTTTAAAGTATGAATATCCTCGATAATATAATAGCTGCAAAGAAAACTGAAGTTGAACAAAAAAAGGAATTGTTGCCTGTTGAAGAACTGAAGACCTTTCCTCATTATCATTCAAACTGCAATTCATTGGTTTCTCAATTGCTTACCGAAGGTTCTACCGGCATCATTGCAGAATTTAAGAGAAAGTCACCATCAAAGGGTGTTATAAATGAAAATATTCAGATTGGTCCTGTTGTAGAGGCTTATGATGCCCATGGAGCCGCAGGTATTTCCATTTTAACTGATGAAAACTATTTTGGTGGCTCAAACGATGATATTATTTACGCAAGAGATATTGTTTCCGTTCCGATCTTAAGAAAAGATTTTATCATAGATGAATACCAGGTTGTTGAAGCTAAAGCTATCGGTGCAAGTGTAATTTTGTTAATTGCAGCTTGTTTAACTCCACAGCGAGTCCAAGAGCTGGCACTTTTTGCAAAAAGGCTAAGCCTCGAAGTTTTACTTGAAATTCATAATGAAGAAGAGTTGCAGCATATTTGCACCGAAGTTGACATTGTTGGAGTAAACAACCGTAATTTAAAAACATTTACTGTTGATGTTAACCGTTCGGTTGAACTAGGTGAAAAGATACCAGCCGACAAAATAAAGATTTCAGAGAGTGGAATAAATGATATTGATACGATTATTCGTCTCAGGCACTTTGGTTTCAGAGGTTTTCTTATCGGAGAAAACTTTATGAAACATTCTGACCCTTCGATTGCTTTTGCTGATTTTGTTAACGACCTTAAGGCTGCTTCAAAAGTGGAACTTGAGACTTAAAAGAATTAGTAATGGATAATATAAATAACAATGATAATGGGTTAACAAGTTCCCCTTCACGGGGATTTAGGGGGCCGCGAATTAAAGTTTGTGGTATGACCAACCTAAAGCAATTGCACCAGTTAGGTGAGATGGGAGTTGAGTTTGCAGGAATGATTTTCTACCACAAATCTCCCCGTTTCATCATACGACATTTAAAAGGTTATGAGGTAAAAAAGGCAAAGCTAAAGGTGTTCAAAATAGGTGTTTTTGTAAATGCTTCTTACGATGAAGTTATGAATCATGTTGACAATTTCGGCCTCGATATGGTGCAGTTGCATGGCAACGAGACACCTTATTACTGTTCAAAGCTTTCAAACTATATTTCTGTTATCAAAGCTTTTAGAATATCTGAAGATGACAATATAGAATGGAAAATTAAAAACTATTACGAGGATACAGACATGTTTATGTTTGATACTGAAGGCGAAGGTTTTGGGGGAACAGGAAGAAAGTTTAACTGGGAAAAGTTGCAGGGAGCAGAGATACATAAACCATTTTTTTTAAGCGGCGGAATCGAGCCTGGAGATAGTGCAGGTATAAAAGAGTTTTTAACGGAACCGGTAGCCAATGATATGTTTGCAGTAGATATCAACAGCAGGTTTGAAATATCTCCCGGAGTAAAAGATATGGACAAAGTGAGAGAGTTTGTACAGAAATTGTCCAAACCCTGATTTATTGTCCGGGCAGGATTTATTTGATTATTGTGATCTATCACCATATTAAAATGGTTTTTGGGAATAAGCAGCATAACTATTTTCGACATCGTTGTGTCACTCACTTGTGCTTGTAAAACATTCATTCGGCTTTGCCCGATAATTGTTAGAAACAACTAAAAAGATGGACAAAGCTTTTAAACAGTATTAGTAATGATGACTACAAAAGAAGATATATTATTACCTATTGGAAGAGAAGGAGTCGGGCCCAATGAATATGGCTACTACGGCAAGTTTGGCGGCGCTTACATTCCTGAAATGTTGCATCCAAATGTTGAGCAACTAAAGACAAGGTATCTGGAAATTATGGCAGAATCCTCTTTCCAAAAAGAGTACCGTGACTTGCTGAAAGATTATGTTGGCAGACCAACCCCGTTGTTTTTTGCGGAGCGGTTAAGTAAGCAGTTTAAAACGCAAATCTACCTGAAGCGTGAAGACCTGTGCCACACTGGCGCGCACAAAATAAATAATACGGTAGGTCAGATTTTGCTTGCGCAAAGACTTGACAAAAAACGGATTATTGCAGAAACAGGCGCCGGACAGCATGGAGTGGCAACGGCAACGGTTTGTGCATTAAAAGGTATGGAGTGTGTTGTTTACATGGGTGAAGTTGATATTGAACGTCAGGCTCCAAATGTTGCACGTATGAAAATGCTTGGAGCAACCGTAGTTCCTGCAACCAGCGGAAGCAGAACATTGAAAGATGCTACAAACGAAGCTATCCGTGCATGGATAAATGAACCAGTACACACACATTATATCATTGGAAGTGTTGTTGGCCCACACCCATACCCTGACATGGTTGCACGGTTTCAAAGTGTGATAAGTGAAGAAATCAGGTGGCAGCTAAAGGAAAAAACCGGAAGCGAATTGCCTACCCAGGTAATTGCATGTGTAGGTGGCGGCAGTAATGCTGCAGGCGCTTTTTATCATTTTATTGACGAGCCTTCTGTACAGCTTGTTGCTGTTGAAGCTGCCGGTCATGGTATCAACAGCGGTATGAGCGCAGCAACAACCCAACTTGGCCGCCCAGGAATATTACACGGAAGCAAAAGCCTGGTTATGCAAACCGAAGATGGCCAGGTTGTGGAGCCGCACAGCATATCAGCAGGTCTCGATTATCCCGGCATCGGTCCCATGCATGCTCATTTATACGAAAGCGGCCGAGGTGCTTTTTTAAGCGTTACTGATGATGATGCCTTGCAGGCAGCATTTGACCTTGCCAAACTTGAAGGGATAATTCCAGCTTTGGAGTCCGCGCATGCATTTTCGGCGTTAAAGCAAATTTCTTTAACTGAAAAAGACACCATCATCATTTGTTTAAGTGGCAGGGGCGATAAGGATTTGGCTTCATACATGAAAGCGATGGCGGAACAGAACCACTAAGGCACGAAGAACACAAAGTTGCACTTAGTCTTAGTGATGCTTAAAGCCTTTGGTAAGAATTATGTTATTAAATAAGCAAAATGACAAGAATAGAAGAATTATTTAACCGTAAGCAACAAAAGGTCTTAAACATATACTGCACAGCAGGCTTTCCAAAGCTTAACAGCACAGTGGAAGTGATGCAGGCATTACAAAATAACGGTGCAGATACAATTGAACTTGGTATGCCATACAGTGATCCGCTTGCAGATGGAGAGGTAATACAACAAAGCAGTGCTGTCGCTCTGCAAAACGGCATGACAATATTAAAACTTTTTGAACAATTAAAGGATATGCGTTCAACTATTCATATACCAGTTATACTTATGGGTTATATGAACCCTGTAATACAATTCGGTTTTGAAAACTTTTGTTCGAAAGCTGCTGAAGTCGGCATAGATGGATTGATACTTCCGGATTTGCCTATGTATGAATATGAAAGCGAATACGCAGATATTATTAAAAAATACGGATTGAATTTAATATTCCTTGTTACACCAGAAACCAAAGATGAAAGATTGAGACAGATTGATAGATTAAGCTCAGGTTTTTTATATGCAGTATCATCTTCATCCACTACAGGGAAAAACAAAGATATAAGCAAGCAGGAGTCATATTTCAGAAAGCTGCACGATATGAAGCTTAAAAATCCTGTTCTTGTTGGTTTTGGTATTAAAGATAAACAAACTTTCGAAGAAGCATGTAAATACACAAACGGAGCGTTTATTGGAACTGCATATATTAAAGCTTTAGGAAACGGTGAAGATATAAATACGGCAACAAAAGAATTTTTGGAAAAAATAGTCTGAACCTGGCTTTGGAAGGATTAAAAGGATTTTGTGAAATTCCTTTTTTCCTCACAATCCTCACAATCATATAAATCATGGTTCTAAAAATAGTAAAATATAATGCAGGCAATATTCAATCAGTGCTTTTTGCACTGGAAAGAATTGGTGTGGAAGCAGAAGTTACAGATGATATTGAAAAGCTCCAATCAGCAGATAAAGTAATTTTTCCGGGAGTTGGAGAAGCAAGTACTGCTATGGAATATCTTAAGGCGAGAAATCTTGATAAGGTTATCCCAGATTTAAAACAACCTGTGTTAGGTGTTTGTCTCGGAATGCAGTTGATGTGTACCTATAGTGAAGAAAATGATACAAAATGCTTAGGCATATTTGAGGAAAAGGTAAAAAGGTTTGCCTCCCCGCCCCTAAAGGGGTGCTATAAAGTACCTCAAATGGGTTGGAATAAAATATATGATGTGAGGTCGGAGTTGATGGCAGGGGTGAATGAAGAGTACTGTTATTTTGTTCATGGTTATTATGTTCCATTGAACGAGAATACCATTGCTGTTACCGATTACATTCAACCTTATAGTTCAGCTTTGAATAAGGATAATTTTTTTGGGATACAATTCCATGCAGAAAAAAGTGCTGATGCCGGAGAAAGAATATTAAAAAATTTTATAGAACTGTAGCTCCAGCCCTAAAGAAGTGAAGCCCCGGCCAAAGGGAGAAGCCCCGGCCAAAGGGAGAAGCCCCGGCCCTAAAGGGAGAAGCCCCGGCCCTAAAGGGAGAAGAGAGAAGCCCCGGCCCTAAAGGGAGAAGCCCGAGCCTAAAGGGAGAAGAGAGAAGCCCCGGCCCTAAAGGGAGAAGAGAGAACATAATTAATAGAATTAAATATAAAGCGTATTATAGTGAAGAAGGAAATGTTTTATGGTGCAAATAATTTAATATTTCAAAAGGCAGAAGAATTGAGAAGTCGTTCTACACCTGCAGAAGAATTATTATGGAATTATTTAAAAGCAAGCCAGTTAGGAGTAAAATTCAGAAGACAACATCCTGCATCTTTGTACGTGCTGGATTTCTATTGCAATGAACTAAAGCTGGCAATTGAACTTGATGGAAGTATTCATGCATTAGATGATGTTAAACGAAATGATGAAGTAAGAGAGATGCATTTGAAAGAATTAGGAATTACAATACTTCGTTTTGATAATAGAGAACTTTTTTCAGATATATCAACAATACTTAAAACAATAACAACTGAAATTGATAAAGCTAAACGAAAAGATTTAGGTTTTGTTAGCCCCCCTTTAGGGGCAGGGGGGCTTGAGATTATACCAGCTATAGATATAATCGATGGCAAATGTGTACGATTAATACAGGGGGATTATTCACAAAAAAAAATTTACAATGAACATCCATTAGAAGTTGCCAAACAATTTGAAGATGCAGGACTTTCACGATTACATCTTGTAGACTTAGATGGTGCAAGAGCAGGTGCTGTCAAAAACTGGAAGGTGTTGGAATCAATTGCCGGAAAAACAAAACTTGTAATAGATTTTGGCGGTGGAATAAAAACTGAAAAAGATGTAAATATTGTTTTTGAAAGTGGCGCTGCATTGGCAACTGTTGGAAGTATTGCTGTAAAAGATGAGACAACCTTTACCAATTGGCTTGAAAAATTTGGAGCCGAAAAGTTTTTGTTAGGTGCAGATGTAAAAGACGAAAAGATTGCAATTAATGGTTGGTCGGAAACAACCGATATCTGGATTTATGATTTTATTGAGAAGTATATTAATAAAGGGGTTCAGCAAATTTTTTGTACAGATGTAAGCAAAGACGGAAAAATGGAAGGACCTGCTATAGATTTATATAAAAGCATTATATTAAAATTTCCATCTCTTCATTTTATAGCAAGTGGTGGTGTAAGTTCAATACAAGATGTTGACCAATTACAGAAAATTGGTTGTAAAGGTGTAATAATTGGAAAAGCCATTTATGAAGGGCGAATAGATCTGAGTGATTTAATTAAAATATAAACTTTGCGCTCCTTTTTGTCTTGGGGTCTTTGTGGCTATTATTGTTACTAAGATGCAAAGGCTTAAAGAAGCAAAGAAAAAAGACAGATGCTTACAAAGAGAATTATACCTTGTTTAGATATCAAAGATGGCCGTACTGTAAAAGGTATCAACTTTGAAAATATTCGCGATGCTGGTGATCCGGTTGAATTAGGCGCATTGTATGCACAACAAGGTGCAGATGAATTGGTCTTTCTTGACATAACTGCAACTGTTGAAAAAAGGAAAACTTTGAGTCAACTCGTTAATCGTATTGCTCATAAGATAAATATTCCTTTCACAGTTGGGGGGGGCATCAGCAGTATAGAAGATGTGAGTGTCTTGTTGCAAAACGGAGCAGATAAAATTTCTGTTAACACAGCCGCTTTTAGAAAACCTGAATTGCTTGATCACCTATCAAAGCAATTTGGTTCTCAATGTATTGTTTTGGCAATAGATACCAAACAGGAAGAAGATGGAGAATGGTATGTGTACCTGAATGGTGGAAGAACAAAGACTGAAACTAAATGTTTCGATTGGGCAAAGGAAGCTGTTGACAGGGGAGCCGGTGAAATTTTGCTTACATCAATGAATAACGATGGAACAAAAAAAGGTTTTGCTTTAGATATTACTGAAAAGCTTTCCATGAGTTTACCTGTCCCCGTAATTGCATCTGGTGGCGGTGGTACAATGGAACATTTTACAGATGTTTTTGAACAGGGAAAAGCCGATGCTGCATTGGCGGCAAGTATTTTTCATTTTAAAGAAATTTCAATACCCGAATTGAAAGGATATTTGAAGAGTAACGGGATTGTTGTTCGTCTTTGATTCTTGCCACAAAGACACAAAGGCTCTAAGAAGCGCAGGCCTTTGCGTTACTTTGCGTCTTGGCGGCTGCTTTAAATAGATTTAATTTTGCTTGATAATTAAATTTATTATGTAAAATATAAAGTAATATTTTATTAGAAAAAATTTCTAAACTTCCCGATAATCTTAAATCAGAAGTTTTTGATTTTATTGACTTTCTTTTATTAAAAATTCAGAAGGAAAAAGAGGGAAAAATAAACCGGTATTCGGAAGCGGTAAAGGAATGTTTACTATAAAAACGGGCTTTGATGAGCCTTTGGAAGATTTTAAAGATTACATGTAAATGAATAGCTTACTTGATACACATACTTTAATATGGTTTTTAAATGGCGATAAGGATACTACGGATAAAGCGAAGATAGAAATAGAAACTAAACCTGAAAGAAATTATGTAAGTATTGCTTCAATATGGGAAATTGCTATAAAAATAAGCATTGGTAAGTTAGAATTAAAAACTTCTTTTGAAAACTTTATTAATCAGATTGAAATAAATTCTTTTCAAATTTTACCTGTTCCAACCACTGATGCATTAATCATTGCTATTTTGCCTTTCCATCATAGACATCCCTTTGACAGAATGATTATAACTCAGGCTAAAAATAACAATCTTAAGGTTCTGACAAAAGATATCATCTTTGATGGATATGATGTTAAAATATTATGGTGAAAAAAGATGAATAAAGATATAAAAGTACAAGTGTGCGACGCAACAATGCTTAACTAATAGTCGAATACTGATTACCAAAAAATAAAATAAGTGAATATAAATTTTTCAAAATATAGTGATGGACTTGTACCTGCAATTGTACAAGATGATGAGACAAATAAAGTGCTGATGCTTGGATTTATGAATGAAGATGCCATAGCTAAAACACAAAAAGCAGGCAAGGTTACTTTTTACAGCCGTGCAAAAAAAAGGCTTTGGACGAAAGGTGAGGAGAGTGGTAATTTTCTTTTTTTAAAAAGTCTGCTTTTAGATTGCGATAATGATACCATTCTTATAAAGGCTAACCCTGCCGGTCCTGTTTGTCACACAGGTGCTGATACTTGTTTTAATGAAAAGAATAGTTCTGATAATTTTTTAACTTACCTAGAAAGAGTTATAGAACAAAGAAAAAGGCTTACACCTGCAGAATCTTATATATCATCACTTTTTTCTAAAGGGATTAATAAGATTGCCCAAAAAGTAGGAGAGGAAGCTGTGGAGGTTGTGATAGAAGCAAAGGATAATAATGAAGAGTTATTTCTGAATGAATCAGCAGATCTGCTGTTTCATTATTTGATTTTACTTAACGCAAAAGGCTATAAATTGCAGAATGTTATTGATATTTTGCAAAAGCGTCATTCGAAATAATATGAAAAAATTGTTACCCTTTTTATTGTTTCCTCTTTTTTCAGTTGCTCAAAACATAAATGATACAACTGTTAAAGGTGATTTTTCTATCACAGGAAACATAAAAGGTTTACCTGATAGTACAATGGTTTTTATTTCACGTCCCGGACAAGCTTCTGATGTTCTTGCAACCGCTTATGCCCGGCAAGGTAAGTTTAACCTGTTTGGAAAAATTGCAGATGAAGATATTTACCAGTTAAACTTTATCGGTTTTTCTGAGCAGGCAGAAATATTTTTAACTCCTGATAAGATAAGTGTAGCCGGCGATGTAAAAGCGCTAAAAAAACTTGTTTTTTCAGGATCAATTGCCCAAAATGATTATCAAACTTATACAACGAAGTTTGACGCATTGAAAGAAAAGCTGTCAAAATTAGCCGGGATAATCAACAAAACACCTGAGGGTGCTAAAAGAGATTCTTTAATAAATGTTTTTGAAAAGCATAAACAAAAAGTGCTTGACCAGGTTGACTTGTTTGTGAAAGCAAAACCTGCCTCATTGGTTACACCTTTTATCATCTACGTTACCAGTCCTGTAAATAATGATATAAGTAGTCTTGAAGCAAGGTATAATGCTTTACAACCTGGTGCAAAAGAAACTCGCTATGGGCGCGAAATTGCTAAGCTGATAGCCTCCTCAAAAATCGGCATGGAAGGAACCCAGGCTGTTGACTTTACTCAAAACGATACAGCAAACAATCCTGTATCTCTTTCATCTTTTAAAGGCAAGTATGTTTTGGTTGACTTTTGGGCAAGCTGGTGTGGCCCCTGCAGGCACGAAAATCCTGCAGTTGTTGCAGCATATAATCAATTTAAAAATAAAAATTTCACTATTCTAAGCGTTTCACTCGACCAGAATAAAGACAAATGGAAACAAGCTATACTTGCCGATAATCTTACCTGGACACACGTAAGCGACCTTAAATACTGGCAAAACGAAGCGGCTCGATTGTATCGTATACAAAGCATTCCCGCTAATATGTTGATAGATCCTGCCGGAAAGATTATTGCCCGCAATTTAAGAGGTGAAACACTGTACCAGGCGCTCGAAAAGGTGTTGAAATAACAGATTTATTAAAACAGGATAATTAATAATGTAAAGAGCTATACAGAAACTGTATAGCTCTTTTAAAAATAATTACCTTCTATCCAATATAGCCTTTAGTACTCTCAAAGGCACTCTTACCCATTCAGGCCTGTTATTCAATTCGTAATTCAGGTCGTAAATAACTTTCTCAAGCATATAAGTTTCCAGCATCATCTGCAGGTCTTGTTTGTCTTTAGGGATAAAGGCACTTCCCTGCACTGTTTCAAGGTAAGCCTTGATAAAAAATCCTCTCATATAAAAAGACCAAAGATCTGCAAAAGGCTGAAAATAAGCTGTATCTTCTTTGGGTAGTTGAGGGTTTCTCATAAATCCTTCATTAGCGACATACCTGAAAGACCGCGTCATTGCGGCTACATCACGTAGAGGAGAACGTTTTAATCTTCTGTCGCTAAACCTGCGTCCGGGATCACCGCCAAAATCATTTATTACCACATCTTTTCCTGTAAATAATATTTGCCCTAAATGGTAATTTCCATGTATGCGGATTTTTATTACATCTAATTTCCTGGCATATATCCGCCTGAAAATATTCAGCACGTCTTCTCTTTTTGAGAGCACTTCTTCTAATTCATTTTTTATATCATCATCAATGCTTTGAAGCCTTCTGTTTTTGTTCTGAAAAGTTTCACGTACAAGGGATTGCATTGACGAAAACAATGAACGCTGGTAGTGTAATGAAAACTCTTCCGGTGAAAAGTCTTTTAGTCCGGTACCGGCGGCCAGTGCCAGGTGCATTTCTCCTGTTCGTACACCTATTAATCTTGCCTGTTCACTTGCCAGTGTTCCCAATAAAATTTGCAGTTCTTCAGGCAGATCTTCAAATGCTGCCGGGTTTGTAAAACTTCCTGCTTTTTCAATTGAAAGAATCGCATTTTTGTCGGGTGCGGCAAGAATTCTTTCAATATAGTTATTTATTCTCGTTAACATAAAGCTATAACCATCACCATGGTTCTCGGGTAAAAGCTGAATCATGCCGAGTGCAATATTGTCATTTTGAAATTTCCATTCTATGGCTCCGCAAAACTTAGGAATATACTCAAATTTCATGTGCTCAGAAAGATAACGTGTGATTTCAAGATCAGGGTTTGTGGTAGGATCGATCTTCCTGTACATTTTAAGAAAAAAACCATTGTCATAACTTATAGAGGTAAAACCGTCTTCGGTATGCGTTTTTGACTTTATATCTGTTCCTTTCTTCAACTGATTTCGCAACTGGTCGTCGCCATAAAATTCTATATGGCTTTCAGGTAAAGTAATAGCATCATTAGCTGCAATCTTATGAATAAGAGCCTGTTGGAAACCCGGAGTGAATAAAGCATCAGCCAAAAAGCCTTCTTCATCTCCGATTGTTAATTTGGCAATTATAGCTTGCGACCTATTTTCCTCGCGGTTGGCTGCACGTTCCTCTTTTATAAAAGTTAATGCCAATTGATATGATTCAGGTATACTGCTCTCAGATTGAACCTCTATGAGTAATAAAAAAACGTTGCATCCCGGTAAGAGAATAACAGCATGATTAGTAATTACGATGCTTTGAATAGCCCTTTGTTTATTTACAAACCAATCTGTTTCTACTAAATAATTAGCTAAAATGTTGTTCTCAAGTTCCTCTACCATCTGATCTTCCAGCAATTCTTCCCATCTGTTTATCTTCAATGACGGAAGAGATATAAGTCTTTCACTTTCTGTGGTAACTTTTTTCAATAAAAACCATTCGTATTCATAGGAACTGAGTGTAAAGAGATAAGGACTGTCTTCTTTAATAACCGGGAACTCATTTCTGCTGAAAACTTCTAAAGGGACAAAACCCTTAAAAGGGGATAAATCTACTTCTGCTGCCAGTGAATGTTTAGACAAATTTACAATCGTCAACAGTGTTTCATCTTCATAAGTGCGGGTAAAGGCGAGCACTTTAGGATTTTCAACATGAATAAATTTCATATCTCCCCGTCCAAAAGCCTTAAACCTCTTTCGCATATTTATCATACGCTTCATAAACCAAAACAGCGAGGACGTATTGGTGCGCTGCATTTCCACATTTACAGCTTCATAGTTATATTGAGGATCTAAAATTACCGGCAGGTAAAGTTTTTGTGGATTCGAAGCGGAAAAACCTGCATTCCTGTCCGGTGACCATTGCATTGGCGTACGCACTCCGTCACGGTCACCCAGGTAAAAGTTATCTCCCATTCCTATTTCATCGCCATAGTAAATAACCGGCGTGCCGGGCAAAGAAAATAAAAGACAGTTCATGAGTTCTATACGTCTGCGGTTGTTTTCAAGAAGAGGCGCGAGCCTATGCCTTATTCCAAGATTTATTTTGGCCTTAGGATCTTTTGCATACACTTTATACATATAATCACGCTCTTCATCAGTTACCATTTCAAGGGTAAGTTCATCATGGTTTCTCAAAAAAATAGCCCACTGGCAAGTTTCAGGTATGGCTGGAGTCTGATCAAAAATATCAGTGATAGGATAACGGTCTTCCATTTGCAGCGCCATAAACATTCGTGGCATTACAGGAAAATGATAGTTCATATGGCATTCGTCTCCATCTCCAAAATAAGAAGCGGAGTCTTCGGGCCACATATTTGCTTCGGCAAGGAATACTGTTTCGGGAAAATATTCATCTATATGTTTCCTTAACTTTTTCAGAAAAGCATGTGTTTCGGGCAAATTTTCGCCATTTGTTCCTTCGCGTTCAAATAAGTAAGGAACCGCATCAAGTCGAAAACCATCCACTCCCATCTCACACCAGTAATCTAATATCTTAATCACCTCTTCTTGTACTAACTGGCTATCGTAGTTCAGATCTGGCTGATGATTAAAAAAACGGTGCCAGTAATATTGCTGGGCTACAGGGTCCCACGTCCAGTTACTTGCTTCATAATCGGTAAAAATTATTCTGACATCCTTCCATTGATTTGGATTGTCTGTCCATACATAAAAATCTCTTTCAGCAGAACCCTTTGGCGCTGTTCGTGCTCTTTGAAACCAGGGATGCTGATCAGAAGTATGGTTAATAACCAACTCAGTTATTACCTTCAGGTTACATTTATGTGCTTCGTCTAAAAACTGTTTAAACTGTTTTATATTGCCATAGCGGGGATTTATGCTATAATAATCAGCAATGTCATACCCGTCATCTTTAAGCGGACTGGGATAAAATGGAAGCACCCAGATAGCAGTAACACCAAGATCCTGCAGATAATCAAGTTTTTGCAATAGCCCTTGAAAATCACCAATTCCATCCCCGTTGCCATCGCAAAATGCTTTTATATGCAGTTCATAAATTATTGCATCTTTATACCAGTGCAGTTTATCATCAATCGTTGTATTTTTTGCCATAAATTCTCATTTTGCTTTGACTGCATAATTTGCATGCCAGACAGAACCGTAATTATAGAGAAATTCAGACCACGATTTAGGATTAGATTATTAAGAGGAAATGGATTTCCTGCAAATCACCTTAACTTCTACACGGCTGATTATTGTTTAAGGTCTAAAAAGCTGTTTAAAATCTATTTTTGATACCGGCATCTGTTCTTCAGGACTCATCGTTGCGACGCATTTCGTTCACCGGCATCTCATTGTGCATCTTTTGGCTCTATTACAAAATTGTTTATAAAATATTAAACAGCTTCTGATAGTAAAAATTTTATTTGTTCAATTTCAACTTTTAATATCCATAATTTAAAATGTAATTTGCCTTCCGGCTATTTTAAAATAACCCCAATGAAAATATACTTATTATCCCTGGTAATGACGTTGCTAACGCTGGCAGTGTCAGCGCAAAACAATGTTTACAATATCAAGATAGATATCACAAACAACAAAGGCCCTATGAAACCTATCTGGGCATTCTTTGGCTATGATGAGCCCAATTACACTTACATGAAAGATGGCAGAAAATTACTTAGCGAACTTTCAGCTTTAAGCCCTGTTCCGGTCTATGTAAGAACGCATAACATGCTTACCACCGGCGATGGAACACCTCATTTAAAGTGGGGATCAACAAATGCTTACACAGAAGATGCAAATGGTAATCCGGTATATGACTGGCGGATAACAGATTCTATTTTTGATACTTATATCAAGAGAAAAATAAAGCCTGTTGCAGAAATAGGATTTATGCCTAAAGCATTATCAATGAAACCAGAGCCTTATGAACATCATTGGACACCTGCGGCAAACTACAAAGAAATTTATACAGGATGGGCCTATCCGCCAAAAGATTATAAGAAATGGGGCGAACTGGTTTATCAATGGGTAAAGCACTGCGTGGAGCGATATGGTAAAAAAGAAGTGCAGTCGTGGTGGTGGGAAGTATGGAACGAACCTGATATTGGTTATTGGCAAGGCACACGTGAGGAATATTTTAAATTATATGATTTTGCAGCCGATGCAGTTAAACGTGCCTGTCCAACTGCACGTATCGGAGGCCCCACTACAACCAGTCCGAGAAATGAAAATGCAAATGCTTACCTGTCGGCGTTTTTACAACATTGCGCTGAAGGCACAAACTATGCAACAGGACAAAAAGGTTCGCCTTTAGATTATATCAGTTTTCATGCAAAGGGCAGTCCTAAATTTATGAATGGATTTGTGCGCATGAATATGTCGGTACAACTTACAGATATCTACAAAGGTTTTCAGACTATTGCATCTTCCTCAAAATTTAAAAACCTTCCTGTTATTATTGGTGAAAATGACCCGGAAGGCTGTGCTGCATGTTCGGTTGATTTCAATCCGCAAAATGCTTATCGCAATGGCACAATGTATTCCAGCTATACCGCTGCTTCTTATGCACGTATTTATGATATTGCAGAAAAAACAGGTGTCAATATTGAGGGTGCTGTAAGTTGGTCTTTTGAATTTGAAAATCAACCCTGGTTTGCAGGATTTAGAGATCTGGCAACGAACGGAGTTGACAAACCTGTCCTCAATGTCTTTCGCCTCTTTGGGTTAATGCGGGGCAATCGCCTTAAAGTAGATAATAATAACGCTCTTCCCTTAGAACAACTTATGGCAAAAGGTGTTCACGATTCAACTCCGGATGTACATGCACTAGCCTCAGCAGATAAAAGATCTGCTTATATATTATTATGGAATTATTATGACGACGATGTCTCTTCAGTTGCCGTCCAAGTCAACTTACAGTTAAATGCTATACCTGCTGCAGTAGTAAACTTGCAACAATATAGCATTGATGAAGTTAACAGTAATTCTTATTCTCTCTGGAAAAAAATGGGATCACCTCAAAATGTAAGCAAAGAACAATATGCCGAACTTGAAAAAGCGGGAAAACTAAAACAGGTAATCCGGCAACAAAAAGTGCACGTGAGAAAAAGTTTGTTTTCTACTGCTGTTACCTTACAAAGGCAGGCGGTATCATTAATTAAAATAAGTTGGTAAAAGTATTAAGGAATGTCCATTCAATACCTTTATTGATCTTACTTCAATTATATCTTTTTAAAAAAATCCAATCCTTTTTATTTGTCGTAGATAAATCAAACAATTTGACAAGTAAAATAAGGTTATCAGTAATAAAAAGATGAAAAGTAGGGATAAGTAATGTGACAATTAAAGATGTAATCAAAGCAATTGTTTTATAAGATTTTGAACATGTTTTTGGTAATAGTTAGATTTTAGGCGGTTTGAAAATGGGAAAGGGGCCAGCGATGGCTCCTTTTTTTGATTTTACCTACTCATAAAACAAAAGCTCAACGCGTTCCTCATTTTCCCTAATCCTATCTAATAATAAATTCTGGTCTTATTCCAATCCTCAAAAGTTAATTCAAGATGTATTTCACCGTTTTTATGTTTTCCCACTTCCTTCCATCCTGCATTTTTATAAAAGGTTTCAGCTCTCTCGTTCCCGGGCTTGTGCCTAACCAAACTTTCTCTTTTGTTTTATCAAAATACCAATTAAGCATTTCCTGGTGTAATTTCTTTCCTATTCCTTTTCCTTCATATTCCGGTCTTACAAATAATGCCCAGATATTGTTCTTCGCCATATCAACTATTGCAAAACTAACTACCAGATTTTCTATTTCACATAACCATCCTTTTCCATGCACAGTTAAAAATTCTTCATAATTTTTTTCTAAAATTAATAAAGGATTTGACAAAACATTTTCCTTTACTGACATTCTAACTTCATGTAATTGTTTTATGTCCGATATACCGGCTTCCCTGATAATCATCAGTCTTTTTATGTTATTGATAATTCATTTATTTACAACATTTAAAACAGAAGGTAATAAGCTATTTTCAAAAATTATTAGTTTTAAGTACCTGGTCTTTTTTTACTTCTTCAACTAACTTGCCCGGCTGCTCTTCATCTTTTTCATCGCCTAATAACATACCCCAGGGTTTCAAACTTTCGATCCTGTCAAATACAACCTTACTGATTGCGATAACAGGAATCGACAGAAACATTCCAGGTATTCCCCAAAACATTTCCCCGATTATAACACCGATAACCGTAATTAGTGCATTTATTTTGACCTTTGAACCCACAATCACCGGGAGCAATATATTACTGTCAATTAAGTGCATCCCTACAATTGTTACTATTACTAATACAACTTTTGTTGTTGCAGCGGCAGTGCCGATAGTTATAATTGTACTTAAAACTAACGAGGTAAATATGCCGATGTAAGGAATAATATTAAAAAGACCGGTAATCATACCAAGCAGAAGGGCATACTTAACACCTATTATCAAAAATGCAAGACAACAGACAACAGCAACAATTGTCATTTCAAGTAAAAGGCCAAGAATGAATTTCCTGATTATATATTCTACCTGGGCGACAATATCATACACTATTATAGAATTTTCTTCAGTAAATACTGCTATCAGGAATTTTATAATTAACCGGCGATAAAACAGCAGGAAGAAGGTATCAATCATCACAAAAACGAGGAACAACAAAACGGATGATAACGAAACTACCGTTGCGCCTATAACACCAGCACTCTCAGCCAGCATTTTTTGGGTTTCGTTATGTATATATGTCATTTGTTTGTTTACATCGATATGAAACTTCAGCGTTACCCAATTTTGAATCTGAGAAAGTGTATCAGCAAAGGCTTCTTTAAACATTGGCCAATCCTTAGCAAGGTCAGAAATCTGCGAGCCTACAAAATAAAGAATAAGCGAAATAAATGAAAGCAGTAAAACTACAGACAAGCCTGATGCTGCACTTCGTGATAACTTTAGCTTCGTTTCAAAAAAACCTGCAACCGGCAAAAGTGCGATAGCAAACAAAAAAGAAAAGAGCAGGGGAGATAAAATTTTTTTGCCTACAATACAAATAAATCCCAGGGCAATCAGGCTTATAAGTATCATGGCAAGCTTTGTATAAAAGGGGGCAGAGAATTGTCTGGAAGAAATCATAGATAGAGTTGAATTAATATTTTAAGGTGGCAGTAAATTAAGCAATAAATAAAGAAGAGTATAAAAATACAAACATGATATTCTGTTTAATTCATATTGTATACTAATTATCCGAGCAAATTATAAAAATTATTCCATCCATAAAGACTATGAAAGTGTAAATTTTAGAAATAGCTTCACTTACGGATCCTGCCTGTTTAAAAACCTAGTAGTTTTCTGTTTTAGTCAACCAATTCTTTGACTGATAAGAATTTTTCACTTATCATATCTTTTGTAAAGGCAGTATCCATCACTTAAAGTATTTTTAATCCCAAAACCTAAAGTTGGGCAAAGCGGTAATGAATGAGTTAGCAGCTATACGATTGCAACTTCTTTACGGTTCAATTGTCATAATACAAAAGACATGAAAAAATTATATTTAGCCTTAGCCTTATTGACTGCAACAAATTGCATTGGTCAGACTCACCGAAAACTCTCGACGTTCTTGTCTTTTCAAGTGAACAAGACACTATACGACCGGACAATAACCAACAATTCTGGTGGAGTTGGATTTGGCCTACAAAATTGCCTGAACACTAAAACTTGGATTAAGCCGACTTTAGAAATCAACGCCAACCTATTTGCAGGGACTAAAGAACTTTATCTTACTGCTGACCATAAACCAATTGGTGCAAAAAGTGGTGTTCTGGGTATTTATATGGGACCCTTGTTTCAACCGGTAGATAGGCTATTTATAGCGACAACATTTGGCACAAGCATTTATAACAGCAAGTTCCATTTTGGGATAAGACCTTCCGTTGGCATTTATCCTTCCAAAAGCAAAAGATGGACAGCCAAAGCATCTTTCACTAACATTTTTCAGCAAGACGATATTAGTAACGAAAGTTTTGGCTATGTAAGTTTTGAACTTGCACTCAAAATATTCTGACAGTACTGCTGCTAAAACAAGGGGCTTGCCAATATACCCGCTTACCAGGCAGACGGAGTGCTAATGCCAGTACATTAGCAAGCCCTAACCGGGAGAAGCAGGTGCAGACTCAAGGTTCTTTATCCTGTTTCTGTTCTATATTATAAATAAAAAAGAGAGCTTTTCTATAAAAGCCCTCTTTTTCCACGTAAAATATAAATTATCTCTTCTTCATATTCTTTACCCAACAATTTTATCTAAGTTTTATCTAAGTAATATTATTGGTAACCTCAATAATTTTATTTTATCTATTATACTATTTATACTCCTGTTCTGCCTCCTCTGATAACCTGAAGGATAATAGCAATAACAGCGATAACAAGCAAAATGTGAATTATACCTCCGACATGAAATGCAAAATAGCCTAACAACCAAGCTACAACTAATATAACAGCGACGATATACAAAATGTTACCCATAAAAATAAAATTTAAAGTTTTAAAAATATTTAACAGTTTTATTATTCAAATAATCGTACCACACAACACAATTATTCTGCAGGCGTAATAGTGATTGTTTATAGGTGTAGAACTAAATATAAAAGTAGTATTGCAAAGTTGTCTTTAGTTTTTGGCTTTATTCTTAAAGAAAAAATTGTAACTTATTAAAGGCAATAGGAAGATGTATTAAAAATTATTATGAAGTCTATTGCAAAAGCACATTAAGCTTCTAAGTCGTGATACACTGCGACTTAATATCTTCAATCGGCTTTTCAAGAACTGTGAATTAATTTACTCAAAAGTTAAAAAAATGCTATGAAATTTTTTTTAAGAAAAAATATCTTGTTTTTTTACAGAATCTTACATACAAAATGAAATAGCCTGTACTTCAATGTTTCGGGCTATGTTTTGTACTTATGTTTTTCATATTAAACTGCTGCGGGTTACTGATTCATCCAAATAGCCTTATTTTTTAAAATTTAAAAGAGTAGCAGTAAAAACAGCTCTTTCTGCTTTTTTAAAAATCATATCCCAGTATCCCTTATATCTCAATACTTTTGGCACAAGCATATCTTCAATCTTTTCTAACTGCACTTCCATAGTAACGTCAAAATCAAATATGCCTGCTTTATAACTCAGGCTGTAATTTCTCCCTATAATTTCAAGGGTTTTAGCATTAAACCAGGTTGTCATCTCATCAATCACAATATCATTTTTTTCTCCTGAAGATAAATCTTCTCTTGGCGTTATAGCAAATACATACGATTGCTGCCCCATATAATCTTTTTGATCTATTCTGAAGTCGTATAGTTTGCTTACCTTTTTATCAAATAAAGCAACTTTATTACCGATAAACGGAAGGCCGGGAATTTTTGTACCGGGATTAAAAAACAATTGCTTTAACTGTTCCCTGTGCTCTTGTATACCGCTTTTATCGCTAACAGAAAAAGAGGCGACCCTTACAGTATTTGTTTCGCCGCAGACCCTGCCTTTTGTAAAGAACAAGCTTGCGTACATAGCTGCCGTCGTATAAATGTAATTTCCGCTTTTGTCGTAAAAGTCGCCGGTGTGGTGTGCTCTTCATTAGTCACCATCGTCCGGCAACCATTTGCCCGTACTTGTGTGGTAGTACTATGAAGTGATGCCTGCAGGTTACCCTTTTTGTCGTTGATTAAAATATCATTATAAGAAGAAAAATTTAATACCCGCAAATTGCGAAAAGCTTTGTAAAAAGTGGTGTCATTCTTAACGTAATCAATGAAAGCGCCAACATCAAGATTATTACGCACAATAACATCTGCAAGTGTAAAAGCCTGATTTTTATAGATGATTGTTGTATCACTTACTTCAGAGGAAGTATCCTGACCGAAACAGGATGATATAAATAACACTGCAAATATTAATTGAAAAAAAAATCGTTTTATCATTTCGCATACATCATCTTGTAATCCATCTTCAATTTTCCTTTGCTTATGTCATTCAGTTTTCCGCGAAGCATTTTTTTACGCAACGGCTTCAGATAGTCGATAAACAATTTACCTTCTATATGGTCGTATTCATGCTGAACAATGCGTGCAGTTATGCCAACAAACTTTTCTGTTTTAGGTTGAAAATTCTCATCAACGTATTCAATCACTACCTCTTCAGGCCTTATAACATCTTCTCTTATTTTAGGTATGCTCAAACATCCCTCATTGTATGTCCATTCGGTACCATTGAGTTGCTGTATGTGGGCATTTATAAAAACCTGTTTTATGCCCGGTTCGTCTGCGTATTTTCCTTTGTCTTCATCTTCCTGGTTTTTAAACACCTGGCTGCTGTCTACTACAAATAACCGAACATCCCGATTAACCTGCGGTGCAGCCAGACCTACTCCATTACTCGCATACATGGTTTCCCACATATCTTCTATTAGACTATTAAGGTTAGGATAGTCAGGAGTGATATCACTGCAAACTTTTCGTAAAACAGGTGCTCCGTATGCTACAATCGGAAGTGTCATGAATCAAAAACGGTTGATTATAAAAATGCGAATTTACCTCCAAATGAACCAATGAACAAATCGAAGCTCAGGCAATTGTGTTAAGATAATCCTGCAACATTATCGTCGCGGCTATTTCGTCAACCATGTTTTTATTTTGACGGTATTTTTTCTTCATGCCGCTTTCAACCATGCTTTTTACAGCAAGTTTAGAGGTAAACCGTTCATCTACTTTTACTATTGGAACAGCAGGAAAAATTTTTTTAAACCGGTTTATAAAAGCCTGAACAAGCGGCGTGGCATGTGTATCACTATTGTCCCGGTTAGTAGGGTGGCCAATAATTACCATTTCAACTTCTTCTTTTGTAAAATAATCGGTAAGAAACTTTTCAAGGTCTTTTGTATGAATTCCTACCAGACCACCGGCGATCATTTTCAAAGGGTCTGTTACTGCCAGTCCCGTTCTTTTCGAACCATAGTCTATAGATAATATGCGCGGCAACAGGAATTAGAAATTAATGAATTGGGAATAAAAATAATACTTTTCGGCGTAGAAATATAAAGATTATGAATGCCCCAAAAGTAAATTTAGGAATTGATGCAGGCAAAGGATAATTGTGAATGTAACGAAGATATTCAGTAAAAGAAGCTGACACGCTAATCAGCTACATGAGCATTGAAACACAGTTCAATGCTCATGTAAGGCTAATACTACACGTGTTTGCCTTATTTCAAAGAAACGTCAGACAAACACGGTATAATTTAATCCTTATCGATCATCAAAAAATCCGTTGTAGTTTCAGTAACTTCATCTCTATTGGTAATAATGTAATATCCTGCTCTGTCATTTCCACTATACTGCACTAATGACAGAACAAAAAAAGCCGCTTAGAGTTTTTTGTGCCGGTATATTTTAAATGATACTTTTGTTTAAAATAATTATAAATAATGGCTTACGAAATGACCGGAAAATTAATTGCCCGATTTGATATTGTACAACGAAATGAAAATTTTAAAACAAGAGAATTTGTAATAGAAAACTCGGAAGAGAGTAATGGAAGGACCTTTACGAATTATGTAAAATTTCAATGTATACAGGATAAAACTGCAATGCCTGACAGGTTTAACATAGGGGATGAAGTAAAAGTGCAGTTTAACATAAAAGGAACACGGTGGGAAAAAGATGGGAAAACAAATTACATTACTAACCTGGATGCATGGAGAATGGAGAGCCTGAAACTAAGTCAGAATAATGGTACACCCCAGAACCGGGACGTTAATTATAACGATATTCCCCCATCAGCGAATGCCGATGATTTACCTTTTTGATAGAACCACAGTACCACAATTTTTGGATTAGATTGTTAGGAAAACAGATTGAAGAATCACTATAAGGACGGTCCTGCTAAACTCCAAATTACGCAAAAGGTTTAATAAACCCTACGCAATAAAAATTTAATGTTGGGTCAATTATTTTATCAATCTTTCTTAATCCTAAAAATTGTGGTTCTATTTCATTAAATCTTACTTAATGCTAAATCGTGGTTCTAAATGCAACAACAAATAACACTTAAGCTGCTTCCCTCGGAAGCTTCGGAACAAAGCGTTATAAAAGAATACATAGCAAAAACCTTAAGCAAAAAAAACCATGAAGTAACAGGTTTTTATCTTTTGAAAAAATCAATTGATGCGAGAGGAAAGCAGGCTTATGTCAATCTGACTCTCCAGGCATTTATCAACGAACCTTTTATAGAAAGACAAGTAAAAAAAGTTGATTTTGAAGATGTAAGCAAATCTGAAAGAAGAGTGGTTGTAATAGGTGCAGGTCCGGCAGGGTTATTTGCTGCACTGAAGTTGATAGAAAAAGGTATACAACCAATCATCTTGGAAAGAGGCAAAGACGTAAGAGCACGAAGAAGAGATCTGGCAGCATTAAATAAGGAAGGTGTTATAAATGCAGATAGCAATTACTGCTTTGGCGAAGGCGGTGCAGGCACGTACAGCGATGGCAAGCTTTATACCAGGAGTAACAAACGGGGAGACATTAGTCGAATTCTGAATCTGTTTGTTCAATTTGGTGCTGATGAAAAGATTTTGTATGATGCACATCCGCATATTGGCACTAATAAATTACCGGACATTGTTACTGCAATAAAAGAAGGTATTATAGCATGCGGAGGTTTGTTTTTGTTTAATAAAAAAGTGATTGATTTTGATATTAAAAACAACTGCATAAAAGGTGTCATAACATCTGACGGAAATGTGTTCGAAGCAGAGAATGTTATCCTGTCAACCGGTCATTCTGCAAGAGATATTTTTACTTTACTTCACAATAAGAATGTTTTGATAGAAGCAAAGCCGTTTGCATTAGGTGTACGAATAGAACATCCGCAAAGTATTATTGACAGCATTCAATACCATTGTAATAACAGAGGAGAGTTCTTACCTCCGGCTTCATATTCATTGGTGGAACAGGTAGATAACAAAGGTGTATTTAGTTTTTGTATGTGCCCCGGAGGAATTATTGCGCCTGCTTCAACAAATGCTGAAGAGTTAGTCGTAAACGGATGGAGCCCAAGCAAAAGAAATAATCCGTACGCAAACAGCGGTATGGTGGTAAGTACAGAAGACAAGGATTTACTCGATTTAAAGGATTTTAGGGAATATTTAAAAACAAAAAATATAAATAAATCTTCGCCTTTAAGTACAATGTATTTTCAGGAGATGGTGGAAAGAAAAGCCTATATAGCGGGTGGAGGCAAATTTGTTGCACCGGCTCAACGAATGGCTGATTTTTGCAACAATAAAATATCTGTTTCTTTACCTGATTGCAGTTATCTGCCTGGTATTAACAGTAGTGATTTACGCATCACTTTACCGCCTTTTATTTATATGAGTCTTAAACATGGTTTTGAAGCATTTGGTAAGAAAATGAAAGGATACTTTACAAATGAAGCGGTGGTTGTCGCAACAGAGAGCCGCACTTCTTCCCCGGTGCGTATACCAAGGGATGAGATTGCTTTGTATCATCCGCAAATAAAAAATTTATATCCTTGTGGTGAAGGCGCAGGTTATGCGGGTGGCATTGTAAGTGCAGCCATGGATGGAGAAAGAGTTGCTGCTATGATTGCAGTAGAAAAGTAACTTGCATTGCCGCTTTTAGTGATTAATGAATTTTTTGGGTTTACATCTTGCGCAACTATTGGTAGTTCATCATCATTTTCTCAACAGAATTAGCAAGCTACAATAAGTATAAATAATATATTGATAAGCTGGCTAACAAACAGTCTTCCGAAAAAATTAAAAATATCAGAGGAAAGGTCGGAATATAAAGATATTTCGGTACAGCTTGTTGAGCTAAACCGACGGTTACTTAATAATGCGTATCAAAGGTTAAAATGTACCATTAGGAGCAAAATGATGGTAACATAAGTAGAAACAGTTTGGGCGTGCGGTAGGTACGGAATATATGCTTTTTGACATCGTACCTACGGTACTTCGCTGACTTTTTTTGTGTTATTGCTACCAACGTTTTGTGCCTAAGGGCACTTTTTATACTAGTTCAACCCTTGATTAGCGTTAATAGTAAATGGATGGTTAGCTCTACCGCACATCGCTATTTCTTAATAAGGTAATAGTTGAGTTACTGGCTTAAATAAAAAAAATTTTAATCTCTCCCTTATCAAAACATTTCATACTTTGTTTCATGAACAAACAAATTGACAGAATAAAAAAGACAAGGCTTTTTTTGATCGATCTGATAAAAGATTTATCGGTTGACGAGCTTAACAAAATTCCCGGTGGTTTCAATAACAATATTGTTTGGAATCTCGGACACTTGATTGCAGCCCAGCAGGGGGTCTGTTATGGGCGCGCTATGGCACAAGCTGTAGTAGATGAAAAATACATTTCATCTTACAAGCCGGGCACGAAGCCGGAGCATTATATAGATGACAAAGAAGTGCAAATAATAAAAGATTTGTTACTGTCTTCCCTTAATAAGTTTGAAACAGATTATCAAAACAATGTATTCGAAGCCTATGTCTCCTGGACAACCCGCTATGGTGCAGAACTTTCCAACATTGATGATGCACTTCAGTTTTTAATGTATCATGAAGGTTTGCATTCAGGATATATTATGGCATTGAAAAGACTTATAAAATAAAAAGGATATTATACTTCTTCATTTATAAAAAGATAAGTGGGGGCAAGCTTACTTTGCAGCTAAGTATAAGTTTAAAAACCGTTTTTAAATATTTTTTTATAGCCAATAAGGCAGCTATTACTTCCAAAATAATTTGATTAGAATGAATTTTTTTTTGCAATTAAAAAAGGCTGCCCTTGGAGGCAGCCTTTTAATCCTATTAATCATCTAATAATCTTCGTAATCAGCGATCCTTATTCATCGTCATCAAAATTCATAGCTTCACGTGCCGTAGCAAGCAGTTCGTATTCTTCTTTACTGCCTACAATCATGTTTTCAAACTCTCTCAATCCTGTACCTGCAGGTATAGCATGACCTGTGATTACATTTTCTTTCAATCCCAGCATATCATCTGTTTTACCCATAATAGCAGCGGAGCTCAATACCTTCGTCGTTTCCTGGAAGGAAGCAGCGGAAATCCAGCTTTGTACACCAAGTGATGCTTTGGTAATACCAAGTAACAATGGTGATGACGTTGCAGATTGTGCATCTTTGAATTCAATCAGTTTTCTGTCGCTTCTCCGAAGGATTGAATTTTCTTCTCTCACTTCTCTTAAACTTACAATCTGACCTGCTTTCAGCCTGGTGCTTTCACCTGCATCAACCACTACTTTCTTATCAAAAATATAGTCGTTCTCTTCATTAAACTCTATCCGGTCTACAGTATCTCCTTCAAGGAATCTTGTATCACCGGGATCCTGGATTTCAACCTTCTTCATCATTTGTCGAACGATTACCTCAATGTGTTTGTCGTTAATACGAACTCCCTGTAAACGATAAACTTCCTGAATTTCATTTACTACGTATTCCTGTACAGCAAAAGGTCCTTTAATAGCCAGAATATCAGCAGGCGCAGTAGATCCGTCAGATAAAGCAGTACCCGCTTTTACAAAGTCACCATCCTGCGCGAGAATCTGGCGGGTCAGTGGAACCAAATATTTTTTAACAACCCCATCTCTTGCTTCAACTATTATTTCCCGGTTACCGCGTTTAATATTACCAAAAGTAACTACACCATCAATTTCAGAAACTACAGCAGGATTGCTTGGGTTTCTTGCTTCAAACAATTCAGTTACTCTTGGAAGACCACCCGTAATGTCCCTTAATTTACCTAACACCCTTGGGATCTTTACAAGCACCTGTCCAGGCTTCACTTCTTCACCTTCATCGAGCACTATATGACTGCCAACAGGCAAGTTGTACATTTTGGTTTCTTTGGCACCTTCTACAATCAACCCCGGAATTTTTGTTTTATCCTTGGTTTCAATTACAACTTTCTCACGGTGACCTGTTTGTTCATCTGCTTCCTCACGGTAGGTAACACTGTCAATGATATTTTCAAACTTAATGGCACCTGCAATTTCAGCTACGATTACATTGTTAAATGGATCCCATGAACAGATAGACTGACCTTTAGTAACTTGCTGACCATCTTTAACCTGTAATGTAGCACCGTAAGGCACGTTACTTGTTATCAGTAACCGGTCGTTCTTAACATCCATAATTCTAACCTCACCTGTACGGCCAATTACTACTTTGGTTTTTTCGCCGTTATTTAAAGCATCAACGGTTCTTAAACCATCAAATTGAATGGTCCCGTCAAACTTAGCGTTTAATGTACTTTCTACTGAAGCCGAACCAGCCACACCACCCACGTGGAAGGTACGAAGTGTCAACTGGGTACCAGGCTCACCAATAGACTGGGCCGCGATGATACCAACAGCATCACCCCGTTGTGCAGTATAGCCTGTAGCAAGGTTTTTACCATAACAACGTACACAAACCCCACGTTTTGCCTCACACGTTAATACCGAACGAATTTCAACAGTTTCAATTCCTGCATCTTCAATTGCTTTTGCAATGTCTTCATCTATTTGCCTGCCGGCTTCTACAATCAGCTCCTCATTTACTGGATTAAGAACGTTGTGAAGAGACGTACGACCCAAAATTCTGTCAAACAACGGTTCTACAATATCCTCATTATCTTTTAATGCACTTGTAGCAATGCCACGAAGTGTACCACAATCTTCTTCAGTAATAACAACGTCCTGTGCAACATCGACCAGACGTCGCGTTAAATAACCTGCATCCGCTGTCTTTAACGCTGTATCTGCCAAACCTTTACGGGCACCATGAGTAGAGATAAAATAATCCAATACGTTCAATCCGCCTTTAAAGTTAGAAAGAATTGGATTTTCAATAATCTCATTTCCCGAACTACCGCTTTTACGAGGCTTAGCCATCAGACCTCTTATACCAGCCAACTGTTTAACTTGTTGCTTACTGCCTCGCGCTCCTGAGTCAAGCATCATGTAGACTGAGTTGAAACCTTGTTTATCACTCGCCATTTCACGTATCAAAGTTTCTGTAATACGAGTGTCTACGCGGCTCCATATGTCAATAATACCGTTATAACGTTCATTGTTGGTAATAAGACCCATATTATAGTTGTCCCAAACCTCATCGACTTCATTCTTAGCGTTCTGCAGCAATTGTTCTTTAATATCAGGAATGATAAGGTCGTTAATGTTGAAAGACAAACCACCTTTAAAAGCCATACGGAAACCAAGTGTCTTAATGTCGTCAAGAAACTTAGCCGTTTTAGGAACGTCAGTAATCTTTATGATATCACCAATAATTTCACGAAGGCTTTTCTTAGTCAGCAAAGCATTTATATAACCAACTTCTTTAGGAACATACTGATTAAATAATACGCGTCCTACAGTGGTATCAACTATTTTTTGATATAGCTCACCTTTATCAGTTCTTACCAAAGTTTTCACCTTGATATGAGCGTGTAAATCAACTTGTTTTTCATTGTAGGCAATGATAACTTCCTCCATTGAGTAGAAAGCTTTTCCTTCACCTTTAACTTTAACCTCTTCTGTGCTTTTCCTACCCTTTGTGATATAATACAGGCCCAATACCATGTCCTGAGAAGGAAGGGTGATAGGTGTACCATTTTGCGGGTTAAGAATGTTATGAGATGAAAGCATTAGTAATTGGGCCTCAAGAATAGCAGCATGACTAAGTGGTACGTGTACCGCCATCTGGTCGCCGTCGAAGTCAGCGTTGAATGAAGTGGTAACGAGCGGATGAAGCTGGATTGCCTTTCCTTCAATCAAACGTGGCTGGAAAGCCTGAATTGATAAACGGTGCAATGTTGGGGCACGGTTCAGCATTACAGGATGACCTTTCAATATATTTTCAAGAATATCCCAAATAACTGCTTCTTTTTTATCGACTAATTTCTTAGCAGATTTTACAGTTTTTACAATACCTCTTTCAATCAGTTTGCGGATGATAAATGGTTTGAAAAGCTCAGCAGCCATATCCTTGGGGAGACCGCACTCATGTATCTTCATTTCAGGACCTACCACAATAACCGAACGACCAGAATAGTCAACACGCTTACCAAGTAAGTTCTGACGAAAACGACCTTGCTTACCTTTAAGTACATCACTCAAAGATTTCAAAGCACGTCCGCCTTCAGCCTTAACAGCGTTTGATTTTCTTGAGTTATCAAACAGGCTATCAATAGCTTCCTGCAACATCCTCTTCTCATTACGTAAGATTACCTCAGGTGCTTTAATCTCTAACAGGCGTTTTAAACGGTTGTTACGAATAATTACACGACGGTACAAATCGTTTAGATCAGAAGACGCAAAACGACCACCATCAAGAGGAACCAATGGGCGAAGTTCCGGAGGAATAACCGGAATATATTGCATTACCATCCACTCAGGGCGGTTAGTAATACGTGTATTTGCGTCACGAAAACTTTCCACAACACTCAAACGTTTTAAAGCGTCAGCTTTACGTTGCTGTGATGTTTCGTGCGCCGCTGCATTTCTTAAGTCAAATGATAATTGATCCAGATCAATTCTTTGCAACAGGTCATGAACTGCTTCAGCACCCATTTTAGCAACAAATTTGTTTGGATCTTCATCAGGTAAATACTGATTGTCTTTTGGTAAAGCATCCAGTATGTCCAGATACTCTTCTTCTGTAAGTAAATCACCAAAGTTCTGTCCTTTGTCAGCACGGATACCGGGTTGAATTACCACAAAACGTTCGTAATAGACAATGGTCTCTAATTTCTTGGAGCTCATGCCTAACAAATAACCAATCTTGTTAGGAAGAGATTTAAAATACCAGATATGAACTACAGGAACAACAAGTTTAATATGTCCCATTCTTTCACGGCGTACTTTCTTTTCAGTTACCTCAACTCCGCAACGGTCACAAACAATACCCTTGTAACGGATACGCTTGTATTTTCCGCAGGCACATTCGTAATCCTTAACCGGACCAAAAATCCTTTCGCAGAACAAACCATCTCTTTCAGGTTTGTACGTACGATAGTTGATGGTTTCCGGCTTTAAAACCTCCCCGAAGCTCTTTTCAAGAATGCTATCGGGAGATGCCAGGCCAATCGTAATTTTAGAAAACGTAGGCCTTGGACGGTTATCTCTTTTATTCATTGCCATATATCGTAATTCCGATTTTATTTTTTTGTTTACCAGCTTTAGTTCGCTTCTCAACATCGTTGTGTCACTCACTTCGACCTTTTGTACTGTATCAGCAGAAATGAGATGTAAGCTTTACACCTACATCTCACCCTTCTGATTATATTTTTAGCTCTTATCCCCTTTAGGGATTAGGAGCTTTTATTCAAACTTCAAATCCAATCCCAAACCTCTCAATTCATGTACAAGTACATTAAATGATTCAGGTATACCTGCTCTTGGAACGTTTTCACCTTTCACAATTGCCTCATAGGTCTTTGCACGTCCAATGATGTCATCCGATTTAAGTGTCAATAACTCTTGAAGGATGTTAGAAGCTCCATATGCTTCAAGTGCCCAGACCTCCATCTCACCAAATCTTTGGCCACCAAACTGAGCCTTACCACCCAAAGGCTGTTGAGTAATCAAACTGTACGGTCCGATAGAACGGGCGTGCATTTTGTCATCAACCATATGGTGAAGCTTTATGATGTAGATAATACCAACTGTTGTTTTTTGCTCAAAACGTTCGCCGGTTTCACCATCATACAAGTAAGTGTGACCAAACAAAGGCAAGCCGGCTTTTGCAATGTTTTCTGCAATTTCTTCTACAGTAGCACCGTCAAAGATTGGCGTTGCAAAACGAACACCTAATTTCTCACCAGCCCAACCAAGTACCGTTTCATAAATTTGTCCAAGGTTCATACGGCTCGGTACACCTAATGGGTTAAGAACGATATCAACCGGAGTACCATCTTCTAAGAAAGGCATGTCTTCAGCACGTACAATCTTAGCTACAATACCTTTGTTTCCATGACGACCCGCCATTTTATCACCTACCTTAAGTTTACGCTTAACAGCCATGTAAACTTTAGCAAGTTTCAATACACCAGCAGGTAATTCGTCACCTATAGAAATATTGAATTTCTCTCTTTTATAACGACCTAATTCTTCGTTGTATTTAATGTTGTAATTGTGCAACAACGTGTTGATCTGGTCATCGGTTTTAGCTTCACCTGTCCAGCCTAACGGATTTACGTTTTGGTAATCTATCTGCGACAAGTTCTTTTGGTTAAACTTAGCACCTTTACCGATTAATACTTCGCCAAAGTTATTACTTACACCTGACGAAGGTTTGTCTTTCAATAAAGTATGCAGTTTTTCAAGCAACACTTCCATGATATCATCTACATTCTTCTCATGCACTTTCTCAATTTTCTCAAGAATTGCTTTTTCCCGAACCTTGGTATTTTTATCTTTCTTAGCACGTTGAAATAGTTTTTTGTCAATTACAACACCTTCGGTTCCGCTTGGAGCTTTTAAAGAAGCATCTTTAGCATCACCGGCCTTGTCACCGAAGATGGCACGTAACAACTTCTCCTCAGGAGTTGGATCACTTTCTCCTTTTGGAGTGATTTTACCAATTATGATATCACCTTCTTTTATTTGAGCACCGATACGAATGATACCATGTTCATCGAGGTCTTTAGTAGCATCTTCTGATACATTAGGGATATCCGGAGTTAATTCCTCTTCACCCAGTTTAGTATCACGCACTTCCAGTTCAAATTCTTCAATGTGAACTGAAGTAAACCAGTCTTCACGTACTACTTTCTCATTGATTACGATAGCATCCTCAAAATTATAACCTTTCCAAGGCATGAATGCCACCTTCAGGTTGCGGCCCAGGGCAAGCTCTCCGTCACGTGTTGCATATCCTTCAGTTAAGAAGTCACCTTCTTTCACAACCTGTCCTTTTTTGACAGAAGGCCGAAGGTTTATACAGGTTGCCTGGTTAGTTTTGATAAACTTGGTTAATCTATAAACAATTAAATCTTCTTCAAAGCTTACCAGTTTTTCTTCAGCATTTCTGGTATAACGTACATGAATTTCTTTAGCATCAACAAACTCTACTACACCATCACCCTCAGCATGAATTTGAATTCTTGCGTCACGTGCAGCTTTTCCTTCGAGACCTGTACCTACGATAGGAACTTCAGGACGGATAAGGGGAACAGCCTGGCGTTGCATGTTTGAGCCCATCAATGCGCGGTTGGCATCATCATGCTCAAGGAACGGAATTAGTGAAGCACTCAAACCAACAATCTGGTTAGGGGCAACATCCATATATTCCACTTCTGCTTTATCTAAAATCGGAAAATCACCTGTTTGGCGGCTTACAACTCTGTCTTCTGCAAACTCGCTGTTGTCATTCAATGGTGAACTTGCCTGCGCAATTTTCTTAAGGTCCTCTTCTTCTGCACTTAAGAAAGTAAGGGTTTTCATATCAACCTTACCTTCATTTACTTTGTGATATGGCGTTTCTATGAAACCCATTTCATTAATTTTAGCGTGGACACAAAGCGTAGAAATCAAACCAATGTTTGGACCTTCAGGCGTTTCAATGGTACACAAACGGCCATAATGACTGTAATGTACGTCACGAACCTCAAAACCAGCTCTCTCACGGCTTAAACCTCCGGGTCCTAAAGCTGAAATACGACGTTTGTGCGTAATTTCAGAAAGAGGATTGGTCTGGTCTAAGAACTGAGATAATTGAGAAGTACCAAAGAAAGAGTTGATAACGGAAGAAAGGGTTCTTGCATTAATCAGATCAACCGGGGTAAATACCTCATTGTCGCGTACGTTCATTCTTTCACGTATGGTACGTGCCATACGGGCAAGACCAACGCCAAACTGAGCATACAACTGTTCTCCTACTGTCCGTACACGACGGTTGCTCAGGTGATCAATATCATCAATCTCGGCCTTGCTGTTGGTTAAACGAACAAGATATTTGATGATTTCAATAATATCTTCCTTAGTTAATACCTTTTTCTCTATTGGAAAAGTTAAACCAAGCTTACGATTGATCTTATAACGGCCAACTTCACCCAGGTCATAACGTTTATCACTGAAAAATAATTTGTCAATGATACCACGTGCAGTTTCGTTATCAGGAGCATCAGCACCACGCAATTGGCGGTAGATGTGCTGAACTGCTTCCAACTCACTGTTCGAAGTATCTTTATTTAAAGTGTTGTAAATGATAGAATAATCACCACTTACTTCTTCTTTCTGAATGAATACACTTTTTACATCCATCTCGCTGATGGTTTCAATTGCGCTCTCATCCAAAACTGTATCTCTTTCCATCACTACTTCGTTTCTTTCAATAGATACCACTTCGCCGGTATCTTCATCCACGAAGTCTTCTACCCAGGTACGAAGTACACGGGCAGCTAATTTTTTACCTAAAAACTTATCAAGAGACTTTTTATCAGCATTTACTTCATCAGCCATGCCAAAAAGCTCAAGAATGTCTTTATCAGTTTCGAAACCAATAGAACGTAACAAAGTTGTTACGGGGAATTTTTTCTTACGATCGATATAAGCATACATAACATTATTAATGTCTGTAGCAAATTCCATCCACGCACCTTTAAACGGAATTACCCTTGCAGAGTAAATTTTGGTTCCATTGGGGTGAACAGATTGACCAAAGAATACACCAGGCGAACGATGTAACTGGCTAACAACAACTCTTTCAGCGCCGTTAACCACAAACGTACCCCGTGGTGTCATGTAAGGAATATTTCCTAGAAACACATCCTGAACGATTGTTTGGAAATCAATGTGCTCTTCATCATTACAGCTAAGGCGAAGCTTAGCTTTAAGAGGAACAGCATAAGTTAATCCACGCTCCATACACTCTTCTATAGAGTAACGGGGCGGATCGATAAAATAATCCAGAAATTCCAGCACGAAGATGTTTCGTGTGTCTGTGATAGGAAAGTTTTCCTTAAACACGCGAAACAAACCTTCTACGTTACGCTTATCAGGCGTCGTCTCTAACTGAAAAAAGTCCTGGAAAGATTGTAACTGAATGTCGAGAAGGTCAGGAGTTTCAGATAAGTTCTTAATTTTACCAAAACTGACCCTGTTAGGAACTTTAGTTGAAGACATATATATTATTAACCGGTTTTATCAAAAAAAATCAGGCAGCAACGCTGAAAATAAGATATCTAAACCAGATATTAACAAGAGTAACACCTGTTTTTCGATAATGCAGTTGCTAATTCACCTAAATTTAAAAGGAATGCAAAGGTAAGGAATGGAAATTATAACGTCAAACAATTTTTATACCAATATGTTAATGTAGAAAATAAAAAAAATATTAATTCTTGGGGTTGATGTAAAAGTATTTAAAATAAATCGAGGAAGGTGATAAAATAAGCCATGGCAGATGCATTAAAATTTATCCAGTTTTAGCTTTACAAGAATAATTAACCTGTTTGCGGAAATTAATTTGACAAAGCATGCTTAACTCTGTAACTGGTTTTTAATAGATAATGCCATCAAACAGGTTATATAATAATAATTAAAAAAATTTTGTTCTGTTAGACTTCTCCTTATCGTAAAGGCATGGGTATGTTTTTCAAAAACAATCTTAAATCTATTTACCAGAAGGATAAAGGTCAGGCGGCTCATTACGGAGTTTGATATTCAAGGGATGCAAAGCAGTTGTTTTATCAATAAAAACAAAAGCATCATAACGCCTTGGAACAACAGTTGGAACATAATACCCAAATTGAACTTCTTCAGGATGATAGACAACTCCGATAGCCCTGTGATCAATTGATTTTTTTAGAAATTTATTTTCCCGTATGTCTTTAGAAAGAATTATTTTATCTGATGCGCTCAACTCGTGCAATATTTCCTCCCAGCTTCCCTGCTCGGCACGAGGAACTTCCATTTTTTTAAAAGGTTTCCCCCATTCTTCTGCAGCTATCACCGAACCCTGGTATGTTCCAAATCCTACTATAAAAACATTATTCTCTTCGTACTCTTTTCTTACTAACTGACCCACATTTACCATTCCTTCTCCGGCCATATCTGTATACCGGGCATCTCCCACATGTGTATTATGTTCCCAAATAATTGCCTTTGCGTCTGGCCCATGAAATGCCAGTAGCCGTTTTAATGTTTCAGCCATATGATTATCACGAATGTTTCCATGACTCAGAGCTGCTGGTAGTCATTGCACGATAATAACGCTCACCATTAAGTGCAACAAGCGCGTTTTGCTCCATTACAAAGTCACCTTCATTTCTCTCAGCTTTTTTTCCCGTTATTTTATGAACTGATCTCCAAAACCGGCTTGTCTCTGTATGGCAGTCATCTTCTAAATTAGCTATTGCCAATGCATATTGCTGTGCATCTGCACTATATGGTTGAAAACATTTGTGTACTTTTTCTGCAGCCTTTAAAACAGAAGGTTCTGAGGTTCGCAGGTAGGGCATAACTTCGGTCATCGACTCCCACAGGCAATAGACATCTAAACCAAAAAATCCAACTTTATCTTTTGCAGCTTTATCCTCGTTGTAATGATTTAACCAGGTTACAAGGGAAGCAACTTCATAGTTTCCCCACATCCATGTAGGCCAGCGGTCATATTGTTTTAATAACTCCAAAGCAGCCGTACTGTCTTTTCTTTCACCTTTAATGAAATTATTAACACGATACGAATCGGCCCATTCACTTTCTGATGCAACAAAATCAAATCCTTTTTCCTGTATGAGTCTTTTGGTTATTGCCTCACGCCATTTATAAAATTCTGAAGTACCGTGCGTTGCTTCTCCCAATAACACTACCCTTGCGTTGCCGATCTCTTTTATAAGAACGTCAAGGTCTTCCGGTTTCTTTAAGGGATGGTTTGGGATCTTTAGACGGACCGAGTCTTTATCATTTCTTTCTAAGGCATAAGAGAAAATTGAGGTATTTTCTTCTACCACAAATTCCGTGTTATTTGTTGTGTAATTACTTTTACAGCCTAAGCAAAAAATGGAGATGCCACCAATAATAAAAATCAGCTTCCCCAGCAAGCCACTTATACTCCTCATATAGCTCTTTTATGTTGTAGTGTTGCAATAAAAGGGCCTGAATTTAATTTAAAACGAGGTGTATTCCTTGAAATAGTTGCTGTAGAAACTTGGATAATAATTGAAATCTATTGCAGAAGACAAATCAATATAAAGGTGTGTTAACAATCGAAGTAAAGCTTCAGTGCATTGCTACTTCACATGTTCCCAATCCTTTCCTGTAGAAATTAAACTGGACATTAGGATGGTCCGACAAAAGTGACATAGGAACAGACGTGTCTACTATTTTTTTAGAGATCATAAAAGTAGTAAGTCTTTGTCCAAACGGATTATCATGCATTCCTGCATGCCATATCGAAACTTTTTCTGCCCTCCATGTTTCTACAGGTCCAACAGTTATGGCTTTTGTGGGAACCATTGTTATATTTCCTCCGCCGGAGGTACGGGCATTTTGAGCTATAGTAATCGGATGCAAATCAACAACACGAGTTGTAAGTTTTCTATATTCTTCCGGGGATGGAGGATTATCTTTATACGCACCTTCCCGTTTTGGAGGATCATTGAATGCCCAATGTTTAATGTCGCCCTGGCCTCCCTGCATTACTGCACAATGAACACCTTCCCAGCTCTTACGGTAAGCCTCTGTATCGGCCTTGGGGAAATGTAAATTTTGGTTTGGCATAACAAGGTCTTTATTAATGCGGTTAAAACATAATTCCCGGTCTGCCTTTTCAAAAGATAGCGGATGATCTGGTGAAACTTCCTTGCCATCAATAAACCATTCATCCATGCCCCAGAAATGAGCCGATTTAAGAGAAAGCCCAAGCTCATTTACAATACGGGCTACCAAAGGCAATTGCTCTGTGGGACCAATGGGGCCGCAAATGCCAACAGGATTACCAGGGGTGGATCGTTGCCATGCAGTGATATATTCAAGAGCTTCAGCAAGATAAAAATCCTCGAGTGTGTCATACATTACCACTTTAAAACCAGTACGTGAAAGCGCAGCAATTTTTTCCGGAGTGAGTTGTGCAACTTCCTTAATAATATCATTTTCCACTGTTGTATAATCCCACCAGTCTGGTGCTATTGAACTTAATTTACGAGGCATTAAAAAGTTGTATTAAAAGATGAATTAAAGGTTAATAATTTATTGAAAAAAGCTTTGCCATTACTAAGTTTTAAGATTAAAACTCATTTCCAAGGTTCTTTTCATATTCTTCATTTATGATATAATCGTTGCCTAAATCCCACAAAGGGTCATCATAAGGGCCACAAAAGCCAAAATGCAAATGTCGTCTCCACCCTTCTGCATGTTTAAATTGTTTTGACATTTGCCCGACTTTCAGAGAAATATCTTCCATAGCCTGCAAATAAGAATTCATTTTTTGGCTTACGTCCAGCCAGCTTTGCTGGGTTTGATGTGCTCTTAATGCTTCTAACTTTGTTTCGTGTACTGAAGCAGTATTTACAAATGCACCTGCAATGATCTGACCGCGTAAATTATCTTTTAAAGTATGTGGCAAAGCATGATAGATAGTACAATCATAATTTTCGGTTTGCATCGAGGGAACAGTTTCAAAATTTGGCATTCCCCGTGCAAACGCAGCCGTAACAGCTAAACGACATGTGTTCGTGTGATCTTCCATATAATCAACAGAAGAATGAGTTAATACAATGTTTGGCTTCACTTCACGAATGACAGCGGCAAGTTGTTTAAGCGTTTTCAGGTCATAAAAAATTTCCAAATCTTTACAGAATGGCGGATGAAAATAAGCGCCCAAAATTTGTGCAGCTTTTTTTGCTTCTTCCAGTCTGATTTTTTTAGTCGTTTCAGAATCATGTTCAATACTTCCGACGTTGCCGGACGACAGATGTAAATAATGTATTTCATATCCTGCTTTTTTAAGAAGCAGTAATGTGCCTGCCATCATCAGTTCGATATCATCAGGATGTGCGGCAATTGCAATAGCAGTTTTCATTTATTGTTGTGACTTAAAAATCATTAATACCTTTTCTTTTAAAGGAAAATATTGAAGAATTATTAATAAAGTATGCTGGCCATTTGTATGGGTTAGACTTCTGCATGAAAAAGAGATTTCAAAAGTTTATCTGCCTTGAAAAATATGTCCACTTTTCGAAAATAATGATACGAAAGTAGAAAGTTGAATATTATCTAAAGTTCTTAATCCTTGCGTTCCATATTTTAAAAGATGGGATTCCCGCTTGTTCCATAATAATACTGTCAGTTGCTCAAAACTATGTTTTCTAAGGTCAAATTCAAACAAATCTAATGTCCTTTGTGCTTCTGATCCATAAATTGTTTGTAGAACAGTTTGTGAAATAATACAAATAATAGAACGACTGTAACTAATACTGATAATTATTAATAATATACGCCTTGTAATAAACAAAAAGAAATTAAATAAGAGTTAAGTAAATTTGGTGTTAAATGGCTTTTAACCTTAAAAAGAAAGTATGAATAGTAAAGCAGCTTTACAAGGACTTTTAGCAGGAATAGCAGGTGTAGCAGCGATGACCCTGGCAGAAAAATTGGAACAACTTATTACTAAACGGCCAAATTCTTATGTGCCTGCTCATACATTAGAGCGTTTACTTGATCTTCCAACTAAACCAGATAATGACCGTACTAATTGGGCGATGCATTGGGGACAAGGAATTTTACTTGGAGCAGTCAGGGGTATAATGGCAAAAAATGGAATTAGAGGTCCGGTGGGTTCATTTCTATTTATGAATCTTCGCTTACTTAATGATCAAACGTTAGAAAATGCAACAGGAGTTGGTTCTCTACCCTGGACATGGCCCAGAGATGAACAAGCTATTGATTTAATTCATAAAGGGATTTATGCTTTTGTAACCGGAGCTATTGCAGATTCTTTAATCAATGGACCAAAATCTAGTCCCGAAGTTCGTAAAGGGTGGACAGTGGGAGAGAAGGCTTAGTTTCTTAAAACAATTTCTCCTGAGGATGTTTTTGCATTACTTGCTACTTTTGGTTGAAATAAAGCAGGTTGTATTTTCTATTGCCATGTTCATTAAAACAAAATGTATATTTTAATGAAGTAATACCTTACCCTTTTTTTGCTTTTGTTCTTTTCGCTAACGCCTCTATTGGCATATTAATCTGCCTGCCTTTAGGTTTGCTATCTCTGTAAGTATTAACTTTTAAATCGTTAATTGTTTCATAGTTAGGAATTTCAAGCAAAACATAAAGTAAGTATTAATAGCTGTAATTTTCAATCTGTATTTTGATTACATCTCGTTTCTTTAAAAACACCTAAACTAATACATAGGCAAATAGCAACTTCAACTGGATTATCATTAACATTTCGACGGTTAATTTGGAATTCTTTTGCTGGATAAATTGGCTCATTTATCGTTTCACCCGTTTGAGTTCTCGCTGGTGCACGATGTCATTAACAGTTTTTCTGCTTGTGCGGGAAGTTGCATCTCTATTAAATGAATGGAACTACCACCATTACAAAATTGTTGCGTTTTAAAAAGGTATAACTGCTTTCATGCAAATATTTCTGCCCATGTTAAATATTCCTGTATGTCCGTTTGATGATTGGGTATAATATTCAAAGTATTTTAGCCGGCTTAAATTCGATTGATAGGCTTTATCAAAGGCATTATTTACCTGCAATTGAAGTTGCACTGTACTATTTTTTGTGTAATTAATTTGTGCATTTATTGAGAAGTTAAACAGCAAATATCCCCGTGTTGCTGTTTCCGTATTATCCAACGATAAATAACGGTTTTGCGCTGCATTAAAATCTGCTTCAGCCTTAAAATCAATTATTGAAAGTATTTTTGATTTTGTTTTTACCTGTTGATTAAGGCTGCTTAATAATTTCATGGGCGGAATTAATGGTAAATATTCTCCGTTTAAGCCTTTGCTTTTATATTCTTTCTTTTTGTTGTAACCATAAATCAGAGAAAAAGAATTTTCAAAAGAAAACCCTTCTATAACAGCCGGATGTATATTCAACATAGCTTCCATACCATACAGTTGTGCTGCTGCTTGCTGGTACTGAAAAGTTTTGTTGCCCTGTGCGTCTACCACCGGATTTTGAGTTGCGTCGGTAAGTTGGGTTAAATAAATATAATGCTGTATGTTGTTGTTAAACACACTCGCGGTTACAGAAATATCTTTGAAATGTATATCTGCTCCCACGTCTTCCTGCAGACTAAATTCAGGAACAAAGCTTCTATTTCCTAAATAGATAATATGTGCACCCGGGTCTAAGCCGTTGGATGCAAACTCAGTGATAGTTGGTGCCCTGTAACCTCTTGCAACATTGGCTTTCAGGTTTATGTGTTCGTTTATTTGATACGTAGTTCCAATACTTACAGAAGAACCGTAGAAGGTTTTATTAAAGGCAGCAAATTGAAAATAAGCGCCTGCTGTGTCAGGCAGTGATGCCTGTTTGCCAAATCCTGTTGCAGGATCAGTTTTTGTATAAAAATTATTGCCTTGCAAATAACGTAAGTCATACCTTACACCGCCACTTATCGTCCATTTATTTTGTTTCCATTTTGCAAAAAGATAGGTTCCTGCATCAAATAATTGGTAGTCGGGAATAGGAAAATCAGTTGCATTTTTGTTTTTATTATTCTGGTACATTCCGTTTATGCCTAAAGAAATGTCGGTGTTAAAGATTTTTGGTGCATCGTAGCGAAAACCATAATTAAACGTATTTAATATTACATACATTCCCGCCTGTTGTGGCTGTGAGGGATGGTTATACTCCCTGCGCTTGTTTTGTTGAAATGCGAAAAGAATATCTATATCGCCTTTGCCGATTTCATAACGATTATTGCTGTAAACCCGGTAATGCTGAATGTGCTGATGCAAAGGACTCAGATGGTAGGCGTTTAATTCCGCATCAGAAACAACAGGACGATTTTTAATTTCATCATTTTTACCTTCAAAAATTTGTTTGCTATATTTTCTTGTGAGTGAATCCCTGCTTCCGTCTGGTATGCCCTGTAAGTTATCGTATAAAGTTAAGTTCAGGTCCGAACTGCCTTTATTGCCTTTGTATCGGATGGTTGATGATGCGTTTGTTTCAATAAAGCCGGTGTTATAAACCCTTCCATCAATATTGTTGATGTAGTTTTTTGCTATACGGTAAGAACCGCGCAAAGCATACGCCCAATGATTAGTTGAATAGGTAAGCCTAACGCCATTGCCTATTAACCCATTATTGCTTTGATATTCTGAAAAGTATTTACCATGCACCTTTTTATCATTGTTCACCGGCATTGCAGGCATCAGGCTTACCACTCCTGCCACTGCATCTGACCCGTACATCAGGCTCGCAGGGCCTTTAATTACTTCCGCTCTGTTAATATTATAAGCGTCTACTTCAATGCCGTGCTCGTCGCCCCATTGTTGCCCTTCCTGCCTTATACCGTCATACAATGTGAGCACCCGGTTGTAACCTAAACCACGAATAAAAGGTTTTGAAATATTCGGTCCTGTTTTTACTGCGTTCAAACCTGGTACGTTTTTCACAAGCACATCAATAATATTGCTTTCCGTTGTTCGCTCAATTGCTTTTGGCGAAACGCTGATAATTGATACAGGGTTTTCTCTTGCAAGCGTAGCTTTTGAAACCCCTGTAACCACTACTTCATTTAGTGCGCTTTGTGTTGCTTTTAGTAATACCTCGTAGCTATTTTTTGTTGGAGAAACCTGTAAAGTATAAGGTACATATCCAATAAAAGAAACGAGAAGCTTCGCTGAAATTATATCTTGAGGAATAGTAAGTTTAAATTTTCCGGCTGCATCAGTCGTTGTTCCCAAGGCTGTATTTAAAATTATAATACTGCAAGAGCCAATTGGTTGCCGGGTTTCAGTATCTGCTACCGTTCCGCTAATCATTTGTGCGTGTGTCGAAAGTTCAAAGATAAAAAGGCAGAAAATTATTACTATGCTGAACTTATAAAAATACGATTGTTTCATTTTAATCAGTAAGAGTTAATAAAGCAAAAGTATAAAGTTAGATTAATCTAACAAAATATAATTTATAATAACGTGCTTACTTTGCTACCGGCCAAACATTCTTTATTAGCTTTAGACCATGAATTCTCTTACAGAAGAAAATTATCTGAAAGCATTGTATAATATTTCCAACGAAACCGGAGAGGTAAATGTGACTGAACTATCGAAACGACTGCAGTTAAAGATGCCGACTGTAACAAGTATGATGAAAAAGCTGGCAGAAAAAAAGTTAGTGAATTATCAAAGCTACAAGCCGCTGAGTCTTACTGAAAAAGGCAAAAAAGAGGCAGGATTAATTATTCGAAAGCATCGGCTTACGGAAATGTTCCTGGTAGAGAAAATGAAATTTGGATGGGAAGACGTACATGATATTGCTGAACAAATAGAGCATATACAATCTCCTGTTTTATTTGAAAAAATGGAAGAGCTCCTTGGATATCCTAAAATTGACCCTCATGGTTCGCCTATACCCAATAGAGACGGAAAAGTAGTTTGGAAAGAATATGATAAGCTAAGTGATTGCAATGTAGGTGAGACAGTCAGTTTGTCTGCTGTTATTAATACGTCCTCAGAATTTTTAAAGTTTCTGAATTCCCGTGATATGAACCTGGGGTTAAAAATAAAAATAAAATCAATTGAGCCGTTTGACAAGTCAATAGTCGTTAGCTATGGGAAAAGGCAAGCCGAAGTATTAAGCAATGTTGTCTGCGAAAGGTTACTGGTAGAAAAGGAAATGTAAGTGTTTATATAGCTTTTTATTTTGTTGAAGTCAAATAGAATTAAACAGCTTGTATCGAAATTATTAATTCAGGTGTTGACGAGATCTAATAATAAATCTTCTGATTTTACGCAATAGTGAAAAAATGAACAGCCTGAATAAGGGTTTAAAGTGTGGTCATACACTCCATAAATCCTGAGCCTTTTGTTAGTATGGATGAAGCTTTCTTATACTCAATTTCACTTTATTCTACAGAAGTTGTTTTCTCCTCGTGTATATTTGAAAATAAGTCAGTCATGAAGGTATTCTTTGTGTGATAAAAAGCAATCGTGAAATAGTACTTGGTACTCAAATAGCTTCCTCTTTTGCTTTTGCTGAAGCACGTTTTCCCATAAATGGTCGCTCTCTTACTAATTACTAACCTCTCCCGTTTCAGCAAAATAATTAGTAACTTTTATAACCGAAATGATGGTTATAGCTGTGATATCTTTGAAATTCACATTTGATGCATTACCTCAAACTTTTTACTCTACGGCTGATGCATCATCAATTCATTTATTATCTTTTCTTCTTCTGATGGTGGTCGTGCCTCTACTAAATATTGATGATTTTTGCCTTTTTCATTCCACGTGTTGCTGCCATCTTCCGCTACCTGTATTGTTCCGGATTTGAGGGTATAATAAGGTTTATATCCTGCTATTGCAACGAGCACTGCTGTTTCATCCCAACTCATTCTGCCCTGGTTATCTTCTTTCGTCATAGGCAGGCAAAGGGAAAATACATCTTTAACCGGGCTGTTTTTTATTGCTTTATTTTTTACTAAAGGCAAACCTGTCTTTATCTTTTCGCCGATTTCAAAACCACTAAATAAGACAGGTTTTTCCCAATGCTCGTATACATATTTAGATGCAACTGCATCTTTCTCTATATTAAATTCTTTACCTGCCGGAAACTTGCCCGCCATACTTACAAGGTTTTTTACCTTTCTCTTTACCAGTTCTTTTCCGCTTAGAGAAGAATACTTGTCAGGCTTCGACTGAAGTAAATTAGAGATATTAGTTAAAAAGCCAACTGTTATTATGGTTACGCTATTGTCCTGTTGCTTAGCTAATATTTTTCTATACAATTCCACTGCATCAGGAACTTCATCGTTGTTTTTTATTGTATGCGGATATTTTGCTATCAACATATCAGTCCAGTGCTGAGAGTCTTTTAGTGTCAGGGCATTTCCTTTTGGAACTCCAATAGGTATGCTGGATTCTTTGAAATAAGTATTGAATATATTCAGCACGGCAGCCACACCTTCATACTTTGTACTGGCTATCGTTGCTAATATTTCCGCCTTTCCCATGTCAGAGAGAGCATGTAACAAGGCGATTGCACCGACATCATCATAATCGGGACCCATGTCAGTGTCGAAAATAACGGGCAAAGATTTATTGGTTTGCGCCTGAATAGCAACTGAAGAAAATAAAAAGAAAGATAGAAAGAGATGTTTTATCATTTGTAAAAGTATTGATATTAAAATTATAGAATTAGGCGTTATAATCGCAACCTCATTTTATTTTGTTCTTTTGTCTTGAAACAAAAGAACCAAAAGTTCAAGACTGAATGAAAAAAGCTAAAAATTGTTTACAGGTCTAAAATGAAATTAGCTACAGCTTTAAAATAAAAACCGACAACTGCAGGACTTACCATCTAAGAACAAAGCCAGCCCTTAGTAACATTAATTTCATTTCTTAACGCCCTGCAAACGATTTTCTTAACGCTTTTTTCATAAGGTCGTATAAGAAGAAACTTTTCGTTCGTTTTTACTTATATAATTGAAATTAATCGCTCATAAGAATTACTACAGCTGAAGAGTGCGACGCAAGAGAAGCTTCATTTTTATTCTACTGCCTGGCTTATAAAAATTTCCTCATTATGTACCAGCGTATATTATCAATGCTATGCCAATAAGAAAAAAGAAAAACATGGCTGTAATAAGTACATTGGTTTGTTTACCGGCATCTTTAAATTCTTTCCAGATAAAAACACCCCACAATGCTGCAATCAATGTAGCGCCTTGTCCTAAGCCATAAGATATAGCAGGGCCTGCTTTGCCTGCTGCAATTAAATTTAATGAATTGCCTAAGCCCCAGATAAGACCTCCAAGTATGCCAACAGCATGTGTTTTAAAATTTCCTCTGAAATAATCATTATAGGTAACAGGCGGACCAGTAATCGGCTTTTTCATTAAAGCAGTATTGAAAATAAAATTGCTTATAAAAATGCCTGCTGAAAAAATAAATACAGCGGTGTAAGGAGTCATTTTGCCAGGCATAGGGTTTTCAAAATTTTCCAAATCCATTGATGAGGCAATAAAGCGGTAAAAGAAAGACATTAAAATACCGGCAACAACAGAAATTAAAATACCTTTTGTGGTAATCTCGCTTTTTAGCGACTTTCTCTTATATGCCGCAGCATTTAGAAGTACCGCTATGATAACTAATGCAACGCCTGCAAAAAGAAAATATGGATTGCCTTTTTGTGCAGCATTAAAATTGAGAATAACACCCAGCACCAGGGCGATGCCAATACCAACAGGAAATGCTACTGCCATGCCTGCTATAGCAATAGCCGCAGAAAATAAAATATTTGCAGCATTAAAGACAAAGCCTCCTGTGAGTGCGCTTAAGATATTATATCTATCAGCCTGTTTTAAATCAGTTATAAAACTTCTTCCGCCTTCGCCTGTGCTGCCCAAGGTAAATGCACAGATGATTGAGAATAGCAAAATACCTATGACATAATCCCAATAAAACAATTCGAAGCGCCAGGTTTTTTCTGATAGTTTTTGTGTATTAGCCCATGAACCCCAGCATATCATTGTGATGATACAAAAAAGTATCGCAGTAGTATAACTTTCGACAATAAACATAGATTTTATTTTAAGCTTTTATCCTGTTAGATTCCATTAATGCATCTGCTTCGCTTCTTCGCGGTGCTGATGCCTGTGCGCCTAATCTCGTTACTGAAATAGCTGCCGCTGCATTGGCAAATTGTACAGCCTGTATCATATCTCTTCCTTCTGAGATTGCCACCACTAAGGCTCCGTTAAATACGTCACCCGCAGCAGTAGTGTCAACAGCTTTTACCTTTGAAACAGGCACCACTTCAAAATTATTATCATGAAAAATTAGCGCACCTTCAGCACCCATTGTGATAATCACCGTTTCAATCCCTTTTGCTGCAAGAATTTTAGCAGCTTCTTTCGCTGAATTATTACCTGTAATTTCAATTCCCGTTAGCATTTCCGCTTCCTTTTTGTTTGGAGTAATAACTGAAATTTTTTTCAATAAATGATCAGGCAAAGGGCAGGCAGGTGCGGGATTAAGTACCAGTTTTACATTGTTCGATTCGGCAAGCTGTGATACATAGTTTACTGTTTCAAGTGGTATCTCCAGTTGCATTAGAATAATAGAAGCATTTTCTAAACTTACTTTTGCCTTGCTTATATCAGCTACACTTAATGTTCCATTTGCCCCCGGAGCTACTGCAATACAATTTTCACCATTATCGTCAACATTTATAAGTGCTACACCAGAGGGACTATTTTCATCAGTGGAAATATATTTTGTATCAATACCTTCATTATTGTATACTTGCAGGGATTGCTTACCAAATACATCTGCCCCGATTTTAGCTATAAAAGTTACCCGGCCATTTAGCCTTGCTGCAGCAACTGCCTGGTTAGCTCCCTTTCCGCCCTGTGTCATAAAAAAAGAACCGCCGAGAATAGTTTCTCCGGGCGCAGGAAGATGGCCGGCTTTTATAACCATATCAGTATTCGAGCTTCCTACAACGACAATAGATGATTTCATGTTTGATAAAATTCTAAATATCTAAATTCTAAATTCCTTCAGACTTCTTACTTCCGACTTCTTGTCCTCGCTTCTTACTCCCCACTGACGGCTCCCAACTGACCTCTTCCCCTCACAAATTTCCTCTCTTCAATTCATCGACTGCAAAATTTGCTGCCCTTGCAGTCAATGCCATATAAGTTAATGATGGGTTTTGACATGCATTTGATGTCATACACGCCCCATCAGTAACAAATACATTTTTTGCATTCCATATTTGATTGTTAGCATTTAATACAGATGTTTTTGGATCTTTTCCCATCCTTGCAGTACCCATCTCATGAATGCCTAAACCCGGGGGTTGAGAAGTATCGGAAGCATAAATGTTTTTAAATCCTGCTTTCTCAAGCATCTCAGAACCGGTGTTTAAAATGTCTTTAAGCATCGCTGTTTCATTTGCTTTGTATTCGCAATCTATTTCAAGTAATGGTATTCCCCATGCATCTTTTTTATCTTTACTAAGTGTTACCTTATTTTCATAATAAGGCAGGCATTCACCCATTCCGGTCATCCACATATTCCAGTCACCAGGCTCTGTCAACTGTTCTTTGTAATCCGCGCCTATAGTGTCTTCTTTCCCATCGCCTGTACTTCTTGAACCTCCGGCTGCAAAAGCATAACCTCTGATAAAATCTTTCTGTACATCAGAACCTACGTTTCTAAATCTTGGTATATAAATTCCCGCTGGTCTTTTTCCGTAATAATACCGGTTCTGGAATCCTTCATGCGAACTTCCCATCGTTCCCCTGTAATTATGATCCATTAAATAATGACCTAATACATCACTGGTGTTACCCAAACCATAGGGAAACTGAGATGATTTGGAATTTAGTAAAATGAGTGTTGTATTTATTGTGCCTGCATTCAGGAAAATGACTTTTGCATAAAACTCTGTCATCTTTTTTGTTTGTGCATCAATAACACGCACACCTGTTGCTTTATTTTTTTTCTCATCATAAATAATTGAATGCACAACAGAGAAAGGACGAAGTGTTAGATTGTTTGTTGCTCTTGCTGCAGGAAGCGAAGCTGACACACTGGAAAAATAGGCGCTGAAAGGACAGCCTCTTGCACATTTATCACGATATTGGCAAGGGCCTCTGCCATTCAGGCCCCTCGTTAAGTTTGCTGTCCTTGAGTGTATAACATGTCTTCCGTTAAAAGATGATTCTACCGTGTCTTTAAAATGCTTTTCTATACAATTCATTTCCATTGGCGGTTGAAACTCACCATCAGGTAAATGAGAAATACCATCCCTGCTGCCACAAATGCCAACAAACTTTTCTACATAAGAATACCATGTTGCAATGTCTTTGTACCGGATAGGCCAATCTACGGCAATACCTTGTTTTGCATTTGCTTCAAAATCAAGATCGCTCCATCGTTGTGTCCATCTTGCCCACAACAAAGATTTACCACCGACCTGGTATCCTCTTATCCAATTAAATGGTTTTACCTGTACATATGGATGTTCATTATCTTTTACAAAAAAATGTTGGGTAGATTCAGTGAACGCATAACATTCGCTGACAACAGGATTATCCTCTCTCATCTTATTTGTTACTGCATCCCTATGCGGCAATTCCCAGGGATTAAGTGTGGCAGTAGTATAATCTTTTATATGCTCAATATTTCGTCCACGTTCAAGCACGAAAGTTTTTAATCCCTTTTCACAAAGTTCTTTGGCAGCCCATCCACCTGTCATTCCGGATCCTATAACAATTGCATCAAAAGTATTTTGCTGTTTTCCTTTTAAATTGATATTAGCGGTGGATGAATCGTTATTAAATCCCATTTTAATTAGGTTGTTTTTTTGAACCACAGAGTTACAGTGATACAGAGGAACACAGAGATGTTTTGAACCAATAAGTCACCAAGACGCAAAGAGGCACGAAGTTTAAAGAGTGTAATTTAAGCTATTAATCCCTTTCCCATTAATCTCATAAATCCCAGTTCAGACGAATGTCAGTTCAGACACACTACCATCCAAACACCTTTCTTACATATTCCCTGCTTTGCTTCCAGTCGTCTTTTACTGCACGGGTTGGTGGTGAGTCAAAGGCAAGTTCTACAGCAGCTTTGCCTTTATAATTTATATCTTTCAATGCCTTTGCAATAGCGGGAAAATCAGTAACACCTTCACCGACTGCTTCTGTCCATTTACCGTCAGCTTTCTGATCACGAATATGCATATAGACCATCTGGTGACCATACGTTTTTATAAACCAAACAGGATCAACACCACCACGAATTAGCCAATTAAGATCAGGCCCTAATTTTATATCCGGTATTCTTGCTAATGTTCCTTTCAGATCATGTAACCCGTTTGTTACTTCGAATGTATGATTGTGCAGATTGGGTTCTACCTGGTTTTTATTACAAACTGCAATAATCTTTTTCAGCAGTTCTGCCTGTGCATCTAATTCGTCTTCTGTTTTTACATGTTTTGCATCACCAACAGTAATTCCAAGCATCCTTCCGCCTGCGGCATGTAATCTTTCAACTACCAATTCAATATCTTCAAGAATTTTTTGATGTTCATTTTTCTTCCACATATTAGCATTGTAAGATGTACCCATTACGGGTAAAGAATATTTCTGAGTAAGCTCACGAAGTCTCGATACTGCATCATCATGCCTTAGAATAATTTCCATCAATTCCACTCCCTGGAAACCTGCATATTTTAAATCAAAGAAAACATCATTTAATATTGGTGTGCAATCCCAATCAGGAGGATACTTGCTGGCATATACCCAAAGATGTGAATAAAGCGGAACATTGAGAGACGAGAAACTTTTGCTGAAGCATGCCTCATTTATTAAACCACTTAGCATTAATCCACCTGTTAAGCTTCCGGCTGTTTTGATAAATTTGCGGCGGGACCTCATCCTCGGTCCTTCTCCCTGAGGAGAAGAAGGCAATACAATCGTATCGTTTTTCATCTTTGCAATAACTTATTTTCTTTTACCATTTTTTAACAGGTTCAATAAAAAACTCAATGTACAAGTGAGGACACAACAAAAGCCTTATAGCAGTACTAAGGCCTGTGAAAAAAATAATCAATAATACAACAATACAACAATCAATAATACAACAATACAACAATCAACAATACAACAATGAACAATAATCAATATTCAATTTCAGATAGTCCTCTAACTCCCCTTTAGGGGTTGGGGGCTGGCAAAGCAAATGCTACATAACTATCTCCTGCCTCTGCTCCCATCTTAGTACCACCGCATGCCAACACTATATATTGTTTACCGTTTACTTCGTAAGTACTGGGGGTAGCAAATGCTGCTGCCGGCAATTCTGTTTCCCAAAGTAGCTTACCATCATTTTTATCGTAAACCCTGAATTTTTTGTCTTTGGTGCCAGCAATAAATAATAATCCGCTGGCGGTAACAACAGGACCGCCATAACTTTCTGAACCTGTTTGGGGGATACCTTTTGCTGCCAGTTCAGGATATTCTCCGTAAGGTATTTTCCATTTATACTCTCCTGTGTTTAAATCAATCGCATTTAATGTACCCCATGGTGGATTTACTGCAGGCAACCCATTTTTATCTAAAAATTTGCTGTAACCAGAAATCTTGTAAGAATATGGGGTACTCGTTTTATTGGCATTGGCTCTTGTTGCAGTCTTTGTTTTCGTCTTCGTCTTAACAGGGCCCTGTACTTTTGCTAAGCCAATTTCAGCCCTTTCTTCACCTGACAGAAATGCAACCAGTGCCTTCTTCTGCTTATCATTGAACTTTGTAAAGCCCGGCATCATTCCTTTTCCATAAGTAATAATATTATTAATATAATCCCTTGTGCGTCGGCTGCTAATACCAATAAGGGAGGGATAACCACTTGCCGGATTTCCCTTACGTTCAGAACCATGACAGGCAACACAATTTGTAGTGTAAAGGCGATTGCCTGAAGACATGCCAGACATCTGAGCCTCAGAAGCTGTTTCACCTATTGCTATCAGCCATGCCATTTCATTGCTATTTACGTACAAAATTCCATCTGGGTCAGCAGCAGATCCGCCCCACTCTGCTCCCCCGTCAAGGCCAGGAAAAATAATAGTTCCTTTTTTGCTTAGCGGAGTAAAAGGACCGCCATAGCGGCTCTTGCGAAAAAGAGCAACTAATGAGTCATGGCTTTCTGAATAAGGGTTAATGTCAGCTTCGGTAAGGTTTTGACGGGCATACGGAGCCGGCTTTGTCGGAAAAGGCTGCGTAGGCCAGCTTTTTTCACCAGGAACATCCGAAGCAGGAACAGGCCTTTCCTCAATAGGATATACAGGCACACCGGTAACTCTGTCAAAAACAAATACCATTCCTTGCTTGGTTACCTGTACTACTGCATCGACCTGCTTTCCGTTGTTATTAATGGTAACGAGGTTGGGTGGTGCCGGAGGATCGCGGTCAAGAACGTCGTGGTGAACCAATTGGTAGTGCCAGAGACGCTTACCTGTTTTTGCATCTAAAGCCAACAGACAGTTTGCAAAAAGGTTAGACCCTTTGCGGTCACCCCCATAAAAGTCAAAAGCGGCAGAACCTGTAGGAACATAAAGAATACCACGCTTGCGGTCAACAGACATACCTGACCAGTTATTTGCAGCTCCAACCAAAGTATTTTTGTACACGTTTTTTGGCCATGTTTCGTAACCAAACTCACCGGGCAGTGGTATCGTGTGAAAAACCCATGCTAATTTTCCGGTTTGAATATTAAAGGCCTGGATATGACCCAATGGTGCATCAGTTCCCTCTGACACCCTTAAAGGCATAACTATTAAATTGCCATAAACGGTGCCCGGGGTGTTAGAAATTACCATCTTATCCTTTGCAGTAGAACCTAAACCGGCCTTAAGACTTGTGCGGCCACTATCGCCAAACGAAATAATTTTTTCGCCTGTTAAAGCATTCAAAGCAAAAAGCCATGGGCCCTTTGTATAAAGGATACGTTTATCATCTCCATTTTCCCAATAAACGAGGCCCCGACTTGAACTAAGCCTGTCATCCGGAGCTTTTTCCTTCCGCCATTTTTCCCGGCCTGTAGCAGCATCTACGGCAAAAGGTTGTGTTGAGGCTGTCATTCCATAGAGAATACCATTTACAATAATGGGATTACATTGTATCTGACCTGAGTCCAGCGTATGATATTCCCATGCTACTTTGAGTTGTGTTACGTTCGAAGCATTTATTTGCTTTAAATTGGAATAGTGGTTGCGGTCCGGACCACCCAGGTATTCAGGCCAATCGCCGTTTGGTGCGAGGTCGTCCTTGCCTAATATCCATGACAATAAAAACAGGCTCAAAATAAAAATCAATGGCAAAAACAATCTTTTCATTTAAGGTTATTTGAAAATGAAAATTAAGTATTTGGAACTGATATTTAGCGGAAAAGTAAAGCAACATTTTAAATTAGCCACCTTACTGTATGTGGTGGCAAACAAATGAGTAGAGTTTCAAGTATTTTTATACTTAAAGAAAATATCAGCATTTAAATTATCTACATTATTTTATGCGATATAATTACACCAAAAACGCTTATCTATGAATCAAAAAAAGAGATTTAAGTCTTTATTGATAACATTTGTATTAATTCAACTTACAACATTTACTTCAGGTTATTCCCAAAACATACCACTTAACTGGCTTCCGGTTGCTCCTGGTGTATGGAAGGTAAAAATTGGGCAACAGCAAAAATTTGATTTACTTACAACAGCAAATATTCACCCACGAATAGAGGCATTGAAAAATTTAGGTGACCGCAATTTTCCATTAGCAAAAAATACCTGTCGCGCCGCACTACAAAACGGAAAAATATATTTACGGTTTCCCCTTGATGAAGAAGAACAACTTTTTGGTTTAGGGCTAAATTTTAAGACGGTAAATCAGCGTGGTCGTATTATGACTTTGCATACCGACCATTACAATGGTGTTGATAATGGTCGCACACATGCGCCGGTTCCGTTTTATATTTCCAGTAAAGGATATGGCGTGCTGGTGAACAGTGCAGAGTACATAACAGTTTATGCCGGAACCGGTATAAGGGTGAATAGCCTGCATCCACCGAAAGTTTATAACCGGAACACAGATAAGAACTGGGAAGCGCAACCTTACTCTGACGCTGTGGAGATACTGATTCCGGCAGATGGTACAGAAGTGTATGTTTTTGCAGGCAATAATACTATGGAAGTAATACAACGTTATAATTTATTTAATGGAGGCGGAGTGTTACCACCTAAATGGGGATTAGGTTTTACACAAAGAGTGCCGACACTATCAACTGAAAATGATATAAGAAAACAAGTAACTGACTTTAAACGTCATCAATTTCCCTTAGATTTTATCGGCCTTGAGCCGGGGTGGCAAACTAAATCTTATCCGTGTACTTTTGAATGGGACACTACACGTTTCTCAAATCCTGCAAATTTTGTGAAGGAAATGAAAGACAATGGAATACGTTTAAACTTATGGCTCAATCCTTACCTGTCTCCTTCTTCGTCCCTATATTCCCAGGTGAAACTGGTAAGTGGTTCACACACGGTATGGAACGGACTGGTTCCAGATTTTAGTACTCAAAAAGCAAGAAACTTATATAAATCATTGTTTGTAAAAGAACATATCAATATTGGAATATCAGGTTATAAAATAGATGAAGTAGATGGATTTGACAATTGGCTTTGGCCTGATGTAGCTACTTTTCCGTCAGGTATCAGCGCTGCACAGATGAGACAAACATTTGGTGTACAATTGCAACGAATGACATCAGCCTGGTTTAAAGAAAAAAATACAAGAACATATGGCCTGGTGCGTGCATCTAATGCAGGCGCTTCCTCTTTTCCCTATGTTATTTATAATGATTATTACAACCATCGTGATTTTATAACAGCTTTATGTAACAGCAGTTTTATTGGCGTTTTATGGACTCCTGAAGTTCGCTCTTCCGCAACAGCGGAAGAATGGCTGAGAAGAATGCAATCAGTATGTTTTTCACCAATGGCTATGATAAATGCATGGAGTGACGGCACAAAACCATGGAGCTATCCTGAAGTTTCGAAGCAGGTAACTGAAGTAGCTACTTTGCGTATGAAGTTATTGCCTTATATCTACAACTCTTTCGCACAATATTATTTTGAAGGTAAGCCACCAGTCAGGGCCATGAATCTGATAGAAGGGTTTGCCTATACACCTCAACAGTCTGAAGCTGAAATAAACTCTGTAACAAATCCCTATGCCCTGGCTACAAAAGAAGATGTAAAGGACCAGTTTATGTTGGGAGATTATTTATTGGTAGCACCAATGTTTGCAGGAGATAAAAAAAGAAAAGTAGTATTGCCAAGAGGCAAATGGTACAACTTCTATACAGGAGAATATGCAGGTAACGGAGAAATTATACAGATAGAACCTGGCCTTGAGCATACTCCGCTTTACGTTAAAGATGGGGGAATTATTCCAATGATACCTGCTGTTCTACAAGCTCCAAAACCGGGTGAAACGTTGCCGCTGGAGTTGCATCATTATGGCGTGTCTCAGGGAAGCATTTCATTGTACGATGATGATGGAGAAACTTACAATTATGAAAAAGGAAATTATATGAGATATTCTCTCACCGCTGCAAAAAATGGTGATGGAAAATGGATTGGTAAGGAAATGATTGATAATAAAAATAAAATGAGACAGCAATACAATAAATTCACCTGGAAATTTATGACCAGTGACAAAAAATAAAGTCATAAACAAAATTGCCATAGTTTGTAAGCTCTGCAATAAGAAACTTTATATAAAAAACAATTTTCTCGTAATTATGTTACTATTTATTCTTCTGCTGAAGCTTTATAAAATCCAACTTCAGACAATTGAATGGGTTGCTTTGCTTTAAGAATTGTTAACCGGACTTTGTTAGCAGTAACTGCCGGAAAACGTAACAGACGTTTATAACCAATAGTTGTAAAGCCATTAATTTTTTGCCATTCTTTTCCGTCCCAGTATTCCAATAAAGCTTCTTCATTTCTCTGACCTGAAGCAATATTTTCCTGAAACATGGCGCGATCAAATGTTATGGGCCGTTCGAAATTTATAATCAGTGGTTGATTTTCTTTGAGTGTCAGGAAAGTTGATAGTTTTTTATCAGTTAACAGCTTATTCGTTTTTCCTGAAGCAAGATTGTTTTCAAAAGTTTCATTTAAAATTGTTCTGAACTCTCTTAAACTTGCAACATCGGGCTCAGAAAAAAGACCTTGCCTGTTTGGTGGAATATTTAAAAGAAACAGACTGTTACGGCCTACGGATTTGTAGTACAAATCTACCAGTTGCTTACCGGTCTTCACCTTATCATCTTCAGAGGCATGATAAAACCATCCGGGTCTTATAGAGACATCAGTTTCGGCAGGTATCCATAATTTCCCATTAGGATCACCGGTATTAAGGTAGTTAGGATCAGCTTTGCCAGGTGCCATACCTGTGGTAGTAATAGTTGACCAGCATGTTTCACCCGCATTACCTGCTTCATTACCTACCCAGCGAACATCGGGTCCAACGTCTGAAAACATAACAGCTTTTGGTTGTAATTGACGCACTAATTCCCAGAAACCGGGGAAATCATATTGCATATCTTTTGCATTTTCCCCTTTTGCCCCGTCAAACCAAACTTCTGAAATATCTCCATAATTAGTAAGCAATTCACGCAACTGGTTCTTGTAATAGGTATTGTATGCATTTGTGCCATAGAGAGGCTGGTTCCTGTCCCAGGGCGAAAGATAAACTCCAAACTTAATTCCGTATTCACTACAGGCATCAGATATTTCTTTTACAACATCTCCTTTACCATTTTTCCATAAGCTGCTTTTTACAGAATGTTTGGTATATTTTGATGGCCACAAACAAAATCCGTCATGATGTTTTGCGGTGATGATTGCTATCTTAAAACCTGCATCTTTGAGTGTCTTAACTATCTTACGGGCATCAAAATCTGCAGGATTAAAAATTTTTGGATCTTCAGTTCCTTCGCCCCATTCCTTATCTGTAAAGGTATTGACAGTAAAATGCAGAAACGCTGTTGTTTCCAACTGTTGCCATGCCAATTGACGTGCACTGGGAACAGGTAAGGGTTGGGAAATTGCGTTGAAAGCAAAAAAGAAGAGAATAAAAAAAACTGTAAAAAGTTTTCTCATGGTTAATATAATTGACATTATAATCATCAATAGAAGTAATGTTTGGTAAAACTTTGATGATTGCCTGACCAATGTAAGTAAATGTTTTATAAACAAGTCAAAAATTCAATTCAACGAATAAAAATGTTCAATAGCAAAAATTTACTATTTAAGAAATATCTTCTACCGGCTTATATAGACAGGAATAAGTTTTCAATACCTGCTACAACCCCTGCGAAAAAAGACAAATAAAAATTCGAATATAATCTTGTTCTGCTCTAAAGAAGCTTTGCTGGCAACAATATATAATAGAAGTTAAGATTAAAAACTTCAAATCTTTTTATTACATTTAAATCTATGGTAGCTTTTTTGCTGTAATGCACAAAAATGCACATTATGAATAAAAAAATTTCATTTAAAGGAATGTTTGAAGTGTTTAAAAAATCAATCAGTGGCTTTAGCGACGATAAAGTAACTAAGTTAAGCGCTTCATTAGCTTACTACACCGTTTTTTCTATGGCCCCTTTACTTATCCTCATTATTTCTTTGTGTGGTTTTTTCTTAGGGAAAGAAGCTGCAGAAGGGAAGATTTATGAACAACTGGCAGGTTTTGTGGGACCAGATACTGCCGTACAATTACAGGATATAATTAAAAATGCATCACTGGCGGGCAAAAGCAAAGTTACTGCTATAATTGGTGCAATTACCCTGCTCGTAGGTGCTACTACCATTTTCGCAGAGATTCAAGACTCCATCAATTCTATTTGGGGGCTTAAACCCAAACCAAAAAGAGGATGGCTTAAAATGTTACAAAACCGGTTTCTTTCTTTTTCTGTAATCATAAGCCTTGGGTTTTTGCTGCTTGTTTCTTTGGGAGTTACTGCTGTTATTGATGGTTTCAGCGAAAGATTAAGAGATTATTTTCCTGAAGTGACGGTAGTAATTTTTTATATTATTAACGTCGCCATAACCCTTACGGTAGTTACATTAATATTTGGAGTAATATTTAAAGTCTTGCCCGATGCGAAAATTAAATGGAAAGATGTATTATCTGGCGCGATTGCAACTGCTTTGTTATTTATGCTTGGCAAGTTTGCTATTTCTTTTTACATCAGTAAAAGCAATGTAGGCAGTACTTATGGCACAGCAGGCTCCTTGGTAGTACTGTTACTATGGATATATTACTCTTCAATCATACTATACTTTGGTGCCGAGTTTACAAAAGCTTATGCTGTAAAATATGGATCAGAAATTCATCCTAATCACTATGCTGTAACTACAAAAGTGGTGGAAGTAGAAACCGGGGATAAATCAATTCAAAGCAAAGAGGCTGCAGATATAAAAACGTCTCATCAGTAAAAAAGGATTTTTACTAAGTAAGGATGATAGTAATAAAAAGGGCACAGGCTATGCGTTCTGTGTTTTTACATCAAAACTCTAATCTGGTAAATTATAAAATTGCTTTGAAATGAATTGGCTATTATTAATTATTGCAGGGCTTTTTGAAGTTGGCTTTACCACTTGTCTTGGTAAAGCCAAAGGAACAAGCGGCACTACTTCTGCCCTTTGGATGACAGGCTTTTTTATCAGCCTTTCTATCAGTATGGTTTTACTGTATAAAGTAACCCAGACCTTACCTATCGGTACCGCTTATGCGGTTTGGACAGGTGTTGGTGCAGTAGGTACAGTAGTTGCGGGCATATTACTTTTTGAAGAACCAGTAGAATTTTGGAGAATATTTTTTCTTTCAACTCTCATAGCTTCGATTGTCGGGTTAAAATTTGTTTCACATTAATTTCATAAAAACTTATTTGCGTTAGTCCGGATTATTTATCTCAGGTTTGTAAAGCTTCTGTCAATAAAACCATTTTTGGCTTTTATATTGTATCTTCTTATTAGTAAGAATAATTGAAAAAGTTTATGGAAGCAATAATTTTTTGCGGTATCCAGGCTTCTGGTAAAACAACTTTTTATAAAGAAATTTTTTTTAAAACCCATGTAAGAATCTCTCTTGACTTATTGAACACAAGACGAAAAGAAAATATTTTTTTACGAACCTGCTTACAAACACAGCAACGATTTGTAATAGATAATACCAACTCAACAAAAAAGGAAAGACTTGTATACATAGAAAAAGCGAAGCAGTTTAAGTTTAAAATTAGAGGCTTTTATTTTCAATCTACTGTTGGAGAAGCCATAACAAGAAATAAAAACAGAACGGGTAAAGAGTTTGTACCGCCTGCAGGCATAGGAGGCACTTATAAAGGGCTCCAGGTTTCGGCTTTTGATGAAGGATTTGATGAATTGTTCAAAATTAAAATAGTGAACGGCAGTTTTGTTGTAGAAACAATTGCAAATGAAGTGGAGGTAGCACTTCAGAACCAGTAAATAAAAACTGGTTAAAAAAAAATTATAGAACCAAAGCAATAAATAATTGCATATTGTTCAAAAACAAAACCAATGAAAAAATTATTATTATGATATTGGTTATTTTTACCCTTTTTGCTGCTTATTCAAGCAAGCCTGATAATAAAACTGGAATTATAGAGGCTGCAGAATCTGTTTGGGCTGATCGCGTTCCCGATGAAAAGTTTCCATTATATTATGAACCCTTTATAGGTGTGACCAGCCGGTTTTACAATGGTACAACAAGGTTACATACTGAAACAGAATTCCCTATGGTTTCTTATGGATAGATGTTCCTGCGGACACTTACACGCTTACTGCTAAAAGTTTACGATGATAAAGGTCTTTCAGCAACATCTGCTTCGGTAACAGTGAAAGTCACAAATGCTTCAATAGTAAGTAGCAGGCCTTCTTCTGTAAGTAACAAAACTGATCTAAATGGTGCTTTAAGTGTGAAGCTAATTCCTAATCCTGCAAGTAATATTTTACAGGTTTCTACAAGTGGACTGCAACAGAATAAGCCGTCAACAATATCAATTATATCAGCTTCAGGAGTTTTAATGAAAACTATTCAGTCAAATGCATCGGATAAAGTTGTACAACTGGATGTTTCATCAATGGTTAGTGGAGTGTATACTATAAAGGTTGTAAATGGAGATAAGGTTATGTTTAAGCAATTTGTGAAGATGTAAACAGCTCCCATTTATAAAGAGAAGTAAGTCTTCAAATTTAAAAGTCCTTGGCATTATGCCCAGGACTTTTTTCTTAGTACAATCTGATAATTGTAAAGATTGAGCAAGAGTTCAGATTATTGAAACAGGCGCAAAAAAGAATTTGTATTATTTAAAATAATTCAATAATTCTTTAAATCTAAGATTAGATTTTTAATCTTTTGGCTATTAATAGTAGAGGGAAGTATTAAATAAAACATGATTGTATTCCTATCCCTTTATCCTATAATATCATCATTTTTCGGATAGCGCTCAGAAAAATTGTATTATTTTAAATAATTCTTTAAAATTTAAGATTAGATTTTTCATCTTTTGACTATTAATAATAGAGGCAAGTATTAAATAAACGATAATACCATCATTTTTCGGATAGCGCTCAGAAAAATTGTATTAGTAAAATAATTCTTTAGAATTAAGATTAGATTTTTTATCTTTTTGCTATTAATAATAGAGGCAAGCCTTAAATAAACGATAATACCATCATTTTTCGGATAGCGCTTAAAAAATTTGTATTATTTAAAACAATTTTCAAATTTAAGATTAGATTTTTCATCTTTTGACTATTAATAATAGAGGCAAGTATTAAATAAACGATAATACCATCATTTTTCGGACAGCGCTCATAAAAATTGTATTATTTAAAATAATTCTTTAAAATTAAGATTAGATTTTTCATCTTTTGACTATCAATAATAGAGGCAAGTATTGAATAAACGATAATACCATCATTTTTCGGATAGCGCTCAGAAAAATTGTATTATTTAAAATAATTCTTTAAAATTAAGATTAGATTTTTCATCTTTTGACTATTAATAATAGAGGTAAGTATTAAATAAACGTGTGATAGGGCAAGTGTGAGCTTGTAGTACTGGAGTAATGTTACATAAATTAATGTATATGAAATTCTCAATAAAATATATCAACCTGTAATCAAATGAATAGTCATTTTGCCATATTCAAGTGCAGCTCCACTATAATCTTTTGTATATTAATTCAGGCATTTTTCTCCTTTAAGGATAAAAGCTATTTGCTAATAGATGAGCATATTAGTAGAGATTGCTGCAGGCTCATCTTTTTCATTGGCTGTAAAAAGCGATGGAACCCTTTGGGCCTGGGGTCATAATTGGGAAGGACAACTTGGAAACGGGACAACAGATCGAAATGCACATCCTACACCAAAACAAATAGCAAACTTTACTTCGGCCACTATGGTTTGTGCTGGCGACAATTACGGGATGGCTGCAAAAAGTAATGGTAGGGTATGGGCATGGGGATATATAGAGGAACAGTTTAATTACGACACAAATAACAGCGCTTCTGCGCCCAAAGCATCTCTATTTAGCTTTTCTACGCTTGATGCTGTCGCTCGCCCAACCCTTAGTCCTGATGGAGGGGCTTACGTTAGTGCACAAAAGGTGACTGTTAATTGTTCAACAACTGGAGCAACTATCTACTACACTACCGATGGTGATGATCCAACAACAAGCGATTCAGTTATTACTTCCGGTTCAAAAATCAGCATAGCTAAAGGAACCACCAGACTTAAAGTTCGGGCCTTTAAAACAAGTCTTACAGGTTTTAATGCTAGTCCTTTAAAATTAGCTCTTTACCAGGCTGGAGAAAAAGCTGCAACAGGCTATTCTCACAGTCTTGGTATTAAGTCAGACAGTAGTTTATGGGCATGGGGCAATAACAGTGAGGGGCAGCTTGGTAATGAAAGTACAGCGAGTTCATCATATCCTCTTAAGGTAAGTGGTATTACCAAAGCCATAGATGCAGCAGGAGGAGGTGCACATACGGTGGCCTTAAAAAATGATAGAACAGTCTGGGCGTGGGGAAGAAATAGTGAAGGGCAACTTGGAAATGGAACTTTGGATCAGCAAACTTCTCCGGTTAAGGTAGGTGGATTGAGTAATGTAATTAATGTTGGAGCTGGCTATGATCATTCTTTTGCCATAAAAAGTGATGGAAGTTTATGGGCATGGGGACAGAATAACTATGGGCAACTGGGCAATGGTAATACTTCTAATTCTGCAGCAGCTACAAAGGTTAGCAATCTTAGCGGCGTAATTGATGCAACAGGTGGCTATGGATTTTCCCTGGCTTTAAAAAGTGATGGGACAGTATGGGGATGGGGTGATAATGGTTATGGACAGTTAGGTGATGGATCAAACATACAGCGAAATATACCGGTACAGGTAAGTCCATTAAATAATGTAGTAGCAATTTCTGCGGGCCGATCCCATTCCATGGCATTGAAAGGAGATGGAACGGTCTGGGCTTGGGGAAATAATGGATATGGTCAACTTGGCAAGGGCCACAGGTATATATCTGACGAAGGTATACCGGTACAGGTAACCGTACTAACCAATGTAGTAGCAATAGCTGCGGGTGAATATCATTCTCTTGCTTTAAAAAATGATGGAACCCTTTGGGCCTGGGGTCATAATGGGCAAGGACAATTAGGGAATGGGACAGGAGATGGATATAGTCATCCTACACCAATACAAATAGCAAACTTTACTTCGGCCACTATGGTTTATGCTGGCGGCATTCACGGGATGGCTGCAAAAAGTAATGGTAGTGTATGGGTGTGGGGCAATAATCGAGGAGGACAGTTTGGTGACGGCACAAATAACAGCGCTTCTACACCCAAAGCATCTCTATTTACCTTTTCTACGCTTGATGCTGTCGCCCGCCCAACTCTTAGTCCGGATGGAGGGGCTTACGTCACTGCACAAAAAGTAACCGTTAGTTGTTCAACAACTGGAGCAACTATCCACTATACTACCAATGGTGCTGATCCAACAACGAGCGACCCAGTTATAGCTTCAGGGTCAAAAATCAGCATAGCTAAAGGAATCACGAGACTTAAAGTTCAGGCCTTTAAAACAAGTCTTACAAGTCTTAGTGCTGGTCCTGTAAAACTAGCTATTTACCAGGTGGGAGAAAAAGCTATAACTGGTTACTCTCACAGTCTTGCTATTAAGTCGGACAGTAGTTTATGGGTATGGGGCAATAACGATGAGGGGCAGCTTGGTAATGGAAGTACAGCCAATTCATCATATCCTCTTCGTGTAAGTGGTATTACCAAAGCCATAGATGCAGCAGGAGGATATGCACATACAGTGGTGGCCTTAAAAAATGATGGAACGGTCTGGGCTTGGGGAAGAAATAGTGAAGGTCAACTTGGAAATGGAACCTTGGATCAGCAACTTTCTCCGGTTCAGGTAAGTGGATTAAGTAATGTAATTAATGTTGGAGCTGCCTATTATCATTCTTTTGCTATTAAAAGTGATGGAAGCTTATGGGCATGGGGACAGAATAACTATGGGCAACTAGGCAACGGTAATACTTCTAATTCTGCAGCCGCTAAAAAGGTTAGTAATCTTAGCAAGGTAATTGATGCAACAGGTGGCGATGGATTTTCCCTGGCTTTAAAAAGTGATGGTACAGTATGGGCATGGGGTGATAATGGAGATGGACAGTTAGGTGATCGTTCAGGCATACAGCGAAATATACCGGAACAGGTATGGGGATTAAATAATGTAGTAGCAATTTCTGCGGGCCGACACCATTCTATGGCATTAAAAGGAGATGGAACGGTTTGGGCTTGGGGAAATGGTCGAAATGGTCAACTTGGCAACGGGTCTATATTTAACGAAGGTATACCGGTACAGGTAACCGAACTAACCAATGTAGTAGCAATAGCTGCGGGTGAATATCATTCTCTTGCTTTAAAAGATGATGGAACCCTTTGGTCCTGGGGTTATAATGGGCAAGGACAATTAGGCAATCCATCTTACGATAATCAAAATACTCCCGTTCCCGTATTAAAATTAAATCACGTCACATCAATAAATGCTTGTACCCAAACTTTGACGGTTACTCTGGCGACAGGTTCTAATTTTTATTGGGCTTTCGGAAAAAACAATAACGGGCAGCTAGGGGATGAAACCCTAATAGATAAATTTATTAGAGTTCTTGTACATTTTCCTATTGACAAAAATGCCAATGAAATTCCTGATTGGATGGATTATTCAATTTTTTTAACAGCTGATACAGATCGGGATGGGCTATTAGACTCAGATGAGACTACGGTTTACGGGACTGATCCTAAAAAATTTGATATGAATCAGGATGGGTTGGCAGATGGAGTAAACGTTTTTACCGGACTAGCAGTTAAAGGCAAAGATACAGATGGGGACGGGATATCAAATGTCCAGGAACTTATCAACGGAACCAGCCCTATTCTTGCTGATACAGACGGGGATGGAGTTTCTGATAAATCAGATGCTTTTCCATCAGACAGATACCGGACAAAATTGCCGCCTCCAAATTCAGCAGACCATACTTATCCTACAATAATCCTAAAAGAACCTTTTTAATTCAATCAAAAATTAATGTCTCTATGCCGCCGATTAGTGTTCTATATAGACTTTCTAAAGCTATACCTGTTAATTTATTAATGATAGAGCAAAATAATTATTTACAGGTATCAACAAAACAATTAATGCTGTTATTTTTTAAACAGTTGAACCTTCTGTTATATACATCAATAGTTCTTGCTTTATCCGCGTCTGCTCAAACTTATGATTTCAAGCCTATTCGTACTCCTGCCAATGTTGTTATAAATCAGTCTTTGCCCAAAAACACCGTTAAATCTGAAGAAATAATGCAGGTGAGTTTTTCAAAAGAGCCAACAGATGAGGAGATATTTAGCGCTCACTTTTTTGAAGAACCATTGGTGCCAATAAAAGGTAAAGCTGCACCAGAAGAAAATTCCGCTCTTGTTTATACTCTTGCAGCCTTTTCTCAAAGGAAAAATACCGATGACTTTGAGGCGATCAACCAGTTTTTGAAAAAATTTCCTGAAAGTCGTTGGAAAGGAGCATTGTTAACAAACATTGGAATTGTTTATAGACGGACAGGTTATTATATAAAAGCAATTAACTCATGGGAGGATGCATGGAAGGTGTTAAAAGATGAAACAGACCCTAAAACAAAGGTATTGGCGGACAAAGTAGTTTCAGAGTTACTATTAATAAATGCCTGGGTAGGACGAAAAGAAATAATAGAATCTTTACTAAGTGACATTAAGGATAGAGTAATTGAAGGTCCTGCGGAAGAAAGAGTTGTAGCCGTACGAAAAGCTCTTTGGGTGATGAAAGATAAACCGGGTATTTCTTTCAAATGTGGTCCATATGCTCTCAATAAAATTTTTATTGCAAAGGATAGCACTAAACCGTTCAATGAAAAATTGATGCAAATTCAATCTACAGCAAAAGGATTCTCCCTTGCTGAATTGGAGAAGATGGCTCATGAAATAAAAATGGATTATCAAATGGCTTATAGAAGCCCTGGTGCACCGGTCATTTTAAATTCTGTGGTGCATTGGAAGTTAGAGCATTATAGTGCTCTGTTAAAAGAAGAAAATGGTCATTATAAGTGTGAAGATGCAACGATGGGAACCGTTTATGGTCAACAATTCTGGTTAACACCTGCTGCTTTAGACTCAAGTGCCAGCGGTTATTTTTTGGTTCCTGCAGGCCCTCTGCCTCGTGGATGGCGTAAAGTGGGAGACGAAGAAGGCAGCAGGATATTTGGAAAGGGACAGGAACCACCAGATGATGGCAAACATAATAGCCCACAAGATCTTCAACTTCCTTCGCCCTGCGGATCCACACCTATGGCTCAGTCTAATGTACATGCTGCATCGGTAAGTCTCCATATTTTCGATCTTCCCGTTTACTATACCCCTCCAAAAGGACCTTCCATGACCTGGAATGTCGACTATCATCAAAGGGATAGCTACCAGCCTGCTAACTTTTCCTATTCTAATATGGGCCCTAAATGGACCTTTAAATGGTTGTCCTACATACAAGACGATCCAAACAATCCTTACGCCAGTGCTGATTTGTATGTTATGGGTGGAGGTGCAAGGACGTTTACTTTTTATGATACCGCAACAAAAAGTTACGCACCTGAATTACAAACTAATGATGTTTTAGTTAGAGTCTGTCCAACTTGCTATGAACTCCGGCATCCTGACGGATCAAAAGATGTTTATGCTCGTCCTGATGGTAATACTGCAAGTGGACGAAAGATTTTTTTGACACAGCAGGTAGATGCCTCTGGTAACAAAATAACGGTATCTTATGATTCTAAGCTGAGGATAGTAGCCTTACAGGATGCGATTGGACAAGTAACAACAGTAAATTATGAAAATTCTTCTGATAGTTATAAAATCACAAAAGTTATTGATCCTTTTCGCAGATTTGCTTCTTTTAAATATGATGCTTCAGGCAGGTTAATCCAAATAACCGATATGATTGGTATTGTGTCTTCTTTTAAATATGAGGGAAGTGACTTTATCAATGAAATGTCTACTCCTTATGGTGTCACCAGGTTTGTAAAGACGGAAGGCCCCGGCAGTTCCCGATCTTTGGAAACCCATTATCCATTGGGTGAAAAAGAAAGGGTTGAGTTTAGGGAAAATGCGCCGGGCATTCCTTTTACCGAATCTTTATTTCCGGAAAAATTAAATTTATTAAACCAGTATATAACTTTTAGAAATACCTTCTACTGGGATAAGAAGGCAATGAAAGAATCTCAGGGATATTTTACAAAGGGGCGTATTTTCCACTGGCTTCACGGTTCCGGTGGAACTGGTGAAAGTGGATTTGTTGCTCCCTTGCTGGAAAGTATAAAAGAACCTTTGGAGAACAGGGTTTGGTATAATTACCAGGGGCAAGCATGGGCCATAGGTGCAAATCAAGGCATGTCTTCAAAGCCATCACTAATTGGAAGAGTTTTAGATGACAGTACTACCCAAATCACCCAATTTGGTTACAATTCACTGGGGATGGATACTGTATTAATAGATCCTTCCGGTCGTAAAGTCTCGTATAAATATGCCTCTAATAACATTGATCTTTTAGAGGTTCGCCAAACTACAAATGGTGCTAATGAATTATTAGCCGCTTTTACTTATAACAGTCAGCATTTGCCATTAACTGTAAAGAATGCTTCCGGGTTAATCACTAAATATGCTTATAATGCTTCAGGTCAATTAACAACAGTAACTAATCCGAAGAAAGAAACAACAAGGTTATTTTATAATTCCCGTGGCTATTTGGATAGTATTGCAGGTCCAATAAAAGGTTCTAAAGTCAAACTTTCTTATGACGGCTTAGGTCGGGTCAGAACTGTTACAGATCCTGAAGGTTATAGTATTACTACAGATTATGATGTACTCGACAGGCCTACTCTTATAACTTATCCTGATAGCACATATGAGCAGGTCCTTTACAACCGTCTTGATGCCGTATATAAAAAAGACAGATTGGGAGATGGTCGCATACCATATATGATTCCCTGCAACGGCCAAGCGCTATACAGGATGCTTTAGGAAGGATAACGCAATTTATCTGGTGTAGCTGCGGAAGCCTTTCAGAAATAGTTGACCCTCTAAAGAATGTTACCACGTTTACCCGAGACTTGCAGGGACGCCTTACAGCAAAAACCTATCATGACGGCAAGAGTATTATTTATACTTATGAGAATACCACCAGTCGTTTGAAAGAAGTAACAGATGCTAAAGGACAAAAGACGCAATATAGCTACTACCAGGATGATAACGTGAAACAGATAACTTACTCAAATGCTTTGATAGCTACGCCATCTGTTGCATATACTTATGAATCTAACTATAATCGTATTGCAACTATGTCCGATGGAACAGGCAAGACTTCTTACAGTTATAAAAAAATTAGGTCCGGATTAGGGTCGGGTCAGCTTAACACTATAGATGGACCCTTAAGTAATGATGGAATCAGTTATACTTATGATTCATTAGGGCGTGTCAGCAAACGCTCTATCAATGGAACGGCTCTATCTGTCGTTTATGATAAGCTGGGACGTTTGATTTCTGAAACCAATGCGCTGGGAAATTTCGGATATAATTATCTGAACCAAACAGACAGACTTTCGTCTATGACTTATCCTAATGGGCAAAGCACAGTTTACGACTATTTTGATAACAAAAGTGATCAGCGATTAAAACAAATATGGAATAAAACAGCCAATAATGCAACACTTTCAAAATTTGATTATGAGTACGACATAGAAGGACGAATTAAAAAATGGACAAAGCAAAGTGACGCCTCAACTCCCAACTATTATGAATTAGAATATGACCTTGCTGACCAGTTAATCAGCGCTACCTTTAAAAAAGAAAGCACATCTGCTATTGTAAAACGTTATGCTTACCAATACGATAAGGCCGGTAACCGCACCAGTGAACAAATAGATAATACTGTTACCTCTGCGGTGTATAATAACCTGAATCAATTAACAAGGCGGCAGGATAAAGGACCTATACGCGTTAAGGGAACGGTAAACGAGTTTTCTTCTGTGTTGGTAAAGAATGTTACTGCTGCCGATTCTTTGTATGCGCCTGTTGACAGCGTTACCAATAGTTTTGAGGCTTTTGTAAAAACTGTACCCGGCACAAATAATATAACTATAGCTGCTACAGATTACTCAGGTAATAACAATAAAAAAGTAAACAGCTACAACATAACGGTAGGCAATGGTGTAAACGATACATTAGCTTTTGATGCCAACGGCAATACGACCACAGAAACTAATCCTGCAGTGACATACGCATGGGATGCAGCAGACAGGTTGGTTAAAATTACAAAAGGTGGAAATGTAACAGAATTTGTATATGATGGCTTAAGCCGGCGGGTTGCTGAAAAACTAAATGGTACGGTAATAAAGAGGTGGCTGTGGTGCGGAACAGAATTGTGTGAAGAAAGAGATGCAGGCGGAGGCGCTGTTACCAAACGCTTTTTTGGGCAAGGTGAACAGATAAACGGAACGAATTATTATTTTACAAGAGACCATCTTGGCTCTGTAATAGAAATGACAGATGCAAGCGGAATATTGAAAGCAAGATTTAGGTATGACCCGTATGGAAGGCGAATAAAAGCTTTGGGCAGTATAGAGGCAGACTTTGGATTTACAGGACATTACTATCATGCTGCAAGTGGGTTGTATCTTACTCTTTATCGGGCTTATGATGCTAATGTTGCAAGATGGTTGAATAGGGATCCAATCGAAGAAGGGGGGGGATTAAACCTATATGGATATGTCGCCAATAATCCGACGAACGCGGTTGATCCGTATGGCTTGTCCATGTGGGATGACTTCAAGGGGGGGCTGAATCGCGTATGGAATGGTGATCCTAACGCAAAAGGTCTTAATGTCAACAAGGGGTTCATTCCAGGCTACGGTGCCGGTGCTGCCTACAGTATGTCGTATCAGGTTATCCGATGGAAGTTGGCGGGAAGCCCTCGCAACTCAGGCGGCGTGAACTGGCAAAGCGCTGATGCTTGGGGTAACAGAGGTTCCGTTATCTTCGGTGCAGCAGCAGGAGCATCAGGAGCCAGAGGAGCTTTTTGTTCAGCGGGGGGAAGTGGCACGGGACAAGGAACTGTTGAACTGTATCACTTCACAACCGGCGAAGGTGCTCAAGGTATTATGGGTGATGGTATCATTAATGGCAGCAGAGGATTGTGGCGTCCTTGGTTGCGGAACGACGTCTACTTCACAACCAACGCAAATCCAAATTCCTTTACGAAAACTTGGGTTTATGGTTTATCTCCCTCCAAGAGTGTGGCTGTCCCTGTTCAAGTTCCACCAAGTCAAGTGGCTTGGCGCCCATTCGGAATTCGCATCGTTAAAGGTCCAGTTCCTCTTCAATGATGAAACCAGCAAAGGAAACAAGAGTTGATGTTGTAGCTCCATGGTTAACGGGGTTTTTAGTCATCGCGTTACCATTATGCACTGCCTTAGTCGTTCGACTGGTCTTTCCAAATCGATCTATCCTAACAATTTTGTTTGCTGGGGGTGCATCTTTTCTGCTATGTCTGATCTTTGCTGAAAGACTGTGGCGCACGTTAAAGCAGCTTTCAAGCGCAGATCAATCAAAGGGACCAGCAAAGACAGGGAAGGATTTAACCGCAGAGCTAATTAGCCAAGTGCTATTAGATCAAAACGCAAGTTACTCACGCATAATGAAGAGTTGGCCTTCTTCGCGCATCGTTGATCCGCTAATTTCCGAAGCATTCGTGTTGTTGACAGAATGCGCTGATCGAACTCAAGATACTTTCAATCAACGCAAGTTGAACTATAACCTCAAAAACTTGACAATAATCATGGAGAAGCTGCGTGAGCAGTAAAGTAATATCGGGTGACGCCATGAGCCGCATCCGGCGGGTGCAGGAGTTCAGCTATTCGAGCAGCAACACCGGGGTGTTGAAGCCCGAAGGTGAGCGCCATTATCTGTATGACGGCATGAACGTGGTGCAGGAGCGGGCCAATACCAGCAGCACACGGCTTTGTGCAAGCGCTTGATCTCGGATCCCTCGGCTCCCTCCAGTGTGGAGTCCAGCGCCTAGCACTGGTGGGGGTATTCTTGGTAATGGCCTGGGAAAAAGGATAGCCGGTTCCATTCCTTGGAATCCGACTCGTGAGCCGGATTGCGGTTGTCAGTAGGGGGGCTATGGCATTCTACAATACATCTCTTGAGCAGCGGCGCGCAGTTGTGGTGTTTGCTACATGGATATTAAGTTCTATTCTGGTCTGCGATGCTGGGCATTTAATTGGCGCTTTCAAACCAGCACCTCTATATACCTCGCAGAGGTTGGTAAAGAGGTAATAAACTTATTTAATTAAAAGACAAGTTAAAACAAATTTTATGAAAGGTACTTTTTTAATAACTATTGCATTTGTTGCTTTAGCCAATACTGTTTTGTGTCAATGCCCCAAAAACGGATTAAAGATTCAAAGCGCCAATTGTGAAGATCCGAAAAATCTTATGGTTAGTTCTGTTTCCTGCTCATCACTTGAGGTGAAATGGCGGGGGAATAAAACACAAACTTATATTGTAAAAGGAACTTATACTGATCCTTTTACCAATAATACAGTTGAAGCAGAGGTATACATATTTCCTGTGATGACAATGGCAATTGCAGCGCAACTATTGCTGTTAAGGAGGGCGCTAATGTAAGCTGGAGTGTAGAGGCAGTTTGTTCAATGGAAAGCGCTATTTTTTATAGCTCTAAAATATCCGGAGCAGATGCTTATATGCCATTCTGCCAAAAAAGACCGGACCAACCGAAAGATAATATTGTCCAGGTTTATCCCAACCCTGCTGCAAACTATTTAATTGTTAGATATAATGGCAGGGTTACAGGTACTATCCAATTTAGAATTTTTGATATTACGGGCAAAAAAGTATATGATAAAACGGCAAACACTGTAATTAAAACAAATAATCAATATACACTTGATCTGCGTAATCTTCTTGCAGGGTCGTATGTACTTGAAGTATATAACAGTAAATCTGTAGACCAAACTAAGTTTGTAGTAGTGAGGAATTAATTGGCTACAACATAAGGATTAACAAAAAAAAATTCCACGGTTCAAGTTCTTCCTTCCTGAGGGAATAATGCGACAATGAAGGGAATTTAGCTTGGACAAAAATGCAGCTCTTGATTTGAAAGCTGAATATTTCTCACAAGATTTTTGTATTTACTGGACGACAAGGGCAGAATAGATTACCTTTCTTTGTAGTCAACACAGACCTAACCCTGGGCAGCAGCATTAAAAGCCTCTTCCGCAAGTTGCAAGCCTATAAGTTTTTGGAAATAAACTTCTAAGTAAAGCGCCGGGTCCAATACAGCATCAGTTCAGCTTACCAGAAACGGAGAAGTGCTTCCCCTTAATATTGATCAGCTTTCCAGTCAAGACCTTACATCCTGGATTGCAGGCAACTTTGGCATGCTTACCTATCCCGAAGGAGACTATGTGTTTAAGGTAAATCTTAACAATGTAAAAGACGCTGCAGGTAATAAAGGCAGCGGTTCAAAGCAGGTATCCTGGACGGTGAGCCGATCTACAATGATTACCATTACAAAAATGACTATAACTCCAGACCTCGGATTTTATAGTACGGACAGAGTTACTTCCGGCGATTCCCTGAATGTGGCTTTTAATCTTAGTGCCAATGCTTCCCAGGTAACTATTTCTCAATATGATTTAAGTGGGGAAGCTGTATTGGCAATTGTTCCAAATGTTGCGGCTGGAAATGTGTCATTTTTATTTACACTCTTAAGCGGAGGTAATACAGGTATAAGAGTAAGAGCTGCAGGTGTTAATGGAGAAATTGCAATAGTGCAGGATTCTTTATTTATTGATCAGATAGCGCTTACAGGCAAATGGCTCTTTGATTCTAATCAGGTTATATCCCCACAGATTGATACTATACCTATTTCATTTTCTGCGAAATTGCTAAGCAATACCGGATTTTTAAGCGCTATACAGTTTAAAAGAAACGGAGTGCTGATCCCACGAAAAGATTTAAGGTTCAAAGCTTTAAACGACACTGTGTATAACATTTATGGGCTTCGTCAGCAGAGCAGTCTTCCCGGCGATTACGAGTTAATATTTAAATCTTGAGTCATTTAGTAGGTTTGAAAGTGGAAAAGCTGGTACCGGGCATGTTTCTGCATCGTGGACAGTTCAATCAACTAACCAGGCGCCAATAGCCAAAGCAGGAAATGATTTTACGATAACAGCCCCTGGCAGATATACCCTTAACGGTTCTGCATCTTCCGATCCGGATTCGGATTCAATAACTTATCGTTGGATCGCACCTGCAGGTATAGTATTAAGCGATACAACTTCGGGCACGCCTTCTTTTAATATCACAGCCGCAAATAAAGACAGTTCTTATTCATTCCTGCTTATTGTAAGCGATGGGGAATTGTTTACAACAGATGTTGTGAATGTAATTGTAAACCTTACAACCCCGCCTGTAGTTAAGGTTGTTATTTCTTGTCCTTTGGGAGTAAGTTACAGTGCACCGGGAAGAATTAAAATAAATGCCAGTGTAATTGATATAGACAGTATTTTAAAGAAAGTTCAATTTTATAGTGGGACAACTTTACTACATACTGAAGACATATTTCCCTATGGTTTCTTATGGGTAGATGTACCTGTTGGTAATTATACACTTACCGCTAAAGCTTTCGATAACAGTGGCAATGTAGTAATATCTAATACAATTAATGTATCAGTAGTAAACGAAAACGTGCCACCTGTTGTAAGCATTGTAAGCCCTGTTGATGATACCACTTATAGAGGACCTGCAACCATTCGTCTAATTGCAAATGCAAAAGACCCGAATGATAGAATAAGTAAAGTAGAGTTTTATAGTGGAACTACATTAATAAGAACAGAGTATTATTATCCTTATACTTATACATGGACTAATATACAGCCCGGCACTTACACCATTACAGCCAAAGCTTACGATGATAAAGGTCTTTCAGCAAAATCTCCTCCTGTAAAAGTAAAGGTGACAAATGCTTCAATAGTAAGCAGGTCATCTTCTATAGATAGCAAAACTGATCTGAATGGTACTTTAAGTTTAAGACTAAGTCCTAACCCGGCAAGTAATATTTTACATATTTCTGCAAATGGACTGCAACAGAACAAACCCGTAACAATATCAGTTATTTCTGCTTCAGGAGTTGTAATGAAAGTTATTCAGTCAAATGCATCAAACAAAGTTGTACAACTGGACGTTTCATCACTGGTTAGCGGAGTGTATACTATAAAGGTTGTGAGCAGAGATAAGGTTATGTATAAACAATTTGTGAAGCTGTAAACAAGGCAGATTTATAAATAAGAAGTAAGTCTTAGTTGAAATTTGAAAGCCCTGGCATTATGCCAAGGGCTTTTTTTCTTAGTACAATCCGATAATTGTAAAGGTTAAGCAAGAGTTCTGATTATTAAAGCATTTAAAAAAATTCTTTAAAATTAAATGTTAGGATTTCCTGTTAACCTATTGTTCCCTGCCGGTAAAAGATTAGATTTTTAATCTTTTTGCTATAAATAATAGAAGCATGTATTGAATTTGTAACTCATGTATTCCTATCCCTTATTCTCATTTGAAATTTTATCTTTTTGCTTATTGAAATCTTTTATTTACGAGTGGGCTACTACCAAAAATGCAATTTGTTGCTATTTTTCAATCAAAGCATACGGAATTTCAAAACTAATGTAGTTAAGTTCTAGTAAAACTATGCCAATATACATTTTTTAAAAATTGCCATTATGAAATTTACCCAGTATGCTGAAAAATTGGAAACAATTAAATACCTGGCTCAACTTAAGCAGACAGGGACTCCACAACAATTAGCTAAAAAACTTGATGTTTCTGAACGAACTGTTGAACGCATGATTCAACAATTGCGGGACAACAATTATCCGATCAAGTATAATCGCTTCAGGTATACATATGAAGTAGAAGTATAAAAACTAAAAAAAGTTTAAAAAACTTTTACCACCGCCATTTTTTGGCGGTAAAGTTATATAGGTTTGTTAATGAAATTAAAAAAGGCACACTGTTGTAGAATCATTGTTATCGCTGTTTAGATCTGTTGCAAAAGAAGTATAAGATTAAAAGAGTTCTGTCAGACCATAAGCATTTATTCACACAAACTGTAAATAAACACACAATAAATATAAACTATAAAAACTTCAATTATGAAAAAGTTTACTTTGCTTACTTTGATATCTTCTTGTTGTTTAGCAATTTGCTACGCACAACCTGGTCAACTTGACCCTTCTTTTGGAACTAATGGTATTGTTAGAGCCGATTTGGGTGTGACTTATAAAAGCGGCCCGCATGGAAATACACGTTTCCTAAAGACAGCGATACAAAGCGATGGAAAAATAGTTGCAGCAGGTCGAACCTGGAACGGCAGTAACTTTGTTTCTGTTCTTGCCCGGTATAATACTAATGGAAGTCTTGACGCCACATTTAATAAAAATGGAATACGGACGACTGATCCGGTTTATGAGATATCATCAATAGTTATTCAAAGTGATGGTAAAATTTTAGTGGTTATTCAGCAATATCAGGAAGACCAGTCCAGCACTGCCATTGTTCGTTACAATACAGATGGAAGCCTTGACAGAACCTTTAATCGTAATGGGCGGGTAACCTCTTCTTTAGTTGTTGAGTCAATAGCCATTCAAAGTGATGGTAAAATAGTGGTTGCTGGTTCTGTAAGATATTACTCGGAATTTGATGGTTCTGATTTTGCCGTTGCCCGGTACAATACTAATGGAAGTCTTGACAAAACCTTTAGTAATGATGGAATTCAAACAACAGATTTTCGCGACGAAAGCGATGACAGCGGTGGTTTTAATAGTGATGGTGCAAATTCAGTAGTCATTCAGGAGGATGGAAAAATAGTTCTTGTTGGCTCTGCTTATTCACAAGAACACAGCGAGATTGCCATTGCCCGGTATACTGCTGATGGGAGTCTGGACAATAGCTTCTCAGATGATGGAAAACAAACAACTGAAATCTCAGGTTATCTTGATGATGTTAGCTCAGCAGCACTTCAAAGTGATGGAAAAATAGTTGTAGCAGGCGGCACGCGCTATGATGATGAGAACTCTGCTTTATTTGTTGCATTCTATAATTCAGATGGAAGTTTGTATAGCGTTTTCGAAGATTTTAATAGTACTGATTATGAGAATTATAGTATCGCTAATTCAATAGCTATTCAAACTGACGATAAAATACTTGTAGCAGGTCTGTATAAGGGTAAATCTGTTCTTGTCAGGTTAGAAAAGGATGGCAGCCTTGATAGCACCTTTTCAAATCTTGGAAAGCAAAATATTGAAGAATATATAATAAACGATATAGCTATTTCTGCCAATAAATTATACGCTGTTGGCTACGATGCTGATAATATGGGAGTGGTAGCAAGGTATTTACTTGAAGACGATAAAAACAAAAACAATGCTCCAACTGTAAGTCTTGCTATTTCAAACAATATTGTAGAATATAAACAACTAGCAAGAATTAAACTCAATGCTACCGCAATTGATAAAGATGGTAAAATAACCAAAGTTCAGTTTTTCAATGGCACAACAAGATTACATACAGAAACTGCATTTCCCTATGGTTTCTTATGGATAGATGTACCTGCAGGTAAATATACACTTACCGCTAAGGCTTTTGATAACAGCGGCAATGTAACTACATCCAACGATATCGATGTATTAGTAACAGACGAAAATGTACCTCCTGTCGTAAGTATTGTAAGCCCTGTATATGATACCACTTATACCGGCCCTGCAACCATCCGTTTGATTGCAAATGCAAAAGATCCGAATGATAAAATAAGTAAAGTAGAGTTTTATAATGGCACTACTATATTAAGAACAGAGTATTACTATCCATATACTTATACATGGACCAATGTACAACCTGGTACTTATTTTATAACGGCTGTAGCTACGGATGATAAAGGACTTTCAGCAACATCTGATCCTGTAAAAGTAACAGTGACCAAGCCAAACTTACCAATAGTAAGCAGCAGGCCTTCTGTAAAACAAAATGATCTAAATGATGCTTTAAGCCTGAGACTAAGCCCTAATCCTGCAAGAAATACTTTGCAGATTTCTACTAACGGAATTCAGCTTGATAAGCCATCAACAATATTGGTTATATCTTCTTCAGGAGTTGTAATGAAAACGATGCAATCAACCACTTCAAAACAAACGGTACAACTCAATGTATCATCACTTGCAAACGGAGTGTACACTTTAAAAGTTGTGAGCGGAGGTAAAATGACGTACCGGCAGTTTGTAAAGTTATAAGCAAATTCACTTATGACTATAAAGAGAAATTATTAACGAAAAATTTAAAAGCCCAGGCAATACGCTTCGGGCTTTTTATTTTAGAAAAGTCAGAGAATTATTTAAACTAATGATAAAAAAAATGTTCTATTATAAAAAGAATTGTTAATTTACTGTTTTATTCTCTTAGAGTAACTTCTGTTTCAGACATAAAGTCCGCATACTTTTCTCCTGAATATTGTGTCAAATAATCTAAATATCCATTAAAACCACATTTGTGTGTCCCTTGCGCCGTTTGTAAACTTTTTTCTTTTACTATTAAAAACAATTTATTAAAAGAAAGGAAAAATTCTACTTAAATAAAAATCGACTAAGAATGCTTTGTTGCTGCTCTTACAAAGTGTGTAATAACCCTTGCCATATGCACCATTGCTATTTATACAAGTCCCTTAAGCACCTGTGTACTTCGAAATTTTTCTAAACTTATTAAATTAAAAATATGAAAAGAGTAATTTTACTTGCCTCTGCATTTCTTTTGCTTTTAAAAAATACTAATGCTCAAAACAGAGAGCCCGATCAATCATTTGGCACTAACGGTGTTGTTAAAACCCAATTTACCGATACAACTCAATATAACAGCACTGCTGTTCAGGCAGATGGCAAAATAGTGGTGGCTGGTTATACACGAAATGGTAGTAATTATGATTTCCTGGTTGTGAGGTATAACACTGATGGAAGTTTAGACAATACTTTTTCAGGCGACGGAAAAGATAAGACTGACTTTGGTTCTACTAATGACTATGCGTCGTCTGTAGGTGTACAAAATGACGGCAAAATTGTGGTGGCCGGATCTTCGAATAATCGTTTTGCTCTTGCCCGTTATAATACTGATGGCAGTTTAGACAATACTTTTTCCGGCGACGGAAAACAAATAGATAACTTTCATGGTTCTAAAGATGGAGCCAGGTCTGCAGCTATTCAAAGTGATGGAAAAATAGTGGTTGTAGGTGTGGCAAGTAATTCTTTTGCCGTTGCCCGTTATACTGCCGCTGGCAGTTTAGACAATAGTTTTTCAGGCGATGGAATACAAACTACTGTCTTTGACATTCATCTTTTTATAGAACAAGCCAACGCAGTAGCAATTCAAAATAATGGTAAAATAGTGGCGGTTGGTTCAGCAGGTGAAAAATTTGCTGTTGCCCGCTATAATACTGACGGAAGCCTGGACAAGACTTTCTCAGATGATGGCAGGCAAATAACAAAGGCAGGCGAATTTAGTTTTGCACGCTCAGTAGCCATACAAAAGGATGGCAAAATAGTAGTGGCAGGTGAAATAGCTGCTGAAGAAACTAATGGCGGGTATGCAATAGGCAGGTATAATACGGATGGAAGCCTTGATAACACATTCAATGGAGACGGAATAAAAAGGGACTATGGATTTAATTTTATAAATTCAATAGCTATTCAAAGCGATGGAAAAATAGTAGGTGGTGGATCTGTACAAGGCCATGACGAAACAGGTCCTAATTTTGCACTTTTCCGTTTTAATAATAATGGCGAACCTGATAGCAGCTTTAATGGTGATGGAATACAAGTAACAGAAATAAGTGGTGTAATTAACGGAATAGTCGATATAGCTATTGCAAATGATAAATTATATGTAGTAGGCAATAGTTATGTTCCTGGCCATTCCGGAATAGTAGCGAGTTATTTGCTTAATAATCCAAATAATGCGCCAACCGTAAGTATTTCAATTCCCAATAACATTGTAATGTATTCTTCTCCTGCAAGAATAAAAATAAATGCTATAGCACATGATGAAAACGGAACAATCAGTAAAGTTCAGTTTTATAATGGCACAACCATAATACATACTGAAACTAAATCTCCCTATGGTTTCTTATGGGCAGATGTACCTGAAGGTAATTACACACTTACCGCAAAAGCTTTTGACTCTGCCGGTAATGTTATTACGTCAAATAGTATAAACGTATCTGTACTAGATTCTAACGTCGCTCCTGTTGTAAGTATAGTAAGTCCTGTAAATGATACCACTTATACCGGCCCTGCAACCATTCGTTTGATTGCCAATGCAAAAGACCCGAATGATAAAATAAGTAAAGTAGAGTTTTATAATGGTTCCACTTTATTAAGGACAGAACATTATTATCCGTATACTTACTGGTGGACTAACGTACAACCAGGTACTTACACCATCACAGCTAAAGCTTATGATGAAAAAGGTCTTTCAGCTACATCTGCTCCTGTTACAATAACAGTGACAAATGCTTCAATTGTTAGCAGCAGGCCGTCTTCTGTAAAACAAAATGACCTAAATAGTGCTTTAAGTCTGGGACTTAGTCCTAATCCAACAAGAAGTACTTTACAGATTTTTACAAAAAGGCTGCAGCTTAATAAGCCATCAACGATATCGGTGATATCTGCTTTAGGCGTTGTAATGAAAACGGTGAATTCAAACACTTCAAAACAAACGGTACAACTTGATGTATCATCACTTGCAAACGGAGTGTACACTTTAAAAGTTGTAAGCGGAGGTAAAATGATGTACCGGCAATTTGTAAAGTTATAAGCAAATTCACTTATAATTATAAAGAGAAATTATTATAGAAAATATGCAAAAAGTCCGGGCAGTATGCTCCGGGCTTTTTTGCATATTTTGTGTTTCTGTCTTATACCAGCATTCTCAAAGGCTCTTCCAACAGGCTTTTTAGTGTTTGAAGAAATGCTGCTCCTGAAGCTCCGTCAACAACACGGTGATCACAGCTAAGCGTTACTTTCATAATATTCCCCGGCACTACCTGCCCGTTTTTAACAACAGGAACCTGTGCAATACCTCCGATAGCTAAGATACAGGCATCAGGCGGATTAATGATAGCAGTGAATTCATCAATACCGAACATACCAAGGTTGCTTATGGTAAAAGTGCTTCCTTCCCAGTCAGCAGGCTGCAGCTTTTTATCTTTTGCTCTTTGTGCAAATTGTTTTACTTCGGCAGCAATCTGGCTAAGGCTTTTGGCATCCGCAAAACGTACTACCGGCACCAGTAAGCCTTCATCTACCGCTACCGCTACGCCAATATTTACATGATGATTGATACGAATTGTATCCCCAAGCCAACTACTGTTTATTTTAGGATGTTGCTTTAATGCGACAGCAGCAGCTTTAAGCACCAAATCATTAAAGCTGATTTTTACCGGAGAAAGTTCATTTAGCTTAACACGTGTTTCAACTGCATTATCCATATCGATACTCATGGTAAGGTAGAAATGGGGAGCAGAAAACTTGCTTTCAGCCAGTCGCTTAGCAATTACTTTACGCATTTGAGAAACCGGCACTTCATCAAAACTTACCTGGCCGACAGCACCTTGTGTAACCATTGGTTTTGCCTCTGCTTCTTTTGCAGGTGCAGCGGCTGGCGCTTCAGGTTGTAGTGTTTGTGGCTGAACAAGGGGTTGCGCCGGGGCAGACTGTTGCTGAGTAGCGGCAGGCTGTTGTGTAGTTTTAAAATTGTCTATATCCTGTTTTACTATTCTTCCATTATCAGCCGAACCTTTTACATAACGTAAATCAATACCTTTTTCCTCGGCCAGTTTCTTAGCTAAAGGAGATGCAATTATACGTCCTTCATTTATCACGGCAGGTTGTGCAGCTTGCTGAACAGGAGCCGTCGATTGAGCAGTTTCAGCCTGTTGCGGTGCTGCTGCCGGAGCTTCAGGCAAAGATGGTTGCTGCTGAGGTCCTGCGCCGCCGCCTTTTGCCGCGGCCACAATAGCATCTATATTCATTCCCGGTTCGCCAATAATACAAAGCAGTTCGTTTACGGCTATCTTTTCTCCGCTTTTGGCTCCCTGGTATAATAAGGTTCCGTTTTTATAACTTTCAAGTTCCATTGTGGCCTTATCCGTTTCAATTTCGGCCAAAACCTCTCCTTTCTTTACACCGTCACCCACATTTTTTTGCCAGGAAGCAATAACGCCTTCAGTCATGGTATCGCTTAACCTTGGCATTAAAACTACTTCTTCCATTTTAGAGATATCTAAGGATGCAGCATTAGAATTACTTACTGGTGGTGGTGCAGATGGGGGAGCAGGTGCAGCAGCCTGAGCAGGCTGAGGTGCTGCAGGAGCAGCTTCAGATTGCGGCTGCGGCGGAGCTTCAACCGGTGCTTGTGCCTCATTACCATTATATTGTGCTACAAGAGCAGATACATCTTCACCTTGTTTACCTATTATAGCTAAAAGGTCATTTACCTGTAGTTTCTGGCCGTCTGCCGCACCTCTGTGCAACAATACACCTTCCTGGTAGCTTTCCAACTCCATAGTAGCTTTATCAGTCTCAATCTCAGCGAGTAAATCACCCTTTTTAACCGTATCTCCTACGTTTTTATGCCATGCAGCTATTACTCCTTCTGTCATGGTATCGCTTAACCTGGGCATTAATATATCTTCCGCCATACTTATATGTTTTACTAACGCCTAACACGAATGAGTTAAAAAACTGCAAAGCGTTATTACGTTAAAATTTGAGCCGTGAAATTACATGAAATTGAATTAAAGGCAAGATGAGGAATAAAATTTCCTTTTAAAAAATACTTTAGAAAAATTTTTCTCAGTTTTTAAATAGATATATGCGTTTACTTTTTTAAAAGGTGCCAAAGAGATGCGCAAGTGCTACTGCGCGTACACAAATCTAATAGCTTTGTGCAAGAGTACAGTTAAGGTTAGGTAATACATTTAAAGGAAGTTTTAGAGATAAAAGATCAGAAGCCAGAGGCAATGAATTTATTATATTGGGAGTCCTCATTGTGTTCATGAGTTTTCACGAGGCAGTGCTTATTAATAAGGCAACTATTGTTTTTTGAAAATGAATGATTGAAGGTGATGCAATCATAAAAAGTATGAGTGATAGGTGTGCTGCTGCAGTAAAAAGGCAAAGTAGTATTAAGTATTTCAGGACACAGTAGAAATCAATTTATAAAATTGCAAAAATTGGATTAAACATGATAGGTTAATAGGGGTAACGTTGAAATGCCTGCAAGTAGATTTTTTGAAGAAACAGAATTGGGATGTTTACAAAGACTATGCAAAAGATTGAAAGGCAAGACCGAAAAGTTGACCAGCCCTTACCCTAAGTCTTCTTTACGCTATGCCATCCGGGTATTGTAAGGTTAGGAGAATGGAAAGGGTACGCTACAGAAAGAAAGCCAGGTATTACAACCTTGCGGATAGGATTAGAAAAATTACATGATACCTTTAATGGTGTTTATTATTGAAAAAGATGTGTCAGGCGGCAGCTAAAAGTGAGAGAGGACAAAACGATGTTTAATAAAAGGTACTGTTGCCTGGCTCAAAAAAATCTATTCACTTTTTTATCCCTTGATATTATGACCGAAAGTGATAGGACCGCCAGCTTTTTGGAACTTTCTGCTAAAACAGCAAACGCACTTAATAATTGTTTCTTATGAAAAAAAACTTTCTGCTTTACAAAACAACCTATCCTCCCCAGGGTGTAGACACGGTATTCAAACGAAGCGGATTTATACATCCGTTATGGTCGCCACGCGGCCAGGAATTAACGCGCATAAATGCACCTGATCATTATCATCATTGGGGTTTATGGAACCCATGGACCGAAGTGCTCTTTGAAAAAGACACTGTTGATTTCTGGAACTTAGCCAAAAAACAAGGCACAGTCCGTTTTGCTAATTTTATTTCTACGACGAATGGGAATGTATACGCGGAGTATAAAGCTTTACATGAATACATCGTATTTAAAAAAAATGGCAGTGAAAAAGCAGCGCTAAATGAAGTGCAATCCGCAGCCATAATTTCAGTGATAATATGCAATAAATTTTGATGAGGGTGCAATACAAATAAAAGAAGCTTTTTCCCTATTTATGAACTACCAGTTTGCAAGGAATTAGTATATGTTGATCAACCTGTTTTTGCTTACCATTTTGTTGGTTTATTATTTGAAATAGCAATCTGGCGGCTTCTTCGCCCATTTCATACGAGCTTTCTTCAATGGAGGCAATGGGTTTGTGATCCAGGTATCGTAATAAGGGAAGATTGCCAAAGCCTACAAAATCAATGTTATCAACTTTATCAGGGTATGTTCTTTTTAAAAAGTCAATAGCATCAAGTGTAATGTAAGTTTTAAAAGCGAAGATGGCAGTTGGCGGTGATGTTGATTTCATTAATTCCTGCATAGCATTTTCGGTTGATCTTTCAGAAAAATCAACCTCTTTTATTAATTCCGGGTAAATTAGTATATTATTTTTCAGCAGGGCATGTTTATAACCTTGCAAGCGCACCTGGCTGGTTTGCATAGATTTAGGTCCCATAATATGTGCGATCCTGCGATGCCCTTTTTTAATTAAAAAACAGGTGGCTTTAAATGCGCCTTCCTCATTATTTGACAAGACATAATTGAATGATGGGTTTTTTGGCTCCCTGGCAATACACACAACCGGTATGCCCATTGTGATAAGCTTTTGAAACAGCAGCATATTCACGGTGTTTTTTGTTATAGCTACTATTACTCCGTCCACCCTGTTTCTTATCATCACATTCGTGATCTTTTCTTCATTGGTTACTTCTTCATGCGATTGAGAAAGAATTACATTATAGTTTTCTTTTTCTGCAATTGCTTCCACGCCGTTTATTGCCAATACATAAAACTGATCAAGGAGATTAGGTATAATGATACCTATGGTAAAGCTTTTATTTAATTTAAAATGGCGGGCGGCCTCATTGGGAATATAGTTCCATTCTTTTGCCAGTTGATGCACTCTTTCTTTTGTAAGAGCACTGATAGAAGCATCGTTATTCAAGGCTTTTGAAACCGTGGATACAGACATATTTAATTTCTTTGCAATGTCTTTTATGGTAACCCCTTTTTTCATGAAAAACTCCTTTTGAATAACTATACGAAATTATTGCAAAAGAAAGACCCTGAGCTTATTTTATAAGCATATCACTGGTTAAATCTTTTTTATCTTAACCCTTATGAATTGTACAATATGAAACTCGGAATAATCTTAAATTTGGGGGTGTAAAAGATGGAAATGCTTCAAGTGATAAATAAATTTCTCCTTAAAAAAATTCTTTATCAGCAACAAATAAGAAGTACTTTCATAATAAGCATCACAATTATGCCTTTACCTCAACATTCGGCAATCTTGGATGATGATTTTTATTTCAAACGTTGTAGTAGCTGTTTATAATAGTTCATTTTAGTTTACCCGTATTTTTTGTTTAACTTTTCTTGTTTTTTAATTTGTTGATCTGCTGCTTCTTTATCATGAATAACTGCAGCAGAAAAAATAACCTTATTAAATTAATCCAAAGCTTGCTACATGAAAAAAAATTTACTGCGTAAATCGCCCGTAAAGGCCTTCACACAACTTGCGTGTTTTCTTTTTCTTGCACTTTGCCTGCCTTTTGCACTAATTGCACAAGTAACATCAAAACACCCCGTTTCAGGAGAAGTGACAAACAGCAAAAAGAATCCGCTTCACGGAGTTAGTATTACGGTTAAAGGAACCTCCAAAGGCACAGCAACGGGTGCAGAGGGCCGCTTTGTGCTCAATGATGTGCCGGATAATGGAGTACTGATATTTAGTTCTACCGGCTTTGCTCCCCAGGAAATTCGGGTAAGTGGAAAAGCAACTATTAATGTAACATTAGCAGAATCTGTTTCTGCTTTGAATGATGTGGTGGTAGTGGGATATGGTACCCGGCAAAGAAGAGATGTAACCGGGGCTGTGGCACAGGTAAAGGCTGCACAATTAGAAAATGAAAATCCGCCAAGTGTACAGGACTTATTAAGGGGAAATGTAGCAGGTTTAAATGTTACTTCCAGCACATCAGCCAAAGGCGGCGGAGACTTAAGGGTAAGAGGAAGATCATCCATAAATGCAGGCACCTCGCCGTTAATCGTGCTTGATGGAGTTATTTACCAGGGCCAGTTAGCCGATATAAATCCTAATGACATTGCTACAATAGATGTATTAAAAGATGCCAGTTCAGCAGCCGTGTATGGTGCTAAAGCAGCCAGTGGAGTAGTGCTTATTACTACAAAAAAAGGTACAGGAGCAAAACCTGTAATTACCTTCAATACCAATATTGGAGTTGCGACCTTAGCTATGAATGAACCATTATATGATGGTCCCGGCTTTGTCGCCTGGAGAACTGATGTTTTAAAGAGTATCAATGTTAATGCAAAGCCTTATCAATTTAATGATCCCGCAAACCTGCCTGCAGATTTGACAATAGATCAATGGAAGGCATACGATAACAGCCAGGGAGACCCGGTTGATATCTGGTTAACCAGGCTAAAGCTGCTTTCGGTGGAGAGGGAAAATTATAAAGCCGGGAAAACGATCAATTGGTATGATATGATGTTTCAAAAAGGCATTCGCCAGGATCATACATTAAGCGTTTCCGGCAGAAAAGAAGACGTATCCTATTATATGTCGGTCAATTACACTAACAATGAAGGAGTAATTGCAGGAGATCAATTTTCTGCAATAAGGACCCGGTTAAATGTTGAAGCAAAGGCCACAAAGTTTATGACTGTGGGCATTAATATGCAATTTGCCGATCGGGACGAAAGCCAGGTTCCGGTTAATTGGGGACAAATGGTAAATGCTTCTCCGTACGGAGAGTTATATAAACCTGATGGAGTTACTTTACGAGATAGTCCTAATGATGATATTGGTAACAACACGAATCCATTTCTTGATAACGTTTATACCAATCGCTTACAAAAAACTAATAGTCTTTTCGGTTCAATTTATGCAAAAGGCACCTTGCCTTTTGGATTTTCTTATCAGGTAAACTTTACCCCAACTTTTCAATTTTACAGGTACTTCAATGGCCGGTCCGCAAAAGACTTTCGTGTCTCAGTCCGTAAGGGAGTTGCTACAAGAATAGATTCAACGCTCTATAACTGGCAAATAGATAACCTGTTGATGTGGAACAAAACATTTGGTGAGCACCGGATTGATGCAACATTCCTCGTAAATGCCGAAAAATTACAGTCATGGCGCAGCCAGATGGATAATGAAGGATTTGATCCGAACGATAATTTAAGCTACCATAATATTGGTGCCGGAATAAAACCCGTTATCAGCAGTGATGACCAGGTGAGTACAGGTGATGCGTTGATGGGCCGCATCAATTACTCGTTCAAAGATAAGTACTTGTTTACTACTTCCGTTCGGCGGGATGGTTACTCGGCTTTCGGGCTTCAAAACCCCAGGGCCACCTTCCCTTCAATAGCTTTGGGCTGGCTATTTTCAAAAGAAAAATTTGCAACAGCCAAATGGCTTAATTATGGTAAAATTCGCGCTTCCTGGGGTATAAATGGTAACCGTGATATTGGGCGCTACCTGGCACTTTCGGATCTGGCAACGGGCAAATACCAGTATATCACTCCAAGCGGCACCCTGCTGCTGGTATCGCAGTTATATGTAAACCGTTTACCAAATCAGGGCCTTAAATGGGAAAAAACAGAATCTTATAATTTAGGTCTTGATTATTCTATTCTTAATAACAGAATTAGTGGTTCTGTTGATGTCTATAGAAAATCAACAAAGGACCTCCTGATTTTACGCGCCTTACCGGATGTTACTGGTTTTGCAAATATATTAGATAACCTCGGTGAAGTGCAAAACAAGGGTATTGAATTAAGCATTAATACCCTTAATATGACTAGACAAAATTTTTCCTGGAGGTCTTCGATAAACTTTTCACTAAACAGGAACAAAATCGTGCATTTATATGGGCCCGTACCCATGTTGGATGCTGCCGGAAAAGTTATTGGACAGGTTGAAAGAGATGATGTGGCAAACCGGTGGTTTATAGGACATGATATTGATGAAATATGGGATTTAAAAGTATTGGGAGTCTGGCAGCAGAATGAGGCTGATCAAGCTGCAAAATTTGGTGTTCGCCCCGGTGACTTTAAAATACAGGATGTGGATAATGATGGGAAGTTTTCAGATGCCGACAGGCAATTTTTAGGTTATAGAAACCCAAGGTTTCAATGGACGTTTAGAAATGACTTTACCTTTTTAAAGAATTTTGATTTTTCATTCATGTTATATTCAAACTGGGGTCAGCAGTCGGATTATAATCAGGCGAAAAATAACAGCGGATTTATTGACAGGCAAAACTCCTATATATTTTCTTACTGGAAGCCGGAGAATCCTACAAATGAGTATGCAAGACTTTTCTCCAGTAATGGCAGCGCTAATTTCAATGTGTACAGAAAGACTTCATTTGTTAGAATAAGCACTGTAGCCCTTGCTTATTCCGTGCCCACTAACATATTAAACAAGGCGAAAATCGGAGGATTGAGAATTTACGCGAATGTAAACAATGCAGCTATCTATCAGCCCAACTGGACTTTCTGGGATGCAGAGTACAGAGATAGTAATGGAGGCATAGTGCCACCGCCACGTTATTATTCTTTAGGCCTTAATCTAACATTTTAACGAAATCTATATAAATCTATATAATAAGATTTACCATGACAAAAAAATTAAAATATATACTGCATACAGGGCTTTTTACAACCATCCTTACCTGTTCAATAAGCTGTAAAAAAGACTACTTAAAACCTCAGCCCCTTTCGTTTTACGAGTCTTCGGTAGCCTATAGGGATGTGACTGCTATACGTGCCGCTTTGGTGGCGTGTGCCCGCAATTTACGATTTGAATACTATGGTGGGAATCCGGCCATCCTCACCGAGATGCTTTTTACCGAAATTGCAGTAGAAGGCACCACTGATAAGTCAGGACCTGCAATAGATCTTAATTTAAATATTACACCCGATCTTGCCACTTATGATGATGACGATCATAACAAGATATACGTTTATTGGAGGGAAGGGTATAGTGGAATCAAATACGCCAATACCGTTATTTCCCGCATTGATGATGCCACTTATTCATCCCCAGCTGAGCGCAATGCTATCCTCGGTGCTGCTTACTTTCACAGGGCTCTCCGGTATTACAAGTTAACCAACCAGTTTGGTGACGTTCCGGCGATAATGAAAGAGATTACAGCGCCCAGGCTTGATTTTTATTCTACGAAGCGTGAAGTGATCCTTGAAAAGATTAAGATTGACCTCGATTCTGCAATTTTATGGACATCGGATGCCGTTAACAGAGGGGAAGTAACCAAAGGTGCGGTAGGTCATTTACTTACAAAAGTCAATTTGGCACTTGGTAATTTTGATGATGCTATTGCATCGGCCAATGCAGTTATAAACAGCGGCGTCTACACCTTGATGAAAGCGCCTTTTGGCACCACAGCACCTCCTGCTGTCGTTCTGCCGGATACCAAAGTACAGGTTCCATTACCCCATAACGTAATATGGGATCTTCACAGGCCTGAAAACAAGTCTATTGGCGGTAATAAGGAAGGGCTATTCATGATTATTGACCGGTTTGGAGAGGGGCAGTTTGGAACTGGTATGACCATCATGCGGCAAGCTGTTCCGTTTTGGGGTTCTAATGTCAATACACCTGCTGGTAAAAAAGGGACCAATGATAATGTGAATCCCGAATTTATCCAGTCTAATCTTTATGGCAGAGGCATCGGAAGAACCCGTCCGAGTGATTACGCTCAATACGAAATCTGGAATGATTCCAATGACCTGAGACATGCAAAAGGAAACTGGATGAATATGGAAGATATCCTGTATAATGATATGGGATTAAAAACGTCAAACGATCCTTATTACCTTAAAAATCTGCAATTAAGAAATGCGAACGGTGGTCTGCTTTGTACCGATACGATCAGAAGCTGGTATGGATGGCCTCAGTACAAAGTATTTGTTCCTGATTTTGAAAATTCCCCTATGCAGGGCGGGCATAATGACTGGTATGTATTCAGGTTGGCGGAAACTTATTTATTAAGAGCAGAAGCTTATTTCTGGAAGGGTGACCTGGCCAGCGCTGCCGCTGATATTAACGAGGTAAGAACCCGTGCAGGCTGTGCACCCATTACGGCTGAGGAAGTAAATATGGGAACCATTCTGGATGAAAGAGCCCGTGAACTCTTTTTTGAAGAAAACCGCAAAACAGAATTGACAAGGATATCTTTCCTGTTTGCAAAGACAGGAAAGGCGGCCGAAAACGGAAAAGTATACTCGTTAGACAATTTTTCTGAAAGTAATTATTTGTACGACCGGGTAATGGCAAAAAACAATTTTTATAGACTAGGCCTTAAAACAAACCATGGAGATCAATATACTATAAGCCCCTACCATGTTTTATGGCCCATACCAAGCAGATCAATACAGGGAAACAGTAACGGACGTATTAATCAGAATAAGGGTTATGTGGGTTATGAACTCAATGTGCCGCCGCTTGATGCAATTCCGGAATAGGATAAATAGTTATTCAACGTTTTATTTCAATACTGTAACAGTACCTGAACAAAAGCCGCAGCAGGCATTACTAAATAAATTTAAAGAGATTAAAATGACTCATACAAAGGACCAAAATAGCAGGAGAACCTTTTTAAAAAACACCATTAAAAGTACAGCGGGGGCGGTGGTAATGGCAGGATTTCCAACCATTGTTCCTTCATCTGTTTTTGGTAAAAATGCTCCAAGCAATAAAATTAACATCGGGCAAATCGGGATTGGTCGTATTGCCCGCACCCACGATCTTGCTGAAACATTTAAATATGACATCGCCAATATTATGGCTGTAGCAGATGTTGACAGAAAACGGTTAGTAAGCGGCAAACAGATGATAGAAGACTGGTATGCAAAGAAAACCGGGAAGGCCAATTATATGGATGTAAAAATCTATGATGATTATAAGGAATTACTGGCAAATAAAGATATTGATGCAGTTATTATTAGTACACCTGACCATTGGCATGCCCAACCAGCTATTGAAGCTGCACTGGCAGGAAAACATATTTACTGTCAAAAACCTACCTCACTTACCATTGAGGAAGGTCGCCAAATGAGCGACACTGTGCGTAAATCAGGGGTAACTTTCCAACTTGGCAGCCAGCAACGTTCCGTAACTCCATGGCCTCAATTTAAAAAAGCGTGTGAGCTGGTTCGAAACGGGCGTATAGGAAAACTGCATGCAGTTCGTGTTGGTTTGCCTGCTGACCCTGCCGGCGGCAATACCTGTGAAATGCCTATTCCTGAAAACCTTAACTATGATATGTGGCTGGGTTCAACTCCTTACGTATATTATACACTTGACCGCGTTCATTCTCAAACGGAGCCAAATTCAAGAGGAGGATGGCTGCGTTGTGAACAATTCGGAGCAGGAATGATTACAGGTTGGGGTGTACATCATATTGACATTGCTCATTGGGGTATGAATACTGAATTGACAGGCCCTGTTGAGATTGAGGCTACTGCTGAGTTTCCCACAAAAGGCTTATGGAATGTACATGGAGACTATGAGGCAAAAATGAAATATGCTAATGGAGTGGATTTGTTTTTAAGCAGTAAATACCCTAATGGTATTCGTTTCGAAGGCAGCGATGGCTGGATTTTCGTTACCAGGGGCAATGTAAGCGTTACGGCATCTGATCCTGTTTCAGGTAAGGGTGAGAAGGCTTTCGATGCCAGTGACCCCAAAATATTAACTTCTGTTATAGGTCCTGATGAAACTCATTTGTATGAAAGTCCTGAGCAGCATGGCAACTGGTTAAATTGTATTCAAAACAAGAAACCAACTATTAGCCCTGCTGAAGTAGCACATCGTTCATGCAGCGCCTGCCTGTTAGTTCATGCGGCTATGAAAACACCGGGCAAGCTATATTGGGACCCCAAAAAAGAAATTTTTAAAGATAACGTGGAGGCTAATAAGTTATTATCAAGACCCCAGCGGTATCCTTATGGAACAAATTATGTGAGTAACAGGAAAAGTTAAAAGAAATAAACCTTTTTTACTATTATTTTAATAAATGAAATAAAATCTATTCAAACAAAAAATCTAAGTATATAATTGAAAAAAAGTAATTGGGAAATAATTATGTCGAAAAGATATAAAAGAATATTATGATAAAAAAATTTTACACTATTTAAGAAAGAAAGCCTGATGCCCTGGAAGTACCTGATAGGTTAGCAGTTGATACTGTATTATCAACTCGTTGAAACCTGCAACCAAAACAACAAACGCCACCCAATAATCATATCTGATGAAAAATAATTTTCTGCTTTTGTTATTGGGATTATTAACAATAAAAATTTCTGTGTATGCACAACGGATAGCCACGTTAGAAGTGAGACCTCAAAGCAATAATACGGGTTTGCAAATTCCGGTACAAGTAAACCTCGATGCTATTACACTTTTGCCTGACAGTATGTTACAATTAGTGGAAATAAAAGGGAAAAGCAAGGTTCCCGTTGCATATCAGGTTGAGTTTAATGGACAACGAATTTTACATTGGATAATTGAATCACAATCAAATAACAATAAGCCAGGAATTTTTGAATTGATAAAAGGAAAGCCGCTGCAAAATGAAGCACTAATCAAAACGGTAACTGCTGATGGCTTTTTAACGGTTAGTAATAATAATAAAAAACTGTTGCGCTATAATTACAAAACAATATATCCTCCCCCAGGTGTCGATACGATATTTAAAAGAAGCGGATTCATACATCCGTTATGGTCTCCGCGCGGGCAGGAACTAACCCGCATAAATGCGCCTGACCATTATCATCACTGGGGGTTATGGAACCCGTGGACAGAAGTGCTCTTTGAAAAAGATACGGTTGATTTCTGGAACTTATCCAAAAAACAAGGCACTGTGCGTTTTGCTAATTTTATTTCTGTTACAAACGGGAATGTGTATGCAGAGTATAAAGCTTTACATGAACACGTGGTATTTAAAAAAAATGGCAGCGAAAAAGTCGCACTCAATGAAGTGCAATCCGTGAGGATATATCAACCGGTAATTAATCAGAATTATTATATTGCCGACATCACTATTCAGTTAAATTGTGCCAGCGAAAGCCCTGTACTGCTGCTGGAATATCGCTACGGCGGATTAGGCTTGCGGGCTACAAAAGAGTGGGATAAAAACAATAGCCGGATAATAACTTCTGAAGGGAAAAATCGTAAAGAAGCAGATGGAAGCAGGGCCCGGTGGTGCATGGTACAAGGCGCTGTAAATGGTGACCATGCCGGTTTAGTAATGATGTCTTACCCAACCAATTATAATTATCCCGAGCCATTAAGAGTATGGCCGGAAGATATGAACAACAGGGGAGATGTGTTTCTTAATTTTTCACCAACTAAAAATATCAACTGGCAGCTAAACCCGGGTACAGATTATGTATTAAAGTACAGGCTGCTCGTTTTTAATGATGCCTTTCCAAAAGAAAAAGCAGAAGCTGCATGGCAAAATTTTGCTGCTCTGCCAGCTATAATCGTCAAAGTAAATAAATGATAAATTCCATCTATACTTTTTTTATGAAAAGATTCAATACCGCAACCTTCGTTCTCTGTTTCCTGTTTGCAGTAACTATTTGCCTTCGTGCACAGGCGCAGGAAGGAGTTAACTGGAAAAATGTACATGTATTAGTATATACAAAAAATGGCAAAGGATATGTGCATGACAATATACCCAGCGCCGTAAGTTGTATTCAGAAATTGGGTAAGCAGCACAGTTTCAAAGTAGATACTTCCAGTAATGCTTCCGTAATGACAGAAAGCAACCTGAAGCAGTACACACTGCTTATTTTTCCCAGTACTAATAATGATGTATTTGACACGGACCAGCAGCGGCTGGCCTTCCGTCGTTACATAGAAGCCGGAGGCGGTTTTGTTGGAATCCATTCTGTTACTGGCACCGAACGCAATTGGAAATGGTTTAAAATGATGTTGGGCGGCACTTTTGCATGGCATGCTAAATTTCAAAAATTTACGGTAAAAGTTATAGATCCTGCTCATCCATCTATGCAAGGCTTGCCTAAAGTATGGGAAAAAGAAGATGAATGCTATTTTGCAAAAGAACTATACCCTGGCCCGAAAGTTTTATTAGCGCATGACCTTACTTCATTAAATACATCGGATACAGCTCAGAAAAATAATATTATAAAAAATGCCGGAGGATATGCTGAACTTTATCCTGCTGCATGGTCGTACAACTTTGATGGTGGCCATACCTGGTGTACCGTTTTGGGTCACGCTAAAAAAGATTATTCGGATTCTATTTATGTACAACATATATTTCAAGGCATTCGCTACGTAGCCAGCCAGGTTAAAACGCGGGATTTTAATAAAGCTTATGCCGACTCGAGAGATACACCAGTACGTTATTAAACAATACTATATTTAAGAGTAATAAATGTTTGGAAACAGAAGATGAAGCAGCCTTACAAAAAGATTTAATAGAGATATTTAATTAACTTTAGTACAAAATGAAGAAATAAATTAATACCTTCTCCATTCAAGATTTTGTTTTTAAACGTTTCAATTTTTTTTATTTGATCAACAATAAAGATCATGCATGAAAAAATATTTTTTAATATTACTTGAAACTATTATTTGTTTATCATGCTCTGCTTATTCTTTTACAGATTATGATAGTACAAAGGGTTTTAACACTACAATCACCATTCATTATAATAATGAGTCTGATAAGGAATACACAATATTTCAACAATATGATCTCTATAGCTTAAAAGAATTTGGAATTGTTGAACCACCTGCACATATAATAGAAAGTGAAAAGCTTAAAACAATTATCAGGTTAAATTTAGACAAGCCATCGTTGCTATTATTTGGGTTTACTGAATTTTATATTGAGCCTAATAACAATTTAGATATAGATTATTCAATTATTAAACACACTAAAACCGAATTTAAAGACAGTATTAAGATTAATCACGTGGCTTTCTTTGATGACACAGATTTAGTTAAATGAGATTTTTTATAAAAGGCTTATAATTATAATTATCTTTTTTATCAGAGATGCTAATATCAAAGAGGCTGCTCTCTTTTCTTTGACAGCCCCTTTGATAACATCCTTCGATATTATTTTTTCAGCGACAAAATATACCTCACCATTTCCGCAGCATCTTTTTTAGAAAGCTGTGGATGAGGTGTCATTGGTATTTGCCCCCAGTTACCAGCCCCACCTTGTATCACTTTGCCGGTTAGTTTTGTTAATGCTGCCTGATCCTTTTTATACCGGTTTGCAATATCTAAAAAAGCTGGTCCCACCAATTTTTGATTGACTGAATGACATGCTTTACAATCGCTTTTAGACATCAGAGCCATTCCCTGGTTTGCAGAAATTGTTGCCTGTTGTTTTCCCGGAGTCGGTGGTTTTCTTACAGGAATTGATGGTGATTCTGATTGCGGCGGAACTCCTTTTTCAAGTGCCACCTCTGCTTTTATTTTCTGATTTTCCTTCTTTTTTTCTGCCGGCTTCTTCATAATTTCCTTTCCACCCTCGAAACCGATCCAATCGAAAGAGACTAAATTTTTATTTGACGTATCATTTTTTGCAAATAGAAAATACAAATCATGCTTGCCTCCGGGGTCTGTAACAGGAGCTGTTGCTTCTGCAAATTTTCTCCGACCTCCTGTCGTGTCGAAAGTCGCATTGCTGATGACCTTGCCACTTAAAGAGTCTATACGCACCTCCAACACCGCACCTTTGTCTGAAGAATAATTATAGACCATGTTATTTACATCCTTTAAATCAATATTCTTAAAAACAAAATAAGACCGGGTATTAATGCCGCCCAAACCCCGATCGTTTTTGCTCATGTTGTAGACAAAATCTGCACTTTCTGCTTCAACCTTCGAAGGACGGAGGATCAACACATCTTCGTTCGTAAGCGGGGTAATAGCGCCGCCTTTATCAGTATATGAAGCAGTAAGAATATATCTTCCCTGGTCGCCGGTTCCCACATGTTCATTCAATACAACCTCACCCGTCTGTGGAAGATTTTTTTCTTCTTTTTTGGTTGAAACTGTAAGCACATATTTTACGATTTCTGTCGCATCTTCTTTTGAAAACTGCGGATGAGCGCTCATCGCATGCTCGCCCCAAACACCTCCGCCACCGGTAATGATCTTGTTGGCCAGGTACCCGATAGCATTCTTATCATTAATATACTTTTGTGAAACCTGCATAAAAGAAGGGCCGACAGATTTTGCATTGATCTGGTGGCAAGCTTTACAATCGCTGTTGGCAACTAAATTCTTACCATAGTTGTAGTTTTCATTTATTTGCTGGTGACCCATTTCTGTTTGTGAACCGGCTACTTTGGCAATATATTTCAATGTTACCTTCACATTGTTTTTATCAATTGCATTATCTTCTTTATCATTAATGTCTACATTATAATGCAAAGCTGTACTTTTAGGAAAGAAGAAAGTGTTGTTGTCTGTCGCATGAATAGCAACCTGTGGCAGTGTATTGCCTACCTTAATTTCAACAGTATCTTCACTGCTTTTACCAGCAGGATCTGATACTTTTAAAACCGCTTTGTAAATACCATTGTTTGAAAAAGTATAAGTTGGATTGGGTTCTGAAGAAATTGATTTACCATCTAATGTCCATTGGTAAGTAAGCTGGTCCTCGTCATAATCTAAACTTTGCCGGCTGCTTAGACTTACTTTAAATGGCGCTAAACCAATGGTATCTTTTGTTGAAATCTTTGCAACAGGTGCACGGTTGCCGCCATTGTAATCAATGCGTACCAGCCGGGCATCAACATTATCAATACCATAAACAGAACCATATTCTAACATATACATCGAACCTTCCGGCCCGATTTCTATATCAACCGGGCGACGGAAATCACCATTGGTTGGCATAAAAGCTTCCAGGCGTTTGTAGTTATAATTATCATCCATACGAACGGCAAAAACCCAGTTACGCATCCAGTCATATACAAACCATGCTTTGTCATAATAAGCAGGCAACTGAGTGGAAGAATTTGAATTAGCATTGAAATGATAGATAGGGCCACCCATGGCACAGCGCCCGCCAAGACCTAAAGCAGGAAATTCATCAGACAAATTATATGGGTACCAGATCAGGGGATTGTTAGGAGGAGGCAATACTTTAGCCCCGGTATTGTTGGGAGAATTATTAGTAGCTCCTTTCACGTCAAATAAATCACCTACGGTTTTTGCAGCAAAATCAGAGTCGTGGTAGGCTATTGTGTTGCCCACAAAATAGGGCCAGCCAAAATTTCCTGCTTTTTTAGCCTGGTTAAATTCATCATAACCTCTCGGGCCATGTCTACTGTCTTTGCCGGCATCAGGGCCTACTTCACCCCAATAGACATAAGAGGTCGCCTGGTCTACTGCGATACGGTAAGGATTCCTGCAACCCATAACATAAATCTCAGGTCGGGTACCGGGAGTGCCTTTTGCAAATAAGTTACCATCCGGAATGGTGTAAGAACCATCGGCTTCAGGATGAATACGCAAAATCTTGCCCCTGAGATCATTGGGATTACCGGCAGAACGTTGTGCATCAAATGTACGTCTGCCATCTCTTTCATCGAGCGGTGCATAACCATCAGACTCAAAAGGTACAGTATTGTCGCCTGTGGAAATAAAAAGGTTTTTGTCTTTATCCCATGCTAAAGAGCCGCCTGTATGTGCACTGACTTCCAGATCTATTGGTACTTTTATAATTACTTGTTCAGTAGTGGTATCCAGGTTATTATCCGCAGTAAGTTTAAAACGGGAAATATTTTGATGATACTGGGAGTCAGTGTTGGAAGAATAAAAGAAATAGATGTAATTATTTTGTTTAAAATCAGGATCCAGGGTAATGCCTATCAAACCATTTAGATATTTTTCAACAGCTTTAGCCGGGAAGTCATACAACAATTTTGTTTGTTTCGCAACGGGATCATACATATAAAATTTACCTGACCGTTCGGTAAAGAATACCCGACCATCAGGTGCCACTGTCAATTCCATCGGCTCGTTAAGATCATCCGAGAGAACTGTTTTGGTAAAACGATTATCTTCAGGGGCTTTTACAGCATAAGATTTCGAATAATTTAAAGCTGTATTATTCCCGATGGCATATTTAATACCCCCCAGCAAATGCTGCAAAAACAGTGTATCACTGTAGCTTTCTCTGGTATGGCCGCCACCAGTATAAAAAGCCCTGCCACCGTCGAACTCATGATACCAGACAAAAGGATGAATATCGCCCATTTGGCCGCCCTGGTAGGTAGTTTCATCAAGATTGGCAAGGATTTTAAGGTCAGGCTGAACGCTTTTATAATTATACAATTCATCAAAGCGTTCCCATTTGTCTGGTAAGAAAGAAGTGGCCGGATGGTTTTTATCAATAACGTTAATGGTCACTTTTTGCTGCCTCGGATGACTTAAAAATTGGGCGCCAACCAGTTTGTTATACCACGGCCAGTCATACTCAGTATCTGTTGCAGCATGAATACCCATGAAGTTTCCACCCGCTTGAATGTAACGCTCAAAAGCAACCTGCTGATCGGCATTTAAAACATTTCCGGTGGTACTTAAAAAAATGACAGCAGTATAATTCTTCAAACTGTCTTCAACAAAGTACCGGGCATCGGCAGTGGTGTCGACAGAAAAATTATTTTCATTTCCAAGTTTCATAACAGCTGCAGCACCAGTGGGAATAGACTCATGATAATATCCTTTGGTTTTTGTAAAAACAAATATCCTTGGTTTCGAGGCAGAAGGGTTTGCGGCAGAAGAGTTTTCCGCAGAAGTGGCAACTGATTGAGTTTTTAAACTTTTACATGCATAAAAGATACTTAAGGAACAAGCAACTCCCGTAAGGGCGAGTAGTAGCTTTTTTTTTGTTAGCATTAATAAATGTATTTCTTTTATAATTAGTAGTGAAATTGGCGTTAAATATATTAATAATCTACTACAAAAATTCTATGAAAAAATAGCGTGATACTATTTCAGATTATAGCAATGTTGCAGGTATTAGTAAAAATAATATTATCTATAATGTCAACGTTAGAATTTTTTAAAATCTAAAAAAAAAATCAAATATTTTATTTTGGAAGAATGATATGGAAAACTCCATAATCAGAAGTGAAATATTATTATTTACCGGACTATAAATTTAAAATTTTGCATAAATAATAGAGGCCTTCTCATTTTTGAGAAGGCCTCTTAACTAAGCTATTTAAATTTAATTTAGATTCTGCTTGTACCAGTACCCGTATTTAAATCATTATCATTATCTGTTCTTTCAACATCTACTTCAGTTTTCCTGACAGTATCTTTTACTGACTCTTGCTTTTCGGTTACTTCTTTATTCAGTGATACTTCTTCAACTACCCGGGCTTCTTTTGATACAACCGGCACTTCTGCCCGTTCTGTAACCTCTAATTGTTCTTCCTTTAAATCGTTTGCATTTGCCGGACGGTCAACAGGGGTTCTTTCAACCTGAACTTTTTCCTGGCGAAGATTTATGTTTTCCTGAACCTGATTTTCAACAATTCTTGTACGCAACCGAATACCACCTTTTGCTACTTCGCGCTTACCTACCTGTAATTCTTCTTCTATCACAGGTATTGTCCTTTCGTCGTTATTACCGGTCTTACGGTTACGATAGAGATTATCCTCGTTAAAATGATTGTGGCTGTAAAAATCATCATCGCCTGTATTTCCTGTACCAGATGTTAGTGCCGCTCCTGTTAATGCAGCGCCGCCAATGCCTGTAAATGCGTTTCGGATCCTATTCTCTACATCCGCATTAATGCTTCCTTCTTCATACTCTGGCAATGATTGCAGATGTTCTGCGGTTACTCCGGGTAAAATGACATCGTCATCTTTGTCGTGTAGCTGCGCTATGCCAATTGGTACCAATACATTGCGATCGTCAAGGTCAAAATCATTTTCATCCATGTCGAGCACAATGTATCTTACTTTGCGGCTTTGTTCATCAAAAATAAGTTCATCTACTTCTCCGATTTTTTTGCCGTTTTCATCTTTTACATCCCATCCTCGTATATCTTGTTGGCCCTCCGCAATTTCAAAATCACTTCCGCCTAACTCCTGAAGGCGTTTATTTTTATTTTCGTTTGACATAATTTTCATGTTTTTTAAAGGTTTTGTGCACCTTTATCGTTAATAATATTTTTTGTTTTAAGATCATAAAGCAGGCAAATCCCTATTGTCCGTTGTTTTAAGCAGGTTTTGCAACTATCTCAACTCTACGATTTTGCTGGCGCCCTTGCTCCGTGGAATTTGAGGCTACCGGACGCGCTTCTCCTACCGGATGAATTGAAATTCTGTCTTCAGAAACCTTGCCGTTTTTAACGAGCCAGGCTCGTACAGCTTCAGCACGCTGTTCAGCCAGTTCTTTGTTGTAGCCTGCACTTCCCACAGCATCAGTATAACCGAAAACACGCACTACACCACCATTATAGCGCTTCCCGATAGATGCTGCTACCTGTGTCAGGTTTTCCTCTGCATCGCTGCGAATAGTGCTTTTGCCTTCATCAAAAAGGATGTTTTCACCTAAACCATAGATACCATAGGCATCATTGCCTCTTACGTTTATGTTTTTATCTGTGATCTCATCGTAAGCAGCAGCAGGTGCATTAAAGTCAACATCACCCCATGCCTGCCCGGCAGCCCCAGCGGCATCTGCAGTAGTGCCTGGAGTATTACCTGTGCTGGCCGAAGTACTATCTGTGCCGGCGGCGTTCCCTTCATTATTATTGCAACCCCGCATTAAAAAGAACAGAGCTGCAATAATTCCCAGGACTAAAAGTAACCAGGGCAGCCAGGATTTTTTTTGCTTTGGTTGGACATTTAAATCAGCCATAATTGAAATTTTGTGTTTTTTTAAATTAATAAATTATTTGTCAAATCCTTTTAATAATCATGCCTGTCAATGCTAAAGGCTTTTTTTAACCATTCTTTTTTTAATTTTTATTGAAAAAATTCTGTATTTCTTGAATGGAAAAATGGCAAACAAAGCTTATTGGTTATAAATCTCTACATTTAGATGATTGGATTTATCTTGGAGAAGAAGTTGCGGGGATATTTAATAACGTTTAATTAATTGCAGAATCTTAAAAAAAGAAAGAATCCCGACCTTCGCACAAGTAACAGATTTACATTCTTATATTTCCCGTTCCGGTTTTATTGTAAATTGCATTAAAAACAAAACAAAATGAAAAATTCAAACGAAGCGATACATAATAGTGGTTTTTACCTGCAGGAAGAAACAGATCCGGAGGTTGCGCCAATTGAAACACCAGGTCCAAAACCAACAGAAAAACCAGAAGTTGAACCAGATGCTTTACCAGGAGAAGATCCTGGTATTCAACCTGGTACAAAGCCTGGAAAACATGATGATGACGACGACGATGATGATCCTTTTACTGAAACTGAAATTGGCGATGATCCTGATGAAATAGAAAAGAAAACCACAATTATGTGATTTCTTTTTAAAGGTTTTAAAATTAAAAAAGAAAGTCCTTCATTGCTTAAAACGTCAGCCTTTAAACTAATCAGGGCTGACGTTTTTAATTTCTGCTGAATGTATTAGGGGCGAGGCTTTCGTTGTGGACCTGTTATAATTATTATTACCTCCACATTGTCCTAATACATACCAGATAACTATAAAAATAAGTATTGTACTGAAACATCCGCCACCTAATTTTTTAGCACCGTATCCGGCTATTAATGCTTTGAAAAAGTTATTCATTTGAAAATTTTATTTGGGCAAAATACTTAAAAAAAATTGTCTGTGAAAATTAATATTACAAGAGGCTTATTTGATAGCTATGGAAATATGAAATTTTGAGCTTTATTGTTAATATAATCATTGATACTTCTCGTTTCTCGTGCACAAATATTCAATAAACCGACTTTAAATGCCCGATAAGCATTTAAAGAAGCGTTTGCCGCTTCTTTGAACATTGGTTATAACATTAATTATTATATATTGGTAATTGATACTTTTTAGCTTTGTCGTTTTTCCTTTTGCCTAGTAAGAAAATTTTCAAATTGCTGTAAATTAAAACTGCTTACATTATTTGCCGTAGTCAGACCTCCTTTTTGGGCAGCCAGAACTCCATATTTTATATCGCTGAATGCTTCTGCCGTGTGCGCATCGGGGTCAATAGAAATATATACACCTTTTTCAATCGCATATGGAATATATCGCCAGTCCATATCGAGCCGGCGTGAGTGAGCATTTAATTCTATTGCTACATTATGCTTTGCACATGCGTCTATAATTTCTTTATGATTTACCGGGTAACCATTGCGGCTCAACAATAATCTGCCTGTCATGTGACCCAGGATAGTAGTGTAAGGATTAGCTATAGCTTTTAGTAATCTGGACATGGCTTTCTCTTCACTCATTTTTAAATTAGCATGCACCGAGGTGATGACAAGGTCGAATGCAGCGAGTATGCTGTCCGGGTAATCGAGGCTGCCATCATTTAGAATGTCTGATTCTATGCTCTTAAATATTTTAAAAGGTTTGTATTTTTCATTTAATTCGTCTATCAATTCATGTTGTGCTTTTATACGGTCGGGGTACAAACCTTTTGCATAATAAGCAGACTGCGAATGGTCGCTTATAACAACATATTCAAAACCTTGCTGTATTGCGCCCTGAGCCATTGCCTCTATTGTGTCTCCGCCATCGCTCCAGTTGCTGTGTGTATGTATTATGCCGCGGATATCTTCTTGCCCGATAACACTTGGGTAAAGTATGTGTTGCCGATTGTAATAAGGCGCGGGTCGTTTCACGTAAAAAAGGTGGAATGAATTGAAGCTGATGTTGCTCAAATATTTGCTCTTCATTAGCATAATAAGTTTCAGCATTCCATCCGTATTTTTCTGTAAAGGCAGTAAAAAACTCGGGGCTGCTGTTTCTTATAAAAAATTCACTTATAAGATTGTGAGTGGTGGTACAATAAAATTTAAGCGCTACGTTATCAGGTCCGCGTACTGATAGTATAGAAGCTGTTATATTAAGATCATATTCCTGTACTTTAAAAAATGTTTCCAAATCGTTTATAGCTGCATCTGTAACCCATTCCAGTTTATGTATCACTTCTGCATGACGATTGAAATCTCCTGTAATTAAAAATGCATTAGAATGGAAATACTTTTGCAACTTCTGCTGAATGCATGGGCATATTCTTCTACTTGGCTGTAGAGATAACTGCCCTGGCTTGCCATGTAAAAACGGATAGAATCCTCTATGTTTTGCTGTGTTTTAGCTCCAAAACCTTTATAAAGGAGCAACCTGTTTTCTTCACATGCGTATAATAACTCCCCTATGCTTTCTATACCCAGTTCCTTCCATATAACAGAGATCTTTTTTGGACCTAAACCTTTTATTTTCAGTAGATCGAAAATGCCGGCAGGTGTTTTGTTTATATACTCATCAAGTGCAGCAAGCCTTCCTGTCTCAATCTGCTCCACTATCTTCCTGCCGGTTGTCTGTCCCACACCCTTTATTGTATAAATTTTTTCTGCTGACATTGATGATAGTTGTACAGGAAGTTTTTCTATTGTATAAGCTGCAGAGGAATAGGATTTAGCTTTAAAACTATCATCGCCATGAATATCTATAAGTTTTGCAAGCAATGAGAAGTTGTCGGCAATAGCATAATTATCCATATGAGGTGTTTAATAACAGCTAAGTTAAAAAGCAAAATCCTCATGAAATCAAAACCTTTATTAGTTAAGGGTGGTGAATTCCGAAATAACAATAAGACAGGTGAATGTATAAAATAATTAAATTTTGAATGACGTAAGCAGCAAACTGCAAAGAGTTAATGTCTCAAGATAGAAAACAAATTTTTTAGCAATTATTTTGACAATCTGCTTAAATTATTCTTTTTATATAATTTAGCAATTAAAAAAGTTTTTGAATTTAACAACAACTCAATAAACGATGCATATGAAACAAACTAAACTCCTGTTTTACTTATTAATCACGCTATTAACTCTCCCTGCTTTGTCTTATAGTCAGCCAAGAACAGTTACAGGAAGAGTGATAGATAGCAGTAATTCTCCTCTCGTTGATGCAACTGTGTCTGTTGTAGGAAAATCAGTAAATACAAAGACAAAAGCTGATGGAGTTTTCACTATCAATGTTCCTTCCGGGGCAAATCAGTTAAGAATAACTTATGTTGGCTACCAAAATCAAATGGTTCCAATTACCTCTGACAATCTCAGCGTTACTATGACCACTGCGGCTCAAAGCTTATCTGATGTTGTAGTAATAGGTTATGGAACTGCAAGGAGAAAAGATGTTACGGGTGCAGTAGCAAATGTAAGCTCTAAAAACTTCAATACCGGTGTTGTTACAAACCCCATTCAGCAAATTCAGGGTAAAGTATCGGGGCTGGTAATTACTGTACCAGGCGGTGATCCAAACTCAAGCCCAATTATACGCTTAAGGGGCCAAACGTCATTAACAGGTGGTCAAACTCCCCTTATAGTAGTAGATGGTGTTCCTTTAGATGATCCTAACCAATTGAATAATATTCCTCCCGGTGATATTGCTTCTTATGATGTTTTAAAAGATGCATCAGCTACAGCAATCTACGGTTCACGTGGTGCAAATGGTGTTATCATTGTTAATACAAAAAGAGGTCAGAGCGGCCAGGTTAAAGTGGATTATGATGCATATGTCGGGGTAGAAAAGCAGTCAAAGAAATTTGATTTTTTAAGCGGAGATGAATGGAGAAAAGCAGTTAAAGATCCTGGAAGCTTTGATAAAGGCGCAAATACAGACTGGCAGGATGAAATTAATCGCACTGCTTTCAGCCATAGTCACTCTTTAGGTATTTCCGGAGGAGCAAAAGGATTTAATTATCGGGGTTCTCTAAGTTATATAGACCAGCAAGGGATTATAATTAATACGGGAAAGCAGCAAATAGGGCTTCGTTTTAATGCACAACAAAAAGTACTGGATGACAGACTTGAATTTCAAGTTGGAGTGGTTAATACTCAGACTAACAGAAATTTATTGAATTATGGAAATATAAGTAAGATATTCAATACTCCTCCTGTTTATCCTGTGTATAATGCTGATGGCTCTTACTTTACGTTTTCTGATTTTGAGCAATTCAATGCAGTAGAACATTTAAATTTAGAAACCAATAAAGCAAAAGAGTACCTGACGTTATTATACGGAACAGTTAATTATGAATTGATAAGGGGATTGAGAGCAGGGGTTACAGGTTCTATCTCTCATTTCAATACTCAGGGAAGCTTTTTTCAACCTTCATATCCTGGTGAAGCGAATAATAATAATGCAAGCACAGGAAATGAGAATAAAGATTCCAAAAAGGGCGATATACATATAAATTATATAAAAGATTTTGGTAAACATAATTTGAATCTGACCGGAGTATACGAATACAATTATTTTACCTATAATAGTTTTGGAGGTGGAGGCCAACAATATTTAGTTGAGGCAAATGAGAATTTTAACCTGGGAAGCAGTATTAATCCCATCTTTAACCGTATAGGTTCATACGGGGAAGAATATAAACTCATATCTTTTCTTGGAAGGGTAAATTATAATTTCGCCAGTAAATATTATGTGACTGCAACTTTAAGAAGGGATGGTTCTTCTAAATTCGGTAAAAATAGCCGATGGGGTAATTTTCCTTCAGTTGATGCCGCATGGAGAATAAGCCAGGAAAATTTTATGAAAGGTATTGGCTGGATAAGTGAGTTGAAGTTAAGGGCCGGGTATGGCATAACAGGAAACTCTGATGCGATTTCCCCTTATGCCACCCTTCTTTTATACGGGCCTGGAGGCAGGTATTATAATCCTGCTACTCAATCTTATCCCCAATCATATTCTCCTATTCAAAACGAAAATCCTGATTTGAGATGGGAAGAAAGACGTGGTAAAAATATAGGTCTCGACTTCGGCTTTTTCAATAACAGGATAACTGGTGACGTAAATGTTTTCAGAGATAAAACAGTAAACCTCTTGTATAATTATACTGTGCCTGTACCGCCCTTCTTTATTAATACTATTCTTGCTAATGTAGGTACTTTATCTAACAGAGGTGTAGAACTTGCATTAACGGGTCAGGTCGTTAGGGGAAGAAAATTTACATGGACGGCAAGTGGCCAGATTACCTTTATTAAAACCAAAGTAGAAAGCCTGGCAGGAACATATAGGGGTATTAAGGTAAATACTGATCAAATTCCTGGTGGTTATGCTGTAGGCCGCGGCTTAAGCAGTTATCCCATTACCTTCCTGAAACCTGGCTTTGCTCCTTATACATTTTATCTTCCCCATTTTGTTGGTGTAGATAAAGATGGTAATCAATTATTAGACTCATCAGGAAAAGCAGTACGGGCAAGTAATGAAAACCCCTCAAAGTATTATACTGATCCAAGCCCTGATTTTAATTATGGTTTAAATAATACCTTAACTTATGGTAACTGGACACTTAACTTTTTCCTCAGAGGTTTGCATGGTCAGAAAATCTTTAATAATACTCTTTTAAATTTTGAAAACATCAACAGGTTGCCGGGAAATAATGTAACAAAAAATGCTCTTACCAATGGTATTAAAGATGCTGCAAATGTATCAGATTTATGGCTTCAAGATGCATCGTACCTAAGATTAGATAATGCGACCCTGGGTTACAATTTTCAACATTTAAAAGGAATTAATAACTTACGGGTATATGTGGCGGCAAATAATCTCTTTGTAATCACCCCATATAAAGGGCTTGATCCGGAAATAAAAACCGGAGAAAGTAACCAGGTAAATCAGGCATATATTGACGTTACTTATTATGGCCAGGCATTTTACCCACGAACAAGATCATTTACCTTCGGGGTTAATGTATCGTTTCAATAAGTAATATAAATTCTAACCAGTTTTAATTAATTTTTTACAGATATGAAAAATAAGATTTATATACCCGGTGCAATATTGTTGTTGTGTATTGTGAGTCTATCCTGTACCAAACTTGATCAAAAAGTATATAGTGTAGTACCTGAGTCAAATTTTTGGAAAACACCAGATCAGATTTCAGCGGGGCTTGCCCCAGCTTACCAGGCGTTAACCAGCATACCCAATGGTGATGTTCAGCAACTGAACGAAGTTTCCAGCGGAGAAATGATTGTTCCGACACGAGGTAATGATTGGTATGATAATGGAAACTGGCAGTCAATATGGTTACATACATGGAAACCAGATTTAGGTCCTATAAACAATGCGTGGGGTGCTCTTTTTAATGGTATTGGTAAAGCTAATTTTACATTAAATGTAGTAAATGGATTGCCTGATAAGCCTGGAAATACTGACGCGATAAATGCTGAGCTGAAGTCGTTAAGGGCCTTTTATTATTACGTAGCTATGGACATGTTTGGTAATGTGCCTTTGATAATAGACTATAATACAGATCCTGGAAGTGTAACAAATAGTGACAGAAAAACTGTTTTTGCTTTTATAGAAAAGGAGTTAAAAGATAATATGGCCTTGTTGCCGGCTAAAAAGGAAGCTAATACTTATGGTCATTTTTCGAAATGGGCAGCTCAGATGTTGTTAGCTAAATTATATTTAAATGCTGAGGTATATACCGGCACTGCACGTTGGAGTGATTGTATTGCTGCATGTGATTCTGTTATAGCTTCCGGGCAATATACTTTAAACAGTGATTACTTTGCAAATTTTGCAGTCAATAATGAGGGTTCACCTGAAAACATATTCGTCGTTCCGTTTGATAAAGTATATATCCAGGGTAACAATTGGGAAATGCAAACGCTGCATTACCAGCATAACCAGACTTACAATCTTACAGGTACACCATGGAATGGTTTCTGCGCTACTGCTGACTTTTACAATCAATTTGACAGCTCTGATGCGCGTACAAAAATGTGGCTTGTAGGTCAGCAGTATGATGCAGCAGGAAATGCCATTAAAGATGCACAAACAAGTTTGCCATTAATAATCAGCCCTTATGTGAATGAACTTTCTAATCCTTCTGATAGCTTTCGTGTAGCCGGTGTCCGTAATGTTAAATATCATCCGGAAGCTGGAACTGCCGGCAGTCAAAGTAATGATATGGCTATATTCCGTCTGGCTGATGCCTATTTAATGAAAGCGGAGGCTGAGGTGCGTTCCGGAACTAACATGACTGATGCTTTAACTTTGGTTAATGCTATTAGAGAAAGAGCTGGTGCCCCTGTAATGAGTGATCTTACTTTGCCAAACCTGCTTGCTGAACGCCAGCGTGAATTTACGTGGGAAGGCTGGGGCCGTCAGGATGCTATTCGTTTCGGTACTTTTGGTAATGCAAGAAAACCAGGAAAACCGGCAGATCCGGATGCTCATACACAAATATTTCCAATTCCGGCACCACAGATTTCTGCTAATCCTAATTTAAAACAAAATCCCGGATATCAATAGATCATAAGTAATATATTTTAGAAAGAGCAGTATTTTTTACTACTCTTTTTTTATGTTGGCTTCACTTGCGAAGATTTCTAAATAATCCCAAAATATCTTTAAAGCTGATATATCGTTTGTTTATAAAATAATATTCTTCTACATTGCTTTGTAATACTAACACTCCTTTTACTATTTCATAAAGAGTGGAAGACTCCACGCAACGATGTTTAATAGAATTAATACTGTCAGGTGCATAAATTTTTTTAAAAAATATATTGTTCAGAAAGGGATTAAAGTAATATGCCTTTTTTGTAGTAGTATACTGTTTGTTTATTGCAGTTCTTCAAAACAGTCTGAACCTCAAAATACTTTATTCAACTTATTACCTTCTGACCAAACCGGTATCACATTCAATAATAAGGTTGTAGATACGAAAGATTTTAATGTATTTAAGTATCGCAATTTTTACAATGGCGGAGGTGTTGCTATTGGTGATATAAATAATGATGGCTTGCCTGATATTTACTTTACATCTAACCAGCAAAGAAATAAATTATATCTCAATAAGGGTAACTGGAAGTTTGAAGATATTACCGTGAAGGCAGGCGTAGGAGGCATTCATAAATGGCATACCGGTGTAACAATGGCTGACATTAATGCTGATGGATGGCTCGACATTTATGTTTGTAACAGCGGCGATATTAATGGTGACAACAGGGCAAATGAATTATATATCAATCAGAAGAATGGAACGTTTAAAGAAGAAGGCCAGCCATATGGTTTGGATGATAAAGGCTTAACTACTCATGCTGCCTTTTTTGATTATGATCATGATGGTGATCTTGATTGTTATGTATTAAATAACAGCTATCGTCCTATTGCAAGTTTTGGGTATAATCGTAATTTGCGTAACATCAGAAATGTAGAGGGAGGCCATCGTTTGTATAGAAATGATAATGTTCATTTTACAGATGTAAGCGAAAAGGCGGGTATTTATGGAAGTGAGATTGGATTTGGTTTAGGATTAACTGTTGGTGACCTAAACAATGACGGATGGGATGATATATATGTTTCAAATGATTTTTTTGAAAGAGATTATTTATACATCAACCAGCAAGATGGCTCTTTCAGTGAAGTTATTGACGATGCAATGGGTCATATCAGCCAGGCTTCTATGGGTTCTGACATGGTTGATATTAACAACGATGGACACCTTGATATTTTCACAACTGATATGCTTCCGGAGGAAGATTATCGTTTAAAGACCACTACTAAGTTTGAAGATTATGATGTTTTGAATGCTAAGCTGCAAAATGATTTTCATCACCAGTTTGCAGGAAATTGTTTACAATTGAATAACGGGGATGGAACATTCAGTGAAATTGCACAAATGGCTGGCGTAGAAGCAACAGACTGGAGTTGGGGCGCACTAAGCTTTGATTTCAATAACGACGGATGGAAAGATTTATTTGTCAGTAATGGTATCAGTAAAGACCTCACTAACCAGGATTTCCTTGATTATTTCAGCAGCCCGGAAGTAATGAACCAGGCAAGAACGGGCGGTTTTAATATGAAAGGCTTTCTTGATAAAATGCCCTCTACGCCAATTTCAAACTATGGCTTTATCAATCAAAAAAATTTATCTTTTAAAAATGAATCAGAGACATTAGGCTTAGCAACACCTGGCTTTAGCAACGGTGCAGCTTATGGGGATTTGGATAAAGATGGAGATTTAGATCTTGTAGTGAACAATGAAAACATGGAAGCATTTGTGTATAGAAATATGAGCATTGAAAAATTTCATACACATTATTTAAAAGTTAAACTGCAAGGTTTAGCTCACAATACATTTGGAGTGGGAACACGTGTTACCATCTATACAGCGGAAACATCACAGGTGTTAGAACAGATGCCAGGCAGAGGCTTCGAAAGTTCTGTTGAGCCGGTTTTAAATTTTGGTTTGGGCAGTCAACAATTAATAGACAGTTTGATAGTGCAGTGGCCCAATGAAAAGATGCAGGTATTAAAAAATATTAAAGCGGATACTGCACTTACACTTATTCAAAAGAATGCTGATAGGGCAACTCACTATAAAATCAAACAGCAACCTTCTCTTTATAGCAATATCACTGCATCCGTTATTCAAGGTGATATAAATCATAGAGAAAATAATTTTACAGATTTTGATGTTGAACGGTTAATTCCGAAAATGCTATCAGCCGAGGGTCCCAAAATAGCTACAGGTGATGTGAACGGAGACGGCCTTGATGATTTTTTTATGGGAAGCGCCATAAACGATACAGGTAAATTGTTTATCCAGGGACCCGATGGTCATTTTACACAAAAGTCACAATACACGTTTATTCAGGATAAAGATGATGAAGATGCAGGCGCAGCTTTTTTTGATGCGGATAAAGATGGAGACCTTGATTTAGTTGTAGCATCAGGCGGCAACCAGGCAAAACAGGGTTCTTTTAATTTATTAACGCGTCTATATTTAAATGATGGTAAAGGTTATTTTTCGCGTCCTAAGCAAGGATGGCCTTTTATATCAATTAATGCGTCGTGTGTAGCAATCAATGATTTTAACGGCGATGGCAATGAAGATATTTTTATTGGCGCACGAAGTGTTCCGGGAATATATGGTGTAAGTCCTTCCAGTATTTTATTGCAAAATGAAGGTAATGGTATTTTTAAAGATGTAACAGCAACAGCAGCGCCGTCACTTTCAAAATTGGGGATGGTAACAGATGCACAATGGACAGATATAGATGGAGATAGTAAAAAAGAATTGGTTGTTGTGGGTGACTGGATGCCGGTAACTGTTTTAAAATATACAAAGGGCAAACTGGAAAAAATAAAAGAATTACCTCAGTCCTCCGGTTGGTGGAATTGTTTAAAAGCAGCAGATATTGATAAAGATGGAGACATTGATTTGGTTGCCGGAAACTTTGGATTAAATTTTAAAGTAAAAGCTGATAAAGATCATCCTGCTAAATTATATGTAAGCGATTTTGATCAGAATGGACAGGTAGAATGTGTACCAGCTTATTATAAAGCAGATGGAAAACTGTATCCATACAATTTGCGCGGAGATATAGTTGCGCAAATGCCGGAGCTTAAAAAGAAATTTCTTCGCTATGATGCTTATGCAGGTAAAACAATTGATCAAGTTCTCAGCAGGGATCAATTGAAGAATTCATTGCAACTTACAGTTCAGCAACCCCAAAGCTGTATATTTATTAATAATGGCAGAGGTAAGTTTATTGTGCAACCCTTGCCTGTTCAGGCACAATTTTCACCTGTGTATAGCATTTTAGTCACTGATCTTAATAGTGATGGGATTAACGATATTTTTCTCGGCGGAAATTTTTACGGTTTAAAACCTGAGTTGGGCAGGCTTGATGCAAGTTATAGGGTAACACTTCTTGGCACCCAAAATCATCAATACACTTATCTTTCGCCTTCACTAAGCGGTTTGTCTGCTAAAGGTGAGGTGCGAAGTATTCAATCTCTCAATACAAAATCAGGAAGGTATATTGTTGTCGGGCGAAATAATGATGCCTTGCAGATCTTGGAACAAAAATCATCGGTAGCTCAAAGAAATAAATAATGTTTATCCTTTTATACATCAATTACTTTTTATTTTGAATATTAAGCCGGCACAAATATTAATTCCTCTGTCCCACTTGGACGAATTAAGTTCTTGTTCCTGTAATTCTATTCAACATCGTGAAACTTTTAAAAGCTTCTTTCTTTTTACATTAATAAATAAATTACTGCTATTCAGTTATTCACTGTTACTTCTAATAGCAGTTTCATCCTGTCATTCTAAAAACCCTGCTTTATTTACAAAGCTTTCACCGGCTCAGACAAATATTCATTTCGTCAATCATAATGTTGACAGCGATACTTTAAATATTCTTGATTATCTCTATTACTACAATGGCGCAGGTGTTGCAGTTGGTGATATCAACAATGATGGTTTGCCTGATATTTATTTTGCTTCCAACACCGAAGGGAATAAATTATATCTCAATAAAGGCAATTTGAAATTTAATGACATCACTGCAACTGCAGGAGTCAAAGGCAATGCAGACTGGACAACCGGGGTTTCGATGGCAGATGTAAACGGGGACGGTTACTTAGACATTTATGTTTGTACAGTGGCTAATCATACACCTGCAAGTAATCCTCATACCTTTTTTGTAAATTCTAAGAATCAATTATTCATTAACAATAAAAACAACACATTCACCGAAAGTGCAAAGCAATGGGGTGCAGACGTGCAGGGATATTCAACACAAGCTGCATTTTTTGATTACGATCATGATGGTGATCTGGATATGTTTTTATTGCAGCATTCTATTCACAGCACAGATGCTTACAGTGATACTTCTGTGCATAGTAAATACAGTGCAGTTAGTGGCGGTAAATTATTTCAAAATAATGGAGATCGTTTTATTGATGTAACCAGAGGTTCAGGTATTATCAGCAGTCCCGTTGGATACGGTTTAGGTGTTGGTGTAGCAGATTTGAATAATGACGGTTGGGATGATATTTATGTAAGTAATGATTTTCATGAAAATGATTACTATTATGTCAACCAGGGCAATGGCACTTTCAAAGAAATGAACAGGCAGGCTTTTGGCCATGAATCAAAATTCTCGATGGGCAATGACATTGCAGACATCAATAATGACGGCTGGTTAGATGTGATGACGTTAGATATGTTACCTGAAGATGAAAAAGTATTAAAATCATCGCAAGGAGATTTGCCTTTGGACATTTATAATTTTCAGATAGAATATGGTTATCATTACCAGTATTCAAGAAACTGTTTGCAATTGAATGTAGGGCAAGGTGAGAAGTTTGCAGACGTAGCCTTATACAGTAATGTTGCAGCAACAGACTGGAGCTGGAGTCCATTGATTGCTGATTATAATCTCGATTGCATCAACGACATTTTTATTTCCAATGGTATTAAGCAACGACAGAATGATCTTGATTATATCAAATTTATTTCTTCTGCACCACCAGGCATAAACCTGAATCAGAAAAGCAGCTTCGACAAAGAGATATTACAACATCAGCCTTCAGGTGCCTGGCATAACTATGTTTTTCAGGGAAGCAATGATTTAAAATTTAAAGATCAATCAAAAGATTGGGGCTTTACAGATGCTACGCTTTCAAACGGTGCAGCTTATGCTGATCTGGATAATGATGGCGATCTTGATTTGATTACTAATGATATGAATGCTCCTGCTGGTATTTATAAAAATAATGCAAGAGAACAAAATACTTCATCTCATTACCTGGCACTTCAACTAAAAAATAATGCGCCAAATGTATTTGCAATCGGAGCTAAAGTTTTTTTGTTCAGTAATAATAAAGTGATGTATAAAGAAGTGCAACCGGTACATGGGTTTATGAGCAGTACGGAAACTTCATTGCATTATGGTCTTGCTGATAAAAATACTGTCGATAGTATCATTATCATTTGGCCGGATAATACTTTTCAAAAACTGGAGAATATAAAAGCAGATAAAAAAATAACTGTTACATACAATCGCTCAGGTACAGATACTGTCTTCAATCAATCAGATTTCATCAATAACATATTACATAATTCAAGTCAAAACATTTTTACAGACATTACGTCACAATCAGGAATTAAATTTAAGCATAAAGAAAATGCGGGTTTCAATGATTTCAACAATCAATGGTTTATTCCCCATGAATTATCAACGCAAGGTCCGAAAGCAGCGGTTGGTGATGTTAATGGTGATGGAATGGAAGACTTTTATGTATGCGGTGCAAGATTGCAAAGAGGAGAAATTTATTTACAACAATCAAATGGAACATTTAAACCATCGCAGGATACAGCAGCATTGGACAATGATAAGAATTGTGAAGATGTTGATGCTGTTTTTTTTGATGCAGACGGAGATAAAGACCTTGACTTATACGTTGTAAGTGGCGGCAATGAATATTTTGGTAACAGGCCTGAATTGAATGATCGGCTATATATTAATAATGGCAAAGGCCATTTTACTAAATCAGCAACATTGCCTGCTATGTTTGAAAATAAATCTGTTGTTCGCGTTGCAGATTTTGATAAAGATGGCGACCCTGACATTTTCGTTGGTGGCAGAGCTAACGCTCAGTCGTATGGCATTATCCCCACCTCTTATCTTTTGCGGAACGAGGGTAAAGGAAATTTTACCATTGTAACAAAGCAACTGCTGCCACACGTTGAGCTTATCGGTATGGTTACAGATGCAAGCTGGACAGATGTTGATAAAGATGGCTGGCCCGATCTGATTGTTACAGGTGAATGGATGACCCCTGTTTTATTTAAAAACAATCATGGCAAATTCACTAAGCAAAAAATGACAAATGAAGATAATGATTTAAAAGGTTGGTGGAATACAATTCAATCTGTTGATGTTAATGGAGACGGATATAATGATCTCTTATTAGGTAATTATGGTTTGAACAGTAAGTTAACTGCAAGTTCTTCATATCCATTAAAAATGTATTGTGCCGATATGAGTGGCAACGGGAATATGGATCAGGTACTGGCAGTTGCAAAGAATAAAAAATATCACCCTTTCTTAAATAAAGAAGATTTGGAGAAACAGTTGCCTTATTTAAAAAAGGAATTTTTAAGTTATTCAAAAATGGCAGGCAAAACAGTTGATGAGATTTTTGATCAGAGATTGAATAATGCAAAAGTATTTGAAGCATCAACTTTGGCCTCAATGATTTTGATAAATGATGGCAAAGGACATTTTACACCTTCATTATTACCCCCTTCTTTGCAATGGTCTCCATTATTTTCTTTTGCTTCATTTGATTATAATCATGATGGCTTGCTTGATCTGTTAGCAGGTGGAAATTTTTATGGCACGCAACCTTATGAAGGCCGCTACGATGCAATGCCGTTAGCGGTTGCAACAGGAGATGGCAAAGGAAATTTTACGCCTGTGCTTCCTTTAGAGCAAACCATTAGGAATATTAAGGGTGAAGTAAGAGATATAAAAACTATTAAGCTTGCGAAGAATAAAACAGGACTACTTGTCGCAATTAACAATGGCAATTTAATTCTGCTGCAGAACAAATCTCAATAAAATTATTGTTGTTGAAGAGAATACTCTTCTCCCTCTCCTTTGGAGAGGGCCGGGGGTGAGGTCTATTTAAAAAACAGGATAATACATTCTCAACATAACAATCGAAGTATCTGTTGCAGGAATACTATCATTTAAATACTTTTCATACGGCACTGCCACACTAACCATCATATGATCGCGGATATATTTTTCCATTGCATTCCATAAGCTTGCTCTTTTGCTATATATTCCTTCATATTCTCCAACAAGCATTCGTCCTTTAGGCATTTTCAGGCATTGAATTTCACCTTTTGAAGGTGCTGTTTTATTAACAGGTATGCCAGCCATTATTTCTGTTGAATCTTTTGAAGCCGTTTTGAAAGAAGCAATTTTAGGTTGCATAACAGTTAATTTATTTGCATGAATAAATTCTGTGAGGTTATCATACATACCTGTTAATTCGTGTTGCCGGTCTTTTGTTGCAACTATTTTTTTAGTAACCACCACATTGGTATCAACAACGCTTTTTATGCTAAGTGCATAACCATAATATGCAGTTGGATTTTCTAAGAAAGCCTTTAAATTGTTTGCAGTTATATTTGCAGCATTTTTTTTATTGTTGCCAAAAATATAATTGAATAAAGTTATCATTTGGGTGGTCACAATATTCGTTTTATTAGGCAATGTTGTTGACACAACGGTTATCCCATAAACCGATAGATTATTTTTTGTTTTTTCCTGCACTTCAAAAGTTAGCGGAGTAGTTTTCTTTACATAAAAAAGATGTTCAGGAATTGTAATTGAAAAAGCACTTTTTGCAACATCATTCTTTATCCTGCAGTCCGCAGAATCCTTATTGCGTGCTTTTTGTAAAAAAGGTTGCCACTTTTTCCAGTTAGAAGGATAGTTTAATTGCTCAAGAACATTGTAGAAATTTGCTTCAATAGGTATTTCATTCGATTGCTTTACAGGTACAAAAAATGAGGTAATGAGAGCGATAATAATAATTGAGATAACAAAAAAACCCCCCGTCATATTTTTCATGTAATTGAAACTTACTTACTGCTATTTAACTTTGTTGCGTACTCACTGCAATTCCAATAACGTACCTAAGGTTTATGGCAACAACCTGATCAAATTATGCCAGCGATAATTCATAAAATTAATTATTAAACAGTATATTAGCTGCAACTGATTATTAATTATGCTTATGAGAAAGACATTCCTGGTTCTGTATTTTACATTTTCTGTTTTCTATTCTTCATTTGCACAAGATGTCTGGAATATAAAAACTGCTGCAATAAACCCTTCAAACTATTTTGGCGAAACAGTTGCAAATGGAATGATTGGTATTGTTTCATCGCCTGATCCCTTTAAAGTAAAAGATATTGTTCTCAACGGCGCTTTCGATTTGTATGGTCGTGGCAGGGTAAGCAACATTTTAAAAACTTTCAACTTTGTAAACATGTACCTTGATGTAGATGGTGCAAGAATTGAAAATTTTACCCAGGTGCAAAATGCTCAGCAGGTTTTGGATATGAAACATGCCAGTATGACCACGAGTTTCAATGTTGGTGATAAAGCTGCTGTCAGCTATACCCACTATGCTTTACGTCAACTTCCTTATACAGCTTTGGTTGATGTAACCATCACCGCGAAAAAAGATATAGAAATTACTCCGGCGAGTGTAATGGAAGCGCCTGATATGCTGAAAGATGTTCAGAATTATTACAATGAAATTGACCGTCCGCATGTAAGAATTTCTTTGCTTACATCAACTGCAAAGAGCCCTACAGGAAAATTATTAATGGCTGCTTCCAATAGTTTCTTGTTTGATGAGGCATATGGTGCTGTACCTTCTGTTATACACGAGATGTGGGACAACAATATGCATTTGCTGAAGTTTCGGAAAAAACTAAAAGCCGGACAAGTTTATCATTTTGCTGTCGTGGGTTCTGCCATCACTTCTGCCCATCATGATGATCCGCTAAATGAAGCTGAACGCTTAACTATTTTTGCAATACTCGAAGGAAGAAACCGCTTGTTGCAGTTTCATAACAAAGCATGGGATGATTTGTGGAAGAGTGATATTGTTATTCAGGGTGATGATGTTACCCAACGCGAAGTGCACAGTATGCTATACCATCTGTATTCTTTTGCTCGCGAAGGCACAGCTTATAGTTTATCTCCAATGGGTCTTAGCGGTCTGGGTTACAATGGTCATGCCTTTTGGGATACTGAAATCTGGATGTATCCGTCCCTGTTGTTGCTTCAGCCAAAAATTGCAAAGTCGCTTATGGAATACCGTTATCAGCGGTTGCAGGCAGCAAAACACAATGCTTTTTCTCATGGTTACAAAGGTGCAATGTATCCGTGGGAGAGTGCTGCGAGTGGTAATGAAGAGACGCCTGTGTGGGCACTTTCAGGCCCTTTTGAACACCATATAACTGCAGATGTTGCTATTGCCGCATGGAATTATTATGCTGTCACACGTGACAAAGAGTGGTTAAGAGAAAAGGGCTACCCAATTTTGAACGAAACTGCAGACTTTTGGGCAAGCCGTGTAGAAAGAAATGGTCCCGGAAGGTATGATATTAAAAATGTGGTGGCGGCAGATGAGTGGGCTGAAAATGTAGATAATAATGCATACACTAATGCAGCCGCAAAAGCTAACCTGAGATACGCAACGGATGCAGCCAAACTCTTAGGCATTGCTGCTGACTCTGATTGGATGAATGTTTACAACAATATTCCTATCCTAAAATTTCCAGACGGTGTCACTAAAGAGCATGCAACGTACAAGGGTGAAAAGATAAAACAGGGCGATGTGAATTTGCTTGCCTATCCTTTAAAGGAAATTACCGACGCAGCAGCTATTAAAAGGGATCTGGAATATTATGAGCCGCGCGTTGGGAAAGGCCCTGCTATGACACATGCTATTTTTGCTATTTTGTATTCACGTGCAGGAAATCCCGAAATGGCATATAAAGCATTTAAAATAGGCTATACACCTAACATGCGTCCTCCGTTTGGCGTTATAGCAGAAACAGCTACAGGCAATAATCCTTATTTTTCTACAGGAGCCGGAGGTATGATACAGGCTATGCTTAATGGTTTCGGAGGTTTGGAAATTACGCCTGAAGGTATTACACAATTAAAAACAAAACTTCCCGCACAATGGAAGTCTTTGCAGTTGACAGGAATTGGATTGGAGAAGAAAACTTATACGGTGAAGTAAGCGGTTTTTAGCCACAAAGACTCGAAGACACCAAGTTTCGCAAAGGAGCAGTTTTTGAAATTTATCTTAATTCTAATTCTTCTTCGTGCCCCTTAAAGCCTTTGTGACGTCGCGGTTCAATCTCTTCAAAGCAGCATCCTAAACAAAAAAATTGTCTGTAATATCAAACCCAAAAATTTTTATATTATAAAATTTTGCTGTAAAAAAACTTATTGTTACTTTTCGCCTGATTTGTGAAAAAATTATCTGCCATATTACTGATTGCACTATTCCTGTTTAACCTGATTGGTTACAGGATTCTATTTTATTATGAACAGGAGCAATCCGATGTCAGGCTCGAAGCTTCGTTCGATAAAGAGGAATACAATGATGCAGACCTCATTACAATCAAAGTTCCGCTCTCTCTTCCTTACGTGACTAATCAGCGAAATTTTGAACGCATAGATGGAGAAATAACTGTTAATGGAAAAATATTAAAGTACGTTAAACGTAAAATAACTGATGGAAATCTTATTTTATTGTGCCTGCCTAACCATAATAAAATGCGTATTGAAGGTGCAAAAGATGAGTTTTTTAAATTTGCTAATGATTTGGTTCAAAACAACCAGTCGAAGAAATCCGGGCATACAAAATCCGGTATATTTAAAAATCTGATATCAGAATATGACATCAACTCTTCTGATTATCCCTCAGCTTTTTACAAAATACTGCATACTTATAATGTTACTATGCAACCAAAGTTTTTACCTTCTTCTCATTATAAATTGCCGAAACAGCCCCCCGAAATAATCTAACTTTTCATCTGGGTATTTGTGGCAGCTTCACTTTAGCAGTTTTTTTGTACCCGGCTTTACTGCTGCTAAAGCTTCTCTTACTGCCTGCCCCGTCAGTACTGTAGGATCGCACTCTTGTACGACAGAATCCCTTTCAACCTTAAATTAAGAAGATTCTTTTCATACAACTTTTCACAAAAAAAAGAGATAACCGTGTGAATTGATGGCTTAGGTAAACCAATGAGAGGCAAGCCGGATAGGATGAACCTTAGTTAAAGTGTTAGTACAGCAGTTTAGAAAGATATTACTGCGTGCCCTCGCTCTCCTGTGGAGAGTGACTGAGGTGGGGGTCCAAAAAGCTGATTAAAGAAAATAAAGTTGAAGTGTGCGACGCAACGATGATGCTGTGAAAACCTTTAGCTGGTAAACAAAAAAAATCCGTTTTAAAAAAACTGGTTTCATTAAAAGTGTTATGAATAAATTGATTGTTGCTATTTTAATGATAGTACTGCTGAATGGGTGCAAAAAGGCTGATTATCTCAAAGTGACCCACGACTCCTTGCTATATAGCAAGACAGTAAAGAAGCTGAACGATATAATACTGGAAAATAATTTTCCTCCTATGATTGCTGCCCGTAATTATGCGTATGCCAACATCGCGGCTTATGAAGTAATTGCTGCCGGTGATAAAAATTATACATCTCTGGCAGGACAGATTCATGACTTGCAAACCATTCCAAAGCCTGGTAAGAAGGATAAAATTGATTTTCCTTTCGCTGCATTAATTGCCTTTTGTAAAGTAGGCAATGCGGTCACCTTTCCCGAAGGCAGCATGGATGCTTATGTTGATGAATTGAAAGCCAAAGCAGAAGATGCAGGTATGCCTTCCGATATGTTTGACGCCAGTGTCAGGTACGCAAACCTTGTAGCTGATAGTATAATGAGCTGGAGCAAAAATGATAATTATGCGAAAATTCGCAGCGCCAGCAAGTTTTCAGTAACTACGGAAGAAGGGCGATGGGTACCCACACCACCAATGTATGCCCAGGCCGTAGAACCCCACTGGATGGAAATACGAACGCTGGTAATGGATTCCTGTTCACAGTTTAAACCCATCCGGCCTCCTAAGTACGAGCCGAAAAATAAATCAAGTGCATTTTATAAGGCAATGATGCTGGTTAAGAATTACGTAGACAGTTTAACTCCTGAACAAAAGCATATGGCCGATTTCTGGGATGACAATTCTTTCAAGCTCAATGTGAATGGTCATGTTATGTATGCAACTAAAAAGTTTTCGCCTGCAGGCCACTGGATGAATATTGTAGGAATAATTGCAGCAAACAAGAAAGCAGATTTCAATACCACCGTTTCAGCATATGCAGAAACATCTATTGCAATGTTTGAGTCATTTATTAGTTGCTGGGATGAGAAATTCAGGAGCAATTATGTAAGACCTGAAACTGCTATCAATAAATATGTAAGTGCTGAATGGCAACCTTATATTCAAACGCCACCCTTTCCGGAATATACCAGCGGACATGCGGTTATATCGGCAGCAGCAGCAGAAGTAATGACTCATTACTTTGGTGATAATGTGCCATACACTGATTCTTCTGAGCTTGAGTTTGGTGTTCCGAACCGGTCATTTACCTCTGTTCGTGAAGCTGCCAAAGAGGCATCTATGTCAAGGGTTTATGGAGGCATTCATTATAAGCATTCCTGCGATGTAGGGCATGAATCAGGCATTAAAGTAGGACAATTCATTTTGCAGCGTTTAAAAATGAAAAATTAAAAAACTTAAAACCAAAACCTATAAGGTTTTTAAAACCTTATAGGTTTAATCCCTTCGAAAACTTTGTAGGTTTAAAAAAATAAAAACAAAACAATTATGAGAAATATTTTATCAATACTATTTACTGCATTTATTATCATTTTTACTTCTAACGCTACACTTAATGCACAAGGTTGCGTGGCAATAAGAGGAAACGCTTCAACCTGCATGTTGTCTCACCCTGAGCATACCAATAAAGCCGGATGGCAATTAAACACAAGCGCACGATATTTTAAATCGTTCCGTCATTTTTCAGGAACTGTAGAAAATAAGGACCGGTTAATACAAAACACAGAGGTTATTAACCATTCCGCTACTGTTGACCTTGCTCTTACGCGTATTTTTAACGATCGTTGGTCTCTTACAGTAGATGCACCTATAATATCAAATGCACTTCATCACTATATGAGCATGGTTTGGTAAATGGAGCTTACATAAAAAGGGAAAGACATTCGACCCATTCTTATGGTTTAGGAGATGTAAGAGTAGCTGTTTATGCCTGGCTGCTCGATCCGGTAAAGCACATGAAAGGAAACTTTCAGTTAGGTGTTGGCATTAAGTTACCAACCGGAGATTACGATTATAAAGATTACTGGTACAATGTCGGTTCAAACGGAACTAAAGAGTTGCGTACAGTAGATCAATCTATACAATTAGGAGATGGCGGCACAGGTTTAACGGTTGAAGGAAATACTTATTACAACTTAAAAAGGAATTTTAGTATCTATGGTAATTTTTATTACCTGATAAATCCGAGAGAGCAAAACGGAGTGAGAACGTATCGTGAAACGCTTAGCGCTGCATTAGCTAATGAAGCGATTATGAGTGTTCCAGATCAATATATGGCAAGAGCAGGTTTTAATTACTCTTTTAATCACCTAAATGGTTTGTCATTGGCAGCAGGCGTCAGGCTCGAAGGCATACCTGTTAATGACCTAGTTGGCGGCAGTGGAGATTTTCGTCGTCCCGGCTATGTCTGGTCGATAGAACCCTCTATTAATTATGCATTAAAAAAAGTTAATTTGTTTGCTTCTGTTCCATTTGCAATTAAGCGCAACCGGACACAAAGTGTGACAGACAAAGAAAACAGCATTAATAGCGGAAAGTTTGTAAGGGGTGATGCTGCATTTGCTGATTATACGGTAAATGTTGGGGCTGCTTTTCAATTTTAGTTAGTGTTTTTGATATTGATTATAACTGAACCTTTTTTGATTTTATATTAAAAGGTTCAGTTTTTGTTATGTAAAAATGTTGTAACATTATTAGTGTTTGATGATCAACAGATTAAAATAAATTTTATCTTATATAAATGATAATCTCTTCACATTCATTTCTAACAATAGATTTCTCCTGGTTTTTTTTATTTACATTTCAAATGTTATTGAATTCTTTTAAAATCTTACACTAACCATTATATTCATTTCTTTAATTTAAAAGGCTTGCCTTTTAAGATATTATTTTATCATTTTCAGACTTTTACATTTCATGAAAGAAGTATTTATATGTTCAGCTATACGAACTCCGTTAGGAAGCTTCGGAGGCGCTTTGTCTTCTGTACCTGCAACAAAACTTGGAGCAATCGCCATACAGGGCGCTCTTCAAAAAGCAGGCATAGCGCCGGAGTTGGTTCAGGAAGTTTTTATGGGTAATGTATGTTCTGCAAATTTAGGGCAGGCTCCTGCCAGGCAGGCCGCTCTTTACGCCGGTTTAAGTAATACCACTATCTGCACTACTGTTAATAAAGTTTGCGCTTCGGCAGCAAAGGCCATCATGTTTGGTGCACAAAGTATTATGCTTGGCATTAATGATGTAGTAGTGGCGGGAGGCATGGAAAACATGTCTATGGTTCCCTATTATATTCCCAAAGCCAGGTTTGGTTATAAATACGGAAATGCAGAACTGATTGACGGATTAGACAAAGACGGTTTGAAAGATGTTTATCAACAGGCAACAATGGGAACATTTGCTGATGCAACGGCAAAAAAATTTGAAATATCACGTGAAGAGCAGGATGCTTACGCCATTCGCTCTTATAAAAATGCAGATGCAGCAACACGATCAGGTTTTTTTGCCAATGAAATAATCCCGGTAGAGGTACCGCAGCCTAAGGGCAACTCAATAATTGTAGACGAAGACGAAGAATACAAAAACGTAAAATTTGATAAAATTTCTTCTTTAAAACCTGCCTTTACAAAAGATGGTACGGTTACAGCCGCCAATGCCTCTACTATTAATGATGGTGCAGCAGCGGTGGTGCTTGCAAGTGAACAAAAAATAAAAGAGCTTGGTCTTCAACCCATTGCTAAAATAATTTCGTTTGCTGATGCTGAACATGAGCCGGAATGGTTTACTACTGCACCTTGTGATGCTGCCCCAAAAGCATTAAAAGCAGGAGGCTTATCAAAAAATGACATCGATTACATTGAATTAAATGAAGCTTTTTCTGTAGTGCCTTTGGTATTTAATAAAATGCTGGAAGTTGATCCTGAGAAAGTAAATGTATTTGGTGGAGCAGTTTCTTTGGGTCATCCTTTAGGAGCTTCCGGAGCAAGGATTATTGTTACGCTATGCAATGTTCTTAATCAAAATAAAAGCCGTTTTGGTCTTGCAGCCATTTGTAATGGGGGAGGAGGAGCTTCTTCAATTATAATTGAAAGGGTATAATAGAACCACGATTTGGAGGATTTTTTTAAGGATTAGGAAGAATAGGATAGAATAGAAGTCAAGGAATATATTATTAAAACTTCGTAGTTCTTTGTGTTCTTCGTGGCTTTGTGGTTCAAAAAGTCCAACTTTGCGCCTTCAATTTCAATAATAAGTTTTATGGTTAAATCCACTAAGGCCGCGATTGGTTTTATTTTTGTCACCCTGCTAATTGATGTAACAGGTTTTGGTTTAATCATTCCTGTATTTCCAAAGTTAATAGAACAATTAATTCACGGTGGTATAAGTGAGGCGAGTAAGTATGGAGGCTGGCTGACATTTGCATATGCATTTATGCAGTTTCTGTTTGCACCGGTTTTAGGCAATCTGAGCGATAAATATGGCCGCAGGCCGGTATTGCTTTTTTCGCTTGCAGGTTTTGGTGTTGATTATATTCTTTTATCCATTGCTCCAACTATCGGATGGTTGTTTTTGGGAAGAATAATTGCGGGCATAACCGGCGCAAGCTTTACAACTGCAACTGCATATATAGCTGACATAAGTACTAATGAAAACAGAGCGCAAAATTTTGGAATGATTGGTGCAGCATTCGGACTCGGATTTATAATAGGGCCGGTAATCGGCGGAGTGTTAGGACAATACGGAGCAAGGTTACCTTTTATAGTGGCTGCGGCATTAGCATTGTTAAATGCTTTATATGGTTATTTTGTTTTGCCTGAGTCTTTAAGTAAAGAAAATCGCCGCTCTTTCAACTGGAAACGTGCTAACCCTCTTGGTTCATTATTGCAATTAAAAAAATACCCTTCGATGGGTGGACTAATCGGGGCGCTGGTATTGGTGTATATTGCAGCCCATGCTGTACAAAGCACCTGGACATTTATAAACATAGAAAAATTTCAATGGACAGAGGCTATGATAGGGTATTCGCTTGGTATGGTAGGCCTGCTGGTAGCTATTGTACAGGGAGGATTAATGCGTTTTATTAATCCCATGCTTGGAAATGAAAAAAGTGTATATATAGGTCTTACGCTTTATGCCTTGGGTCTTTTACTTTTTGCGTTCGCCTCACAGACGTGGATGATGTTTGTTTTTTTGATTCCTTATTGCCTTGGAGGTATTGCCGGCCCTGCTCTTCAAAGTATAATATCAGGACAAGTGCCTGCCAATGAGCAAGGTGAACTGCAGGGAGCGCTTACCAGTTTGATGAGTCTTACCTCAATTGTTGGCCCCTTGGTTATGACCTATTTGTTTGCTTATTTTACAAAAAACAATGCCCCGGTTCACTTCGCCGGCGCACCGTTTTTATTAGGGGCAGTATTGATGTTAGTAAGTGCTGTCATATCTTATTATGCTTTGCATGGAAGAAAAGTGGTTGCAGGCGCTAGCTGATCCAATTGTTACTCAATCCTTCTTGAAAAGTAAACAGCAAATAATATTAAAGGGAAAATTCTACGCAAAGATTAAATAAGGTCTTTTTTACTTACCGCCTTTGCTCCTTTAAATAATAATTTATTAAAATAAGTATTAGAAAGTGTAAAATATAAAGAGGTTGTCTTGTTTTATATGACAACCTCTTAATTAAATCATCCTATTTTAAATATTTCTATTTACAACAATATCTATTGCTATTTGTGAACCTAAAATTATTTTACTGTTTTTCGATTTTTTGTGTTGCTATTAAAACGTTATCTGAATTATATACTGCGGCTATATATATGCCTTTAGTAAACTTTTCTGTTGGCAGTACAGCCTGATTGCTTCCTTTGGAAAAACTATAATTTCTTTCAAAAACCTTCTTACCTTCTACGTTAACTAAAACGATTTTTGCTATATGCTCTTTTGCAGCATTAATTTTTAAGGTAACATTTTTAATTGTTGGATTTGGAAATACCTGACTTTCTGTAATATAAGTTTGTGCTACCTTATCGCGAAGAGCCCTTTGTGCTAATGAATTGTTTCCTACAATTGATGTAGTGGTATTAACAGTAATTGTAAAATCAGTCACTACAAGCTGTCCGTCAGGATTTGTAATAATTAATAAATATTGTCCTGCAGGTTTATTTTTAGTGTTGAGTGTGAAAGAAATTTTTGTCGGGCTAATAAATTTTATAGTGCTAACAATTATATTTCCTGTTGACCTTACAGAAAGCCGGTTATAACCCGGACCGCCCGCATCTTTTCCCGGATCAAAAAATCCGGAATTATTAACTGATGTTCCTTCAAGTGTGATAGTAGTATCAGTTTTATTTGACAATGTTCCTATTGCAGCCGGAGTTGCAGGCGGCGGTGCTTTAAACTGAACTACACGTACACCGTAACTGTCGTCCACATCCGCATATTCCTGGAAAGTCCATATCGTTTGATCATCTAATGGATCTACAACTGTCTGGCTATAGTCACCCCATCTGTCAAAATAATAGTGGGCGCCTCCTCCAAAATCATAATAGGGAGCATACATAGCAGTAGTGTTTGTAACTTTTACAGGAGGTTTAGTTTTTCCCAATGGGTCTCCCTGGTAACGGCCTGCTGCAAATACGTTCAAATATTCATTATAGGCGGCTGTTGTACCGCTTACGATAGAATGTCCCTGGCCATTTGCTGCAACACTTGGGTTAAAATATTGTACTGCTCTTCTTCCGCTCGGTTTTGAAGTATCATAAACAGTACCTGCTTGCAGTAAAACCGGGTTTGTAAAAATACCTATTTTATACCACCTTGCACCGTTTCTTGCTTCTCTTACAAAATCACTGTCGCTGCCACTAATATATTTGCCTGATTGGTTTACCCCAATTGCATGCGCAGTCCATAAACTGCTGTTTCCCGTAAGTTTATTTTTATGTATTTCTGCAGCAAGCAAACGTTCGTCTACCGGATCTATTCGGCTTAGGCCTCCTGGTGAACTGACATCTCTGGGGTGATTGAAATTTTCTACCCCTACCGTACTTTTTGATGCAAACCGCGGTTTATTTTTTTTGTTGTATTCTATATTGGCGATAATAATACCGTCATTATTAGCACTTATACCTGCAAAAAAGCTTTTTCTAGCAGCCGGATCATCGTTATGTACACCTTGTGGCACAATCATACCATTTGCTCCCTCTCGAACAATTATGTGGCCAAATTGAAAGGAATATACTACCAGATTACCGTGGATTAGTTTTTCCTTATCTATAACATAACCTACCTCTTTTACAGAGTCAATGCCATTGAAATTATTTATAAAAAAACCTCGGCCCCCTATTAAGACTGAATGTTTATCAACACCTAATGTTGGATAATCAAGAAAAGGTGCATTGGGTGCCTTTTTATTGTAACGAATTATTGATGAATTAAATGAATAATATGTGAAACTGGATGAATTAGTTATTTTGTCACCATCACTGATAGCAAGAAGTGCTTTATTATTTCCTATCAGATTATTATTTTCGTCGAAAGTAACTGCTATAGCTACAACAAACCAGCGTTTGGTTAAACGGTCATAACGTATGTGGGGATCAGAAGTAAAGCTGTTACGTGGTAACACGGGTGAAAAGAACTGATCTAAAGTGAGGAAGAGCGTGGAAGGGGCTTTATTTCCGGAATATCCGGTAGGTGTAACAATAGGCTGGTCTGTAACAGTAGGTTTGTCATGTACTTTGATACCTAAATTAGTAGCAACAATCACCTGAGTAGCGCCAACTGCTCCATTCGGGTCCGGAGGCCATAAGTAAGGAAAGTCATAAAAGTCAGTGCTAAGGAAATTGGACCAGGTTTGTTGCGTAGAACTTGAATTGGCAGCTGAAATGGATTTTAATGCGTTTTTGCCCTCAGCTTCGCTTTCCTCTCCTGGAATACCTACAATATTATCACTTTTTTCAGGCTTTGACGTATGCGAAAACTTGCCTAAACGCGATTTTAAGAACCGTATACTCGCTGAATCAAGAGCTTTCCTTGGAACAACTTTTACTGCCTGCAGTTCCGAAATTTTCTTTTTAATTCCGTTTTGTCCAAAGTAAGGCTGCACCTCTTTTCCTGAAGGTGACTGAGAAATAGAATGAAAAGACAGCAATATAAATGCTGCAAACAATAGATAGAGCTTTTGTTTCATAAAAAATAGAATTAGGTTAAAAAATTTTAAGAGAAAAAAATTACAATCAAATATAATATTAACAATTTGGATTGAGAAATGCAATATCAGTATAAATTATTTTTAAAAATTTGTATGAGCATAGCAAGAAATAATAGTTATTGAATGTTCTGAGCCAATAAAACGATAGAATCAAAGAATATTTTTGCTTTATTTGTTTTTTATTATTTATATAAAAATTTCAACAAACAAGCGTCTTATATGAAAACAAAATACATTTACTTTTTTAGTTTCAGTCTGATGTATTTTTTATACTGTAGTAATGTTTTTTGCCAGAAAAAAATTTCAGTCAATAAGCAAGAGAAGATAGAAAAAATAGCACGAACAGCTTCAAGCAATGTAGCTTTTTGGCTCACAAATTCCGATAAATCAGCTTTGTTCCAGGAGCAAAAAAATAAATTAAGTTTTAGAAATTTAAAAAATCAAAATCAAACTATTGAAGTAAACGATAAACAATCATTTCAGACTATAGATGGTTTTGGATATTGCCTGACGGGTGGAAGTGCTATGTTGATAAATCAAATGGAGGCAGGCAGCAGAGGGGCTTTATTGAAAGAACTTTTTGCCACAGATGGAAATAGTATAGGCGTAAGTTATTTACGCATCAGCATTGGTGCGTCTGATCTTGATGACCATGTTTTTTCCTACGATGATTTGCCTGCCGGCCAGACTGATGAAAGTTTGGAAAAATTTAGTATTGATAAAGACAGAAAAGATCTTATACCGTTATTGAAAGAAATCATAAAAATTGCACCTAAAATTAAAATATTAGGTTCTCCGTGGTCACCGCCAACCTGGATGAAAACAAATGACAGCTCAAAAGGCGGAAGTTTAAAGCCGGAATATTATAATGTTTATGCTAAGTATTTTGTTAAGTATATACAGGCAATGAAAGCAGAAGGAATTCGGATAGATGCGATTACCATTCAAAATGAACCTTTGCACCCGGGCAACAATCCAAGCCTGTTAATGTTAGCTCCTGACCAGGCAAAATTTATAAAAAATAATTTAGGCCCTGCATTTAAAGCAGCAAATATTGATACCAAAATTATTATTTATGATCACAATGCAGACAAGCCCGATTACCCGATCAGCATTCTAAATGATCCGGAGGCAAAGAAATATATTGATGGCTCTGCATTTCATTTATATGCAGGAAAAATAGAAGCGTTAACTGAAGTTCATAATGCTCATCCTGATAAAAACCTGTATTTTACTGAGCAGTGGGTTGGCGCTCCCGGTAACTTTCCGGAGGATTTGAAATGGCATGTAAAAACTTTGATAATTGGTTCTATACGTAACTGGGCACGTACTGTACTCGAATGGAATTTAGCTGCAGATCCTAATCAAAATCCACATACTCCCGGTGGCTGCGACCGTTGTCTCGGAGCCATTACCATTGATAAAAATACAGTTACACGAAACCCTGCTTATTATATAATTGCTCATGCCTCAAAATTTGTACGTCCTGGTTCAGTAAGAATTTATTCGGATCTAAATGCAAGCCTTCCTAATGTAGCATTTAAAACACCGGCAGGTTATAAAGTGGTTGTTGTACAAAACAGCAGTGAATCCGAGCAGGAATTTAATATACGGTATAAAGGTAAAACTGTAACTGCAACATTAAATGCCGGAGCAGTAGGCACTTACGTTTGGTAGCATATCAAAAATTATCTATTTAGATTCGTCATTCCTGCATTGTAAAAGGTAAACGTCCTTGCATTTTTTTGTACAGTCAGGGAGTGAGTTAATTCGAACAGTGACTAAACTAATTAAAGACATCTAAGTATATCAAAAGCAGGGGAACTGGTTTAAAGCTTTTTGAATAAAAATAAAATTTTTATCTAATATATTATTAAATACAAATAAAGAAATATACTTTTGTCTTACCGTCTAACGAAGACGTTTTAATTCTACGAACTATGAAGTTCTCATTATTCTTGTTAGTATAAAACAAGAACCACTTACTCAGAAAGCTTTTTGCGATACTCATCGTACTTATATTTCATTTTTTATTTTTCAAAAGAACTTCAAATGTCTGCTCAAATTATATCTATAAGAAAAGAAGTCTCATTTCTTTTTCAGTTTATAAAAGATTCAATAAAAGGAAGCCAGGAAGATTTTACCAAAGGAAGCACGCGCCGTGCAGTCTTTATGTTAGCCATACCAATGATATTGGAAATGTGTATGGAAAGTGTATTTGCGGTGGTGGACATTTTTTTTGTTGGCAGGTTGGGAAAAGATGCCGCCGCAACCGTAGGATTAACTGAGGCTTTTTTAATGATCATATACTCAATAGCTATCGGCCTTAGCATGGCAGCAACTGCCATGGTGGCAAGACGAGTTGGAGAAAAGAATATAGAAGAAGCATCAAGATCAGCTATGCAGTCAATTATACTGGCATTAGGTTGTACATTGGTCATATCTGTATTGGGGTTAATCTTTGCCAGAGACATTCTGCGCTTACTACATGCTCCTGCGACTGTTTTGGCAATAGGTGTCCCTTATGCACGCATCATGCTTGGCGGTTGTATTGTTATTATCATGTTGTTTTTAATCAACGGAATTTTTCGCGGAGCCGGAGATGCAGGCATAGCAATGAGAAGCCTGTGGATTGCTAACATTTGCAATATCATTCTTTGCCCGGTTTTAATTTTTGGTTGGGGGCCCATTCCTGCTTTAGGCCTTACAGGTGCTGCGGTAGCTACGACTACAGGACGTGGTATTGGTGTTTGCTACCAGGTATTTCACTTGATAAAAGGCAAAGGAATACTCACTATAAAACTAAGTCATTGTGCTCCGCAAATAAAAATTCTGAAGTCGCTGATAAATGTAGCAAGCACCTCAACTCTTCAGTTTTTAATTGCAACTGCAAGCTGGCTGTTTCTTGCACGTATTATTGCAGGCTTCGGCAGCAACGCCATTGCAGGATATACTATTGCTTTACGTATTATTTCTTTTTTTATGTTACCTGCATGGGGATTGAGTAATGCAGCAGCTACGCTTGTGGGACAAAATCTGGGAGCAAAGGAACCCGAAAGAGCGGAAAAAAGCGTATGGATAACAGCAAAGTACAATATGATTTTTATGGCTATAGTTACCATTATTTTTTTCTTTTTCGCAAGACCTATTGTTTCATCAATCAATAATCAATATGAAGTAGTTGTTATTGCCATACAAGCTTTGCAAATTATAAGTCTTGGCTACATTGCTTACGGATTGGGACTTGTTTTAATGAATGCATTTAATGGGGCAGGAGACAGCCGGACACCAACATATATTAATCTCGCAGGCTTTTGGGGCTTTCAGATTCCGCTGGCTTATACCCTCGCTATATATTTTGATTTAGGCCCTAAAGGCGTTTTTCTTGCAATCGTTATTGCGGAAACAACTTTGACCATTGCAACCTATCTGATATTTAAAAAGGGATTTTGGAAAAATGTAAAGATTTAAATTAGGGATTTGAAAACACATAGGTACATAGTTAAAAAAAACAAGAGCACATTGTTTGTCTATCTGCTCTTATCTGCCTATGTCTCTAAGTGTTTCAAAACAGCCATTGATAAAAATTTTTCATGCAATTGTACCACCTGGGGAATGAGTAATTGCTGTTCATCGTTTACTACAACAAAATCACAGAGTTTCATTTTTTCTTCTTCGTTTATCTGGCGGCTCATTCTTGCCAGTGCCTGTTCAGCCGTTACGTTATCTCTCTCTATCACTCTTTTTATACGTAAAGGTTGTGGTGCATAAACTCCTATAACAATATCGAGATGGCGTGCAGAAGCTGATTCAAAAAGGAGGGCAGCTTCTTTAACTGCATAAGGAGTGGTTTGCAGATTCATCCACTCATTGGCAGCAAGAATAGCGGCGGGATGAACAAGAGCATTTAATTGTTCCAACTTACCAGAATCGTTAAAAACAACATTCGCAATATATTTCCTGTTCAGTTTATTACCTGTATAACTTTCGTTGCCAAATAGTTTTTGTATAGATAAAGCCAGTTGCTCATCATTCTCCATAATTAGTTTAGCTTCTGTATCGGCATTGAAGACAGGAATACCCAATACTTTAAAAATGCCTGCTACAACGCTTTTCCCGCTGCCAATACCGCCTGTTAATCCTATTTTAAGCATACCCCGAACCCGTGAAAGGGGATTTTAAAACGTTTCTCAAATTCAAAAAACCAAAGTTGAAGTTTTCCAAATCAGATTTCTGAAATTTTTATTGGGAAGATGCAGCAGACCTATTTTGTTTCAGTTGCTACAGCAACTGGTTTGTTAAGCGCCTGGCTCCATTCAAGGCTGATTGCAGATTTTTCAATCTTCATATAACTGCCGGGATTAATTTCAAGTTGTATTGTAGTATTGTCATCATTTACCCTGTTTACAACACCATGAATACCGGCAATTGTTACAACTTTGTCACCTTTCTTAATATCATTTATAAATGTCTTTTGCATTTTGGCTTTTTTAGCTTGCGGACGAATCATAAACATGTAAAAAACAAGCATAATGGCCCCCATCATCAGTAACTGTACCGAACCACCACTTTTGGGATCAGCAGATAATAAATAAAAGACTTGAAGCATTGGTTATAATTTTTATTTAGAGTTATTGTTTATTTTGTAAATTAATTTCATTAAATTTTCACTGTTGCGCTGTTGCTTTCCTTTTTTTATTGCCAATATGTGTGTTAGCCGTTACATCTTGCCTGTCCTAAAATCTTTTATCGAAAGAAGCGCCAAGCCAGGGAACAAACCCGTATTTATTTGCAACTGGTGTTAAACTAATACGTCACGTGAGGTTTTGTTTTGTATGACTCCTATACCAATACCTGAATAAAATTACAAAGTAGTCACCTTTATAGTGTATACTGTTACCAATAAAAGTTCCTTCACTTTCAAACTTCAGGCTTTCATTTTAAAGTTAACCTTATGAATTTTATTTTGGCTTACCAGTTCCTTATGAATATTATCTAATATCCCATTGACAAATTGTCCACTCTGTGGTGTACTGTATGCTTTTGCTATGTCTATATATTCATTTATAGTAACTTTTGTAGGAATGGTTTCAAAGAACAGTAATTCACAAACACCCATTTCCATCAATAGCATATCAAGGATTGCAATTCTTTCTGCATCCCAATTTTTTAATTTTGGCTTAATCAGTTCAAGTGCATATTCTCTTTTTTCCCGTGTGGTAAGTAATAAGGTTTTTGCAAATTCCCATTTCTCTGGTGAAATCATTTCCTGCAAATTATATGAACCCGGCTTTTGCAGGTAATTAAGCATTAGCTGGTTCATCATTTCTGCATCATCATCCCAATTGCTGAAATGTTCTTCCAAATGATTGATAAAGTCTTCCGAAGGAAGCATCAGGTTGGTAAAAATAAATACAATAATATCCCTTTCAGATTTTTTATCCCTGCTTTGAGCTTGTATATATTTTTGGTATTCCTCTGTTTCTGTCAATTCCTTATAAATTCTTTTTATTTCGCTATGTACACCTTCTATGGAATGAGGTTTACCGTTTTCCACTGCTGTTTTAAAAGACATATTCTCTAAAATCTTCCACAAAAATTCGTTTCCTGAAAGCTTGATATTTACATTTAAATCCTGTTGACTGGGAAGGTGTTTAGAAGCCCGTTTTACTGCATCTGTCTCAGCGTATCGGGCTACTTCTGTTAATATATATAAAAGGTATATGAAAAGCAGTCCTGAAGCATCAAGTTGTTTTTTCAATAATTTTACAGGGTCTGCATTGTTTTGTCCGACATCTGCGGTATTTAGGGTATAAAGTGTTTGCATTACTTTAACTCTAATATTTCTTCTGCTGATCATTTTTCCTAAGGACTTTTTTTGAATTGGGCAGCGAAGATAGGAATTAGAAGCGAGATGAATGTAAGAAGAGGGAAGATAGAAGTCAGAAGTCGGAAGCAAGAAGATATAGTCAGAAGTCAGAAGTAAGGAAAGGAGGTTAAATTGCTTACTTGTGACTCAGAAAACAGGGGATTAGCAGTAATAGTCTTAAGCTACGAGCTTATATCCTGGTAAGAAAGCCTGGGGCTGGCAGCTAACAGCTTGCACCTGGCGACGAACTCCTCTTCTGTCATTCCTGTCACTGTCATAAGTAATCTTTCAACTGTCAACATTAGTCGCTGCCTGCAAATTTGACTTTTTTATAACTAATGGCACAAAACTCGCTGTATAGAAGCAAAACCACAATTCTTTTACTAAAACAAAAAATAAAAGTATGGCTGAAAAATTAAATATTACACCTGTTGCAGGTTCTAAAAACAGAGTAGTAGTAAAGCCCGCTGCGGCTGAAGAAAAAACTGCTGGTGGAATTATTATTCCGGACACTGCGAAAGAAAAACCTCAAAAAGGGATAATTGCAGCAGTAAGTAAAAAAGACGAGGACGGTAATGAACCTACTGTAAAAGTTGGAGATACAGTTTTATATGGCAAATATGCAGGAACTGAAATCTCAGTAGAAGGTGGTGAATACCTTATCATGCGCGAAAGCGATATTTTAGTAATCGTTTAAGCAGAACAGCGATTTATTGGATTTTTTTGATTTGGAGGAAATAAATAATTTAATGACAGAATCTAAGAACACAATTATTGGATTTTTAGGTTAAGTTGAAATTATAATTTTCCTGGCAAAAAATGTAAAATTGGAAAGTTGTCGTTGAATGGAGCGTCGCAAGGATGATTAATAAAAGTGATGGAGCCTGTTCGACAAAAAAATTTTAAAATTAAAAACCTAAAACGTTTTAAATATGGCTAAACAATTGTTTTTTGATACCGATGCCCGCAACAAAATGAAAAAGGGTGTTGATGTATTAGCAAATGCAGTGAAAGTTACATTAGGCCCAAAAGGTCGTAATGTAGTAATTGAGAAAAAATTCGGAGCTCCTTCTATAACCAAGGATGGTGTTACAGTAGCAAAAGAAATTGAACTGGAAGATGCTATTGAAAACATGGGTGCACAAATGGTAAAAGAAGTAGCATCTAAGACGTCTGACATAGCAGGTGACGGTACTACTACTGCCACTTTGTTGGCTCAATCTATCATTACAGAAGGTTTGAAAAACGTGGCTGCGGGAGCAAATCCTATGGATTTAAAACGTGGTATAGATAAAGCTGTTCAGGCTGTAGTGGCCAATCTTCGTTCTCAGTCTCAGGCTGTAGGTTCTGATTCGCAGAAAATCGAACAGATCGCTACCATCTCTGCCAACAGTGACAATGAAATTGGAGCATTGATTGCACAGGCTATGCAGAAAGTGGGTAAAGAAGGTGTTATAACTGTGGAAGAAGCAAAGGGTACTGATACTACTGTTGATGTAGTAGAAGGTATGCAATTTGACCGTGGTTATATTAGCCCTTATTTTGTCACTAACAGTGAAAAAATGGAGGTTGAATTGCAGAGTCCTTATATTCTTATTTACGATAAGAAAATATCTGCAATGAAAGATATTCTTCACATACTTGAAAAAGTTGCTCAAAGTGGTCGTCCATTAGTAATCATTGCTGAAGATTTGGAAGGTGAAGCATTGGCAACCTTAGTTGTTAATAAATTACGTGGTACACTTAAAGTCGCTGCTATTAAAGCTCCTGGTTTTGGTGATCGTCGTAAAGAAATGTTGCAAGACATTGCTACTCTTACAAAAGGTATAGTAATTAGTGAAGATCAAGGTTACAAACTTGAAAATGCTGACCTGTCTTACTTAGGTACTGCGGCTTCTATAACCATTGATAAAGATAATACAACGGTAGTTGGTGGTAAAGGAGAGAAAGATGAAATTACTGCACGTGTTAATCAAATCAAATCTCAGATCGAGAATACAACTTCTGACTACGATCGCGAAAAATTACAAGAGCGTCTTGCTAAATTAAGCGGCGGTGTTGCAGTATTGTATGTAGGTGCTGCTACTGAAGTAGAAATGAAAGAAAAGAAAGATCGTGTAGATGATGCTCTTCATGCAACCCGCGCTGCTGTAGAAGAAGGTATTATACCTGGTGGTGGTGTTGCTTATATACGTGCCATCAGTGCTATTGAAACCCTTAAGGGCATTAATGAAGATGAGACTACAGGTATTCAGATCATTAAAAGAGCTATTGAAGAACCTCTTCGCCAGATTGTTATCAATAGTGGTATTGAAGGTTCAATAGTTGTACAGAAAATAAAAGAAGGAACTGGTGACTTTGGTTTCAATGCCCGCACTGAAGTTTATGAAAACTTATTTGCCGCAGGTGTTATTGACCCAACAAAAGTAACCCGTGTCGCTTTGGAGAATGCTGCTTCAATTGCCGGTATGTTATTGACTACTGAGTGTGTTGTTGCTGACAAACCAGAGCCTAAATCTGCTGCTGGTGGTGCTCCAGGTGGAATGCCAGGCGGAATGGGTGGAATGGATTATTAGCCCAAACCCTAAAGGGAGAAGAGAGAAAGCTTCGACTTTTAGAATTTAAAAAAATACATAAAATCCCTTGCTGCGTTTGCAGCAGGGGATTTTTTTTAGAACCACGATTTATTGGATTAGGAAGGATTACGGAGAAATGAAAGAACCACGATTGCTTGAATTAGAAGGATTATGGAGAAAGAATCAAAATAAAATTTGGTTTGTGGAACTCTGTGTTCTTTGTGTCATTGTGGTTTAAACGAGATACTTTTTCATTTCCTCTTAATCCTTCTAATCCAATCAATCGTGGTTCTTTTCCATAAAAACCTTTTTCCCAAACCAGATCTGAAGGGAATCTTTAACACGAGTTGTATCAGCAGGAGCGACTTTCATCATCAGAAATAACCTGAAATAGGCTACACTGTCATTTATAGGAATGGAATCATATTGAGTGTACGAATGAAGATCATTTAATTGTGCTGTTCTGCTGTGTGCTCTTTCTTTGGACTTAGTTACTTCAAAAACCATTTTGTATAAGACAGAATCTACTGCGTTCACAATCTCTTTTGATGTTTCAGCAGACGAAAGTACAGGTGGTGTATCTGAATGCAGAGTTTCCGTATCATTAAGCGATGGGATTGTATCAGTTTTATGAACGATTATAACTGCTTCCTTCGGGATTGTATCAACGTGCCCTTGTGGCCGAGGTTCTTCATTTGATGCGGATTGTTTTGCTAAAAAACCAATCGCCCATTTAATACCACTCACGGCTGCTATAGATGCAATAACAATAAGAATAATTGCCAGGACTTTGCCCGCAGAAAATTTTGAACTTACAGGATAATTATGAGCTGCATTTTCTCTTTTAGGATTAAGATCTTCTTTGGCAGGCAAAAAATTGCCGGGAGTGAATTCTAAAATTCCTTGGTTATTTCTATTTAATGTACCAATCCCTTCGATAGTATAGGGATTTCCTAGATTCAGTAATGCCTTTATGTTAGACAGGTAATACTCAAGGTCTGATCTTATTAAGGGCTCTATTTTACGTAATTTTTTAACTAAGAAAAATATTACATCTTCATCAGTAATACTTTTTGGATTGTAAGCAAATGATAGACCTTCTATAGGATAATATACATCTTTTTCCTGTTCGTTTGGTACCCTTACCTTTTCGTCTAAAGTAAAAGTACCTATCCCTTCGAGCTTTAGCGATTTATATTCGTAAAGATATGCGGCAAGATCGTGGTCAAATTTCACAGAAGATTATTTTGATTACAAAAGCCTGATTATTCTATAGTATTTTCACTCTTTAAATATACATTTAAGTTTTATTCAATATGCAATTTATGTTTTTTGAAATTACCTTTGTACTATGCTGACAGAACAGGAAGAAAAGTTTCTGGTATATTGGGAGAAAAATAAAGAAAGAGATAAAAGTATTTTCAGGCAACTATCTCTTGGTTTGCCGATAGGGTTACTTATTGGTCTGGGAATTCTTTTAAATTTTGTATCTGGCTGGTATACAAGGGCCACTATGGTTGCAAACAGTCAATCAACGCCGCTCGTATTAATTCTTGCAATTATTATAATCGCTATCTTCTGCAGCATTTTCTATAAGCGCCACCAGTGGGAAATGAATGACCAAAGATACCAGGAGCTTAAAATAAAGAAAGAATTACAAAATTCTTCACAATAAATGCAGCAAAAATCTTGAATTGGCAGTCAGGTAAGTAAGTAATGTTTACAATAAATTCAAAAGCTGAATGAAGAATTTTTTGTTTATCGCTTGTTTGTTAATTATGTTTTTGACAGGATGTTCAAAACACGAAATGGGATGTACGCCTGTAAAACCTGAAACTGAGGAACCACAGATATTAAATTATATAGCTACAGATAGCATTCATGCTACTAAACACAGCAGCGGTATTTATTATGAAGTAATTAATCCTGGTAATGGAGCCGTACCCCCAAAAGGTTCAACAATAATAGTGGGATATGTAGGTAAATTTTTGAATAATAAGATTTATGAGCAAAGCACAAGTTATACAAATAAACTTAGTGGTTTGATGGAAGGCTGGCAAATAGGAATTCCTTTAATTAAAAAAGGGGGAAGAATAAAATTGGTTATACCTTCTGCCTACGCTTACGGATGTAATGGTACAGGTTCAGTTCCTCCTAATTCTGTATTGTTTTTTGATATAAATCTTATTGATGTAAAGTAATTGAATTAAAAAGTGTGCTTAAAATATATCGGTCAACACAATTTTTTTCATTTTATAAGACGGCTGCAGATTGTTTTCCACCAACCTTTTTTTAGTTTTTTTATTTGACTTGTCTACCTGTTTCCGGTACGGCTTTTAAATTTGGTAAAAAAACCCCAATTCGTAATTCTAAATTATATAAAACAATTTAAAATTATTATTTTCGAAGTGTTATAAATTCAGGCAATAAATATTTTTAAAAACGAGATTTTAATAAATGAGCATTTCCAAACTCTTTTTTGCAACCATTGTATTATTATTGATTAATGCAGCAGTTTATTCGCAGCCTGTCCGTGGAAGTAAGGCACCAGATATTTCACTTCCTGATGCTAAGGGGCAGAATATTACGCTTTCATCGTTACAGGGGAAAGTAGTTTTGCTTGATTTCTGGGCTTCGTGGTGTGGGCCTTGCCGCAGAAGTAACGGACATACTCTATCGGTGTATAATCAATATAAAGACAAGGGATTTGAGGTTTTAGGTGTATCTATAGACGCAAACAAACAGGCATGGGCAGATGCTGTAAGGCAGGATAAAATAACGTGGCTACAGGTAATAGACACCAAAGCAGGATCAGGAAATGAATTGACTCAAACATGGAACCTGCAATACATTCCTTCAACTTTTTTAATTGATAAGGAAGGTAAAATCGTTGCTGTTGCCCCTGGAAAAGACGAATTGGAAAAGTGGTTGAAAAAATTATTATAGCAGAGTAAGCAATTGAATTAATATGGCTTTTATTTTTCAAAAAATGCAATAGTTCCGCCAACCCAGCTTTTATCTTTATTATACCGTACGCCGATCATTTTACCTTTACTTATTCGTGCCAGATTATTTGTTGCAACCGGCCTTGCTTCGCTATCCTTCCAGAAGTAAAAAATCCTGATCTCTGCTTTTGCAGGTCCATCCGGTGTTTTAATAGCATCAGCATATTTTACTTTGCGTTGCAATATCCAGTTTTCGGGCTTTGTTACTTTGTCAATATCTTCCCTGGTTACATCAATTACTACACCTTGTCCTGCAAAAGAAAATAAAGGTTTCAATACATAATTTTCAAGATCGGCAGGTATCTCTTTTATGTCACTTAAGAATCTTGTTTCAGGTATGTATTTGTTTTTTATAAAAGGCAGCGTATACTTGCTGATTTGAAAGAACCAGTTGGGATGAGGCACCCATTCTGCATCTAAATCTTCGAGCAGGACTTTTCCTTTTTCCTGCACTTCAGGCGTCTGTTGCTGCAGGTCATCAAAAATAACCCGGTTATATACTCTTTTGACTTCGGTTTCTATACCGTTATTCAAATAATAAAGTTTCCTTCCTTTTTTAATTATTTCAGTTATGCAAACCTGTTTAATGCCTGTATAATCTTCTGTGAAAGAAAAATCTATCCTGGTTTTCTGTTTCTGGGGAAAGATTTCAAGCAGTATTACGTTTTCAGGATTATGCCTGCCAAGAATGATTTCTTTTAGCAATTGCAGGTAGCTTTCTTTATTAAATCCGTTTAAATAATTATCATATTTTTCAGAAATTGAAAATACTTTTCGTGCACATTCCGCCTGCCATACCTGGAAAGCAAAGAGGGTAGGGAAGCCTTGCATTTCTATAAGTTGCGGTTCAAGTTCACCTTGTTCATTTTCACAAACTCCAAAATCAAAGGCAATAAAATGGCTTATATTATTTTCCCCAGGTACATTTACTTCTTTGGGAATAGCTTTTTTTGATTCTTCTTTGAAATCCTCCGAGATGATGATATCGACGATACTTTCACAGGCGGAAATTATTTTATCAGAAAAGGCTTTGTCGCAAAAAACAGGTGTTTCAGCAATTCTGAAATCAAGCTGACCGGGATGAGGAAGATTTAGGTCATGTAAATATTTTTGGTATTTTTCGTAAGTAAAAGAAGCGTTGAAACTGTTTCTTATAGTCGGTACCATGTCAGTTTTTTAATAATTATGTAAAATAAAAAATCCCCGTCAATAAAGTAGCGGGGATTGTATAAAAATTGAAACCCTTTTACGCTGCTACAAGATTATTAACTGCATGGTTAAGGAAGTTTGGTAAAATATGACTGTAGGTATATAAAATTTTATCAGGATCGTTGAGGTGATCAATCATATTTTTCCATTTTTCCTCACCGTAGTTTTCTATCACTATTTTCTTTTTATCTTCTTTTTGCAAATGCAAAGTCATGCCGTAAGGGTCTGCTTCAGGATGAAATTGGGTGCCAATAAAATAATCATTAAAGCGTAATGCCATAATTGCCCGTTCAAAAGGTACGTGAGGCCTTTCTTTTTCAAGCGCTAAAATTCTTCCTCCCATTTCATGCAACTTGTTATGATTAGGCGATGTAACCTGGTAATCCCTGCTGTCAACAGCATAGAAAGGATTTCTCAATCTCTCAAAAACAACCTCTTCGCTTCCATTTTGAATAAAATGTACCGGAAAAACACCAAAAGAAGTAGACTTGCGTTTGCTGACCGTTGCAATATTATAATAACGGCAAACTAACTGGAAACTGTGACAGATGAAAAAAACATATTTCTTTTGAAAATTGCTTTCGTCATTATTCCACTTTTCAATTTTATGCAGCCAGTTAAAATACAGCTTTTCCCATTCACTATTTACGCTATCAAGAGGAGAACCGGGACCGCCTGAAGATATATATATATCGAAATCAGTACCCGGAACTTCATTTTCCACACGTACATTAAATTCCTCTACAACCAAATCATAATCATTTACCTCACCCCATTGCTGTGTAATATTGCGAAGACACCGCATGCCCTGGTTCTCGTGCCCATTATTTAAATCAAGAATAGCAATTCGTATTTTATTTTTTTCACTCCAATTCATGGCTGCAAATTTACTTCTTTTCACATAATGGAATTGCTTATGTGAGGTTAAAACAGAGATCCTACACGTAAGCTTATAGCCAGAAAGTAACGAAATAAGTTTTGTACACTTGTTTATTAAGTTTTTAAAAAATTATCCTGTATATAGTCGGCAACTGAAACCAGATTATTTGTCTCTCTAAACACTGCTAATTGCTTGTCAGCGCCTGTACCTGTTTCAAGTATTTTGTGTAAGAAAGAAATAGCATGTCTGCTGCCAAGCTGGTCTACCACATCATCAACAAAATCAAGTAATTCATAAATCAGTACCCTGGTATTTACTTCGCACTCTTTACCAAAGTCTATCATAGTTCCATCGATTCCATACCTGCCTGCTCGCCATTTATTTTCATTAATGAGCGCCCGGGAGTACATCATGAAGTTTAGGTTTTTTGTACGCAGCTTATATAACTTAGCACAGATTGCCTGAAATAAAGCAGCGATAGCAATGGTTTCATTAATGGTCATGGGCACATCGCAAATTCTGAACTCTACGGTATTGAAAAAGGGATGAACTCTTAAATCCCACCATATTTTTTTAGCATTGTCAATGCAGTTCGTCTTTACAAGCAGTTTTACATAATTGTCGTAAGCTTCGATACTTTCAAAAAAATCCGGAATGCCGGTACGGGGAAACTTGTCAAATACTTTTGTCCGGTACGATTTATAACCTGTTTGTCTTCCTTCCCAAAAAGGAGAGTTGGTGCTAAGAGCATATACGTGCGGTAAAAAATAACGTGCGGAGTTGGCAATATGAATGGCCATCTGCCGGTTCTCCATTCCTACATGTACATGCAGGCCAAAGATGAGGTTACTTCGTGCCGCTTGCTGCAATTCATTTACAATATCATTATACCTGGCATGGTCAGTTATTAACTGTTGTTCCCACAGACTAAAGGGGTGCGTGCCGGAGGCGCCTACCCATAATCCTAAATCTCCAGCTATTTTTGCGACGGTATGCCTGAGTGTCGAAACATCGCGATAGGCTGTATCAATATCAGGGCAAATGTCTGTTCCTACTTCCACTACTGCCTGGTGCATTTCGGCTTTTACCTTGTCTTTGATGACTTTCTGACCTTCGATTACAATTTTTTGTTCATGGCTTTTCAATTCGCGTGTTTGCGGATCCATTACCATATATTCTTCTTCTACGCCAAGCGTAAAGTGTTTATAATTAGCATGTGCCATAAAAGCCCCCCCAACCCCCTAAAGGGGAATTTAAATTTATTAATATTGATACTAAAACAATCATTTTAAGTCCCTTTAGGGATTTAGGGCATCAAAGTTTCACCTGCACTGCATCTTTTTACATATTCTCCCCAGGTAAGATTGTCTTTTCCCGGTTGATTAGACTGTGCTTTTTCTATAGCAAAAGTTGCTGCAGCCTCTACCACCCATTCAAAGTTTTCGGGACCAACACTGTTTATGTCAGCATCAGGTGCCGGATTGCAAAAGTCAATTGCATACGGAACTCCATTTCTTAAGGCAAGTTCTACCGTGTTGAAATCATATCCCAGGTACTGATTGATACGAAGAACAATTTCCTCCATCTCCCTGAGCTTTTCCTGGGAAGGAGAAAAATTAGCTACATATCTTAAGTGAAAAGGATTACTCGGTTCGTAAGGCATAATGCGAACATATTTTCCTCCGATGCAGTAACACCTGTAGTATTCTTCAAAGAGGATTTCTTCCTGCAGCAGCATAACCAATTGTTCAGTTTGATGGTGCATTTCTAAAAAATGGTCTACATTCTCTACCTTGTATACGTTTTTCCATCCGCCACCTGCAAAAGGCTTCATATATGCAGGAAAACCTATATAATTAAATATGCCTTCCCAGTCTAAAGGGTAAGCAAGGTTACTGAAAGACTCGTTTGATGTATCAGCAGGCTGCTTAAAAGAAGGAAGTATAACGGTTTTAGGAACCGGAACGCCAATTTTGGTAGCAAGGCTGTTATTGAAAAATTTTTCATCTGCACTCCACCAAAAAGGGTTGTTGATAACAGCAGTTCCGCATAAAGCTGCATTTTTAAGATAAGCCCTGTAAAAAGGCACATCCTGGCTTATGCGGTCAATTATAACTGCGTATTCTGTTGGTTCACCCTGCATTACTTTATCGATACGAACCGGTTCAGCAGCAATTCCGTCAATTTGTTTATTGTTAACTCTTTCAATAAAAGCAGTGGGAAAGGTTCTTTCTTTTCCGAAAAGAATTCCAATTTTTCTCATATATAGTAGAATGTTTTACTGTTAAAAAAAATCGCTCTTGATTATTTCTATTTCCGCTATGATAATATTTATATGAAAATACAAATTGCTATCCTATTCTTAATATTAATTAAAAAAATAAAAATACTTTTTTTCTTTGCCTTTTATGAAGTAATGTTATCAGGCCAATTACAAAACGGGATACTGTAAGTTGAGAGTCCGGGTTTGCTGATGGCAACAAAAACAGCAGATAATTTAATATTAGTTTTGCTGCATATACAACATTATGAATGAAGAGAATTTGAAATTAGAAGATTTGCAGCTTTATGCAGTAAGTTTAGAACAACGGCTGGTATATTCAGAGTTTCTTGAAAGAGATGTTATAATAGACGTTTATCTCCCTGCTCAATCTATTAATGAAAATTGTTTTAACGTATTGCTGATAAATGACGGGCAGGATCTGCGAACTATGAACTTCGGCAAACTTTTAGATTCATTAATTGCTTCAGAAAATATTGAACCTCTTATATGCGTCGGAATTCATTGCGGCGCAAACAGAATGAATGAGTATGGCACAATTTGTCGTTCCGATTATAAAGGAAGAGGATCGAAAGCAGGCCTTTACTGTAAATTTGTTTTTGATGAATTATTGCCTTTTATAAAATCAGCATTTAATATTGCTTCTTTTAAAGAAAAATCTTTTGCGGGTTTTTCTCTTGGCGGTTTAAGTGCACTTGATATTGTTTGGAATCATGCCCATGAATTTGTAAGAGCAGGAGTTTTCAGCGGATCATTGTGGTGGAGAAGACACGGTTATGAAGAGCAGGATTATAACAATGAAAAGGACCGGATAATGCACTTGCAGGTTCAAAAAGGTACAATCAAGCCGTCGCTCCAATTCTTCTTTGAATGCGGCAGGCTTGATGAAACAGCAGACCGGAATAATAATGGGATTATTGATTCAATAGAAGATACAACTGATCTTATTGCTGCGTTAAAAGGACTTGGTTACAATGAAGACCAGATTTTTTATCTTGAACTGGAAGACGGACGACATGATGTAGAAACGTGGAAAAGAGCTTTTCCTGCTTTTTTACAATGGGGCTGGGGAAATAGTTAGTAGTGATGATAAACTTTGGATTGCATTGCAGAAAATACGGAGTATAAAAAAAGCTGCCTTAAAATTACTTCCTGTAGGCAGCTTTTTAGTACAAAAAATGCTTTAATCAACCGATATCTTATACAAACTATGCTTACTGGCATAGCGTAAGAAGGGTTAATTAAAAGAATATCTTACTCCAATCTGTCCCTGGAATCTTGAACTGAAAGATAAATTCCATGGATCCTGCCCAATTGAGTAGTTATAACCTTTACCCGGAGAAGTTCCGGTTGTTCTGTTAACTGCTGTCAGGACACTATAGGCCTGATTAGTTACAGTATTCTGCCTTCCCCAACCGCGGTTTATAAGATTAGTAAGATTAAACATGTCAAACGTTAATTGTAAAGTATGTTTGTCTGTTCCTTTTGTTATAAATATATCCTGTGCAAAACGCATGTCTAAAATATGTTCCCAGGGAGTGCTGCTTCCATTTCTTTCTGTATAAGTTCCCCGCCTGCTATTTAAGTACTTGTTTTTCGAAATGTATTGTTCAAAAGCTGCGGCCTGTTCAGCAGCAGTGAATCTTACAGAACCATTGGTATTTAAGAGATCAACAAAATTAATTTCACTTGTGTTTCTTGGTACATACATTAAATCGTTTCCAAAGCGACTATCACTGTTTAAGTCTCCATTGACAAGATAAGTAAATCTTGATCCTGAGTTAGCAGCGTAAAAGAAAGAAAGGGATGAATTAAGATGTTTTGCATAACTGAAGTTGAATGACAAAACAGCGGTGATACGATGTGGCAGAGCATAGTTCGAAACTGATAACGGCGGATTGTTAGGATCACCCACTACCTGAACAAACTCCCAGTTAGATAATGCAGTAGAACTTGCGCCGCTATTTACCTCTTTTGCATTGTTATGATTGTAAGCGACCTGGGCATAGACATGCTTCCATGTTTTGCTGAATTGGGCAGTCAGATTATAAGTATAACCCAGGTTGGTATTGCTTATTAAAATAGCATTTGTAATATCAGGATTAATTCTTCTGATAGTGCTCGAAGGGGAAAAAGCAATTCTTTTATCAGCACCGTTGTTATAAACAGGATCAACTACATTAACAGGAGGAGTGAGATTAATATCCTGGTACAGCACATTATTAATCGTTTTTGAATAAATAGCTTCAAAAGTGGCATTAACACCATAGGGCAATCTTATATCAGTAGCAAGATTGAAGCGAGCGACCTGGGGGAATTTGAATTTGTTATCTATCAGGTTAACTTCGAATGTTCTTCCTGCACTCCCAACTGTATTCTGCTTCCCGGGATCTTGCTGAAAACCATTACCGCCATTTACTTCATTAGCAGGAGTAGCGGGATTATCATTTACGTTTATGGTATTAAGGAGCAAGCCACTATTTGAAAATTGATTGGAAATCCATACAAAAGGCACACGTCCGGTAAAAATACCTGCGCCACCTCTTACAATGACACTCCTGTTACCTGTTACATCATAATTAAAACCTACTCTTGGAGACCAGAGTAACTGTCCGGATGGCATATTCTGTGTATTGTACCTTCCTTTGAATGTTGTGTCAACAGTTATATTATAACCTGGCTTATCACTAATAACAGGAACATCTAAACGTAATCCTGCTGTTAATCTGAATTGGGGATTAATCAAAATTTCATCCTGGGCATAAAATCCTAATTGGGCTGCATGGAATTTAGCAGCAGGTTTTGGGTCACCCTGTACATTAGAGTAAGTAGCCTGAACTTGTCTTGGGTTATTGTTATAAAAATCATTTACGGTGCTGTATGTCCATCTGCCGTTAAAGTTATTGATGAACAGGTTTCTAAATTTAAAAAACTCATTATGTGTTCCTGCTGTAAAAGTATGTTTTCCTTTAAATATCTTTAAATTATCAGTTACTTCAAAAATATCCTGGTCAAGTTCATTTGCTGTGGAGCTTCTTTCAGAGCCTAATTGTATACCATTGTTTGCTGAACCTTTTGAGATTTCGATATAAGGGAATAAACTTCCGTATGTACTTCTAAAATCTCTGATTCTATGTAAACCTAAAATAAGATTATTGGAGTAAGTACTGCTGAAACGGCTCCTTAATTCTGCAACAGTTATATTTTGTTTATTGTTGAACCTGTATGCATTATTGCCAAAACGAAATAAAGTGGATGAGCGTGAGATATTGTCATCAAAAGCTTTGATATAATTGTGACGTATGGTTAAGTGATGCCTGGTATTAATATTCCAATCGAGTCGTCCAAATAATTTATTGCTTTGTGTCTGAGCGTTGAAAGCATCATAAGACCCAACATTATAATTATATCTTCTAAGTAAAGTATCGGCGAGACCCTGTGCTTCCTCAACTGATAATAAAGAACCATTTTCACCGGCATTAAAAAGAGTAGGAGCTGTTCTTCTCGCTAATTCACCATTAACAAAAAAGAACAGTTTATTTTTAATGATAGGTCCACCTAATCTTATTCCATATTGTCTATCACTAAAATTAGTCGATTTTACTTTTGTAACGGGATCAGAACCAATGGTATTTTGGTTTCTGAAAAAATAATAAGCCGAACCTTCTAATTTGTTGGTTCCCGAACGCGTAACCGCATTTACACCACCACCTGTAAAATTACCGTAAGTGATATCATAAGGAGCTAAAACTACCTGTATTTCCTGTATCGCATCTAACGAAATAGGCGTTGAGCCGGCCTGACCACCAGGAGTTCCTGAACTTGCCAAACCAAAGACATCATTATTCACAGCTCCATCAATTGTAATGTTGTTAAACCTGTTATTAACACCACCAAATGAGTTGCCGTTTGCTTGCGGAGTTAGTCTGGTGTAGTCCTGCAAACTTCTGCTAAGTGTAGGTAAAGTTGCAATTTGTTCGCGGCTGATACTTGTAGATGCACCCGTCTTCCTTCTTGCATTTGCACCCGAGGTGGTAGTTACTATAACTTCTGCCAAAGTGCCTGATGAAGTGTTGAGAGGAGCATCTACTCTTGTATTTTCACCTAATGCTAAAAAAATACTGTCCTGAGTAAAGGTTTGATAACCAACATAAGTCACATCTATTTTATATGGTCCGCCCGGTGTTAAATTTACTAAATTATAAACTCCTTTAGTTAACGTAGTTGTTCGGGACACGGTTCCCGTGGGCAGATGCGTTGCAGTAACTGTAGCCCCGGCCAATGGCGCATTAGCAGAACTAACTGTTCCCAAAATACTGCTGGTAGTAACCTGTGCTGATAAATAAAAGGGTGCGAGAAAAACCAAAATCAAGGGTAAAATTTTTCTGATATGCATAACTTATAGCTTATTTTCACTGCAAAGAAAAAGAAGTAATGTTAGAAAATTGTTACCAATTGAAATTTAATAGGTTTTCAGATACCATTAGCAACTAAGAAATCATATTAAGTAAAGGAGTAATTTATTGACTTTGTTATATTTCAAACGTTTACGCTCTTTGATTGTAATTTTGCAAAAATTGGGTATATGCTACATTCTATTGAAAGTGCTATAAAAGATATAAGATTAGGAAAGATGGTTATTGTTGTAGATGATGAGGACCGGGAGAATGAAGGTGATTTTATAATTGCAGCAGGAATGGTAACCCCGGAAGTTATCAATTTTATGAGCAAAGAGGGGAGAGGATTAATTTGTGCTCCGCTTGCAGAAGACCGGTGTGATGAACTGGGATTGCCTCTTATGGTTAGTAGCAATACTTCCTTACATGAAACTCCTTTTACTGTATCTGTTGACCTCCTCGGCCATGGCTGCACTACAGGTATATCAACACATGACAGGGCAAAGACTATTCTCGCATTGGTTGACCCTGGTACAAAGCCAACTGATTTAGGAAGGCCTGGTCACATTTTTCCATTAAGGGCAAAAAAAGGCGGAGTGCTCAGAAGAACCGGGCATACAGAAGCAGCTATTGATCTGGCGCGGCTGGCAGGATTTGAACCCGCTGGCGTACTGGTCGAAATCATGAGCGAAGATGGAACAATGGCAAGATTGCCTCAGTTGGAAGAGATAGCCCGGAAGTTTGATTTAAAAATTATTTCAATAAAAGATTTAATAGAATACAGACTTAAAAGGGATTCTTTAATTGAAGAAATTGTAAGGGTAGAAATGCCAACCAAATACGGAAACTTTAAACTGGTGGCTTTTAACGAAAAAAGTACACAAAGAGAACATCTTGCGTTAATAAAAGGGGAATGGCAAAAAAATGAACCAGTGCTTACACGGGTACACAGCAGCTGCTTTACAGGTGATATTTTAGGAAGCCTGAGATGTGATTGCGGCGAGCAATTGCACAAAGCTATGCAAATGGTAGAGCAGGAAGGTAAGGGAATTATTCTATACATGAACCAGGAAGGAAGAGGTATTGGACTTGTAAATAAACTTAAAGCATATAAGCTGCAGGAAGGGGGTATGGATACTGTACAGGCTAACATACATCTTGGTTTTGGTACTGACGAAAGAGATTATGGCGTTGGTGCCCAGATTTTAAGACACCTTGATGTGACAAGATTAAGACTAATGAGTAATAATCCGAAAAAACGCGCGGGGTTAAAAGGATATGGTCTTGAAATAGTCGACATCGTTCCTATTGAGATCAAGTCAAACCCGCACAATGAAAAGTACCTGCAAACCAAGCGCGATAAATTGGGGCATGAAATTCTAAATGATATATTATAAATTGAAAAGGTTGCAAATAATTCTAATCTAAGGAGTGTTTGGGATCTTAATATTGTAAGCAGTTCTTCCAGTTGTTTTCTAAAATTGTGTAAATCATGATTAGTGATTAACTGATGAGCAAAGATTTTTTGAGGATAAGTTCCTCTCCGGGTTTTCTCAGTGTTTTTACATTTTTCAAAATTTTGGTTTTCCTCAATTACAACATTACAACATCAGATGATAATTCATTTCGTAAAAGTATAACTCCAGTAGATGGAGGATTAACTATTACTTTTTAAAGATTTTTTGTTAACCATTCTTCAATCAACCGGACTAAATCGAAATTTCTTATGTTGTATGTATAGTTGTATCTTTCCTTAGATGGTTGTGAATTTAATAATAATCACATGAAACAAAGTTTTAACCGGCGTAGATTTATTACCACTGCTACTGCCGCAAGTATCGCAGCAGGTTTATCAGGCAGCCTTCCGAAATTATATGGGAAAAATCTAGAGGAAAACCAGGCGAAAGTGGGGATTATAGGTCTTGATACGTCTCATAGTGTTGCTTTCACAAAATCTCTTAATGCTGCTGATCCTGCAGCGGAATTAAAAGGGTATAAGGTAGTGGCAGCTTATCCCAAAGGCAGTAATGATATAGAATCGTCTGTTAAACGAATTCCCGGGTATTCAGAAGAAGTAAAGAAACTCGGTGTTGAAATAGTAGGTTCAATAGAAGATTTGCTGAAAAAAACAGATGTAGTACTTTTAGAAACTAATGACGGTCGTTTGCACCTAGAACAGGCCTTATTGGTTTTAAAAGCAAGTAAACCAATGTTTATAGATAAACCTGTTGCGGCTTCTTTAAGTGATGTAATCGCAATTTATACTACAGCAAAACAATATAATGTACCTGTATTTTCTTCCTCATCATTAAGGTTTATGCAAAGTGTTCAGGAGGTGGTAAAAGGAAAGGCAGGCGCTGTATTGGGAGCAGATACTTATAGTCCCGCTACTTTAGAAAAGACTCATCCTGATTTATTCTGGTACGGCATTCATGGTGTGGAAATATTGTTTTCTGTTATGGGGACTGGTTGTAAAGAAGTCACGCGAATCCATACAAATGACACAGACATTGTGGTGGGAACCTGGAAAGATGGAAGAGTTGGTACGTTTCGCGGAACACGCACCGGAACGCATGATTATGGCGGAACAGTTTATGGGGAGAAAGGTAATATATCTTTAGGGCCCTTCAACGGCTATGATTCTTTACTAATACAAATAATAGAATTCTTTAAAACCGGTAAAGCTCCTGTAAGCTCAGAAGAAACATTGGAAATATACGCTTTTATGGAAGCTGCAGATGAAAGTAAGCGAAAGAGTGGTGCCCCTGTAAGCTTAGAATTTGTTATACAAAAAGCTAAAAAGAAATAAAGAACAGAGTTACAAAAAAGATAATAATTATGAATAGTACACGACGTAATTTTATTAAAAAGACTACTAAAGGTGTTGCCGCTGTTTCTGTTGGTGGTATTCTTCCCGGATTTGGTGCTAAAAGCTATGCAAATATTATAGGTGCTAATAATCGTATCAGGGTTGCGAGTATGGGAGTAAATAGTCGTGGCCTTGCAGTCGGTACTAACTTTGCCAGACAGAAAAACTGTGAAGTGGCCTATTGTTGTGAGGTTGATACCAGGGCTGCAGATAAATTTATAGATGCAGTTGAAAAAGTACAAAATAGCCGCCCCGCAGCCTTGACTGATTTCAGAAAGGCTCTCGAAGACAAAAACCTGGATGTTTTAATTGTTACCGCTCCCGATCACTGGCATGCTCCAGCAGCTATATTGGCTTGCCACGCAGGTAAACACGTGTACCTTGAAAAACCTTGCAGTCATAACCCTAATGAAGGAGAGATGGTTGTAAAAGCAGCAAAAAAACATGACCGTATTTTGCAAATGGGTAATCAAAGACGTTCCTGGCCCAATGTGATAGCTGCTATACGTGAATTGCAGGCAGGGGTAATCGGAAGACCTTATTTTGCAAAAACATGGTACACTAATAACCGGTCATCCATCGGGAAAGGCAAGGAGGCGGAAGTGCCATCCTGGTTAGATTATGATTTATGGCAGGGCCCGGCACCAAGACAGCCTTACCGCGATAACTTAATTCATTATAACTGGCACTGGTTCTGGAACTGGGGCACAGGAGAAGCTTTAAATAATGGCACACACATGGTTGACCTTGCAAGGTGGGGATTAGGGGTAGATTACCCCGTTCGTGTCAGTTCAGCAGGTGGACGGTATCGCTTCCAGGATGATTGGCAAACCCCTGATACCCAGGTTATTAATCTTGAGTTTAACAATAATACCTGCATAACGTGGGAAGGCCGTAGCTGCAACGGACGATCAGTAGAAGATAACCCTGTGGGAGTAATTTTTTATGGAGATAATGGTTCCTTGTTAATTGAAAGCGGCAATTCTTATAAGATTTATGATCTGGAGAATAAGCTGGTTAAAGAAGCTAAGAATAATTATACAATTGATGCCCGTAATCTTTCAGACCCTGCACAAGACTTAGATGCTTTACATATTCAAAACTTTTTTGACAGTATCAGAAAAGGTACAAAAGTCAATTCGGATATAGTGAGCGGTCATCAGAGTACATTACTTGTACAGTTGGGCAACATTGCCTTGCGTTCGGGTCGTACTTTAAATATTGATCCTAAAAACGGACACATTCTCAATGATAATGAAGCAATAAAATACTGGAGCCGCGAGTATCAACCAGGCTGGGAACCGAAGGTGTAGTTCTACCCTTTAATAAAGAAGAAACTTTTTGTGGAGGTATTTTATTTGCAAAGAAGCTGTAGGAATTCTTCTTTTTGGTTAAGAAGAACCCACCATTTTGCATTGCTTTATATAAAGTAGCATCTTCCTATGCCTGGTATTGAAATCAATTTATGAACGAGATAAGAAGGATCCAATTACTTTTTCTTCTTTACATATAGGACAAAGATGGTAAAGTAAAACTGACCGTGATGAAAAATAGAAAAGCTTCCCAGTGAACTATTTTTCGAAAGGAGCGTCGCAAGCAAAGCCAAATAGAATTACTTTCGCTGGTTAGATAAAATCTCTTAAATCCTTTTTAAGAAGAAATGATTTGCAGCTTTTTTATACATTTTCAGCATTGGAAACTATAATTCCAATAATGTTTTTACAGGATCTTTTCCAAATAATAAAAGTTCAGGCGTTTCAAGTAATTCTTTCACCCTGACAAGGAAACTTACACTTTCGCGTCCGTCAATTATTCTATGATCATAACTTAATGCGAGATACATCATTTGTTTTATAACTACCTGGCCATTTATAGCCATTGGCCTTTCCTGTATTTTGTGCATTCCAAGAATAGCACTTTGAGGAATGTTGATAATGGGAGTTGACATAAGCGATCCGAAAACACCACCATTGGTAATGGTAAAAGTTCCTCCCTGCATTTCTGCCATTGATAATTTATTTTCCCTTGCTTTTCCGGCAAGTTCAACCACTCTCTTTTCTATCTCAGCCATGCTGAGGCTTTCGGCATTTCTTATTACGGGAACTACCAATCCTTTCGGTGCAGAAACTGCAATAGAGATATCGCAATAATCATGGTAAATAATAGAGTCGCCATCAATGTAGGCATTTACAGACGGCCACTCCTGTAAAGCGAAACAGACTGCTTTTGTAAAAAAGCTCATAAAGCCGAGATTAGTGCCATGCTTTTCTTTAAACTTATCTTTAAATTGTGTGCGAAGTGCCATAATGCGGCTCATATCTACCTCATTGAAAGTAGTGAGCATTGCAGTGGTATTTTTTGCCTCTACCAATCTGCGGCTCACCGTTTTTCGCAGGTTGCTCATTTTCTCCGTGCGCTCGTTTCGGCTGAATAATTCCTGTCCTGCAACAGCTTTTTTACCCGGATTGGCAATAGCCTGCAAAACATCATTCTTCATTATTTTACCATTAGCTCCGGAAGCAGTTATGGCAGAAGCTTCGACTTTTTTATCTGCTATCATAGCTGCAGCAACAGGAGAAGCTTTTATATCATTAGGAATGGAAGTAACAGACGCCTGAGCAGCAGGTTGAGCTGTTGGTACCGGGGGTTGAGTGGACTGTGCGGCAGGTTTTGCTTCGGCCTTCGCTGGTTGTGAAGCTGCACCTACAGCTACATCGCTGTCTATTACAGCTATAACATCTCCTATTTTTAATGTATCGCCTTCCTTAGCTTTGAGAGATAGCTTTCCGGCTTCTTCAGCATTTAGTTCGAAGGTTGCTTTTTCGCTTTCCAATTCGGCAATCACCTCGTCACGCTTTACAAGATCACCTTCTTTTTTAAGCCATTTAACTAAAGTGACTTCTGTGATTGACTCGCCTACAGCAGGAATTTTAATGTTTACTATGCCTTTTCCGGCTGCTGTTGCCGGTATAGATGAAGTTGCGGCAGATGCTTGTTTCGGGGCAGATGTTTGTTGCGCAGGAGCCTGAGCAGGTGCGGGCTTCGCAGGCTGAACTGGTGAACCATCAGATTTTTGTGCAGCATCATCTATTTTGGCAAGTGTATCTCCTATGTTTAAAGTATCTCCTTCGGCAGCGCCTGTTTTCAGCACGCCTGCTTTTTCTGCATTTACTTCAAAAGTTGCTTTTTCGCTTTCAAACTCAGCAATCACTTCATCTCTTTCTACATAATCTCCATCTTTTTTTATCCATTTTATAAGCGTTACTTCTGTTATAGACTCGCCAATCGCCGGAACTTTTATGTCGATCATAGCATGATTTTAAGTTTTGCAAATTACGGGGAAATTAGTTGTTTTATTAAGGAAATTTAGAGAAGAATGTCAAAGGATTATTGCAGAAAAATGAGAAGCAGAGCTTTTTCAGGAATGTGTGTGATAATATTATTTTATGCAAAGTGCAGAGGAGCAAAGACGTGAGGTAAGAAAAGTATTTTATAAAATCTGGTCTTATAAACATAACGACTTTACTGAAAAAGGCTTAAAGTAATTTCATAATCATTGCTCTGAATTCTTCAACTTCTTTTAACAATGGTAAAATGTCTTCCTGTGTTAGAACTGCAAAATCTCCATAATCACCTTCCTGCCTTGTGTCAAAGAGGTTAGTTAATAATTTACCCCACTTAGCATCTACCTTGCCTGCTTTAATAAATTGCAATCCAAAAACTGCTTTAACTCCTGAATGAGTATGCGTTTTGATGTTATGTTTTGCAAATAATGCTGTCACTAAGTAAAAGCAGGTATAATATAATCTACTTGATGCGGAATTCCAATAATGCTTTTCAATTGATAGCTTAGCCATGTCGAAAGCTTCTTCTGCTTTAGCCAATCTTTAGATTATTATTCTGCTTATATCATTATTCATAATATTTTACCTTCTTCAGCTACATTCTTAAATAAAGGTGTTATTGACATTGTTGTATTCCATTGGTTCCTTTCAAATATTAGTGTAGATATGGCTTGCGTAAATTCTAATTCAACATCAAAAATTTCATCCCGAATCTTTCTTTTTAGCTTTGCATTTGCTTCTTTACTTGTCAAAACCAAAACATCCCAATCACTATCTTCACGATAATCTCCTCTTGCCCTTGAACCAAAAAGTATTAAAGAAGCATTTTCATCCTCCTTTAATACCTGGGTCTTTACTTTATTTAAAAACTCATTTGGTCCATATAAAATTATTTACATTAAATCGAAAATGCAGTATTAATGATCTCTGCCTGCTCTTGTGCATGCACCTTTGAATAACCAGTAGCTGTTGAGGCACTTGGCTGACGACTTATGACACCATAATTTATACCTTTTAATGTCATCTGCAGGAAACCTGCGGCACCCATATTCATTGGCTCTTCCTGCACCCAGAACCAGGTAGCCTTGTTGTATTTTTTATACAACTCTTCCAGTTGCTTCATCGGTAAAGGATATATCTGCTCTAACCTGATAACAGCAACGTCGTGTCGGTTTTCTTTCTGCTGACGCTCTGCAAGATCAAAATAAATTTTTCCGCTGCAGAACAAAACCTTTTTCACTACTTCCTGATTTTGAACAAAAGTATCATCAATGACTTCTTTAAAACCTCCGGCAACAAATTCACTCATCTTACTGTAACTGCCCGGATGTCTCAGGTTAGCCTTTGGTGTAAATACTATCAGCGGTTTGCGGAATGGCCAGGTAAGCTGCCTGCGCAGTGCATGAAAAAGGTTGGCTGACGTAGTAATGTCTGCAATAACCCAGTTAAGTTCTGCTGACATTTGCAGAAAACGTTCCATACGCGCACTGCTATGTTCGGGACCCTGACCTTCGTAACCGTGCGGTAATAACATAATAAGACCACTCATTTGCTGCCATTTAGTTTCGCCGCTGCTTATAAACTGGTCAACCATTGGCTGTGCAGTATTGAAAAAATCTCCAAACTGCGCTTCCCACAAAACCAGCGTATTTGGATTGGCAATGGAATAGCCATATTCAAAACCTAAAACACCAAATTCACTTAAAAAAGAATTATAAATGCGAAACTTTCCTTCTGCACCCGGAATACGGCTGAGACGGTTATAACTTTCGGCTGTATTTTCATCCCGTAAAACTGCATGGCGGTGAGAAAATGTACCTCTTTGAACGTCCTGGCCGCTCATACGCACATCTTTTCCTTCAAGCATAAGTGAACCATAAGCCATTAACTCTCCTGTGGCCCAATCCACTGCATTTTCAGTTTCATATAATTTTATCTTATCCTGCAATAGCTTTTCCACCTTACGAAGCGGCTGAAATCCTTCAGGCCATTTCATAAGGCTGTCGAACACACTTTTAAATTGTTCTTCAGTAATAGCAGTAACCGGAGATTTATCAAAATCATATTTGGAAGCCTTACGCAAATCCTTCCACCAAAGCTCAGGTTTCTGGTATTTATAGGGTAACGGATGTTGCTTAATTTCATCAAGACGCTCCTGCAGATCGCTCCAGAATTTTTTCTCCATCTCCTTTGCCAGTTCGGCATCAATAGAGCCATTTTCGATCAATTTTTGGTTATACACCTCACGGGGGTTTGCATGCTTTTCTATCAATGCATACAATTGCGGCTGTGTATATTTAGGATCATCGCCTTCGTTATGACCATGACGACGGTAACAAACCATATCAATAAATACATCGGTATTAAACTTTTGACGGTAACGGGTAGCAATGTTTACGCACTTTACAACCGCTTCAGGATCATCGCCATTAACATGCAGAACCGGCGCTTGTATCATTGCTGCTATTGAAGTGCAATAATCAGAAGTACGTGCATCATCAAAATCGGTTGTAAAACCAATCTGGTTATTAATTACAAAATGTATTGTCCCTCCCGTATAATAACCTTTTAGACCACTCATCTGCACTACCTCGTACACTATCCCCTGTCCTGCTGCAGATGCATCGCCATGTATTAATATTGGTAAAATCTTATCATATTCACTTTCGTAAATGACATCTGCCTTACTTCTTGCAAAACCAACTACAACAGGATCAACAGCTTCAAGATGTGAAGGGTTAGGACACAATTGCAGATTTACTTTTTTGCCGTCTTTGGTCGTATGCTCACCACGAAAACCCATGTGGTACTTTACATCGCCGCTGCCCATTGTTGTATCGGGAATTGCAGAACCTTCAAATTCAGAAAAAATCTGTTCGTAGGTTTTACCAAGAATGTTTGCCAAAACATTCAGACGACCACGGTGAGCCATTCCTATCACCACTTCCTGCACGCCGAAATCGGCTGCAGTATTAATGATTGCATCCAGCGCAGCTATGGTAGTTTCGCCACCTTCAAGCGAAAATCTTTTCTGTCCTACATATTTGGTGTGAAGAAACTTTTCAAAAATTACTCCCTGGTTCAGCTTCTCAAGAATGCACTTTTTTTCTTCAGGGCTAAAAGGTTTATGAAATTCATTTTCCACTTCATTACCCAGCCACTCTATTTTTTGCTGATCATTTAGTCCCGAATATTCAACACCAACGGAAGCGGTATAACACTTTTGTAAATGCGCAATAATATTTTTTAAAGAAGCATTAGGCATGCCCAAAAATTTACCTGCTTCAAAAGTGGTATTCAAATCAGCATCACTCAAACCGAAATTAGAGAGTTTCAGATTTGCCCTTCTGTCCTTTCTTTCACGAATAGGGTTTGTATTAGCAACCAGGTGTCCTTTTTTACGATAAGCTCTTATTAACTGGAAAACGCTGAATTCTTTTTGCAGCGTCTGTGTATCTACCTGCTTGCCATCAACCGCATGACCATTAGTCGGAGGCGGAGCAACCTTGCTGACAGCAAAATCAAACCCTTCAAAAAACTTTCTCATTTCAGGGTCAACACTTTCAGGATTGTTGAGAAAATCATGATATATATTCTCAATATATGCAGGATGCGAATTGGTAATGTATGAAAAGTCCTTCATTTGTATATGTATTTTTCAGTGAAACAACCGTTATTATAATCATTGCAAATATCGGTTATTGACAACAAATTGGTAGAGAATATTTCGGTTAAATGAAGAGCTTTTGGAAGAAAGAATTTTTTATTCTAATTGGCAAATAAAATTTAATGTTTTCCGAATCACTCTTTCAAGGTAATCACATATTAAAAGTATATTGCATCACGCTTTGCGTCACGACATATAAAAAAGCGAAAAGAAGTATATTGATTATCAATTTGCATTTATTCAGGAGTGGCGGAAATTAAAGAGTTGTGTAACCCTTTGGCGACACCCTACGATAACTTTAACACTCAAACTTTGACAGAGTATAACCGACCAGGCCAACACACAATTGCAGCACATTTGCAGGCACACAAAACCAACCACACAAAAGCTAACCTGCAAAAGAGCTGCAATTTTTGCCACCCACTGCATCATTCGTCACACCCTGCCAATAAAGACCTGACAAAATAATTATCTTTAAATCATGGCTTATAAAGTAGAAGATATATCATTAGACGATTTGGAAGGGACAGACTGGGTTTCTGTAAGAGCAATAAATATTTGCAGAAACAACAGTCTTAATAGTTTGAACGATATAATCTCATTTTATAAAACCAATGGCTCTTTTAAAAATTTACATAATTGCGGTGATAAAACGGAAAAAGAGCTGTCCGAAATATGCAAGAGATTTAGTAATCACTCATTAGATACAATAATTTAGAAAATAAAAGAACTCGACGGTATAAAAAAACTTATCAGCGAATTTAGTATTGATGATTTAAAGGCAATTAACCAGCATATTGAATATTTAATGTTTAAGCTATCAGTCAGGGCACGTAATGGGCTTCTTGGTTTATTCAATGGTATGCCTCAGACACATGAACTTATTGAGAAAATTTATTCATCTTCATTCAGCTTTAATACAATCAGGAATATTGGAGAAAAATCAGTTAACGAGTTAATAGTTTTTAAAGAAGCACTTTTGATTTTCATAAAGAAATTCAAATTTCAGGAAAATGAAACACTCACAGAGGAAGGCATAAGACCTACAATACTCACTGATTTGAATGAACCTTTTGTAGAGATTGTAAATGAGTTTAATCCTTTTAAGAAAGCTGCTCTTAATCGTCATATTGAATATCGCATTTCAAACCTTGGCGTAAGAGCAAGGAATGGAATTACTGAATTTTTCGGAAACACGTTTAACGCGAAAGAAATTATTGAGAAAATATATTCTTACTCATTCGACTTTGACGATATTAAAAATATTGGGAGCAAAACAGTTTCGGAATTAGATGGCTTCAAAGATGATATTTCCTCTTTTATTAAAACATTACAGTTTATTGAAGATGACCAATTAAGCAGAGAGTATGCAAAACTTATAGTTAAAAATACTTTCAAAAATCTACCAATTAATTTTAATGAGCAGTTTGAAAACATATTCGACACAACAGGCAAAATCAAACTTTTCAAACTCATTCTTTTTCTCATAGAAAATGGGCAACTGCTTAAGGAGAGAGAGAAAGAATTGTTCTACTTTATTTATACAGAAACTAAAACTCAACCTTTTGACCAAATTGCAAAAGCTTTAAATTTAACAAAAGAAAGATTACGACAAATCAAGGTTATTCTTGAAGATGAAATTCAAGGTTATTTTCGCTTTATCCTTAGTTTCAATTCGCAGGACATAATTGATTATAATATCACTTCTGATAAATATTTTAAAGTAATTGATACTTATTTTATTCAAAAAATTAATACTTCTGAAGATGTAAAATTTAATATTAGGTTTTACAGCATCATCTTTAACTTATTCTTAGAAAAATCTCATTGCGTACTGGGAGATGATGAAACTATTTCTGGTAAACTTAAATCCTCAAATAATAATCGTTATAAATATTGCTACATCATAGAAAACATCGTTTTTAATTCATTCGATTTTGAAAAATTTACTGATGATGTTAGCATAAAACTATCCGAACGCATCACAGAAACGTTTGCATTACATTTTGAAGGTTATTTACATCAATTTGTCAAACAGAATGGTAAGCAACATTTGTCTACGATAAAATCAATTTGCGAAGCAATTTTATATAATTTGTTTGAGTTAGTGATAAATAAGGAAGGCTATGTTGTGTTTGAAAGAAACATAAAAAAGCTGATGCAAGACTATGCCTTAGAAATCTTAGAGGAGTTGGGGGAAATGACAAAAGTTGAGGATATTACAAAGACTATTAATGAAAAATATCCCGGGCTGGAAACAACCGAACAATCAGTACGAGGTACGCTACAAAGAGAAAAAGGTTTATTCATTTATATAGGTAGAACCAGTACTTATGGATTAAAGAAGTGGGAGACTGAAAACACATCCTTAAAAGGTGGCACTATAAGAGACATTGCAGAAGAGTATTTGGAGAAACATAGTAGTCCGCAACATATTTTTGATATTGTTCAGTATGTGAAAAAATACCGTAACACATCCAGCACGAGTATTTTCAGAAATATTCAAGCAGAGGAAAGTAATAGATTTGTCTTTTTTGAAGGAGGATTTATCGGTTTGAAAAATAAGATTTATGCTCCTGACGACATTGTTTTCAAAAGGGTTGCAGGTACAAATTTTCGCTTGGACATTTTAAAAAAGTTTAGCGGGTGGAATTATGATAAGGTTGTTTCGTATTATGTAAATACTTATGATTATAAAGCTGTGCAGGTAATTAATTTATTTGAAACTAAAATTCAAACCGGAGAAATTATTCTTAATCCCGATAATACAATAACAATATGAGCCGCATAAATACCATCAGGCAAAGCCATAACGAAGACCTTGAAAAACAATGCCGGAAAAATAAGGTTAGCTTTATTTCAGTTCAGAAACTTTTAGAAGCAGAGAAAACTAAAAAGCTCTTAAAAAGAAATGCCTTAATTCAACAAACAATAGATAAAGAAATTGAAAACTCTATAGTAAATGAAAATTGATAAAATTATACTAACCAATTTTAGGCAATATTATGATGAGAATATTATCGACTTAATGACAACGAATGAGAGAAACATTGTTCTGCTTGGTGGAAAAACTGGTTATGGTAAAACTAACTTTTTATTATCACTGGTATGGTGCTTATACGGAGAAGATATTTCAAAAATTGATGAAGGTTTTAAAAAAGAAATTCAGAAAGATGGCAACTATTCTAAATTTTTAAAGAGTTCTTTAAACAAGGATGCTTTAAAAGAGGGAAAGAATAAGTTTTCAGTAGAAATATTTATAAGTGATATTGAACTACCTGAAACAAGAGATAATGAAGCAGGCACCAATTATAAGTGTAACATAAGGCGAGAATTTAATATAAATTCAGGAGATGATAATTTGGAAATAAATATTAATGGAATTAAAAAATCAATATTCAATAATACAGACGATAAGATAAATTTTATAAACGATTATCTTATTCCATTAGAGGCAGCAAAGTTTGTATTTTTTGATGCCGAAAAAATTGCAAGCTGGGCTGAACTTTCTACAAAGGAAGAAGGCAGTGTACTTAATGATGCGTTGGGCAAGTTGTTAGGTCTGGATGTGTATGAGGGGTTAATTAATGATTTGAATATTTATACTGATGGATTAAGAAAAGAAAGCGCAACTGCACAGGTAAAACAACAAATAATAACAACAGAGAAAGGAATTGAACTAAACATAGAAAAGATTGAGGATTTAGAAACAGAAATTGCTAATAAAGAAAAGGAAATAACAGAAATTAAATCAGAGGTAGGAAAGTATGAAGCATTTTTAATTAAGCATAGTAATAAATCTTTCAGCCCTTCAAGTTTGGATGAACTGTATAAGCAAAGAAGTGAATTAAAACTAAAGGAAAAAGAACTCGAAAATAAATTCAATGAGCTATCTGAAATTATTCCTTTTGTTTTAGCCGCAGGAAAGCTGGAAGAAGTAAATGAACATATTAAATTACAGGAAGAAGAATCTTATCTAAGTGAAAAACGAAATGAATTAATTGAAAAGAATAGTGAACTGATTGAAAAACTATTTAATAATCCGCCATTTCCCACCGATGGTGATATTTCGTTTTCAAAAAAAATGTTTTATGCAGATAAAGCTAAGAAGATAGTTGAAGATGTTTTCGGGAAAGTTGAAAGTGCTAATGAATTTGACTTTGAACACGACCTAAGTAAGTCAGACAAAGAACTTTTACTTGAAACATTCAATCATATCCGAAAACAATCTAAAGATATTTTTGAGGAAACCATTGATAATTTCAACAGGGTTAAAAATGATATTGCTGAAGTTGAAAAAGTAATCAAGAAAATAGAATCTGACCTTGAAGATGAAGAGATAATTGAATATACTACTAACAAAAATGAAGCAGAAAGAAAAATCGAAAAGCTAATTGAAGAAAAAGGTTCCTCTCAAAATCAAAAGGAAAATTTAAAAAAGGAAAATGAAAAGCTAAATCAATCATTACAAGTTTTGCTTAAAAAAATTAGCGTTTCTGAACAAAAGAAGAAGAAGCTTGACAAAGCAAACTTATACATTAAGACATTGGAAGATTTTGTTAGTGAACAGAAGAAAGGCAAATGTTCAACTTTGGAGCAAACTACTTATAAAGAAATGTATCAGCTAATGCACAAACTTAAAGATGGGAGCAATTCCAGGTTTATTGCCGCTGTTAAAGCAGAAACTTTACCAAATAATGATGGTTTAAAAATATCTTTATTTGATGCTGATGGAAATATTACACCCAAAGAAAGTCTTAGCATGGGCGAGAAACAAATTTACATATCCTCTTTAGTAAAAGCCATTTTAAGTTTAGCTGTACAAGATTTTCCGATATTCATTGATACCCCTTTGGGAAGATTAGACCATGAGCATATTAATAATTTTCTTGTAAGTTATTATCCAAATCTTGCAAGTCAGGTTGTTCTTATGGCAACAAATAATGAAATTCCACCTTCAAGATTTAAGCTTGTAAAAGATTATGTTGCTAGTGCTTATTTGCTTGAAAGCAATAACAATCAAACAAAATTTAAACCCGGTTATTTTCAAAGCTATGAGAATTAGAATAAGCAAAAGAAATTCAGAAGTCATTGACCATCTTACGTCATTATATAATTTTAAATTTGATGGAATTATAGCAAGAATTGCATTTACATACAGTTTGCAATTGAATAAAAAATTTGACATTCTTGAGGAAGGACAGATTGGCTCGGATGGAAAAGATTGGCGGGATGAACGAGCCTTATTTGGGACTTCATCAGATGAGAAGTCTTATTTTGTTATTTACAAAGCTTTGCTTGACCAACATTATAATAAAAATCTAACTGAAGAAGAATTTATAAAACTTTTTAAGTGGCATTTAGATTTCGGATTAGAAAAAATTTATCACGATACTGAAGATAAAAGTATTACTAATGGTTCACATATTTCGCATTTAATGAAATTAGTAAAAAATGGTTTGGAGTTAATTTCCGAAAGCAATCCTTTTCTACAAACTGCTACAAATACCAAAATGTAAGTTCAAGTCATAAGTGCAACAGGGAGTTTCACCCCCTTTGAGCGGGCTAGCCCGCTCAAAGGGGGTGAAACTGAAAACCTAATTTTGTGTTGCG